>Ga0194137_10001029_pt1 | contig 17603 bp, 21 predicted proteins | sample TARM_MetaG_T3_14_FD_134025 | JGI IMG/M metagenome (GOLD analysis project Ga0194137, IMG submission 134025) | Freshwater microbial communities from Pennsylvania, USA, analyzing microbe dynamics in response to fracking - TARM_MetaG_T3_14 (version 2) | ecosystem: Environmental > Aquatic >... | reverse complement strand
TTTACCGTTTTTGCGGTAACTTTATTGTCGACACGAATACTTTTTTCCTCTTGATCAAGAGCTTCAATTTCTTTTTCGAGAAAAACATTATTTTTTGTGATTTTCTCTATTTCCACTCTGATTTCTTTTACTTTGTTCAAGATGTCGTTATTAGGAATGGATGTTTCATCCAGATTTGCAACAACAATTAAAACAACAAAAATTACTAGTAAAACTTCTAAAAACGGTGCAACATTAATTGCTGCACCATTATTTTTTGATGTCAAAGCCATGGTGAATATCCCACTTCAAAAGGATTTCATCGATCTTGGAATTTAGAAAACTATGAACAATGGAACCAACAAGAGCCACAAAAACCGAAGTAGCGGTTGATATAAGAGCTACACCAACTGCTGCAATGATTTCTGCTTTATTACCACTCCCTAGTTGACTTAAAGCACTGGATACGCCCCAAATAGTTCCGATTAAGCCGATGTAAAAAACATTTTGTGCAATAACACCAAGTAAGGTCATTTTTTTATATAATTGAATCTGGAGCTCCGTTTTATTGTCATAACGGCCGAGCTCAGTCGCAATTAAATTGAAATTACTCACTCGTCCAATAGCAAGTGATATTTCTATCGCTAACAGGACGCTCAAAACCCCTAAAAACAATAATTCGACACCGTTAAGCTGAAACATAATATAGCCTCCTTATTTCAGAATCGATAACAATTGAGATGGGCTATTGCCGTTGATCGCCTGCATCACATCATTATGATTTTTATTTAATCCAGATGTAAAAGCTCTTTCCATTGATGCTTGTGTGATTTTGCTTGCAACATCACTTTTCCCCTCGCTTTTCAACTTGCTTGTATAAGCTCGAATTGCATCAGCAGTTGCTTTACTTCTGCTGTCAGCTCCAGCAATACTAAATGCATCACTATCGTTGTTTGCGATCGTGATCGTCAGCATTGGAGTTGCATGTCCAACCTGATTTGCACTATAAACAGCTGTCCCAAAATGGAGCAATTGCGGTATTGAAGGATTTAAAATCAACGTCCACTCTCCATCATTACATGTAAAAGTGTTTTGATTTCCACCCCATCTGCAATTGTAAATCTCAGGAACAATAACCCCTCCTGCGTTATATGCTCGCTTAATTGCATCACCGGCAAAGTCTTTGATGTTGGAGAGGTCAAGATTTGCTTTACTGGCGGTGAGACCACCTATGGCTCGCTCTAAAAGTTGAGAAGTTATGTAAAGCGTTTGGATTGCTTTTGCGACTTTCTGTTGCTGTGCAGCTGTTAATTTGGATTGCATCTCTGCTTTACTCGCCTGGTGCCGTCTTTGTGCAACATCAACAACTTCATCCTCATTATCAACAAAATATGAAATGCCCAAGTCTTTAGGAGTTAGGCTAAAAGCCTCGCGATCCCATCCCATTTGCTTTAATTGGATAAAGAGATAGGCAACTGGAGATAAGGATATTGACCATGCACCGTTCGTACTGCGCGTCACACTTTTGGTGGCCGTGCTTGTTTCACTGAGATTACGTGTAAGTGTGTCGGTGTAAGATTTTTCAGCCCCCTGATTTTGAGTTTCAGACTTAGTGTTTGATTGATTTTTTGAGGTCGAAACACTATTTTTTTTTGAATCAGAGCTCGATTCAGTTCGAGAGTTCTGGTTTGACATATCTGTCCCAAAAGCCGCGAAAGCGGTGTTGCAAGCTAAAAAGCCTGCAACAATAAAAGATAATCCAACTCGCATTAGAAAACCTTTTTAAGCCCAACGTTAAAGAATTTACTGTCAACGTCATTTAGAGTATTAAAGTGCTTTGTGCCACCAGCAATTTCGACCGCTACTGTCGGCGCGAACGTAATCTGAAGTCCAGTTTTAAGCTCATAGGCATTTGCAATCTCACCTAACCCAAAATCTAAATCGCCACGCAAAAAGACATCCACTCCATACGAATTTGTGCGAAATAAACTAACATCAACTTGTTGTCGTAAAAACGGCAAAAATGCAGAATTACCGTTGACATCAATATATTTTAAACCACCGCCAGCATAAAAAGTAAAATCTCCAAATTTAACTGCTTTTGTTGAAACCACGTCGACAATTTTAAGCTCTGAACTTAACTCCCCCTCTAGACGGAGACTTTCTTGCGCACTATGAGTAAAACTACGCCATTTTTCATCGACTTGTAGCGATTCGAGCCCAAAAGCAATGCCATTATCATTCTTTTTGTGTGTTGATTCAAAACTACCATCAGGGAGCCCGTTGATGTCGAAAGTTTGTGACGATTCTTTGCTCTTATGCTTATAGTGAACCAAACCTACGTCTGCAAACAGCAGATCATCATTCGCACTTACACAACTTACACTCAAACAAGTAGCAATTGCCACCAACCCTAACCTAGATACTTTTGTCATTTTGACTCCTTTAAATTTTTGATTCATCCTATTATTAACATTTTTTTTGTTTTTAGATTTCCTGCGGATTAATACACTCTATTCTTTCTTGCTTTTTCATCTTTGACTGCTGCAAATATTGATGATATGCCATGTAAAAAAATAAAGCCGCTAGCATAAACATCACGACAGCAAATACTTTTCTGCCTAACATGGTTCTTTTTTCCCAAAAAAAACGAAAGAATCAAAACACGTGTCATTTGCTTTTGCCTGTCTTCGTTCCGCTTTCTGCAAATAGCAATGTTTTGAAGACTTATATATTTGAACCTCCTCCACCATGTGATCATCAACTCGACTTTGAACAATGATGTTTGAATCAGCACAATATGAGCTGAGAGCATTTGGATAGCTCATTATTTTTTCAAAATTAAAAATTTCGAACCCCGAAAAAATATTTTCAAACGCATTTTGATTTTGTGCCCCGATCCAAATACCGATAGGTATCGTTTCGCAACAATTGATACTTTTTTTCATTTTTTACCCCCATTTTCTACCGCGAGATAAAAAAAACCAAAAGCTAACACAAAGAGCAAAACCGTTGATATACACACTTTCGCAAAAATTGGTGCTAAATCAAATGCAGCTTCTTTGGCCGCATTTAAAAAATTAAATTCCATCTTTTTCTCCTTGATTTTCCTTTATCCTATTATTAACATTTTTCAATTCATTAATTTTTGCAGCTGATTTTTTTACAACGGTACGAAAAAGAAATGCATAGCGACAGTCTGGCACACAATTCATACTCTCTTGAACTCGCAGCTCCTCAAAAGCATGTTCTTCAAGCTCTTTTTCAATCTTTTTTAGATTTTCGTAACTCATTACATTCTCCCTTCTCAAAACTCTTTTTATTTGTTTGAAAAAAACATTGAGAAAGCGTAATTTTCATACGCTTCTGTGCATAGTATTTATATATGTAGTTTTTCAAGTCACCTTTTGTTATTATCACTTCCATTTTAATTTCCATGTGTGGCAGGAGCTGTTACCAGCTCCACCCTACAGAAGCTTGAGCAGCCACAGTATCGTTACCAGCTGTGGCAACGCCAACAGTGTAATACATGCTGTCATCTACTTTTTTTCCTAGTTTCACACTTATTGCTTTCTCGCCCTTGTAATACCCCGTACCGATATTCATTGCGTTATTACCGTTGTGAAAACTCATTGGAGTAGCAAGCGCGATCGCTAAAGCGGTACCCTGAGAAGCCTCTTTTTTTGCAACAGCAACTTCTTGATCTGTATAAGCGTTTGAGCTAGCTATTGCCTCATCTCTTGCTGTATTTACTTGTCTAACGTTTGCGGCATCTGTGTCATTGATGCCATCTGCAACACCAGTTAAGCGCACTGCATCACCCGTTTGAATATGCTTAAAATCAACAGTGTCATCGTTAAGTGTCATTTGAGTAGATGTAGTACCACCGCTGATTGTAGTTTTATCATCATATACAGTGATACCATGAACATTGCCCGTGATCGAGCTAGTTTTAGTGAGTGAAACACTCTCGGTACTTGCACTTAGTGCTGCTGCTTGTTCTTGGGTAATTTTTGCGCCCATGGTGGTCACTTGCGTATCAGTGTATGCTTTTGCATCTGCTAGTGTAGAAGCAGTCTTTGCATCAGTATATGTATTCGCATCTGCTGTAGCAGAAGTTTTAGCTGTACTTACCGATGTATCTACATATGTTTTATCGGCAGTACCTGCCGTAGTAGTAAGATTTGCAATTGCGCTATCTGTGTACGTTTTCGATAACGCAACGGCATTTGCTTGCGCTAGTCCAGAAGCTGTTTGTGCAGCTGTAATTGCTTCGGCTTTAGCTGTAGTTATCAAAGTTTGCACAGCAACAGTCGAGAGATAATTGCTAAAACGCGTATCAATTGCAGATCTATCGTAATAATTTACAAACATTGTATTAACATCTGTTTTCGTATAGAAGCCACTTACATCAGTACCAGACACGCCTGAAACAATCGCATCAACTTCAGTTTTGCTGTATGTTTGAGCTTTAGTGTAGATATTTGTGTCTATATAACTTTTGTTGTAAAAGTTAGAATCAACATAACTCTTTGCACTATTTAGCATAGTTGTGTCTTGTGTGTCTGCATAAGATTTTGATGATGTGATTGCATCGTTCTTTGCTGTCAAAACTTTAGAATCAATATTAGTCACAGTTTCATACGCACTTAAGTCAACGGCACTGACTGCTGAAATTGCACTATCCACCTGAGATTTTGTGTACGTATCAGACTTTGAGGCAAAACGAGTGTCTGAAACCGTTTTATCGTAGAAATTAGAGGTTGCAGAACTAATCGAGCTATCAGTATAGGTTTTTGAATCTGTAATAGCACTACTTTTTGCTATCGCAATATTGGTGTCTACAGTTGCTTTATCGTAAATGGTAGAAGCTAGACTATCTGTATAGTTTTTAGCGCTATTTAAAGTAGCTGTCGTAGTCGTATCAGTATATGTCTTTGCCGTATTTACAGCATCAGTTTTTGCTGTTGCGACTTTAGTGTCTACGTTTGCACTTTTCTCGTAACTTGATAGATCCACGCCACCAACACTTGCTGAAATTGCGCTATCGACTTGAGATTTTGTATACGTATCCGTTTTTGTAGCAAAGGTTGCATCACTCGCAGATTTGCTATAAAAATTTGAATCAACCGTGCTTTTATCGTAGTAGTTTCCTAAGGCTGTAGTCGTATGAGAATCTGCTGTAGCAATTGCGTCATTTTTAGCTGTCAAAACTTTAGAATCAACATTAGTCACCGTTTCATATGCACTTAAATCAACCGCACTGACCGATGAAATTGCACTATCTACCTGAGATTTTGTGTACGTATCAGATTTTGAAGCAAAACGAGCGTCTGAAGCCGTTTTATCGTAAAAATTAGAGGTTGCAGAACCAATAGAACTATCAGTATATGTTTTTGAATCTGCAACAGCACTACTTTTTGCAGTTGCAATATTGGTGTCTACAGTTGCTTTATCGTAGTAGGCAGACATATCAATGCTATTTACGCTTGCAATCGCAATATCTGTATAGCTTTTTGCACTTGTTAACGTTGAAGTATCTGCTGTGTCTACGTACGCTTTTGTTGTTGCATCTGTTGCTGCTGTTGGTGTTCCAACATTTTTGATGCGCTTTCCACCAACATTGAAAACATTCGATTCTGTTTCAGAATAGCCATTACCAAACAAAACAGAATCACTCACGCCACTATTGACAGTTAAATTTTTGCCAATAAGAACGTTTCTTGCGCTACCATTATCTTGCACTGTTTGACCAAGGCCAATTGAGTCAGTGCCGTATAGAACTGAATTTTGCCCCGCTGAACCATTGTACGTTCCGATCAAGATCGTTCGTATGCCTCTTGCTTGGGCACCATACCCACCAGAGAAAGCATGGTCACCGCTCGCGTAAGTATTTGCGCCAATTACGGTACTTGCTTGGGCACCAGAAGCAATTTGTGCGTTATACCCAATAGCGATGCCATAGTCAGCTAAAACTTTTGCAGAATAAGCCCCCGCGAGTCCATAAGAACCAGTAACCGTTGTGCCATAGCCAATTCCAATCCCATACGTATTTGAAATCGATACGTTACGGCCAAGACCAATTGCATCTGTTGCTGCGGAGGTAATTGTGCCTACTCTGCCAATAAGAATTGCATCTTGACCGGCGTTAGCAGAATCATATCCTATCGTTACGCCGTACGCACCTGTTGCTGTTGAACTATAACCATCAACGACGGAACCAGTGGCACTGGCATTTGCATCTACCCCGATAGCACTAGCATTTGTACCGGCATACGAATTTGTACCTAAGTTAACACTATCTGCAACTGAAAAAGTTGTAATAAAAGCAGTTGCAATAATAGAAAGTGCAACTCTTTTGTGTTTTTGTGTCATGCTTACTCCTTAAATGTGTAATATGACTATTATTAACATTTTTGAAGGTGTAAGTTATTGCATTAAAAGGAGGAAGAAAAGAGCCACAATGGGCTCTTAAAAATTAATCAATAGTAATGAACTCTCGATCATTTTCACGTGCAAGTTTTGAGCTGTAATACGTTGTCTCAATATTCATTATATGCTCTTTGTATTGAACCGGCAGAACGTTGATATTTACTAATGGATTTTCAATATATTTTTCAACGCCATTTTGTTCCGCAATAAATTTTTCAGCAAGTTTTGTTTTAAGAACAGCGTTATTGCCGCTAATACGAGCGAAAAACTCAAATTCTTGCAAGTAGGAAAAATCTGAATCACGTAAAAGAGGTTCTGTCACAGGTTGTCGTGAAATTCCAAATCCATCACGCATTTCACTTTGTCCAAATTGAAAACTTTCGCTGTTTCGTATTAGTTTTGTTTTACCGAAAAATTTCTCGAAAAATTCTGCACTATAATTTGCTTTGAACGAGATAACACTATTACAAGTGTCGAAAAATACATTTGCGTCGTCGTTTCCCCATACGCTTTTTAGCTGCTCCGGCGACTGCATATCTGCAACGATGTTTAGGCCTTTTGACCGACCTACGGCAAGTCCTTTTTGAAGATATTTTCCTAAGGCTTGCCCAAGCTGAGGCAACTCATTTAGAAAGAAATAAAATTTCTGATTTTTGGAGTCATCATCATCAAGCAAAATTGAAAAGATTTTTCCTAGGATGGCACCAAAGAGAGGCGCATAAACGGTGTTAAGCTCCTCAGTAGCAAGGAAAAATAATCGCCCACCTTTTTTATTGAGAACCCAACTTCCTAAATCCAATACAGCGTTATTTGACAAATTGTCGGCAAAAAATAAAAATTGAAAAACTCGTGATTTCGTCATCAGTGTCGTGAGTACACTCTTCAGCTCATCACCGCTGGTACCCTCGAAATAGTTCTGAATTAATGTCGCGACTTCTTCATCCTCATTTTTAATGCGTTCTAGCTCTGCCCTGCTCGTTATTAACGCAAAAATTTCTTTATTGTTTAAGCTATGTTTTTTTGCGTAGATAAAAATCGCTTCCAGAAATATCTTTGCAGATTTTGCAAAGTGATCTGAGTTACCACCTGCATTCTTTTCAATCTCGCCAACAATAATATCTGCAATAACGCCAACATTCACGTAATTGTCAAAAAGATCAACAATATTAATGCGGCATGTGCGAAGATCTGACGGGCAAAAGATAACATCACTCACTGGGTTGTAAAACATTTTTACAAAATCACCCTTGACGTCCACTATAAATGACTTGTCACGCTCTGTGCACACTTGAGATGCAACACGGGAAATCAAAACTGTTTTACCTTGCCCAGGTACTCCAACGACAGCAAGTCCAGTTGAAAGAGAAAACTTAGGAATCAGCATTTCAGGCGCTGGATTTTCCTCATATCTTACATCCTCAGGCCATAGCTTTTGAGTTGGGATCTTAAAAAATTCACGAATATTGCCAACACTAGGGTAGCGAAGAGCAATGCGATCAACGAACTCTTGCATCGTCTCATTAAAAGACTGAGAATCAGTCATTCTTGCACCATCCACATATTGATCTTCGGTCAGCATTTTTGTTTTCTCACCAGTTTTTTCATCGTAATATTTTTTTAAAGTGCTTGAGAATTTTTTGCCTAAGACATATCCGACAGGAAATGTTAGATATAGGAAAGGCTCAGTCAGAGGAGCCCAATCCAATTCGTCGCCCAGAACAAAAAAGAAAAAGCTCACAATAAAATATATACACGTAGGGGCAAAATACGGAGAATAATATATCGCATATTTTTGCGCTAGACGTTCAAGTTTGACTTTGCCCTGGTTGTTGAGAAATTCTTGCCCTAGATGTTCTTTGCTATCTAAAAATTCGGTCATATTTTTTTTGAGATCAGACATTTTACCTCCTTTAATTATTAATATTTTGTGACGACTTTTTTTTCATTCTTGAAAAAAACCCTTGTACAGGGGACGATTCTTCTATCGTCCCCTCTCCACGTTTGGGGCTGGTTCTGTCCTTTTGACTATTTCTTCAGCCCAATTATTTTTCTTTTCTACTTCTTTTTTATTTGCCTCAGCTTCTTTCTCATCATCGACTTTAATTTCTTTTTGAGTGATATCTTCACGAACGACTTCGCGTTTTGTTTGCTCCTCTTCGGCAATCTCTTGTGCTGGTTGCATCTCTCGTACCCTTTCATCAGCCGTCATATTTTGCTGAGTATCATGTTGAGATTCTATTTCTTTATACTCATTCAGATTTTCTTTAGCGATGTCTTCATGGGTTTTTTCAGTATTTTCAGAGAGCACCTCACGAGCTTTTTGATCAACAAAAGTAAACGTGCCATTCTTCTCTTTCATCAGTCCAGCTTCCTTCAAGGATTCAGCATTATCGAGCATGTTCTTAACGTACTTATCTCCTATTTCTTGACTATATGCACCATTTTGTACTCTTTTATCAACAGCACTTTGTATTGTGTCTTTGTCAACAAATCCAAAACGTGCAGTTTGGTAATTGTAATATGTTGCCTGAGCTTCTGATCTTTTTGATTTTAGGTCTTCAACACTTTGTGAATCATTTGGATTAGTTTTTTGCAAGTCCGAAAGTTTCACATTAATTTCATTGAGATTTTGTTGCGCTGCTTTTATTTTAGGTTCAAAAAAACTTTTAACTTCTTGTTTGTCATCAAAATTCATAGATGATTTTCTTGGCCCATGAATTTTAGAATTGTCGTGAGCTTCTTTCCCTATTTCTTGCAAACGAGAAGTTTTTTCAGATTTTATACCTTCTGCATTGTTACGCTTTTCATCCTCTACACTTTTTTCTTTAAACCCAATGATTTCTCCTTTTTCTGACATTTTAAGGTCGGTTTTCATTTGCTCGACATACAAATCAGCATGCGAAGAAAGCTTTCCAACAACTTCGTCTCCAAGATTTTTTTCGACAGCAAATTTTTCAAAATATTCTTTTGCCTCTTTCGCGTCAAATTGTTTTTTTGAATTGACGTAAGACTCTGAATATTTGTTAATTAGAGCACTTTCTGCTTCATCATTTGGCAATCGCAAGTCAAACATGCTTTTTATCTTTTCAGGCGCTTTTGCGCTATCAAGCATTTTTGTAAATGCCTTTTCGGCACTTGTTATTTCTTTTTCTGGCTTTTTGCTTTGCTCAATGCCGCTGTGCATTAATTCATTTCTTTTACCAATGACAAAATCTTCCTTTCCCTCTTTTATGACGGATCCATCAAATCCTGGAACCAAACCAACCCTGCTTTTAATATCAAAAGTGCTAAGTTTAGACAATTCAGCATTTTTTGAAAAAGCGTCAATTTTACTCTTGACACTATTTTTATCGATCTTTTCACCGTTAACTGTAGTAGAACGAATTGCATGCTTTGCAACAGAATCGAAAAAAAGTGACTTTGATCCGCTCGGAATTTCGAGTTTAGATAATGTAGAGAGAGAAACATCACGTTCATTGTGATTTTGAATTGACATCGTTTTGTCTAGCATCTCATTAAATCTTTGCTCTCTCTCCAAGAGATATTTTTCTTTTCCAGTTAGAACCCGAGATTTTGTTTTACTCTTATCTGCTGTGTAATCAACACTATGACGTTCTTTTTCAATTTTATCCCCATAGGCATCCATGCTACTTTTAATGACTTTTCCAACACCTGCAATTGCTACTCCAGCAGCAACAATACCAAGCCCGCCCATCGCGCCTATTGCCATCCCACCAATCAAACTAAGCCCAGCATTTGAACTTGCATAGCCAATAAGAGCACCGCTAGCGCCCAATGTACTAGCAAGTGAATAACCAGAGAGAGCAGCCCCATAGGCTGCCACTCCGCTTGCTATTGAAGCGCTTGTAACTGCTTTTTCGGCAAAAGAAAGTTTGCTTTGCCCGACACGTTTTTCAATTTTTGAGCGATTATTGGCAAAAGATTTACTATTTGTACCAGCAACTTGCCTAAAAAAAGAACTACTCCCTAATGGTGGATATCCTCTATTTTGGCTATTGTAAAAGCCGATACCTCCGTTCCCTAACGCGTGTGATGAACCTTTATTGAACATGTGTTTTCTCCTTGATAGCGTTGAACAGTCTGCTATAACCAAGTACAATTTTTTCATGCATGAAAATCATACGCTCTACTGTCGACATGTTTTGCATCTCTATTTTTCCACTTAGGTAGTTGGCATGCAAAAAAGAAAAACTAAAAACAGCCCAAATGTAAATTAAAGACAAAAAAAGAAAATGTTTGCTTATTGACACAACCATTTTAGTCCTCCAGTTTATTTTTTTTAAGTACACTATTAAAACCATGAGCAGTTGCATGTTCAGCGCACTTGAGAGCTCTGTCAGGATTATTATCCAGCGCAGAATGTAGACCATTTATTTCAAACCGTAAGGCTTGAATTTCGGCCTGTGCAGCAATATAATTAACAACCAAATCAACACTAAATAGTTTTTCAAGCCTTAAAATGGACATAGGTACGTTGCTCGAAATTTTTAACAGATAATTCACCATCTCACTCAAAGTTATATTGAGCTCAGCACATTGTATTTCCAACAATGACTTCATTTCCTTATCAAGGTGCACGACATCATCACTAAAATCAGGTTTCTGTGCAAAAAATAATTGATCTTTTAACAATTCACCGCCGTTTTCGAGAACAAACTCTTCTGCCATTTCACCTGCAATTCTTGCAAAAGCAACCGCTCTATCCGATGATTCCATACCATCAGCGTGTAGATTTAAAACCTGACTCCTGATCGCTTTTAAATTTGAAAGTTGATTCAAACTCCTTGGAACAAGCTCCGTTTCAATTGTGTTCTCAATATTTTGAAGTGCTGGTAGAACAACTTCCTCACTTACAAGTAGTAGAAAAATCAACTGTTCGTGGTCGACTCCTAAATCACTAGATGCCTTCGCCAATCTTGCGATCAAGTCTTCATTTTTAATTTCCATCTTTGTCTCCTTGATTTTCAGTTTCCTTATTATTAACATTTTTTGTTTTCAGAAAATGTCTGATGTTTTGAGGAACTGTATTTACATTTTGGGTCTGCAAAAATTTTGCAATTTGGCCACAGGTATAACCTTTGCTGTCCAGAAAAAGAATTTCTTTTTCAAACGGTTCTAACTTACCTTTTTTACCAGGGAATGTCTGTTTGATAAATTCCGTTAGCCCCTTGCCTGCTGTTTCCATCAATCTTCCTTTAGTGTTCTCATATTTTTCAACCATTTTGAAAACTCTGTGTCGTTACTTTGCCTCGCCATATTTTGGATAAAATCCATAGTCTCTTTATCCGCGAATAAAAAACAACTAATCAACTTGAAATAATTTTGTAGCTCTCTATTGGCTCTTTGCGTATCTTTAATAATTGTTGCAGCAGCATTTTGTTCTCGCTTGAATTCTTCAAATTTTTCAAGTAAAAGTCCAGCCTCTTTGATAAGTAAGAGAGTTTCCTCTCTTACTTCACGTGCAATTTGTTCTTCGGCTGCCTCCTTTTGATCAAACATTTAATCCTCCTCTATTCTGCGCAACTCATCAAAAAGAGGTATGTACTCATTTTCAAACAATTTTTTGCACGCCACAATAACTTTTTCATGATACAGAAGCCTAATTGCTTCATCACGTGCTTCAGGATTTTCACGATTTTTTGCGATTGCTTCATTTAGGGCTTCTTTTACATCATCGACACTAACTTCTATTAGTGTTTTTTTATGCCTAGCTAGAATGTTATATACAAAATCAGAATTAAGTGCGATGAGATACGCATCTGTAATCGTTTCAAAAGCAGGTCTAATATCTAGTTCTTTCCTACCAAAAAATTCTATGAATTGTTCATGCAGTAAATTCGCATTGTTCTTGTTAATTGCTCGGTTAAGCACAAAAACTATTTTTGAAATATTGTCTGACACACGAATTAAGTTATACGTGTCAATAGCATTTTTAAGATCTTGTTTTGAATCAAGGATGGGAATGAAATAGATTGCATTGCCTCTTAGTGAACCAATATTATTGATAGAATTTAAGAACATCATAGATGTAATATTGCCCCCAACATCTATAATTGCATCTTCATTTTCAAGCACCAATTGCATTGCAAAACTATCTAATGACTCTGTTTTAACTGTGTCTGCGATTACGATACTTGAATCGGCGATGTTTTGCAAAGACATGTTTTGATCGTCTATTTCAACGTATCTCACTGGGCTATTTTTTCTGTGAAACTGGTATGCTGTAAGCAAGTGACCAGAAACAACTGTTTTACCAACTCCACCTTTTGTATTAACTACAACATATAACATTTTGACTCCTTTGAATTTTGATTTACCCTATTATTAACATTTTTGTAGCATTCTTCTAACGCAGCTAACTTCATTACTTTTTCAAACTTCATCTTCGAAGCCCTACCCATGACAAAATCAACCATCACTTTAACCATAAGTGCTTGTAGGTTCAACTTTGCTCTCCTTCGTTTTTTTAACTTGTTTTTTTTCAATTTTATTTCCTATCAAGTTTTTTACGTAGTTCGTCAATTTTGTTCTGGTCTAGAACTTCATTAGAAAACAACGGTTTTGCAATATCAACTTCGGGCATAGAGAGTGAAAAACTTCGAGGACCAACAGGCTGTAAAACTTCGTGCTTTATTTCATTTTTTTCTATGTGTTCTTTGGGTTCAGGAAATTCATTAGCTGGATTTTGAATTTTCTTAATGAACGCAGAAACAGATGGACGACTTACCGTTACATTATTTGATTGAAGGAACTCACAAATAGATGCGAGCGAATAACCTCTTTTATGTAGCTCAATTATTTGCGCCTTGAAAGGCCAAAGCTTACCTCCCCATTTGGGTGATTTTTTAGACATAAAATCCAAAATATCCATATTAATACTCCAATATAATTTTGTTTTACTCCTATTATTAACATTTTTGATATGTAACGTGAATGTAATACAATGTAATGTGTTGTTATATGTTTATAAAGTACTTATAAAGAAGTGTAAAAATAGTTGCTAGTTACGAATTCATCGATATTTTGAAGCATTTTCATTACTCTCATGTAAAGCAAACGTAATGGAGTGTTAAGTATTTGTAATCTATATGTATGGCAGTGTTAAATAATTGTAAAATGTTTGGATACATATTATTTTATAATATGTAGAATAATATCACTAAAGCCCGTTATATAGGGCTTTTGCATTTATTTTGGTATTTTTACATAATTTTTATAAAATAAAAAATCTTTTAAAAAGCCCGTTATATAGGGCTTTTGCTCTTACACCAGCAAGGCGAAGCATTGCGTCAGGTGTCTATACTCTAATCAACGTAGTTTGCTCTTCCTCCTCTTCCCTATCCTACTTCACACAATTAAAAAAAGGGAATGACTTTAGTTCGAAAACTTGAGCTAAAATCTAAAAAAAGATCGCAATAATAACCCTATAACCCAAGCGCTAATTACCAATAAAGAGGGAAGTGTATAAAGTGGTCTGGATATTCTATTGCCACATCAGTTGCTTTAATGGTGGAGCAATAGAATATCCAGACCACGATGATTTATGCTAGGAGTGGTGAAAAAAGGATAAGAGCAATTATTTAATATGCTCAAAAAAATATATAGGTTATCCTATGCTAATTACATTGTTAAGAAAAAAGAGCTAAACCAGATCATGGTGCAAATAGAAAAACCTTGAAGGGAATATGGTCAAAAGGTTTCTTGATACATTTCATCTCTTTTATCATTGAACCAATAATTGGAATACCAACAAAAAGAATAAAAAAAGAAACTATACTGACCATAAAAATTGAAGTGTTTCATTGCTCATGTAATGCACTTTTATTTTGTAGTTTTTTGAACTCTCCAAGCGCGACGTTAATAAGTTCAACCTCTTTAGTACCAGTACAGCTCTTGTGCAATTCAGATGATTGGTCTATTTCTTTATAAATCGCTCTTGCAATTTCTTTTGCTAAAAGTCTATTTAATATCATATCATGGCGTTTGCTAATCGGTCTTAATAAAAAAAACCAAAACACAGTAAAAATACATAGAGGAATTATAAATACAAAATTATCCAAATGCATGTAGCTCCTTCATATATTTTTCATCACGGCTTAACTCTTCAGCTTCTTTTTGCCAGAGTTCACGCTCTTCTTCTTTTGTATTGCCTTCATGCAAAATTTTAAACGCTAAGAGAGTTTTATAGTCCCAATAAGAAATCAATACTGATTGTGGCATTTCTTTATCATCTGTAAGCGTTACTGTTTTAAGTTTTTTTGTTGCTGCAAGATTGAGTATTAACGACAAATGTCTTTCAAATTGAGTATATGTAGTGACAATTTCATCCTTGCTTTTGAAAAGCTCTCTTTCTTGTTCATGACGAATCTTTTTATCTTTTTGCCATTTTTTATCTTCATTGTATGTAAGCCACGCTAGTAATGTTGCAAAGGTTGACACAATAATTTGTCCCCATGAGGCTGAAAAAAAATCACTCATGGCCATCTTCCTTCCATCCTAAATACCTTGCTTGCACCTTTATCCAAAAATCTTCATCAGTGTTAAAGCGCTTAGCAAGCTTATATGCTAATTTTGTATCTATACTTTCTTCATGTTCTAAAATATTAAGTAAGCGCTCTTCTGTTATACCTAGTTCAGCAGATAATACTTTTGCATTACAACCTAAAGGTTGCATGTAATCTTCTTTTAAAAAAAGAGCAACGGAACTTGGTTCACGCATCATTCTTCTCATATAATTCCTTCTTTTAGCAAACAATTTTAAGTATAGCAAAACATATGAGGGTGCCGATAAAAGGCGTAATATAGGCATAGATGTAAATAAAAGAATACAAGAAGAGGTATTTTTACGGTGAAAAATACCAAAATATAATATTTTGAACAGCTCACCAGTTAAAATTCTGTTTGTTAAGCCAAACCAAAAACTACACTATCATATACTTAATGGTATTTGCATTGAATTTAAACTTAAAAAACACACGGTAATATATTTATTACACTTTGAAATATTGTTCAAACATCCTATTTTCTTTTCTTTTCTTAGTATTCTTATAAAACATTGGTATACTAAATACAAAATATTTTATCTGTAGGCGCATAATGAATAAGAATATTTATATTATAAGTGATGTGCATGGGTGTTACACTACTTTGTTGGCACTAATTGGCCAATTGCCAAATAAAGAAAAATCACACCTTATTTTTGTAGGCGATTTGATTGATAGGGGGCTTGATTCTGTAAAAGTGGTTGAGTTTGTCAAAAATGGTGGTTACTCTTGTATTAAAGGCAATCATGAGCAGATGATGATTGATTCCTTCCAGCCGAGTGAAGGAATGTATTCTTCTGTGCTTTCGCGAAGCATAGCACTTTGGAACCTAAACGGTGGAGTAGCTACAGACAAAAGTTATAATGAGCCTTTTACTCACTTGTTAGGTCCACATCTTGAATGGCTAAAACAATTGCCAAACTATTTAGAATACGATATCAAAGATGAAAATGACAAAATACTCTTTGTGACCCATGGTTTTGGATTACCTTATTGGAAAGATCGTCACAATCTAGATATTGCTAAAAAATCGAGAGATGCAAGGATCCTTGACTTTAATATACAAATAGACAATAGCAATATTTATAATGTTTTTGGCCACGATGTGCAAGAAAATGGCAAAGTGTTAATAACTGATAATTATGCGGCAATCGATACAGGATGTGTCTTTGGAGGTTTTTTGACTGCAATGGAATGGCCAAGTAAAAGAATTTTTCAACAAAAAAATATTGAGAACGAATAAAAGAATTAAAGATTTTTATTAAATAGTAAACCATGATAGGCGTTTGAAAAAATTAGAGAATCTATTAAACCTAGTCGCATTTTGTATTGTTTTTTAACTAAGTGTGACTAGGTTTTAACAAAAAATAGAAATAATGCTAGTTAATAAAAGATCAACCATTTCATTGACACTTTTTCTATTTTTTACTCTATTCTTTAGATTTTTTTGCAAAATCATCAATTTTAAAAAACGAAGTGTGACCAAAATTAATAGATTTTTTTTGGAAGTGTGACTAGATTTAATAAAAAATTACACTAAAAAAAAACCAAAATGCCCGTAATTGCAGCAATTATATTTTTCTTTCCACTCGTTGCTGCCATAATTCTTCTTATTATTATATTTCGCGACTAACTAGTCTCATAATTGAAGCGAAATTGAAAAACGCATTATCTTTGTTTAAAAAAATTGTATCCATAACTAAAGCTTGAGATCCGACAAAAACATAGACAGTATTTTTGTGTGTTTGGAAGATACTTCTCATCTTTTTAATAGTATCTAAACCGAATCTACAAATTGTATCAAAATTGTAAAATACAACAATAGCTTTCATATTTTTACCAACTGTTAACTGCTCAACAGCACCAAAAATCTCATTAATATCATCTTTGTCAACACCATCACAACTTAATAGCTTTGCGTACTCTATGGCTAACTCAGATGCTGAATTAATGTTTGCAAGATCTATTTTAAAAATCAAATTCTCATTTTTTAGCTGGGATAAGACATCATCCACAAAATCATGACTTTTAGTCATTACTGCAATATGTTGCCCTAGTTCAATATATATTTTTAATCGTACATGTTCTGAATTCAAATTAAATCTTTTTATTTAAGTTTTTTAGTATACCAAAATATAAAATACGATAATGCAATTTGAGTGCACATTTTTATTACTACCAATTTTCTATCTAACTTCAATAGATCTTATAAGTGTTAAAGACGTTATATTTTACTTTGAATCAAAATATATTCTTAATTTAAAATACGAAAATGCGTATTTTGAAATCAAAATTTTTAAAAATTTCTATAATTAAATTAAATATCAAAATAAAGGACTAAAATGAAAAAAATATTTTTTAAAGTGTTGTGTTGTGTTAATCGTATTGTTTTAACTTACTTGGTTTACGCTTATTTATTCCCAACTGCTCTTTGTTAGGTTAGAAATAAAATTATGTCCATTCAGCTAGCAACCGACCAAAGTAATATTCTCCACAAAGTAAATTATACTATATTCATAATTGTAAATTTGATAACATGGAAAATATCAGACGAAGAGTTAAAATGGACAGATATTTTTCAAACTATGTCCATCATTTAGGATTCCAACAAAACTATACATGCCTAGA
>Ga0194137_10001028_pt1 | contig 17610 bp, 25 predicted proteins | sample TARM_MetaG_T3_14_FD_134025 | JGI IMG/M metagenome (GOLD analysis project Ga0194137, IMG submission 134025) | Freshwater microbial communities from Pennsylvania, USA, analyzing microbe dynamics in response to fracking - TARM_MetaG_T3_14 (version 2) | ecosystem: Environmental > Aquatic >... | reverse complement strand
GGTAAGTATGGAGAGAAAATGCTGTCCGTTTTTAACATTTACCGTCATTACAAGAAATGAAATGGAGCCGATTTTACTACAACTAACCGGTGACGAACAAGCAAAAGAATTCTTGCGAACTGACATTCAATCGAATATAGACACGATAACTAAGCAAGTATAGGAGAAGCAATGATAGCCGAAAAAACGATAACATCTGCATACTGGATAACTACCATATTAGGTGCTGGACTTTTATTCATCGGTGGATTACTCTTTATCACCCACGGGGAGCAACAAGTAGCGGAAATGAAACATCTTGGCTACCCTGTATACTTCTTAATATTTTTGGGGGTAGGGAGAATCTTGGGTGCAATCACTATCGTAATACCGCGCTTTCCGCGTCTGAAAGAATGGGCATACGCGGGCTTTGTCTTCGATCTTATCGGTGCATCAGCATCACACACTTTGGCTAGCGACGGCCCTGTTCAAATCGCGTCACCATTAATTTTTCTTGCATTGGTTATAACATCTTGGGCATTGCGCCCAGCGAGCCGTAAACTCAAGGTTCAATGAATCTGAAGATATTCAGCACTTCTAACGCGAAGTGCTTTCTTATTTTATTCAAGGCACAATTTGGATAAACGAATGCATCAAGTCGGGAACAAATCGGTGGGAGCATCGGGAGGCAACATCGTGGCAGCACAAAGAGAACCGCAAACAAAGAATGTCGGTTCTCGATGAACAGAAAGTGTGGGCGATAGATCGGGCGGTACGGCTTTCGCACCAGGAACGACGCGAAATTTTATTGCATGTTTCGGTGAGTTCGAGAGCCGGTTCATTTCCGGTGTACGGATCGATCAGCACATGCATCGGATCAGCCTGGTTAGCAAGAATGGGGATAGCTTCGATTGGATTCACCTTCATCAAGTTCTTTCAGCTGAATTGGAATAACGCCTTTCGTCGTTGCTTGAGACAAAGAAAATGCGTGCCATCACGATTCATGCCGTTTTTGTTTTAATCACAAAAGAAAACCACTCGGCTGAGTGGTCTCCTGATTGCTTATTTGCCGGGATATAATTTGTGCAACGATTCTCTCTGGGAGGGTTTAATATCAATGATGTTGCGAATGCTCTTCGCCTTGGCCTCGGCTTCGTCAAGCGTGTCGCTTAATCCCAAGGCAAGTAAGGTGCCAGCGGCTACCGTACCGGTCCGTCCCTTTCCACCGCCACAATGAAAAGCCACTTTCTTGTTTTGGTGATAAGCTTCGATGACGGCCTGGATCGCTTGCTCGAAGGCTTTTTCTTGCGGCATAGCAGCATGATCTGCTAACGGAATTTGAATCCATTCCGCACTCGCCGCTGGATAGGCGCAATCCGTCGCTTCGCCGCGCAGATCCACGATCACGTCGATACCTTCATTTTTTACCATCGATTCAACATCGGCTGCCGCGCCCATAAAAATTTTATCAGGAATCAAAGCATGGTAGGTTTTTTCAGACGCCATGGACTATACTCCTTTTTTAAACGATCCAAACTCAATCGGAACCGGGGCCGCTGGCGGCGCGCAGCACAGGGACAAATCCCTGGCTTCTCCGGCGGATTCGAATTCTGAATCTTCTTTTGTGTAGAAAATCTCCCAAGCGTTGCCGTCCGGATCATACACCCAAACTTTATCCTGCACCGCATAGCAGCATGTGGTATTCATCTCGTCAATCAGTAGCAGTCCGCTTTGACGAAGCCTCTCCCCCATGGCCAGCACTTCTTCCGTATTATTCACTTGAAATCCCAAGTGGTTCAGTACACCCTTTTGTTCGAAGGGACGTACATTGAGCGAAAAATGAAGCGCCGGTTCTTCTAACTCGAATTTGGCGTAGTTATCTTTAACCTTACTCGGTTCGGCTCCAAAAAAAGCGCGATAGAACTCAAGAGACTTGTTCAGCTCCGTGCAGTTTAAAGCAACATGCATTCGTTTGATCATCGTCGCCACCTCATTTCCCTTCTTTGACAAATTGTTCAATCCGGCTCTTAATCGAATCGCGAACGGTGCGGAACTGGTTCATAATTTCGTCTTCCGTTCCGGTTGCTTTTGCCGGATCATCAAAACCCCAATGCCATTTCGTTACATTCTTGTTGGAGATCACAGGGCAATGCTCGTCGGCGTGGCCGCACAGGGTAATGACATAATCGGCGCGATTCAAAAGTTCCGGGTCGATCACATCGGAGGTATTTTTGCTAATATCCACGCCAGCTTCTTGCATGACCTGCACCGCACGCGGATTCAGTCCATGTGCTTCAAGACCCGCGCTTTTGACTTCATATTTGTCGCCGCCTAGCGCGTTTAAAAACCCGTCTGCGATTTGGCTTCTGCAAGAATTTCCGGTGCACAAAAAATAAATTAACGGTTTTTTCTCCATGGTGAACAATCTCCTTTGATTTCAATTCATTAATCGCCTTGATGAACTCTTTTCGCTTGTTTACTTCTCATAAAAGTCTTCATGATCATTGCAACTACCACTAGGACGATCACGATCACCGCGATACATAACCATACATTCACCTGTAGCGTCTGGAGAACATAAAGCCATACATAAAGACCGGTGAGCGTAATGAACAACGTGGGAATGGTTAACAGGATACCGACTTTAAAATAATAGCCCCATCTAATTTTCACGTTTTTCGTGGATAGGACATGCAGCCAAAGCAGCGTGGCCAAGGAGCCGATTGGCGTAATTTTCGGCCCTAAGTCCGAACCGATCACATTCGCATAGATCAGCGCCTCACGAATGAACCCATCGGTTTGCGTACCTTGGATGGCCAGCGCATCGATCATGACCGTGGGCATGTTGTTCATAATGGATGACAGGATGGCTGCAATAAAGCCCATACCTACGGTAGCCACAAATAACCCTTGGTCTGCGACCGCTTGAATGACGCTGCCTAGTGCATCCGTAAGTCCGGCATTGCGCAAGCCATAAACGACCACATACATGCCGATAGAGAAGATGACGACAGCCCAGGGAGCGCCTTTGACCAGTTTCCAGGTATGAATCGCAGGGCTTTTTCTCGCCGCGAACAAAAAGGCAATCGCTGCAACCCCGGCAATAATGGATACAGGGATCGAGAAAAATTCGCTAATGAAATACGCAACGAGCAGCGCGGCTAAAATGACCCAAGATAACTTAAACAGCCGCATATCCTTGATGGCTTCCTTCGGCTTTTTCAGTTGCTTAAGATTGTAAGTGTTCGGGATACTCTTCCGGAAATACAGATACAACACAATGAGGCTCGCAATGACGGAAAAGAAATTCGGAACAATCATGCGGCTCGCGTATTCCGCAAAACCGATGTTGAAATAATCCGCAGATACGATGTTAACCAAGTTGCTGACGACAAGCGGTAAAGATGCCGTATCCGCAATGAACCCACTGGCCATAATAAACGGCAGGATCATCTTTTCATCAAACTTAAGTGCCCGGACCATGGCGAGTACAATCGGGGTAATAATCAAGGCCCCGCCATCATTGGCAAACAGGGCGGCAACCGCCGATCCCAGCAGGATGATAAATACAAACATGAGCAGGCCGTTTCCGCGTGCCAGCCGCGCCATATGCAATGCAGCCCACTCAAAAAATCCGATTTCATCCAGCACCAGTGAGATTAAAATAATGGCCACAAACGCCAAGGTAGCGTTCCACACGATACCGGTTACGGTGCCGACGTCCGCGAAGCTGACCACACCAAAGAGCAAAGCTAGGATCGCTCCGGCACTTGCCGACCAGCCGATATTTAATCCTTTCGGTTGCCAAATGACAAAAAGCAACGTTACCAAGAAAATGAAAATCGCCACATAAACCATTTATGCTTCCTCCTGAACTACGTACAGCAATCATTGGTTTCGCAAACGGCAGGCTCAATCAGCGCCGCTTGCGAAGGAATTTCTTTTAGAATATCCAAAATATAAGGCTTGTCTTCCAGGCAGAGCGAATAATAAACCCACTGTCCCCTGCGAGACTCTTTGACCAGGCCCCCGTCCCGCAGCTTGCGCATATGCTGACTGATATTGGGCTGGCTCGTTTTCAAAATGTCCACGATCTCGCACACGCACAGTTCCTTCACCTGCAACAAGGCTACGATAGTGAGTCTGTTCCGGTCCCCCAATAGCTTCAAGGCATCCGCTACTTCTTCTAGTTTGCTCAACTGCTTCACTCCTTTTAAGCGACGGGAATGTCCATCCCTTTTAACAACCCGATTACTTTCTCCCGAATCTCGTCACGCGCTCTCTTCACGTCTTCCAGGTTGCCGCCGTCTACAGCCAACGGGTCGGGGATGTTCCACTCGACGTTCATGATCTTAAACGGTACGATAGGACAGCGTTCTACAATTTGTTCGCACAACTTGACGATGGCATTCGACGCTAGAAAAAATTTCATATCGATTTTTTTGCAAACATGCTGGGAAAGATCGATGCCTACCTCGCGCATAGCTTCAACGGTGTAAGGATGCACTTCTTTCGATGGTTCTAATCCGGCACTCTCCACCACCACATGATCCCCGCCATAAAACTTAGCAAAGGCTTCGGCCATCTGACTTCGGCACCGATTTTGCCCGCAAAGGAAATAAATCCGCGTAACATCCCGTTTCATTCTCCCACACTCCCCTACCCCTTGTAAATAGCCATATAATTATTTGCTTATTTCAAATATGATTTTACATGCCAATTGTTATCGCAGTATTAACGTTGAAAAAGAAAAAAGCAGCCGCCGGGGAAGGAACTGCGATGTTTTCGATTAATTTTCACCGGGTGAAACGATATAGAGGTTCGTAAGATTGACAAGAAATTAGATCTTGTCAAGGCTCCGGATGAATGACGTGACATTGCCCAAACAGCAGGCTCCTTGTGGGTTATTAACCTCACACCCACAGCGACCAGCTTGAATTTGTTCTCTTATATGGTCAATTGGATTCTGATTTTCCTGAACGGCTTGTATTAAGCGTTCTCTTGTCCATCCGAAGCAGTAACAAACGGGTACTTCCAATGCAGCGTCTTTTTGGAACACCGAAACTTTGAGCATATCTTTGCCAAATGTCTGCTCATCACTAAAATAGACAACTTCGCAAGATGAATTCGCGCAAAAAGTGTAAGTTAATTCAGGGTATATTGTTTCTAACGCGGTTGGTTGAAGCAATGATTTGAGCGTAATCAATTGAATAGTTTTGCCCTTTTGGTAACAAACAGGGCATTGAATTGATTTTGTTGGATTATCAGTGGAAGTTTGACAGCAGCTATGCATTTTGTATCACTCCTTGTGCAGTCTTTAATTCATCACTGTTTTAATAATGGGGCATTCACTAAATATCTTTGTTTTCGGGGCATCTTTCTTTAAGGTCTACCAACATCCGTTCAATTCTTCGGAGGCCTTCAATTTTACGCTGGATGTCCTCTATTTTTTGAACAGTGAAATCATACATATCGCGGCACTTTACTTCATCCCGATCAACAACACCTAACAATTTGTCAATTTCATTTAATACGAATCCCAATTCCTGCATGCGTTTAATAAATGTTATACGATCGGCTGTTTGTTCTGGATATATTCGGTAGCCTGAATCGGTACGAGAAGGTTCTGTAATTAAACCGATTCGTTCATAATACCGGATAGTTTCTTTGTTAACGTTACATTTATCAGCAAGTTCTCCGATACGAAACTGCATTTGCTTCACCTCACACGTAGTATAAACCCTGTACTTAAGTACAGGGTCAAATAGATATTCTTCCTCTTTAATTAAAAAGAATTCATTACCGAGAATGTTTGTGCACCCACATTTTTTTACATCGCTTTTTGGGAAGTCCTTAGCGTACAGAATTTCCGAAATGTTGGCGTTACCATATATACGCTTCGCCTTTCGCTTCAAGGACGTAAGCACTTTCAATTATATTTTATTACATTGACTTTGCGGGTGGAACTAATATGGGGGAGAAAGTACACATGAAGCTGGGATATGGCCGTGTGTCGGCTAAAGATCAAAAACCGGAACGACAGTTCGTCAAGTTCCAGGAGTTGGGCATCGAGGACCATTTGTAAATAGTTTGTATTTGTCTTGTGATTATTTAGGCTCTTGCCCATTACTGCAGGTTTTGCACTCCTTTATATAGGCAGTTGCATATGATAAAAAAGTAAACACTGAATCATAAGAGGAGAATGAGTATGTTCCATAAATCATGCCATCACTATCAATGGCATAATCCGATGCATAACAGCTGGAATAACAACTATCGGGATTATAATCCTCACTATTACAATTGGTATAATACTGATAGTAATCCCTACGGAAAAATGAAATTAAGAGATTATGGACAAAGTCCACTTGTAGTGAATATTGACCAGGCAGCAAAGCAAAACAAAACTTACCGTACCGCTTTATGGACAGGAAAACATTTTCAAGTAACTCTGATGAGTATTAATGTTGGCGATGATATCGGTTTAGAAGTCCATCCGACAACTGATCAATTCATACGTATTGAAGAAGGTCAGGGACTTGTTCAAATGGGTGATAGGAAGGACAAATTGGATTTTCAAGTAATGGCCTATGATGACTATGCAATTATGATACCTGCTGGAAAATGGCACAATGTAACCAACACAGGCAATACCCCCCTTAAAGTTTACGTTATCTATGCGCCTCCTGAGCATCCATATGGTACAGTTCATGAAACAAAAGCAATTGCACTGTCTGCTGAAGGTTAGTTAAATCCAATTATTCCAACTTTATTTCGTCCCGGTCCGGAACCCAGGCCGGGTTAATTGGGGTATTACCAGCGTCACTGTCACGAAGTCCAAAAGTATGGAACAAAATAGTTTGTTGAATATGACTCATAAATTTCCAAGAAGGCCGGGTGGTATCAGCTTCGCTGGTACTCCCCCTAAGGCAGTCTATATTGGACTAGATCAACTCTCCAAATAGCGATATAGTGTAGTTTTACTAATTCCCGTCTCTTCCTTTATCTGTGCAAGACTATACTTTTGACTCTGATACATATGAATGGCTCGTTTCACATTCTCATCAGGCTTTCGCGGACGGCCAGGACTCATTCCTTTTTGTTTCGCCTCATACAATCCCTTTTTAGTATTCTCACTAATGACATCACTTTGAAAATTCAATAAATAATTTACGCTGTCATGAAATGAGTATCCTGATGATTGATTCGTATTTATCCCTTCGCCAACAGTATAGAGATATGACCTTTTTTCATTTAATTGATTTAATAGCTCTGCTAGATGCCGGGTAGAATCCGCAAATGAAAATAGCCTTGCAACAACAACTGTATCCCCTGGTTGAAGTTCATTCATCATTTTTATTAACATTACTCTTTTTTTAGGGGATGAATGCTCCTCAGTGAAGAATTGGTCACAATTCAGTTCTTTCAAAGTCTCTATTTGGATTTTACAATTTAAATCATCTTGATAGGGTCTCATATAACCAATTAACATAACGTGCCCTCCTTACTGCAGAAGCCCTTTTGAAAGCATACCACAAAAAAGGGACCTAAAAGGTTCCATTTTGGTCCTTTTGGTGATAAAATGAATGAGCCTAATACGGAACCTGACTTTTATGAGAGTTAAAAGTCACACTAAAAATAAATAAGGAGTGGAAGTAAACGTGGTTGAAAGAATAAAAAGAGAGTGGTTTTCAAACATAAGGGGCGACATACTTGCTGGAATTGTTGTCGCTTTGGCTCTCATTCCAGAAGCGATTGCCTTTTCCATTATTGCCGGTGTCGATCCTATGGTTGGTTTATATGCCTCTTTTTGTATCGCAGTCATTATAGCCTTTGTAGGCGGTCGTCCAGGTATGATTTCCGCCGCTACTGGCGCGATGGCTTTGCTGATGGTACCTCTAGTTAAAGATTACGGATTACAATATTTATTAGCCGCCACTATACTCACCGGGATCATACAACTTATTTTTGGATTATTCAAGATTGCAAAGCTAATGAAATTTATTCCTAGAGCCGTCATGATCGGTTTTGTTAACGCACTCGCAATCCTGATATTTATGGCGCAGGTCCCTCATTTTGTTGGCATATCAACTCTGACTTATGTGTTTGTTGCTATTACTTTGATTATTGTATATGTATTGCCTCGTTTTTTCAAAGCCATACCAGCCCCATTAATCGCTATTATCATCCTTACATCGGTTGCCATCTGGGGACATTTAGATTTAGGAACGGTTGGGGATTTAGGAAGAATCACTCAAACCCTGCCTTCTTTCTTTATCCCGGACATTCCATTTAATTTTGAAACACTTCAAATCATCTTTCCTTACTCTGTCGCTTTAGCCATTGTCGGATTACTGGAATCGTTGCTTACATCCTCTATCGTTGATGATATGACAGGAACAGAAAGCAACAAGAACAGAGAATCCAGAGGACAGGGTATCGCAAATATTATTACAGGTTTCTTTGGCGGTATGGCTGGATGTGCCATGATCGGTCAATCTGTAATCAACGTCAAATCAGGGGGCCGCGGCAGGTTGTCCACGTTAGTTGCAGGTCTGTTCTTAATATTTCTGATTCTTGTATTAGGCGGATTGGTTGTACAAATACCGATGCCTGTTTTGGTTGGGATTATGATTATGGTATCGATTGGCACATTTGATTGGACATCATTTTCGTATCTGCGTAAAGCTCCAAAGACGGATGCTCTTGTAATGTTGACTACGGTCATTATCGTTGTGGCAACTCATGACCTCTCCAAAGGCGTTATAGCCGGTGTTATTCTTAGCGCGATCTTCTTTGTGGCCAAGATTTCAAAACTAGAGGTTAGAAGACGACAGACCAGCAAAGAAATCATATTTGATGTAACGGGGCAATTGTTCTTTGCTTCTGTGGAAGGCTTCATAAAAGCCTTTGACTTTAATATCGCTGAGGATGTAAATATTGTTATTGATTTCTCTCATGCACACATTTGGGACGATTCTGGCGTAGGCGCAGTAGATAAAGTAGTCATCAAATATCGTGAAAACAATAATCATGTCACGATTAAAGGACTAAATGCATCTAGTAAAAAAATTATAGATAAGTTAGCCGTATACCAAGATGCAAATGCTCAATTAAAAGCACACTAATGTAGGGGAGAGATGAATATGTATCAACGTATTTTACTCGCTGCTGATGGGTCAAAAAACTCGATTCGGGCAGCCCAGGAGGCTGCAAAAATTGCATCCTTGATTCCAGATTCCACCATTGAAATCTTATTTGTAGCAGACTTATCCAAAATTAAAAGTGAAGTCTTGCATTCTCAAAATCATGAGGAAATAGAGTTGAAACGACATCAAAAATTGCTTCCTATTGCAGAACAACTTTCTGCTAAAAATGTTAATCATGAAACAAAGATTATTACTGGAGATCCTGGTCCAGCTATTGTGGAATATGCAAATAATGAAAAAGTGGACTTGGTCATTATAGGAAGCCGCGGGTTAAATGCCTTACAGGAATTTGTTTTGGGTAGCGTAAGTCATAAAGTGGTTAAGAGAGTACAGTGTCCAGTTATTGTTGTAAAATAATTGATCCCAAGATGTTGGGAGGGTGTTTGATTGAAAAGCAGAACAACAGTATTGATAAGTATTGTACTCGCCCTATTAGTTGCATCAATGGATACAACGATTATGAATACAACAATGCCAATCATAGCAAAGAGTCTTGGTGGGTTTGAATTTTTTGCGTGGCCGTTTGCCTCTTATATGATCGCGACCACCGTGTTCGCTCCAGTCGCAGGTCGATTATCAGACTTGTTTGGCCGGAAACGAGTCTTTGCCTTTGGCATTGTTTTATTTTTAATTGGTTCTATACTGTGCGGTGTGTCGCAAACGATGGTACAGCTTGTTATTTTCCGTGGAATTCAAGGTATCGGTGCTGGCTTCATGATGCCTTTTCCAGCTATTATTGCAGGCGATCTATTTTCCATTCAACAGCGCGGAAAAATTCAAGCCTTGGGGACGTCAATGTGGGGACTGTCCGCAGTCATCGCACCGCTGTTAGGCGCATTTTTCGTGGAGTATATGACATGGAGATGGATTTTCTTTATAAATATCCCGATTTGCATTCTAACGTTGCTCACTTTATTACCATATAATGAGGAGTATACACCCAAAAAAGCACGTATCGATTATATTGGTGCACTTTTGTTTATTATTGGAGTCAGTGTATTGCTTCTGGCAACTGTCGTTGAAAGCAATCAAATCCTCTATGTCAGTGTTGGCGCAATATTCATCATTGCCTTTTACTTCTTTGAAAAAAAGCAAGCATCACCACTCGTTCCCCTTTCCATTGTTAAAGATAAAACGATTCGCTGGATGAACATTAACGGTTTCCTTGGTTGGGCGGCCTTATTTGGAACCGCAAGCTATATCCCATTGTTTCTACAGGACATAACCAAACTCTCCGTTTTCCAAAGTGGCATCGCATTACTAGGAACTGCCCTTGGTTGGATTTCTGCATCTGTTCCGGCGGGAAAATGGATTTTGAAATTTGGTTATCGCCGTCTGTTTATTATTGGAAGTATTCTGCTCGTGACTTCCGGAGTCTTCCTAGCTTTTTTGCACGATGGAAATGGATTTTGGTATGTATTTTTTGTTTTGATGATTCAAGGTTTCGCTTTCGGTTTATTATCGACAACAGGCGTTATCGGAGCCCAGCAGCTTGTTGAACCGCATGAAAAAGGAATTTCAACTTCATTTATGATGTTTGCTCGTAACATAGGAACAGCAATAGGCGTAACGATCATGGGGGCAATTCTGACGAGATCAGAAGATTTTATGAGCGGAATCCATCACATATTTTTGTACGGATTGATCGGAAGTATGATTGCCCTACTTACTACATTTTTTATCAAAGATCGTACCGCGGACACTGTACCCGAAGGAAAGATATAAGCCCTTCTTATTTCTAGGGGTAGTACCAGCGAAGTGTCAGTTATCCAAACTCCAAAAGTGGAATCCCTTGTTAAATAAGGGCTTCCACTTTGTTTACATGTATTTAATGTAAGACGTAATCGTTGGTTCCTAAAATGGGCAGAACCGGAACAATGGTGTTCAATTAATGCTTATTCCCCTTATTATTTACCGGTAAAATTAAAATAGAACTCTAAGTTCTAATACCAAAAAACAGATTCGGAAACTTAAAGAAAATATTCACGGGGTTATGCCTATAAGAGCCATACTGGGGCAAGTGTCAACATTGTATCGGCGCTTTCCTTACGTGAGATAAAGTTGCCCGGACGGTGGAACCCGGACCAAACTCAACTACCTGTTGTTTAAGTGAACGCAATACGCATAATTCGTAAATCGCGCGATCGGAGTTCATAATTAGATACAAAACTTTCATTTATCAGAATGTTCCTCTTCTTTTCGCTTCTTAGAATGAGTCTTGTTTGTCTTCAAGATAACAAAAGAACAGATGATTAAACCAAAATAAACAACACTAACCATCAAAATTCCAAATCCATTGGAGCTCAAAATCGACCTCCTTTCTATATTGAATAAATGATTCGAAGGTCAGCGTCCCACCACTTTTCTCAGGGTAGTCATTCGAACTCCTTATGCTACTGGACAAGGCAATCACACCCAACCGCTTACATTACATCCTTCACATGAATAGCTAACTATTCATCTGGTCGATCCCATTTTTTAGAATACGCTTTACTAGTTGCCCATATGGTAATCCATATAATAAAGGCGGCTACTCCAAAAACCGCGATATAAACAAGCAACATACTGACACCTCCAGATTAATACCATCGGTTTGACTACGACTTGATAAATAAATACACTATAATTCCCAGTGCAATAAAGGTAATAATAAAGTTGAAGATCAAAAAGACATCACAAGCTTGTTTGCTTAAATAGAGGATACGATTGTTGGAACACTTTTCTATTATCCGCCCGACAATCATGGCAACCTTTTGATTTCCGATATTGTCCAGAAACCGTTGTTGTCGAAAGAATATGAATAGCCTTTGAGATACACGTGACCTTCTGACAAGTCAAACAAAAAACTTTATTTTTTAAATCGTTCATAATCTTCTCCTCTCGCTTAAGTTGTTTAGCGAAAACCGTTATCGTTTTTTCCAAGAAGATAGCCGAAAGGTTGTTTCAAGCAAGGTCGAAACTTCCATATACTCCTGTAGTCGAAACGAACGGGTAACCATATCAAGCAGCTCATTGTTTCATCTTAAAGAGGATCTCTATAAGCAAAAAAACCAATTTTTCTCCCCTGATATAAAATGTTTTGTTCTGGAATGTGTAGTTGTTTCGCCTTTTCCAAAGCAAATACGACGCTCTCGCAATAACCCGTACAGTATCCAAATTCTTGACGAATGCCGGTCGTTTGCTTCAAAAGAATGATCGAGAACCCCTCTCCCTTTTGCTGAATATGAATTTGACTCATTTCATACACTTCCGATCTGACCCTTGCTGTTCAATGAGTCCTGGTATCAAGTATGTCAATCACGCTCATTAATTGGTTGTTAAACATGTTTTTGGTCATGAAGAGCAGATCACATATAAGAGGATCTTGCACCGAATAGACGACGCGAGTTCCAACCTTCATTCCTATTACGAGATGCTTCGCTTTTAAAATACCTAAATGTTGGGAAACCGCAGAACCTTGACTTTGTAAACGCGTTTGAAGCTCATTGACACCTTTCGGTCCTTCACATAATAACTCCAAAATCTGCAATCGCAGCGGATGAGCCATGACCTTAAAAACATCTACTCTGTACTGCTGAAGTGCAAGTTGCATTCCCATTCACCTCATTTCGTCTTTGGGGCGACTCCGAGTGAGAATAGGTTAGGTCCTTGATGGATCTGGCTTCAAGCTGGTGATTACTTCTTTTTGAGACTCCTTGTTTGATAACGCCGCGCATTCACGGAAAGCGAAATGTTTACAACCTAGACATTTATTCAAATCCAGTTGCAATAGCGCGAAGTTAAGTGCCTCACCGGTATGTCCAAAAAAATGTTCAGCCCCAATCAGCGTATACAACCCTGTTCTCTTCAATACATCCAAAGGCTGAGCTTGAATTCCGGATACAAGAATAATCCCGCCAAACTTCTCGAAATGTTTCACCAAACTGGACAGATTCGATTCACCTGTCGTATCCATAAAAGGTACTTTTCCCATGCGCAGCAGCAATACTTTCGGCCTAAGATGAATCGTATCCATAATGGACTTTTCAAACATGTTCGCGGCGCCGAAAAAGAGAGGGCCTTCGATGGTATAGATCCCGATTTGTGGACAATCGTGGCCTTCGGTTACCATGTGGGCTTTCACTTTTTCATGTTTAGCTGTTGGGTCAGGCAATACCTTGGAAACCAGTAAGCCATCACTCATTCGTTTCACAAACAGAATTACGGCCAAGATTAATCCGACTTCAACGGCAGTCGTTAAATTTGTAAAGACCGTAAGCAAAAAGGTAATGAGAAGGACAACGGAATCGCTCGTTTTGGTTTTTAAGACGTGAGCGAATTCTTTTCGTTCGCTCATGTTCCAAGCAACCAGCATCAGAATCGGTGCCATACTAGCAAGTGGGATCTCCGATGCATAAGGTGCAAACAAAATGAGCACCAGCAATACAACAATGCCATGTATAATACCCGACAGAGGTGAGACCGCACCGTTTTTGATATTGGTTGCTGTTCGTGCAATGGCTCCTGTCGCTGGAATGCCTCCAAAGAGAGGGGTTACCATATTGGCGACACCTTGCCCAATCAGCTCACGATTGCTGTTATGACGACTGCCGGTCATGCCGTCGGCAACAACCGCCGATAATAAAGATTCGATGCCGCCCAACATGGCAATAATAAAGGCGGGGCGAATCAAGTTTTCAATGCGATCCCAGGTTAGATCAGGGAAATGAAAATGGGGTAGGGTGCTTGGAATAGCTCCAAATGACGATCCAATCGTTGCAACTTCCCCTTTAAAAAATACGGTCGCCACTATAGTGGATACGACGAGCCCTACCAAGGAACCAGGGACCTTCGGTAGAAACTTCGGCGTTAGGAGGATGACAGCCAAGCAAACCACCGCTGTGATAACACTGTAGAGATTTGTAGTTGTGAGACGCATTACAATTTCCTTCATATTTGGTAGAAAATTCTCATGCTTCTCGATACCGCTCAAACCTAAAAAGTTGGCAATTTGTCCGCTGAAGATTATGACGGCAATTCCAGCGGTAAATCCGATGGTTACAGGGCGAGGAATAAATTTTATCAATGCACCGAGTTTAAATAGCCCCATGAGAACGAGAATAATTCCCGCCAAAAATCCCGCAAGCAATAAATTTTCGTATCCATATTCCATGACAATTGCGAAAAGGATCGGAATAAATGCACCGGTCGGTCCGCCAATTTGAAATTTAGAACCTCCGAACAAGGAAATACAGATACCGGCAACGATGGTGGTATAAATTCCATATTCCGGTTTTACACCAGCCGCAATAGCAAACGCCATCCCTAATGGAATGGCGATAATGCCAACAATGAGGCCTGAAATGAGATCCTTGCGGAATGCGGCTGCATGGTATCCTTCAAATCTTCCCATCCATTTCATCTGAACTACCTTCTCTTCTTCATATATTTGATTATTTGAATATATGTGAAATGTTACTCCTGTCATCGAATAATGTCAATCGTAATAATCTCGTGTCGCTTCGCATGTTTCCGGCTGCAAAACGAAAAAACAAGGTGATCCTTGATGTTGCTCATGGATACCCTTGTTTTTCAGTTTAAGATTCATTTCGAATGACCTCAAGTAATGAAATGGCATCAACGAGATGATTATCAAAGATCTGCTTTGTGACTGCGAGCAGGTCTTTAATCAGCGGGTCACGTAACGAATAAATGACAGAAGTACCATCTTTTAAGCCCGTCACCACATTTTTATTTCGCAATACTGCCAACTGCTGAGAAACGGCTGAACCTTCTGAGCCTAAAATACTCTGTATCTCATTTACGTTTTTATCTCCTTCACTCAGAACCTCCAGGATTCGAATCCGCATGGGATGCGCCAGCGCCTTAAAAAAATCGGCTTTAAACTGTTGGATATTTTGATTCATGGCTAACGCCTCCTTAATCACTATACTTTTGAATATATGAATATCATAACACAACTTCACCCAAAAACATTCTGGAAAGAAGGGCATACCGGAGCATGGATTGTGATTTGGTTGCAACTCCTATATAATACACACTATATTCAAATATCTGATTATTTGATTAAAAGAACATAAGGAGTGGGTACGAATGCCGGACTCTACGAGTAATAACTCATCACATCAAGATTCGTCATCCTCTCACGAATTGACTACACCTTTCATGCAGGTAAGCAGACAAACCGTCATAACAATGGGGATTCATGCGTTACATGAGATTGGGTCCAATTCCATTTGTAACGTTTGTATCGCCAATGGAGGTTCCTGTTGTCAAGGGTGTCGACATCTTGTCAAAGGTATTGGATGCCAAAAACGAAATACAAGTTGTACGGCATGGTTATGCGGGTTTTTAAAGTTCTTTTTGTATGAAACTGGTCTACTACGAGAATGGAATGACTTTTGGGAGCAAGTCCCGGGACAAGATTACCGTGAGGACTTTACGCCAGAGGTCTTTTATGTGACAAAGTCGTTATACCTTCCGGATCTTCGCAATTTGAGTGAGGCTCTTGCTACTGATCTTCATGAACTGGCTAAATCTCACATTGCGATCGGGTTTATCCTAACCCTACGGGAAAAAATCGATAAACAGATTGATCAACTCCACAAGTGTCAGCATAATCGGAAAAGGAAAACCAAAATAAAACGGAATATAAAAATGTTATCCAGTCCTTTCCACCGTTTTCAAAAAGAACTTCATGAATATCGACAAAAATTTCCGATTTCGTAGCAATTTCAATAAGGATGAAGGGTGGGAATATTGGTGTTTCATTCGCGTATTACAGCCATTGGAACGTATGTACCCCAACGAAAACTGACAAATGATGATTTGGAAAAGATGGTGGATACCAGTCATGAATGGATCGTACAGCGGACAGGCATTCATGAACGACGTATTGCTGAGCGAGACGAATTTACCAGCGATCTCTGTATAAGTGCAGTCAGGAATCTCGTCTCTCGGTATAACAAGACAATCGAGGATGTGGATTTTATTATTGTTTGCACCACTACACCAGATTTTCCTTTTCCTACAGTATCCTGCTTAATTGAAGCCCATTTTCAAATTCAAAACGCTGGTGCGATTGATATTAGTGCCGCTTGTGCTGGATTTACTTATGGACTTATCATGGCTCATGGCTTGATTGCTTCTGGATTGCATAGGAAGGTTCTGGTCATTGCCGGTGAAACGCTGTCCAAAATTACAGATTATTCGGATCGTACAACCTGCGTCTTGTTTGGCGATGCCGCCGGTGCCGTTCTCGTGGAAAGAGATGACCAGTTTGAGGGATTCGTCAGTCATCATGTTGGCTCCGATGGCACAGGTGGGGTCCATATTTATCGGACAGGGCTTGCCAATAGACTCGGCGAGCAAAAGTTGTGCGACAACAATTGCATTGTCCAAAACGGAAGGGAAGTATTCCGTTGGGTGATGCGAACAATACCCAATTCGATTCATCAATTGATGAACAAAAGCAGTCAGACAATAAACGATGTGGACTGGTTTATTCCCCATAGCGCGAATTTGCGACTGATTGAGCCGCTTTGTGAGAAACTGGAGTTCCCTATAGAAAGTACGTTGCATAGTCTAACTCACTTCGGTAATACATCGTCTTCAACGATCCCCCTTTCACTCGATTTAGGGATTCGGAGTGGGAAAATCCGTGCGGGAGATAAAGCCTTACTGTATGGGTTTGGGGCTGGGCTCGTGCATGCGGGCGTCCTCGTAAGGTTACAGCTTGATCCTGTCGTTAACGAACCTCTTCCATTATAAATAACGATTATATGTAGCGGTGGCACCTTATGAAGGTGCCTCTTTGTTTTAGTGGGAATAAATCTTGCGAAGGGAGGGAACAGATAAGTTAAATATTCAAAAATTCAAATATTTATTGGAGGCCGTTGTTGTGTCATTAAAGAAGTCCCGCAGCCTGCTCTGTTTGGTTGTATGGATGTGTTTGCTGTCCAGCACAGGATGTCGTTCATTGAACCAGCCTGCTTTCAGCGAAAAGATAAAGCAGGAAATGAATCCTGTGCAAGCGATTCGTCTGTTGGAAGAAGGAAATCAACGATTTGTTACGGGGCATTTAGCAGAAAAACATGTCATTCGAAATCGGAGGCAGCTTATCTCCGAACAAAAACCGGTCGCTGTCATCATAAGCTGCTCCGATTCACGAGTAGCACCGGAAATTGTGTTCGATCAATCACTGGGGGATCTCTTTGTGATTCGCGTTGCTGGAAATATCGTGAATGATGATGTCATAGGAAGTGTCCAATATGCAGTGGATCATTTACACGTTCCGATTGTGTTAGTTTTAGGGCATGAGAACTGCGGCGCGGTTATTGAGGCATTACAAAGAAGGAGGCATCCAGCTTATTTACAATCCATTGTTAATAAGATTGAACCGGCTGCTGAAAAGGCGATATCC
>Ga0194137_10001027_pt1 | contig 17613 bp, 17 predicted proteins | sample TARM_MetaG_T3_14_FD_134025 | JGI IMG/M metagenome (GOLD analysis project Ga0194137, IMG submission 134025) | Freshwater microbial communities from Pennsylvania, USA, analyzing microbe dynamics in response to fracking - TARM_MetaG_T3_14 (version 2) | ecosystem: Environmental > Aquatic >... | reverse complement strand
TTGAAACACCGGATGATGCGTCGCGCCGACGCTGGCCAATGCGAAATTGAGCAGCAGGAGGACGACTGCCAGCGCCGTGCCCGTCCATATCTGCAATGACAGGCAGATCGCCGCGGCGATCACGATGCTCACGCAGTCGCCGGCCAGCAGGAAGCGCCGCTTGCTGTAGCGGTCGCTCCAGACGCCGGCGAACGGCGTGACCAGGATGAAGGGCGCCATCGCGGTGAAATAGCTCATGGCCGTCCATGCAGCCGAGCCCGTCAGCTCCAGCACATAAAGCGGGATCAGGAAGGCAAGCGTCCATGAGCAGGACGTGGTGGCGATGTAGGACAGGACGAGCTTGATCATCGATCGTCCATCACGACGGCGTCGCCGAGATCGTGGCGATGATGAATGTCGCTGCCGCAGATCCGGCAATCGGGATCGCGTTCCCAGGTCTCGGCAATGCCGACCGACAGGTCGTCGAAGCAGAATTCCTTGAGCTTGTCGGTCAGCTGCGGTGGCTGGCATCCGGTGAGGTATTTCACCGCTTCGCTGACGATCATGCCGGCGGTGACCGCCACCAGGGTGACAAAGGCCGGGGCCGGCCGCTCATAGGTGATGTCCTGCTCCTTGTTCATGACGGTGAGCCGCCTGACCAGGCTGTTCTTCCTGCGCGCGGCGGCGAGCCAGCAGGCTTCGCAGCCGCTGATGCCCGGGTCAACCGAGTAGAACACCGAGCGCCGCACATCGAGGCCGCCCGAGATGAAGGGTATGCCGTGGCGCACGCAGGCGGCGTTGAGCCAGTCGCCGATATAGTTGGCGGGCTTGTCGGCGACGCAGATCACGATGTCATGTCCGCGCACGACGCCGGCCACGTCTTCGGTCGACTGCAGGCGCAGGCTGTGCGTGCGGATATCCATGCCGCTGCTGAATTCGAGCAGGCGCTTTTTTGCGGTCTCCACCTTCTCCGTGCCGATGTCGGCTTCCTTGTAGAGGATCTGGCGATTCAGATTGGACAACTCGATCTTGTCGAAGTCCAGTATGGTCAGGTGCCGGATGCCCAGCGCCGCAAGGTCGAACAGGATGTGCGTGCCGAGGCCGCCGCAGCCGAGCACGCACACGCGCGCTTGCTGCAGCTTTTCCTGATAGGCGAACTTGTTCTCGCCGAAGGCCGCCATCGATCCGAAGAAATCCATGTTGCGCGAGAAGCGCGTGCGCGATGCCGCGTCCAGTGTGCTTTGCAGGCTTTCCTCCGGCAGTTCGACCAGCCTGTGTTCGATGAAATCGTTGACTGCCTTGCGCACCGCGTCTTTCTGCGCCGAATGCTGTTGCGACAGGACGTGTTCCACAATGCCGTCGGCGTCGCGCGTGCCGTCGAGCGCCGTTGTCAGCAGCCACATCGCGCCGTCGGGATCGGGCAGCTTCGCGTATTGTCCGTTGAATTGCAGGACGACCAGTTCCGGCAGCCGATAAGGTATGACGGTGGGCTTGAGTCTCAATTTCATCTCGTATCCTTCTTCCTTGAAAAACCCGGGGACCATGTCCCCGGGAACCCGAGTACCGCTCTGCCTACTTAGCCGACTGCATGTGCGCCGGCGACCGATGCTTTTTCAAAGGTCATGGTGCTCTCCTTCGTAAGGTTGAAGACATGCCGATGGCATATGGCGCATCGGCCCCTGCAGTGCACAGTGCGGCCGCGATGTGAAGTGGAAGCTTAGCGGCGTGACGGGATATGCCCAGTGCTGAGTCCCGCATGACTGAGCTGGATCAAGCCCTGTGTTGCGAAGGCAAAGGAATAGCGAGGCTTGTATCTATACGCTAGATGGCCCGACACGGAACTCAAAAAATACTTAGCTAATGTGTAGGCGTTACCGGTCTTTGTGCGCGATGTCGATCAAGCCGGTATGCGCCAAAGCGCAGCAGGGCTTCGCATGCATGCTGTATAAACCAATCGAACGGAGGAAGGTAATTGATGCGCGGTGGAGATGTAGGAGACTTCGCAAATGGCTTTGTAAATGGCTTTGTTGCTGAAGCACGCGAAGCCGGCGCCAATATGTAAGCAAGGAAATGCAGCAGTAGCGAAAGCGCGGAAGCAGCCGGGCGCCTGCTTCCGCATGCAATGGTCAGATATCGAAGAAGACGGTTTCCTCCGGGCCTTGCAGATTAATGTCGAAGCGGTACACCACCTGTCCGTTCTCTTCGCTGCGCCGGGCGATGAGCGTCTTGCGGCGCACTTCCCATTCGATCAGGTTGAGGACCGGGTCCTTCGCATTGGCTTCGGTCTCGTCGGAGAAATACATCCGCGTATTGAGGCCGATGTTGATGCCGCGCGCGACGATCCAGAGGTTGACATGCGGCGCCATCGGCCTGCCGTTGCGGCCGACGACGCTGCCCGGCTTGATTGTCTCGAAGGTGTAGACACCGCTTTCGAAATCGGAACAGGCGCGTCCCCAGCCGCGGAAGGTCTTGTCCAGCGGCTTTTCCTGCCGGTCGGCGGGATGGTTGTACTTGCCTGCGGCGTTGGCCTGCCAGATTTCGATGAGCACGTCGCGCACCGGCGTGCCCGAGCCGTCGAAGACACGGCCTTCGATGCGGATGCGCTCGCCCTGGGTATCGGGCCCGGCGAGCACGTTGGTGAAATTGTTTTCGAAGATGTCGAAGCCCGCCGCCTTCGGCGCCAGGCCGATGTGAACATAGGGGCCGGCAGTCTGCGATGCGGTTTCCTTCAGCTCGCTGAACTGGTTGATCTTCATATGTCTCATTTTCCGTCTCCCTGTACGCGGTTCTCAAAAAGCGTGGCGCGGCGGCCGCGCAGCACGATGTCGAAGCGGTAGGCGAGGCTGTCGAGCTGGATGAAGGCGCTGCGGTCGAGCTGCGCGATCAGGCCGCGCACCGCTTCCTCGTTGTTGATCGACTGCAGGATAGGGCACTGCGCAATCAGCGGATCGCCTTCGAAATAGAGCTGCGTCACCAGGCGCTGCGCCCAGCCGTCGCCGGAGATCGCGTAATGGATGTGCGCCGGCCGCCAGTCGTTGATGCGGTTGCGCCACGGGTAGGGGCCCGGCTTGATGGTGCGGTAGAAGTAATAGCCGTTCTGGTCGGTGAGCATGCGTCCGCAGCCGCCGAAGTTGGGATCGATGGGCGCGATGTACTGGTCCTTCTTGTGGCGGTAGCGGCCGCCGGCGTTGGCCTGCCAGACTTCGACCAGCGCATTCGGCACCGGACGGCCGAGCTCGTCGAGCACGTAGCCGTGCACCACGATGCGTTCGCCGATCGGCAGGCCGTCCTTGGCGTAATTCATGATGAGATCGTTATCGAGCGGGCCGAGTTCGTCCGCGCTGAACTGCGGTCCGGTGATTTCCGACAGCGAGTTCTGCAGCGAAATCAGCGCATTGCGCGGCGAGCGCAGCACGCTCGTCTTGTAGCCGGGGGTGTAGGCATCGGGATGCACGCTGCGGTCGCGCTGCATGAATTCGCCGAACTGGTCGAGCAAACCGGGCATGGGATGTCTCCTGTAGCAAGGATCGAATAAAGAAACGAGCCGCCAATGTATCCCTGAATAATATTCATGTAAATTGAAAAGATGCCGGAAATTTCATAACATCCGGTTATGGAAAAAGACAACTTCAGGCAGCGCATCCGGCTGCGCCATATCCATTGCTTCCTTGCCATTGCCCAGACGGGCAATCTCGGCAAGGCGGCCGAGCGGCTGCGCCTGACCCAGCCGGCGATCTCCAAGACGCTGGCGGAACTCGAAGACATTGCCTCCTGCAAACTCTTCGAGCGCGACCGGCAGGGCGCGCGCCTGACGCCGCAGGGTGAAAACTTTCGCCGGCACGCGCTGGGCGTGCTGGAAGCGCTCGATGCGGTGAGCGATTCGATCGGCCTCGATCCGAACCCGGCAAGCGCGGTGGTCAATGTCGGCGTATTGCCCAGCGTCGGCGCCGACCTGATGCCGGCTGCGCTGGCCGCCTTCCGGCGCAGCCATCCGCAGGCCAGGGTGTCGATACGCACTGCCGCCAACGCGCCCCTGCTGGAAATGCTCAAGGGCGGCGCGGTCGATTTCGTGATCGGCCGCATGGCCGATCCGCAGATGATCGTCGGGCTGTCTTTCGAGTTGCTCTATGTGGAACCGCTTGCGCTGCTGGTGCGCGCCGGGCATCCTCTGGCCGCCGCGGCCGGCGTATCGCTGGCCGACGTGGTGGCCTGCCCTCTGGTCGTGGCGCCGCCGGGAACGGTGCCGCGCCATCATGCGGAAAGCCTGCTGCGTTCGCATGGACTGGACCTGCCGTCGCACTGCACGGAAACCCTGTCGGTATCCATTGCGCGCCGGATCGTGCTGCAGACCGACGCCATCTGGTTTTCGCCGTCCGGAACGGTGCGCGACGATCTGGAAAGCGGCGCGCTGGCGTCATTGCCGATATCGACCAAGGGCACGGAGGAGCCCGTCGGTCTGCTTCGGCGCAGCGATGCAGGCACGAGCCATATCGTGCAGGATTTCATCCGTGTCCTGCGCGACATGGCGGCGATGCGCCAGCCGTCCAAGGCTTAGGCTTAGTGTATTCGCGTTCACCGACACGGGCAGCGGCTGAAGGCGTTTTCATGCGCAGATGCAAGCCTTCGATCTTCCAGGCAACGATATCGGTGCCGGCAGGCGGATTTCATTTTCACGGGGAAATAAACCGGTAAAGAATATGCATTTTTTGTACACAAACGTCTGCCACCATACTGAAACTCCGTCGCTGGAATAAGAAAATAAACAACATATTCGGGACGCTCGATTCATCCGAATTCTGCCTGTCCGGTTCGTTCCGGGCAACGGGCGGGATGAAACCGCGTTTCGGCGTGATACGAGAGACGAAGGCAAGGCAGAGCATCGACATGCGTGTACTGTCCTGCTGCCGTCGGATGGTGCTTCGTTCGACATGTGAGCGCGCGGAGCATGCTTCGACAACGAGCGAATTCAGATGAAAGCCATGATCAACCAATCGACATCTTATTCAAAATACGATCCCAACCGTTTGCTCAACACCATAATGGCCCGCTTGTCCCTCAAGAGCGACAGAGAGCTGAGCCGGGAACTGCATATCTCCTACAAGCTGCTTGAGAAAATCAGGACCGGCGCGCTGACGATCAGTCCGTCGATGCTGCTGTGGATGGCGGAATGCGCGCAGACCAGCATCGATGAACTGCGCTGCGTATTGGGTGACAGGCGAAGCAGGGCACGGATGCATTTTGTAAAAATGACGTGACGCCGAGGGCAGGACGCCCCCATGGCCATGGGGGCATGCATGCGGATGCCTTCGTTTGCTCTCGAAGGTTTGCCTGATCTTGCGCGCCTGCTTGAGAAGCATTCTCTCGTGGAGCCTGCCTGAAAACCGCTGCGCGGCGTGATGCGGGTACCGCAGTGCTTGTTTGCCTCGCGCACGCATACATTACAAGGACAGCGCTCACGCCGCTTTCCAGAGCTTTCGAACAGGCTGCAAGCAGAAAGCACCAGGTCTGGCCGCATAAGGATTGAAGTCCGCCTCTCCCGCCAGCAGGGTTGAGGAGGCAAGCCTCCCGCGGTCCCGGCTCTCGCTATGCGTTCCACGACATGGCACGCATGCCACGCCAACTTCAGCACCACAAACCGATGTCCCGCGAAACATCGGCCTACTCTGAAACACGTATCTTCAATTGCCTGCCCCGGTCATGCATTGATGTATCGAGCGCAAGCGAATGCATCAACTTTTCCTGTGTGGATGAAAGCACTTTCGAATCAGCGCCATGCGCCACGGGCACAATCATTGCAAGTCATGGCAAACATAACGATTCGAAAGCGGCCAGCCCGAGTGGCGCGCACGCATATCAAACATGGAGCCAATCATTAACTTAAGTGAAGCAGCAACAAACCTGGTACGCAGGCCGATCGACGGAAGCGTAATCACCGCAAGCGGTCGCCTCATCCCGCAGCCGCCCTGGATCATTCAGGACGATCCCTCCACCGCGGCCGCTTACGATCAATGGCTTATCGATCAAAGCAGGAGTGAGGCGATGGAGATCGGGGAAGACTGGATGGTCTGCCGGCTGGCCGGTCTGGACGCCGAGTTCATGGATGCGGCACTCCGTCATCTGCTCAGTGATTTTCTTTTCGGTCTGCCCTCGCCGGAATTCGAAGCAAGAAGCCGCATCGGCTTGTTGCCTGAGGAGTAGCAACGTACTCGGATCGGACACTTCCATGAGCTTTAACGGACCCGGTTAAATCTTCTTAGTCGGGAAGCGGAAGGAGCAATGCCGATGCCGGGCCGCATGACTGCGATGACGGTTTTCGTGTTCGCCAGCGCATTCCGGAAATATTGCCTTGAATACCTTGTGCACGAGAATTTGGCACACGGCCGAAAACCTTTCTCCAACTTGCTGTCTTAGCAACAGCGGCCGTTGAAAAATTCGATTGCTAGGACGGCCAATTTTCTTACACCCATCCTAAGGCGTAACGTGGCAGATGAGATCCATGGCGGGGCCATGGATGACAAGCACAACCCAGGCAGGCGGAAAAAGACGCGGTCTCTTCGCACGTCATGCCTTGGGACGGGTATTACCTATTCAGGAGAATTGCATGCTGGCGATGAATTACCGAGGACCCTACCGCGTCCGTGCGGAGCACAAGGCCGAACCCGAAATCGAGCATCCGAATGATGCGATCATCCGAGTGACCCGTTCCTGCATCTGCGGATCGGATCTGCACCTCTATCACGGTCTCGTTCCGGATACCCGGGTCGGCATGACCTTTGGCCATGAATTCACTGGCATTGTCGAGGAAGTCGGGCCGTCGGTGCAGAACCTGAAGGTGGGCGATCATGTGCTCGTGCCCTTCAACATCTTCTGCGGCTCCTGCTACTTTTGCCAGAAGGAACTCTACAGCAACTGCCACAACACCAACCCCGAGGCCACGGCAGTCGGCGGCATCTACGGCTACGGGCATATCACCGGCGGTTACGACGGCGGCCAGGCCGAGTTCGTGCGCGTCCCCATGGCCGATGTCGGTCCGATGGTGATTCCCAAGGACCTGCATGTCGACGATGCGGTACTGCTGACCGACGCCCTTCCCACCGGATACCAGGCCGCACAGATGGGCGAGATCGAAGAGGGCGATACGGTGGTCGTGTTCGGCGCCGGTCCGGTCGGAATCTTCGCGGCCAAATCGGCCTGGCTGATGGGCGCCGGGCGCGTGATCGTGGTCGATCATGTCGAGTACCGGCTGGAATTCGTCAAGAGTTTCGCGCACTGCGAAGTCGTCAACTTCAAGGAAGTCAGCGACATGGCCGAGCACATCAAGAAAATGACCGATTGGCTCGGCGCGGATGTCTGCATCGACGCAGTCGGCTGCGAAGCGGCCGGCAGCGCGGTGCAGCAGCTGACCGGGCGCTATCTCAAGCTGCAGGCGGGCGCCGCCACCGCACTGCACTGGGCGATCAACTCCGTTCGCAAGGGCGGCACGGTATCCATCGTCGGCGTGTACGGGCCCACCTTCAATGCCGTCCCCATCGGCAACGCGATCAACAAGGGGCTGACCCTGCGCATGAACCAGGCCAGCGTCAGGCGGCATCTCCCCCGGCTCATCGAGCATATCCAGGCGGGACACATCGAGCCAAGGAAAATCATCACCCACCGGGTTCCGCTGGAGGACGTGTCGGATGCCTATCACATCTTTTCCAGCAAGCTGGATAACTGCATCAAGACCATCCTGATACCGCCCAATGTCCCGGGCCTGGCCCTGGTCCAGTAAGCGGGTATTCGATAAATCATTCAAGGAGTCCAGCATGGAAATGGAAGACCACTCTGCCCACCGGCACAGCGACTATGACGGTGAACACCGGCATCCGCCTGCCAAGAAACCGCGGGAAGCCTATGCCCACATCCCGGGCTGGGGCGCCGATCTCGACCACAAGAACCGGCCTGCGTATCCGATGGAGCGCACCCCGCCGCGCCTGGAGAATGTGCACTGGAAGCACCCGGAAAACCAGCCGGTCAACGTCAAGGTTTACCACTCGACCGAGCGGCCCGGCATCACGCCGGTATTCGGCACCAGTACGCCGCCTGCCGGCGTCAGCGGCATGGTACGGGATGTCGCCTACAAGCTCAGCGAGAACGACATCCGGCACTGGCTGCTCCTGCTTCTTGCCGACCGCATCAATGTGGTCGAGGGCATCGGCCAGGACCTGATGAAAGGGCATGTTCCCAACGTCTTTGCCGAAATGGGAATCCGGGCCGAATACAAGCACAATCCTGGTGGACTGATGCGCAAGGCGCTGGTCGCGTCCGCCGTGGTTGGGGTCGGCTACTACCTGTTCAGGCAGAGGCGGAACGAACATTCATATCGCCTGCGCCTGGAGCAGGACGAGCTTGAGTAGCAGATCCGGCACACTTCACGACACGAGGCCGGTTCTGGGCGGCAGACTCGACTTTCGATGTGGCGCTCAGTGCATGCTGTCGATCATGTTGATCGGGAAATCCTGCTCGTCGGAAGGATCGAGCGGGATATACACCGTCAGCGTCGTGCCTTCGCCCGATGCGCTGGTGATGCGGAACTCGCCGTTGAGCGCATGAATGCGCTCCTCCACGCCGACCAGGCCGAAGGATGTGCCCGACTTGCGGCGTTCGGGCGCGATGCCGATGCCGTCATCGGTGATCCTCATGACCAGCCGCGTCTTGTCCTGGCGCAGTTCAATGATCACGTGGCTTGCGTTGGCATGGCGTATGACGTTGGTGAGCGATTCCTGCAGGATGCGGAACAGGGAAGTGGCGCGCGCATCGTCGATCGCGAGCTCCTTTTCATCCATCAGCAGTTCGCAGGTGATGCCGCTGCGGCGGCGGAATTCCGCGACCTGCCATTCGATCGCTGCGACCAGGCCGAGATCGAGCACGGCGGGGCGCAGGTTGTTGATGATGGTGCGCACCGTCTTGACGGTGGCGTCGATATGGTTGAGCGCGCCGCGCACCTTTTCATTGAGCTTGGGATGCGATGCGCCCGTGCGTGCGTCCAGCATCGATACATCGATGCGCAGGGCAAGCAGGGTTTGCCCGAGTTCATCGTGGATCTCGCGCGCGATGCGCTTGCGCTCCTCTTCCTTCACCCGGTCCTGGTGCGCGGTCAGGTCGCGCAGCAGTTCCTGCGAGCGCTTGAGCGCTTCCATCGTGTGCTTGCGGTCGGTAATGTCCATGATCGTGCCGCATAGCAGGGCCTGCCGGTCTTCCCTGCCGAAGCGGGCAATGCTGTGCACCCAGCGCATGGTGCCGTCGAGCCGCGTGATCCCGTGTTCGCAATTGAATTCCGTGCCTTGGCTGATGGCCTGGGCAATGCCTTGCCTGACGCGTTCCCTGTCGTCGGCATGGATGCGCCGCAGGAAATCGTCGAACTGCGGGCCTTCATTGAAAGCATTCATGCCGAAGATGCGGTAGGTTTCGGCCGACCAGCCCATCCGGCCGCTGTCCGGGTCGAGCGTCCAGCTGCCCAGGCTCGCCATCTGCTGGGCTTGTGCAAGACTGGCTTCGCTGGTGCGCAGATCCTTGGTCATTTCGCGCGCCAGTTCGACCGCGCGGCGGCGCGCCGTCATCATCGAGTAATAGATGGAGAACAGCAGCGTCGACGCCAGCAGACCGCCGACCAGTACGATCCAGGCCAGCGAAACATCGAAGCCGTTGAGCATGCGCGAACGCGGCGCCGTGATTTCCGCTTCCCAGACGCGCGGGCCCACGGTCATCGAAATCCGCTTGATGAACAGGTCGCCCGCTGCGGGCCGCTCGGCCGGCCGGTTCCCGGCGCTGTCGAAGATCAGATGCTGGTTGGCGGCAGCAGAGCCGGCCTGGGCCTGCTCCTCGGTCGCACCCGTATCGTAGAGCCGGATGCGCATGGTATCGAGCATGTTTGCGTCGATGGCGCCGAGCATGAGCTTGTTGACATCGAAGCCTGCGCCCACCGAGCCGTAATACGCAGCCCGGCGCTGCTCCACGGTCTTGATCGGCATGCCGCGCCGGTAGACCGGCATGCGCATGGCGAGTCCGACGTGGCTGTGCGGGCCGGAAATGCGGATCAGCCTGCCGGAGGAAACCAGCTGGCCGGTATCGCGCGACGCCGCCAGCGCGTTTGCCGCCGCGGCGTTGGCGGCCATGTCGACGCCGAAGGACACCATGTTGGTCTCCATCGGCTCGATGTAGGTCAGCACGTTGTAATCCTTGCGATCACCCGCCGGAGTGACGGCGAAACCGGGATAGCCGCCCGGCGTGACGCTGTCGTCGCGTCTGACCGACGCCTCGAAAGCCGCCTTCTCGGCATGCGGGAAGTGGCGCGCGAAATTGAGGTTGGTAATGCCGGGGAAGCTCGACTCGAGCCTGAGCTCCCTGATATAGGCGCGGAACTGCTCCCGGCTGATGTTATCGGCGGTGTAGAAGAGTGCGGCGGTGCCGCGCAGTACATCGATATAGGAACGCACGCGGTTCTGTATCGCGAGCTGGGCATTTTCGGCGAAATACTCGAACTGCGACTTCGCCTTGTCTTCGACCACCTGGGTGACGAGGATGTGAAGCAGCAGGGAGCCCGTGACGCCAAGCCACCAGGCCGGGGAAGTCAGCAGGGAAATCAGAAACCGGCGTGAAATGCGCATCTTGCCCAAAAATAAATCGTTCATCTGCTTGATACTTCTGCCCGTCCTGATGCATCCGCAACGCGGCTGCTGGTTTGTTCCGCCGGCGGTGCGGACTCCGCCGACGGTCATAGCCTTCCTGTTCCGGCAGGCGGCCGACCTTGCAGTGTACGGGCATTCCGGCCGGCATGCACCTGCGAGCCGCTTCCCCGCGAGGCGGAGACATGCTGCCTTTTGCCTCTCCTGTCCTCAACAATATATTGTTTCTGAGAAACATGGCATGCGGCAAGCTTGAGTTACGTCAATCTACATGCCCGTTTCCAGGCGGAGTGCAATGATATATTTTCTCGGCTGCAATTGCTTCGTTGTCATTGAATCAACAGTTGCATTGCAAAAGAGAAACATTCCGATCAATCTCCTTTACCTGTCGCCTGCCTGGCATGAGCCGGCCCGAGACCGGTATGGATTCCTTGGAAGGCGGGAAAATGAACCAGCAGACATCCGGTAAGCGCCACGACAAGACTGCGGCGCAGATAATCGAGGCAGTGTTCGCCCTGGACCTCGATCCGATCAAATTCAAGCTGATGGATGCCAAGGAAGGCCACGGCTGGACGCGCGAAGAAGCCGACCGCCATGAACTCGAATATCGCCGCTTTCTTGCCCTGGTGGCCAAGTATCCCGAGGAAGCCATCACCCCGGATACCGATGTCGACAAGTTCTGGCACGGCCACATCCTGGACACCATGAAATATGCGGAAGACTGCGAGCGGGTGTTCGGCTATTTCCTGCACCATTTCCCGTATTTCGGCATGCGCGGCGACGACGATGCCGCCAACCTGGCTGAAGCCGCCGCCAGAACGCGAAGCCTCTACCAGCAGGAATTCGGCGCCCCGCACTCCGGGCAGGCCGGAGAAGCCGGCTACTGCGCCCGCGTTGCCGGGCCGGCAAGCGCCTACTGCGCACGCGCGGTTCAGTATGCGTCCGCAGCGCAAGCGGTTGCGCAAGCCGATGCTGCCTACTGCGCCAGGGTGGCGGCGCCGGCAGCCGGCGCATCGTATTGCGCCCGGGCCGCGAACCCGGCCGCACCCGTGCAGCCGGAGGCCGCTTACTGCGCACGCGTCGCAGCGCCGCAGCCGTCCTACTGCGCTCGCGTCGCCCGCCCGGAAGCCGCTTACTGCGCAAGAGTTGCGGCGCCCGCGGCAACCATGGCACCGACAGTGACCGAAGCTTCCTATTGCGCCCGGGCCGCCGCTTTGGCAGGCGCGGGTACCGAGACTTACTGCGCCGTCGCCAAGCCTTCGGCTGCGCCGGCGTATCTTGCCAAGGTGCTGGGCATGGGCCGTCCGACGCTCGAGGCCGCAGGCAAGCGCTGATATGCCGCCGGGCCCAAGGGGCCGGACATGGGACGTTCCGGCTCTTCCCCGGGCTGGCTGGTACACCGAGCCTTCGGCCCGGCTGGCGGCGCCGGAAGAGCTTCGTTTCCCGTTATGCAGTAACCGGGCGCCGTGCCACCTCGCGGCGCTTTTTCAGTGAAAGAAGACGGCAGGCGTCTTTGCCTCGTCCGCCTTGCCCTGCATGCCGCTTCCGCCGCCTCGAAGAGACGCTTCCCTGCTTCCTTGATTCCTTGAGGGAGATGCTTTCTTCTCAAGCAGCACGCCTCCAATACCCCGGCTGCGCATACACCGACTTGAGCATGTCGATGAAGAATCGGATCTTGGCCGGCAGATGCCGCTGCTGCGGGTAAACCGCCATGATGTCGTAGTTATCGAGCGCGTACTCGTCGAGCACGGTGATTAGCTGCCCGGATGCCAGCTCCGACTGGATTTCCCAAGTGGAACGCCATGCCAGCCCGAGGCTTTCGCAGGCCCAGCGGTGCAGCAGCTCGCCGTCGTTGCAATCCAGGCTGCCGTTGACCTTGATCGTCACCGGCTTGCCGTTCTGCTGGAAATACCAGCCGCGCTGCTGCCCGCCCTGCAGGTTGAATGCCAGGCAATTGTGATGCTCCAGGTCTTCCAGCGTGCGCGGAATGCCGTTGCGCTCGAAGTATTCCGGCGTGCCGCAAACTACCCGCCGGTTGCTCGCCAGCTTGACCGCCACGAAGTTGGGATCGATGGCGCCGCCGATGCGGATGCTCAGGTCGTAGCCCTCGCGCACCAGGTCGACCACGCGGTCGGTCAGGTTGAAGGAAATCTGCACCTCCGGATTGGCGGCGATGAAGGCCGGCGCATGCGGCGCCACATGCTTGCGGCCATAGGCGGCCGGCGCCGACACCACCAGGTGGCCGGTCGCCTTGTGGCGGCCTTCGGCGATGATCTTTTCCGCATGATCGAGGTCGCCCAGCAGCTTGCGGCAATGGTCGAGGAAGACCGTGCCTTCCTCGGTCAGGGTCAGGTGCCGTGTCGTTCGGTGCATCAGCTTGACGCCGAGGCGTTTCTCCAGCGCATCGATGCGGCGGCCGAGCATCACCGGCGTGATGTTCTGCTCGAGCGCGGCGCGGGCCAGGCTGCCCTTTTCAATGACGTCGACGAAGGCTTCGATCTGCTTGAACTTGTCCATGGCGGAAATGAGTGGCGGAGTGCGGCCGCTGAACAGCGGTAATAGGGAGCAACTTTAACCTGCAAACGCCGCCATTATTCCATACCAGGAGTATTGAATACAGCGATTAATTGTGTCCTTATCAAACTTTATGTTCGCCTATAGACTCAGTCCATCGAATTTTGACTCTCATTGACTGTGTCCAGGAGGATGTATGGCTAGGATGACCGCGGCGGAAGCGGCGATTCATGTATTGGAGAAGGAAGGCATCGACCAGGCGTTCGGCGTCCCGGGCGCAGCGATCAACCCGTTCTATGCGGCACTGCGCAAGCGCGGCAGCATCAAGCATATTCTTGCGCGCCACGTCGAAGGCGCATCGCACATGGCCGAAGGCTATACCCGCGCCAGGCCGGGCAACATCGGCCTGTGCATCGGTACTTCCGGCCCGGCCGGCACCGACATGATCACCGGCCTGTACTCGGCCCAGGCGGATTCGATTCCCATCCTGTGCGTGACCGGCCAGGCGCCGCGCGCCCGCCTGTACAAGGAAGACTTCCAGGCGGTCGATATCGAATCCATCGCCAAGCCGGTGACCAAATGGGCGGTCACCGTGCGCGAGCCGGCGCTGGTGCCGCGCGTGTTCCAGCAGGCTTTCCACCTGATGCGTTCGGCGCGTCCGGGCCCGGTGCTGATCGACCTGCCGTTCGACGTGCAGATGGCCGAGATCGAATTCGATCCCGAGACCTACGAGCCGCTGCCGGTGTACAAGCCGTCCGCCACCCGTGCCCAGATCGAGAAGGCGCTGGGCATGCTCAATGACGCCGAGCGCCCGCTGATCACCGCCGGCGGCGGCATCATCAACGCCAATGCCTCCGATCTGCTGGTCGAATTCGCCGAAGTCACCGGCGTGCCGGTGATCCCCACGCTGATGGGCTGGGGCGCGATTCCCGATGATCATCCGCTGATGGCGGGCATGGTCGGCCTGCAGACCAGCCACCGCTATGGCAATGCCACCATGCTGGAGTCGGACTTCGTGCTCGGCATCGGCAACCGCTGGGCCAACCGCCACACCGGTTCCATCGACGTCTTCACCCAGGGCCGCAAGTTCGTGCATGTGGATATTGAGCCGACCCAGATCGGCCGCGTGTTCGGCCCCGATCTCGGCATCGTGTCGGATGCCGGCGCCGCGCTGAAGCTGTTCGTGGAAGTGGCGAAGGAGTGGGCGGCAGCCGGCAAGCTGAAAGACCGCAAGAGCTGGGTATCGTCCTGCCAGCAGCGCAAGCGCACTCTTTTGCGCCGGACCAATTTCGACAATGCGCCGATCAAGCCGCAGCGCGTCTATGAGGAAATGAACCGCGCCTTCGGCCGCGAGACCTGCTACATCAGCACCATCGGCCTGTCGCAGATCGCCGCCGCGCAGTTCCTGCATGTCTACAAGCCGCGCAACTGGATCAACTGCGGCCAGGCTGGCCCGCTCGGCTGGACGGTGCCTGCCGCGCTCGGCGTATGCGCCGCCGATCCTGACCGCCCGGTGGTGGCGATCTCCGGCGACTACGACTTCCAGTTCATGATCGAGGAGCTCGCTGTCGGCGCGCAATTCAACCTGCCTTACCTGCATGTGGTGGTGAACAACTCCTACCTCGGCTTGATCCGCCAGTCGCAGCGCGGCTTCGACATGGACTATTGCGTGCAGCTGTCCTTCGAGAACATCAATGCGCCGGAACTCAACGGCTACGGCGTCGACCATGTCGCCGTGGTGGAAGGCCTGGGCTGCAAGGCGATTCGCGTGACAAAGCCGCAGGACATCCAGGATGCCTTCGGCCAGGCTCGTGCATGGATGCGCCAGTACCGCGTGCCGGTGGTGGTCGAAATCATTCTCGAGCGCGTGACCAATGTGTCGATGGGCACCGAGATCAACAACATCAACGAGTTTGAAGAGCTGGCGGAAAAGCCCGAGCATGCGCCGACGGCCATTGCCCTGCTGGATTGAGGAGGAAAGTAGATGACGAAGTTGGCAGCGAACCTGACGATGCTCTTCAACGAGCATCCCTTCATGGAGCGTTTCGAAGCGGCGGCGCGCGCGGGCTTCCGCGGCGTGGAATTCCTGTTTCCCTATGCCTTCCATGCGGACCAGATCGCAGACAAGCTCAATGCCTATCAGCTTGACCTGGTGCTGCACAATCTGCCGGCGGGCAACTGGGAAGCGGGCGAGCGCGGCATCGCCTGCCATCCGGATCGCATCGGCGAGTTCAGGGAAGGCGTCGATGAAGCGATACGTTACGCGAAGGTGCTCGGCGCCAAGCAGCTCAACTGCCTGGTCGGCAAGCTGCCGCAGGGCGTGAGCCATGCACAGGCGCGCGAGACCGTCGTGGAAAACCTGAAGTATGCGGCCGACATGCTCAAGGAGCACAGGATCAGCCTGCTGATCGAGCCGATCAACGACTTCGACATTCCGGGCTTTTTCCTGACGCGCACCCAACAGGCGATCGACCTCATCCGCGACACCGGATCGAGCAACATCTACCTGCAGTACGACATCTATCACATGCAGCGCATGGAAGGCGAGATCGCCAGCACCATCAGGGCCAACCGCGACATCATCCGCCACATTCAATTGGCGGACAATCCCGGGCGCTTCGAGCCTGGCACGGGGGAGATCAATTACCGGTATCTGTTCAAGATGCTGGATGAGATCGGCTATGAGGGATGGATAGGGTGCGAGTACAAGCCGAAGGCGGGAACGATCGAGGGGCTGGGCTGGCGTCAAGCGCACGGAGTTTGATTTGCTCTCTTCTCCCGCAGGCGGGAGAAGGGCCGGGGATGAGGGGGATCGCAAGACCTCCTAAGGTTTTTGCAACCGCCCTCACCCCCGGCCCCTCTCCCGCTTGCGGGAGAGGGGGGCATCAGATTTCACTTCAGTTCATCACCAATCACCCCAAACACCCCCGAGCGCAACGCGCTCCAAATCCAAACAAGACAACGGAGAACAACATGGCAAAAATCGGTTTCATCGGACTCGGCATCATGGGCGCGCCAATGGCAGGCCACCTGCAGGCAGGCGGACACAAGCTCTACCTGCATGACCAGAAGAATCCGCCCTACCAGCTGATCGAAGGCGGCGCCACCGTCTGCACATCCGGCGCGGAAGTCGCCAAGCGCGCGGATGTGATCATCGTCATGGTGCCGGATACGCCGCACGTCGAAGCGGTGCTTTTCGGAGAGAACGGCGTCGCCGGCGGGCTCGAAAAGGGCAAGATCGTGATCGACATGAGTTCGATTTCGCCGATCGCCACCAAGCAGTTCGCCAGGCGCATCAACGAACTCGGCTGCGAATACCTCGATGCCCCGGTCTCCGGCGGCGAAGTCGGCGCCAAGGCTGCCTCGCTGACCATCATGGTCGGCGGTTCCGAGGGCGCATTCAACGATGTCAAGCCGCTGTTCGAACTGATGGGCAAGAACATCACGCTGGTCGGCGGCAACGGCGACGGCCAGACCACCAAGGTGGCCAACCAGATCATCGTCGCGCTCAACATCCAGGCCGTGGCCGAGGCCCTGCTGTTCGCTTCCAAGGCGGGCGCCGATCCGGCGCGCGTGCGCCAGGCGCTGATGGGCGGCTTCGCCTCCTCTCGCATTCTCGAGGTGCACGGCGAGCGCATGGTCAAGCGTACCTTCAACCCCGGCTTCCGCATCGAGCTGCATCAGAAGGATCTCAACCTTGCGCTGCAGGGCGCCAAGGCGCTGGGCGTGTCGCTGCCCAACACGGCCGCCGCGCAGGAACTGATGAACGCCTGCGCCGCCAACGGCATGAGCGGTCTCGACCACTCGGCGCTGTGCCGCGCGATCGAACTGATGTCCAATCATGAAATCGCCAAGGGCTGATTTGCGTACAATAAGGATCGCCTTTTCCATTTCCTGAAAGCAGCCGCCATGCCAGACATCAACGCCCGCCAACTCCTGCTCGACATGTATGCCGCCGCCGTCGGCGCGGTCAGCGCCGACAAATGCCTGCCCGCCTTCCTGCCCCAGCCCTCGCCCAACGGCAGGACGCTGGTGATCGGCGCGGGCAAGGGCGCGGCGGCGATGGCCAAGGCGGTCGAGGACCACTGGCAGGGCGAGATCGGCGGCCTGGTCGTCACCCGCTATGGCCACGGCGCCGACTGCAGGAAGATCGAAGTGGTGGAGGCGGCGCATCCGGTACCGGATGAGGCCGGGCGCCGCGCCGCGGGGCGCATGATGGAAATGGTGCAAGGGCTGACCGAGAACGATCTGGTGCTGTGCCTGATTTCGGGCGGCGGCTCGGCCCTGCTGGCGCTGCCGGGGGAAGGCATTACGCTGGAGCAGAAGCAGGCGGTCAACAAGGCGCTGCTCAAGAGCGGCGCCAACATTTCCGAAATGAACTGCGTGCGCAAGCACTTCTCCGCGATCAAGGGCGGGCGCCTGGCGCTGGCCTGTGCGCCGGCGCGCGTGGTCACGC
>Ga0194137_10001023_pt1 | contig 17638 bp, 15 predicted proteins | sample TARM_MetaG_T3_14_FD_134025 | JGI IMG/M metagenome (GOLD analysis project Ga0194137, IMG submission 134025) | Freshwater microbial communities from Pennsylvania, USA, analyzing microbe dynamics in response to fracking - TARM_MetaG_T3_14 (version 2) | ecosystem: Environmental > Aquatic >... | reverse complement strand
CATCGGCGACGAGACCGTGGACGACCTCAAGAGCCTCGAGGAGCTCATGACGCTGGCGGGGACGTCACCCTCGATCCTCAAGGACCTGCCCGCCAAGGCCGCCGAGAAGTTCGGCCAGCTCAAGCCCAACCGGCGGGCCGCCGAGCGCTCCCCGCTGAGCGATCTGGTCGAGCTCGAGGCGCTGACCCTCGCCGTGACGGGCAAGACGCTCGGCTTCAAGGCTCTGCTAGACATCGACGACCCCCGGCTTCCCCGGCCCACGCTGGAGAAGCTGGTCGAGCGTGCGGAGCAGCACGGACGCGAACTGGAGAAGCTCCGTCTGCGTTGCACGGACGCGCTGAAGAAGCAGTGACCAGGCGGGGCGGCCCGGGACTCCGTGCCGCCCCGCCCCCACCGCGCCGTCCCCCGCGATGACCTGGGCGGACGGGCTCATCACCGTCAACGCCGACCTCGGGTCGATGACGGAGATCGTCAGCGCCTACCGCGGCGCCGGCGGGCGGGGTCCACTCGCACTCCAGGTGCACATCTCGATCGCCGACACCCTCGGCCGGGCCCGCGACCTCGCACGGGCCAGTGGCAGAACAACTCCGTCGGCGCGCCCCTCGACGCGAACCTGGCCACCCCGGAGGAGCTCGACGTCGCCGGGCGGCACATCCCCGATGAGAAGCTCGCCGAAACGGTGATCGTCACCGACTCCGTCGACGAACTCGTCGTCCGACTGCGCGAGTTCGAGGAGCTCGGGTTCGAGCGGATCTACCTGCACCACGTCGCGCGGGACCAGTCGCCGTTCCTCGAGCTGGCCGAGCGCGACCTGCTCCCCGCGCTGCACGAGGCCGGGGCTGCCACCGGTTGTTAACGCGCAAGCCCCCGCCGAAACACCGCCGTCACACGCCGCTGCCAGAGCGGTAACTCGTACACAGCACCGTATACAGCATCGTATTCCCCCAGTTCAGAAGAGGATTTCCGATGCTGACCACCCCGCCCCGGAGCAACCCCACGTGGATCCACCGCCGCGCCGCTGACGAGATCGCCCGATCAGTGGACGATTCCCTGGCGCGTGCCGCGAACGGCGAGGACCTTCCGCTCGCGGGCCTGACGTTCGCGGTCAAGGACAACATCGACGTCGCCGGCGTTCCCACGACCGCCGGCTGCCCCTCCTTCGCCACCACTCCACCCCGGAACGCGACGGTGGTGCAGCGGTTGGTCGACGCCGGTGCGACGTTCGTCGGCAAGACGAACATGGACCAGTTCGCCACCGGCCTGGTCGGCACCCGTAGCCCGTACGGCGCGGTGCACGCCTCGGGGATGCCGGAACGCATCGCGGGCGGGTCGAGTTCGGGCTCGGCCGTGGTCGTGGCCGACGGCGAGGTCGACTTCGCACTCGGCACCGACACCGCCGGTTCCGGCCGCGTTCCCGCGGCCTTCAACGGGATCGTCGGCCTCAAACCCAGCCCCGGGCTCGTTCCCGCCACCGGCGTCGTGCCCGCGTGCGCCGATTTCGACTGCGTGAGCGTGTTCGCGCGAACGGTGCCCGAGGCCACCCGGGTGATGGCCGTCATCGCCGGGCCGGACGGCGCGGATCCGCGCTGCGGCCCCAGACGGGACGATGTCCCGCTGGCGGCCCCGTCGCGAGCAGTACTCGCCGTCCCGCGGGAACGGGACCTGTCCGCCCTGGGTGCGGAGTACCGCGAGGCCTTCGACCACGCGGTACGCGACCTGAAGCGGTCGGGCGTCGAGATCGTCACAGTGGACATCTCCCCGCTCCTGGACGCCGCGCGGCTGCTCTACGACAGCGCCCTTGTCGCCGAGCGCTATGCGGCCGTCGGGGACGCCGTGTCCCGGGGCTCGGAGGACCTGGACCCGACCGTCGCCGCCATCATCCTCGGTGGCCGTGACGCCGGCGCCGTGGAGTTCGTCGGGGACCTGGAATGTCTCGCCCACGCCGGAGCCCACGCTCGCCGCCTCATGACGGGCATCGACGGTCTGCTCCTGCCGACGACCACCGACCACCCCACCCTCGCGGAGGTCGCCGCGGCCCCGTTCGAGGTGAGCAGACGTCTGGGCACGTTCACCAACTTCTGCAACCTCCTGGACATGTGCGGTGTCGCCGTCCCGGGCCGATCGACCGTCCCGGGACGTTTCGGCGTGATGGTGCTGGCCCCCCGGGACCACGACCAGGTGGCCGCGGACCTCGCCGCCCGCGTCCACTCCACCCTGCTCGGCACCAGCGCTGCGGAGGACCGGGGGCCGGTTCCCGAGATCTGGCCCGGATCGGACACGAGGCTCGCGGTCTTCGGCGCCCACCTCCGTGGCCAGCCGCTGCACCACCAACTCGAGTCACTCGGGGCACGGTTCGTGGGCGACATCCGCACCTCCGCCGACTACAGACTGTTCTCCCTGCCGACGGTGCCCCCGAAGCCCGGCCTCGTCCCGGCCCGCCCGGAGGAGACGGGCCGGTCGATCAACGGTGAGCTGTACCGCCTCCCGCACTCCGCTCTCGGGCGCCTGCTCGCCGAGCTCCCGGCCCCGATGAGCCTGACCCGCGTTTCGCTCGACGGCGGTGAGTCGGTCGTCGGGTTCGGCTGCACGGCCGACGCCCTGGGCGGCGCCGAGGACATCACCGACCACACCGACTGGCGTCTCTACCTCGCCACCACCTCCACCACCCTCGACACCAGTAAGGACGACGCCCGATGCTGACCCCGTTTCGCCGAGTGCTCCTGGCGCTGGTCGCCGTGTTCTCGCTGTCCACGACCGCCTGCTCCACCATCGATTCCACGTTCACCACGCTCGGTAGCGAGAGCGACCTCGAGCGGGTCACCGTCGGCACCCTGCGGGGCCAACCACACCTGTTCGCGCCGTACTTCTATCAGCAGTTCGCTCCCGACCTGGCCATCGAGGTCGCCACGTTCGACTCCTCCCCCGACATCAAGAACGCTCTCGTCAGCGGGCAGATCGACTTCGGTGTGGTGGGCATTCCCGCTCTGCTCGCCGGCGCGGCGGCGGGCGAGGACCTGAGACTGCTGTCCGTCGCCGCGGACGGCGGGTCCGGGTTGGTCGGCACACCCGACATCCGCAGGGTCGAGGACCTCCGGGGCCGGACCGTCGGGTACCCGCGGGGATCGTCACAGGAGATCCTCCTGCGCCTGACGCTCGCCCGACACGGACTCGATGCCGACCGCGACGTCACCCTGGTCAATCTGCCCTTCTCCGACATGGCGACCTCGTTCGGCGGTGGTCGGATCGACGCCTTCCTCTCCGCGGAGCTCGGTCCGTCGACGGCCCGGCAGAACTCCGGGGCGGTGGAGATCGCCTCCCCGTACGACACGCCGGTCGGCAAGGTCAACATCGGCCTCGGGGTCACCCAACGGACCATCGACGCCGACCCGGACAAGGTCGGAAGGATCGCCGACGTCCACCGTCAGGTGGTCGAGTACATGGACGCCCACCGCACCGAGTGGCAGGACAGGGTGGTCGAGCAGTTCTCCCTCGACCCGGAGGTCACCGCCCTCGCCGTGGCCAACACATGGCCCAGATCAGAGATCGACGACGAGTTCCGCGCCCAGCTCGCCGCCCTCATCGAGCAGATGGTCCGCGTCGGCCACATCCCCTCGGCACCGGACGTCGATACGTTCGTCCACTCCGACTGACGCACCCCGATTCCCAGCCAGGCATTTCGACAAGGAGACCAGGACATGACCACTCTCGCTCCCCCGGCGATCGAGCGCCGGACCACCTCGACACCCCACGTCGTGCCCGCCACCGCCGTCAGGCGCGGCCGGGGCCGGACCCGCCGCATCCTGCTCGCCCTGCCGATCCCGCTCGCCATCCTCGCCCTGTGGTGGATCGCGGTCCGTCAGCAGTGGCAGCTGCCGTTCGGCATCGACATGCGGTTCCTCAGTGATCCCCTGACGGTGGCGCAGACCTGGATCGGGTTGGCGGTGGGAACCGGGTCCGATGCTCTGTCCGGTTCGCTGTGGCGGCACACGGCGGCGAGCGCGCTCCGGGTACTCAACGGGTTCCTGCTCGCCGCGGCCGTGGCGATCCCCCTCGGCATCCTCATGGGCCGCCTCCGTGTGATCCGCGAACTCCTCGATTCCACCATCGGCATCCTGCGCCCGATCCCCGTCACCGCATGGGCCCCGCTGAGTCTGCTGCTGATCGGGTACGGGGACCGATCCACCATCTTCCTGGTCTTCCTCGCCGCGTTCTTCCCCATCCTCCTCAACACCATCGCCGGCGCCCACGCCGTGCCGCCGCGCCTCCTCGAGGCCGCCCAGATGCTGGGCGTCGACCGCCTCCGGGTGCTGGTGGACGTGGTTCTCCCGTCGGCGATGCCCTCGATCACCTCGGGCCTGCGGGTCGCGCTCGGCCTGTCCTGGGTGGTCCTGGTGGTGGGCGAGACCGTCGGCATCACCACCGGCCTCGGGGCCCTGATCACCCAGGCCCGCGACATGAGCCGCACCGACGTGATCATCGCCGGGATGCTCACCATCGGCGTGGCCGGCCTCCTCTCGGACGCGCTGCTGCGCCGCGCGCTGTCCACGGTCACCCGGGGCCGCCCCGGGCTCACCTGACCTCCCCGGCCACGCCACCCGGTCGGGCGGCGACCCGCCCGCCGCTGCGACGCACCCCCCGTGCCACCCGCTCCCCGTCTCCCGAAAGGAACTCCCATGACCACCACACTCGAGTCCCGTCCCGTCCCCGCCTCGTCATCGACCACCTCGGCCCCCGGCGCCGCGATCTCCGTGCGAGGGGTGGAGATGCGATTCCCCGGCAAGGACTCCGACGTCCTCGCGCTCTCGGGCCTCGACCTCCACATCGAGGCGGGTCAGTTCGTCAGCATCGTCGGTGCCAGCAGCTGCGGGAAGTCGACCCTGCTTCGGCTCCTCGCCGGCTTCGAGACGGCCACCGACGGCGTCATCGAACTCGGTGGCGTCCCCGTCCGTGGCCCCGGTCCCGACCGTGGGGTCGTCTTCCAGGACTACGGGCTGTTCCCGTGGAGGACATCGATGGAGAACGTGGCGTACGGCCCCCGCCGCAACGGCATGTCGCGAAAGGAGGCCAGGGCGGTGGCCGGTGACGCGCTCGCGCTCGTCGGGTTGGAGACCGCGGCCGGCCGCTTCCCGGGTCAGTTGTCCGGTGGTATGCAGCAGCGCGTCGCGATCGCCCGGGCCCTCGCCAACCGGCCGAGCGTGCTCCTCATGGACGAGCCGTTCGGCGCATTGGACGCCATGACACGCAGCTCGCTGCAGGAGGAACTCACCCGCATCCACCGGGAGACCGGGACGACGACCGTGTTCATCACGCACAGCGTCGAGGAGGCGGTGAACCTCTCCGACAGGGTCATCGTGATGGCGGGGGGCGCCGGATCGGGCCTGTGCGGCCACGTGATCGCCGACATCGACATCGAACTCCCGCGCCCCCGAGACATCAACGCCACCGAGTTCAACAGGTACGAACGGGCCATCTCCGGCCTCATCCACGGGGACGAGTCGTGACCTCGCGGGGTGAGGCGGGCCTCTCGCAGTCCGCCCGTGCGCTGCACGGTCTCCGCGAGCTCGTGACGACGGGCCGCTTCGCGCCCGGGGAGAGACTGGTCGAGGGCCGCCTGTGCGACCAACTGGAGGTGTCCCGCACGCCGCTTCGCGAGGCGCTCATCAGGTTGGACGCCGACGGCCTGCTCGAGCGCCGGGATGACGGTTACTTTCTGGCCCGTTACGACCTCCCCGCTCTGCGGGACCTCTACGAGCTGCGGGTCCTGTTGGAACTCAGCGGGCTACGGCGAATCGCGGAGAACCCCGACCTACGCCCGGACCTCCGATCGCTGAGCGAGTTGCGCCGGGCCTGGTCGCCGCTCCTCTCCACACCCCCCACCCCGGGACCGGATCTGGTGGAGCGGGACGAGGCGTTCCACGTGAAACTCTCCTCGGCCTGCGGGAACGCGGCCGTGACCGACCAGCTCCGCGCCGTCAACGCCCGTATCCGCCCCATGAGGATGTACGACTACTCGACGGAGGAGCGGGTGCACGCGACGGTCTCCGAGCATCTGGAAGTACTCGACCGCGTCCTCGACGGTGACGTCACCACCGCGATCGACCTGCTGCGCGGCCACGTCGGATCCTCGCTCGCCGAGGTCGAGGACAAAGCTCGACGCTCGCTGACCAACCGTGCGCTCCACGCCGCCGGGTAGTCCCGTACCGGGCAGTCCGGTGCCGGGACGCCCCGAGCCGGGCCACCGGGTACGACGGCCACCCGCGGGGGCGGGGGCGTGCCCGGCCCGCCGCGTCAGCGCATCTCGCCGGCGCCCGCGTACGGGTGGAGGCTCGTCGTGGGACGCCCTTCCGCGAACCGGGCGTACCGACAGTCGGCCGGGTCGACGCCCGACATCGTCGTCGTCCCCTCCGTGAGCAACTCGGCGACCAGCCGACCGACCGCGGGCGCCATCTTGAACCCGTGACCGGAGAACCCCACCGCGAGGAACAGCCCCTCGATCGGCGACGGGCCGATGATCGGGTTGTAGTCCGGCGTCGTGTCATACGCCCCCACATAGCTGCCGGTGATCGACGGATCGGGCATGTCCGGCAGGCGGTGCATGAGCCGCTCGACGACCTTCTCCACGGTCGAGGAATCGGCCCTGTTGGCGTAGGCGTCGGGGTCGATGTACTGCGGCGCGGCGTGGTCCGAGTTGCCGGCCAGGATCTCCCCGTTCGGTTCGCGGCACAGGTACTGCAGGCCCACCAGGTCGGACAGCGTGGGGACCTGCCCGAGCGGTTCGCCCTGGTCCACCATCACGAGCTGGGCGCGCTGCGCACGGACCGGGATGTCGATCCCGACCGTGGCGCCGAGCTGCGGGGCCCACACGCCGGTCGCGAGGATCACGTGCTCGGCGTAGACCTCCGTGCCGTCGGCGAACTCCGCGCCCACGACCCGGTCCCCGCAACCGCGGAGGAGCGAGACCACGCGGGTGCTCTGACGGACGCGCACGCCGCGGGCACGCGCGGCGGCCGCGAACGCCATCCCCGTCATGTACGCCTCGCCCCTGCCGCCCCGCGGTTCCCACGCTGCGGCCGCGACGTCCTCGACGTTGAGCCCCGGCCACAGCTCCGCCATCCGGTCCGGGGTGATGAGTTCCGTCTCGATCCCCAGACTCTGCTGCATCGCCACGTTCGCCCGCAGCGGGGCCACGTTCTCGTCGCCGACGATCACGGCGTACCCGCACTGACGGAAGCCCATGTCGTCGCCGAGCAACTCGCCGGCGTTCTCGAACACCGGGATGCTGTGCCAGCTCAGCGCCGCCATGGTCGGCGACCCGTAGTGGCAGCGCACGATACCGCTGGACTTGCCGGTCATGCCGGAGCACAGCGTGTCCTTCTCGACCACGAGCACGTCCGTCTCACCGCGCTCGGTGAGGTTCCAGGCGATCGACAGGCCCTCCAGGCCGCCGCCGATGATGAGGTACTGCGCCGTCTCGGTCACGGGGGTTCTCCTTCTGTCGTGAGGGTGGTCGGTCGGCCGGGGTCGGTCGGGATCAGTCTGCGGCGAGCAGGTCGGCCAGGACGTCGGCCAGCGCCTCGGCGCCGCGCTCGGCGTCGGCGTCCTCGACGTGCTCGGCCGGCGAGTGCGAGACCCCCGAGGGATTGCGGACGAAGAGCATCGCGGTGGGCACGTGCGCGGCCAGGACACCGGCGTCGTGACCGGCACCGGTCGGCAGGATCGGCACCCCGGGCAGGTCGGCGCACAGTCGGTCACGCAGGACGGGATCGAAGTCGACCGACCCGCTCAGCGACTCCTGCACGACGGCGACCTCGCAACCCTCGAGCAGCGCCGCCGCCGACGCCGCCTCGGAGATCTCGTGGACGATCCGCGCGGTGACCGCGTCATCGGGATGGCGGACGTCGAGCCACAGGTCCACCCGGGAGGCGATCACGTTGGTCCCGCCGGGCGTGGGCACCAGACGCCCGACCGTGGCCCGTGCCCCCCGGTGCAGGCCCGCGATCCGGCGGACGTCGAGGACGGTCCGCGAGGCCGGGATCATGGGGTCGCGGCGGTCGGCGAGCACGGTGGTGCCCGCGTGGTTGCCCTGACCGGTGAAGGTCACCCGCCAGCGACCGTGACCGATGATCGACGAGGCGACGGCGACCGGGCTGCCCAGGTCGATCAGGCCCCGCCCCTGCTCGACGTGCAGTTCCACGAACCGACCGATCCTCCCCAGTGCCTCCTCGTCGCGACCCATGCGGGCAGGATCGAGTCCGTGCAGGGCGCACAACTCCCCGAACGTCGTGCCGTCGTCGTCGGTCAGGGCGGCGGCCACCGCCGGGTCCATGGCCCCGTTGAGCAGCAACGAGCCCAGACAGGCGCGGCCGAAACGCGAACCCTCCTCCTCCGGGAAGACGGTCAGTGCCAGCGCCCGGCGCGGATGGATGCCGCGGGCGGCCAGGTGGTCGACGGCCACGAGCGCGGAGGCCACCCCGAGCGGCCCGTCGAACGCCCCTCCCCCGGGCACGGAATCCAGGTGACTGCCGGTCACCACCGCGTCGGTGAGCGGATGCCCGGCCGGGTTCCACCAGGCCCAGATGATGCCGTTGCGGTCCGTCTCGCAGTCCAGCCCCCGGGCGGCGGCCTCGGCGAGGAACCACTCGCGCAGGTCCAGCTCGGGCGTGGAGAACACGGGCCGGCTGTACCCGCCGCGGGTGGGGTCGGTGCCGACGTCGCGGATCGCGGACATCAGCGAGGTGACGGTGGGAGCGGACGGGGCCGTCATGGCGAGATCCTCGGGATTCGGGGACGACGGGGCGTCCCGGTAACGGGCGGTGGGTGCGGGCAGGTGGGTGCGGGCGGTAGGTGCGGGCAGGTGGGTGCGGGAATGCAGCGGCCCGGGTGGGGTGGGAGAAGGCGCATCGGCGCGCGAGCGCCCGAGCAGTCAGCGGTGGACGCGACAGGCGGGCGGTCCGGGGGTCCGGATCAGCCCTCGACACCGTCCGGGTAGGCGGTCACCGAGAGGACGGATGGGCAGCTCGAGCATCGCCACCGGGCCGTGGACCCCCTCGCCGTCGAGAAGCAACGAGTCCCCGGGCCGGAGCCGGTACTCCGACTCGGCGTGGTGATAGATCATGTCGCCGGCCAGCATGTACAGCAGCTCGGTGCCCGGGTGCTGGAAACGGGGATGCGCCTCCGACTCGGCGGTCAGGGTGACCAGGACCGGCTCGATGCGCTTGTTCGGGCCCCGCAGCGCGCCGAGCAGCTCGTAGACGTGACCGGCCGCCGTGCCGCGGCCCACGATCGTGGCGCCCTGACCGTCGGCGGTGAACACCGCGTCCCGCCGGGTGTCCGCGCCACGCAGCAGCGAGGTGACAGGGACGTCGAGCCCCGAGGCGAGCTTCGCCAGCATGCTCAACGAGCACGAGGTCTGGGCGTTCTCGATCTTGGACAGCATCGCCTTGGAGATGCCGATCCGCTGCGCCATCTCCGCCACCCCAAGCCCCTCGGAGAGGCGGAGTCGGCGGACGTGGAACCCGATGATCCGCTCGAGATCGCCGCCGGTGGACGTCCCCACCGGCAGCTCGCGGGGGGCGGCCTGGTGGACGATCCTGCGCGCGGCCTCCGGCTCGGTCCCCATGGCGTCGACGATAGTCTCCGGCGCGGCGGCGACCTCCGGGGCGACGGTCATCTCACATGCCCCGCCCGGCCCGGCCGGGGATCCAGTCGGTCCCGGCGAGCGGCACCCGGGCCATCGCGGCGGCCTCCATCGTCAGCGCGACCAGGTCATCCGGCTCCAGGTGCGTGAGGTGGGACTTACCGCAGGCCCGGGCGATGGTCTGCGCCTCCATCGTGAGCACGTGCAGGTAGTTGGCCAGGCGCCTCCCCGCGGCGACCGGGTCCAGCCTGGCGGCCAGCTCCGGGTCCTGGGTGGAGATGCCTGCCGGGTCCCGCCCCTCCTGGAAGTCGTCGTAGAAGCCGGCCGCCGAGCCCAGCTCGCGGTACTCCTGCTCGTAGCGGGGGTCGTTGTCGCCCAGGGCGATGAGCGCGGCGGTCCCTATCGCGACCGCGTCCGCCCCGAGCGCCATCGCCTTGGCCACGTCCGCACCCGACCGGATCCCGCCGGAGACGATGAGCTGGACCTCGCGATGCAGGTCCATCTCCTGCAACGCCTGCACGGCCTGCGGGATCGCCGCGAGGGTGGGGATGCCGACGTGCTCGATGAACACGTCCTGGGTGGCGGCCGTGCCCCCCTGCATGCCGTCCACCACCACGACGTCGGCGCCGGCCTTCACCGCCAGCTTCACGTCGTAGTAGGTGCGGGTGGCGCCCACCTTGACGTAGATCGGCTTCTCCCACCCGGTGATCTCCCGCAGCTCGAGGATCTTGATGGCCAGATCGTCCGGCCCCGTCCAGTCCGGGTGCCGGCATGCCGAGCGCTGGTCGATGCCCCTGGGCAGGGTGCGCATCCGCGCGACCCGGTCGGAGATCTTCTGCCCGAGCAGCATCCCTCCCCCACCAGGTTTGGCCCCCTGTCCCAACACCACCTCGATCGCATCCGCCTTGCGCAGGTCGACCGGGTTCATGCCGTATCGCGACGGCAGGTACTGGTAGACGAGCTTCGAGCTCTGCCCGCGCTCCTCGGCCGTCATCCCCCCGTCGCCGGTGGTCGTGGAGGTCCCGGCGGCGCTGGCGCCCCGGCCGAGCGCCTCCTTCGCCTGCGCGGACAGGGCGCCGAAGCTCATGCCCGCGATCGTCACCGGGATGTCCAGATGGATGGGCTTCGAGGCGTGCCGGGCACCCAGGGTGATGTCGGTGTCGCAGCGCTCGCGGTAGCCCTCGAGCGGGTACCGGGACATCGATGCGCCGAGGAAGAGCAGGTCGTCGAAGTGGGGCAGTCGACGCTTGGCGCCCCAGCCGCGGATGTCGTAGATCCCGGTGTCGGCGGCTCGCTGGATCTCGTGGATGACCGCCCGCGGGAAGGTCGCGGATTCGCGCAGGGTCGGGTCGTCGGCGCCCGGCGGCCGCATGGCGGTGGTGGCGTATCGGGTCGGTCCGTCGAAGGGCATGGTGGACTCCTCTGGTGCGGGTCGCCGGGGGCGAGCGGATGGGGTGGTTCAGTACGCCGAGGCGTTGTCGACGTCGAAGTTGTAGAGCGTGCGGGCGGACCCGTACCGGCGGAACCCGGCTGTCGGAGCGTCGGCGTACCCCGCACGGTCGAGTAGGTCGGTGAGCTCGTCGTGGTGCTCTGACCGCATCGGTTTCTCCACGCAGTCGGCGCCGAGAGAGGTGACCGACCCCCGGACGTAGATGTGGACCTCGTAGAGCGAGTCCCCCAGGGCGTCCCCGGCGTCACCGAGCACGACCAGCCGACCGGCCTGACCCATGAAGCAGCTCATGTGCCCGATCGACCCGCCCACGACGATGTCGACGCCCTTCATCGAGATGCCGCACCGGGCGCCGGCATCACCGGTGATCACGAGCAGGCCGCCGTGCGCGGTGGCGCCGGCCGACTGGGAGGCCGAACCGTGGACGCGGACCGTCCCGGACATCATGTTCTCCGCGACGCCGACGCCCACGTTGCCGTTGACGGTCACGTGGGCGCCGTCGTTCATCCCGGCCGTGTAATACCCGGTCGGACCGTCGATGATCACCTCGTCGGGTCTGTCGAGGCCGACGGCCAGGGCGTGCGCCCCCCTCGGGTCCGTGACGAGGAACCGGCCGGTCCCGTCGGACTCCTGCAGCATCCGGTTGACCTCGCGCAGGGAGGCATCGTGCAGGTTGATCACGCGGGATGCGGTCGTGGGCTCGGCCGCGGAGGTCTGGTCGGGGGTGAGGTCCTGATCGGCGATGACGGTCATGGTGGGTCCTTCGGGTGCGGGGCTGGGGCGGTGACGGGGTCCGACTGTCGGCGGTGCGCGCTCAGCGGTGCCAGTGGTAGATGCGGCCGGGTTCGGGCTCGTAGAGGCGGGCGCTCTCGATACCCGGCAGGTGCGCCATCGCCCGGTATTCCGACGCCATCGCCACGTACTGGTCGGTCTCGGCGATCACCGCGGGTTTGCAGGCGATGGGGTCGCGCACCACGGCGAAGTCGTCCGCGGTGGAGACCAGCAGCGTGTAGAAGCCGTCCAGCACTCCGGCCATCTCCTCGAGCGCCTGGTCGATGCCGGCGCCCTGCGCGATCTGGGCGGCGACGAACCGGGCGGCGACCTCGGTGTCGTTGAGCGTGTCGCAGCGGATGTCGCGTCGGGCGAGCTGCCGTCGGACCGAGGCGTGGTTGGAGAAGGACCCGTTGTGGACGATGCACTGGTCCGGTCCGACGGAGAAGGGGTGCGACCCGGCGGGCGTCACCGCCGACTCGGTGGCCATCCGGGTGTGGCCGACCCCCTGCCAGCCGCTGGCTCCGGCCAGGCCGAAACCGGCGGCCAGGTCGAGCGGCAGGCCGGTCCCCTTGAGCACGGCCAGCTCGCGACCCATTCCCACCAGGACCACCTCGGGGGCGGCGGTGCGGACGGCGGCCGCCAGCGAGTCGACGTCGGTGACGGCACTGAGCAATGTGGTGGCGCCGAGTTCCTGTCCGTCGACCGGGCGGCCGAGTTCGGCGCCCACGCGCTGGGTGAGAGCGTCGACGCCGACGCCGTCGGCAAGCACGGTGACCGTCGCGGATCCGGCCGGGGTCCAGTCCCGGTTGCCGTACACGGCGACCCCTGCGGAGTCGGGGCCCCGGTCGGTCATCTCGCCGAGCATGGTGGTGAGCAGTTCGCCGAGCCGGGGCTCGAGGCCGGGGTCGCGGAGGTGGAGTCCGACGATGCCGCACATGGATTCTCCTGAGGTGTAGTGAGAGCGGGTGGGTGGGTGACGCAGGGTCGTCGGCGGCTCACAACGCCGTGAGGTACTCGTCGATCTCCCACTGGGTGACGGTGTTGTGCCAGGCGGTGAACTCGTCGCGCTTGAGGCCGGCGTAGTAGTCCGCGACGCCGTCTCCACAGGTGTCGAGGGCCGCGCGCACGACGTCGTCGGCGACCATCGCCTCCACGGCGTGCAGGAGCGTCGGTGGCAGGGTGTGGGTGGCGTCGGTGACGGCGGCGGGCGGTCCCGGGTCGAGGTCGCGTCGGATGCCGTCGAGTCCGGCCGCGAGCTGGACCGCCATCGCGAGGTAGGGGTTCGCGGATCCGTCACCGCCGCGCAGTTCGACCCGGTTCGCGTCGGGGACGCGGAGGTAGTGGGTCCGGTCGTTGCCGCCGTAGGTCGCATCGGTCGGCGACCAGGTCGCACCGGAGGTCGTGGTGCGTGCACCGATGCGCTTGTAGGAGTTGATCGTCGGACACAGGACCGCGTGCATACCGGAGGCGTGGGTGAGGATGCCGCCGATGAAGGCGTAGGCGGTGGGCGAGAGCCCCAGCCCGTACCGGTCCGGGCCCTCGGAGGGGAACACCGCGTCGCCCCCGCGCCAGAGTGACATGTGCAGGTGCATCCCCGAGCCGGTCCGGTCGGAGAACGGCTTGGGCATGAAGGTGGCGATCATGTCCCGTTGTTCGGCCAGCATCGAGATGATGTAGCGCAGTGTCATGACCCGGTCGGCGGTGACCATGGCCTCGTCGTAGGCGAAATTCTGCTCGAACTGCCCGTTGCCGTCCTCGTGGTCGTTGGCGTAGTTGGACCACCCGAGGGTGTTCATCGCCTCCGAGACCCCGGCGAGGTGCTCGTACATGCGGGTGACGCCGCGTGCGTCGTAGCAGGGGTGGGACTCGTCGTCCTTCGGGTCGGCGGTGCGCAGCGTGCCGTCGGCGTTCCGGCGGACCAGGAAGTACTCGACCTCGGCGCCCACCTTGAGCTCGAGGCCGTTGGTGGCGGCGTCGGCGAGCACCCGGCCGAGGATGACGCGTGGCGCGAAGCGCCACGGTCGCCCGCCCACCCAGGGGTCACAGTGCACGAGGGCCAACCCGGGTTTGATGAAGTCCAACGAGGTGAAGGACCGCGCGTCGGGGACGACGACGAGGTCGGGGTCTTCCGGTTGTTGGCCCATCGCGTCGGCCGCGTAACCGGCGAAGCCGAGCTCTCCGGCTTCGAGTTGGTCGACGGCCGAGGCCGGCACGAGCTTGGCGCAGGGTTTGCCACGGAGGTTGGTGAAGACGGCGAGGACGAATCGCGTCCCGGTCTCGGCAACGACCCTGGCGAGGGGGCCCGGCCCCTGGTCGGCCCCCGTCCTGATCGGCGCGACCGGAGGGTGGACGGCCGAGCCGTTCCGGGAAGCGGCGACCCCGACGGTGGGATCTGCGGTCACTGTCATGGGCCCTCCTGGGCTTGTTTCTGCGTGGTGTTCATAACCTACTGAGCGGAAACCCCGTGGTGGTTACCGCCGTGTTACGGCTTCGCGGAGCATCGCGTCCGGCGCTCACCTGCGGCGAAGGGACGAACCGCTGTAGCGGGGTGTTCCTCCGCCGAATCCGGTAACCAGATGGAAACCATCGCGATACGCGGCGGTGAGCACCACGGGATCACACTGTGAAACGTTCGTTTATCCCGACAGCCGCCACCGGTGGCCTGCAGAGAAAAGAGAGACAGATGGACGTAGCCATCGCGGCGGCGGACACCGCCTGGGTGCTCGCGGCCATGGTCGCAGTGGCGCTGATGGTGCCCGGTCTCGCCCTGTTCTACGGCGGCATGGTCAGCATCCGCAGCACGCTCAACATGATGATGATGACGATCGGTGCGGTCGCGGTGATGGCCGTGCTGTGGGTCGTCGTCGGGTACTCCCTCACCTTCGGCAACTCGCTCGGCGGGCTCGGGCTCCTCGGGGACCCCCTGGAGTACCTGGGGCTGAGGGGGATCATGGCCGAGCCTGAGACACCGGGACTTCCGCCCGCCCTGTTCGCCGGATTCCTCCTGCTGTTCGCGGGCATCACGGTCGCACTGGTGGCCGGCGGCGTCGCCGACCGGATGAAGTTCTCCACCTGGCTGGTCTTCGCCCTGGTGTGGCCTCTGCTCGTCTTCTTCCCCGTCGCCCACTGGGTGTTCGCGTTCGATTCCGAGGACGGCTCGGTCGTGGGCGGGTGGATCGCCAACGGCCTGGGCGCGATCGATCTCGCCGGCGGTACCGCCATCCACATCAACGCCGGCATCGCCACACTCGCCCTGGTCCTCGTACTGGGGCGCCGCGCCGGGTTCCCCACGGTGAGCCGGCCGCACAGTGTCCCCCTGACCTTCCTCGGCGCCGGGATGCTGTTCGCGGGCTGGATCGGCTTCAACGCCGGCTCGGCGGTCGCCGCGGGCAACACGGCCGGCGTCGCCGCCCTGAACACCGTCGTCGCCGCCCTGTGCGGGGCCCTGGCGTGGATGATCACCGAACAGGTCCGGGCCAAGCACCCCACCACCCTGGGTGTCGCGTCCGGGCTGGTCGCCGGCATGGTCGGCATCACCCCGGCCGCCTCGTCGGTGAGCCCGCTCGGCGCCATCGCGATCGGCCTGATCTGCGGCGTGGTGTGCCACTACGCGGTGGGCCTGAAGTTCCGCCTGGGATACGACGACTCCCTCGACGTGGCCGGGCTGCACCTCGTCGCCGGCGTCATCGGCACGATGCTCATCGGCGTCATCGCCGATCCCGCCTCGCCCGTCGGTGAGGCCGGGTTGCTGTACGGCGGCGGGTTCGGGCAGCTCGGGGCGCAGACCCTCGCCACGGTGGCCGTGGTCGCCTACTCGTTCCTGGTCACGCTGCTCATCGCGGTCGTCCTCGACAAGACGATAGGGCTGCGCGTCACCGAGGAGGCAGAGCTCGAGGGCCTCGACAAGGCCTACCACCGCGAGATGGCGTACTTCCAGGACGGTCTCGGGACGGCCGCGGCCGTGGAGGACTCACCGGAGGAGGTGGCGAACACGACGAAGAACTGACGCCTCACGCGACTGCATGACCCCGGGGTCTGCCGCCGGTTCGATCCGACTCGGCTGCGGGCCCCGGGGTTCGGCGTGTCCCGGTTCGTCGTGTCCCGGTTCGTCGTGCCCCGGGTTCGTCGTGCCCGACGGCGGGTCAGACGTTCCGGATCGCGATCGACCGGGTGTTGAGGTAGCACTCCATGGCCTCGGGACCGCCCTCGGAGCCGTAGCCCGAGTCCTTCACCCCGCCGAACGGCAGCTCGGCGGACGGCATCGACGGCATGTTGACCCACAGCATCCCCACCTCGACCCTGCGGGTGAGGAGGTCCGCGTTCGCGAGCGACCCGGTGAACGCGTAACCGGCCAACCCGTAGGGCAGGCGGTTGGCCTCGGCGATCGCCTCGTCGAGGTGATCGAACCCCCGGATGGCGGCGACGGGCCCGAACGGCTCGTCGTTGAACAACCGCGCCTCGGTCGGCACCTCGTTGAACACGGTGGGAGCCCAGTAGTTGCCCGCGTCGCCGATCCGGTGACCGCCGGTGAGGACCTCCGCACCCCGGTCGACGGCGTCGGAGTGGAACTCACTCATCGCCGCGAGTCGACGATCGTTGGCGAGGGGACCCATGGTGGTGCCGTCCTCGAGTCCGCTGCCGACCCGGATCTGCCCGGCGTGCCGGGCCAGTTCGCGGGCGAACTCGTCGCGGATGCCGTTCTGCACCAGGAACCGCGTCGGGGAGATGCACACCTGACCGGCGTTGCGGAACGTCATGGGGCCCATGGCGTCGAGGACCAGCCGGAGGTCGGCGTCGTCGCAGACGATGACCGGCGCGTGGCCGCCGAGCTCCATCGAGCTGCGCTTCATGTGCTGTCCCGCCATCGCGGCCAACTGCTTGCCGACGGCCGTCGAGCCGGTGAACGTGATCTTCCGGATCACGGGGTGCGGGATGAGATACCCGGAGATCTCGGCAGGGTCCCCGTAGACCAGACCCAACACCCCGGCCGGCAGGCCCGCATCGGCGAAGGCCCGGATGAGCTCGGCGGGACTGGCCGGGGTCTCCTCCGGCGCCTTGACGATCAGGGAACACCCCGCCGCCAGCCCGGCCGCGATCTTGCGGACCACCTGGTTGACGGGGAAGTTCCAGGGCGTGAACGCCGCCACCGGGCCGACCGGGTCCTTCACCACCATCTGGCGGATCGTGAGGTCGCTGCGGTGGGGTACGAGCCTGCCATAGACGCGGAGTCCCTCATCGGCGAACCAGTCGACGATGGTGGCCGCCGCGAGGATCTCGCCCTTCGCCTCCCGCAGCGGTTTGCCCTGCTCCAGCGTCATCATGCGGGCGACGGAATCGGCCCGTTCCCGCAACAGCTGCGCCGCCGCGCGCATGATCGAGCCGCGCTTGGCCGGGGTCGTGTCCCGCCACACGGCGAAGCCCCGGTCGGCGGCGTCGAGGGCGCGGTCCAGGTCCGCGGTGGAGGCGTGGGCGACCGTGCCGATCACTTGCCCGTCGGCCGGGTTGCGCACGTCGATGGTGCGGCCGTCGGCGGAGTCGGTCCACTGGTCGTCGATGAACAGGCGGGTGTCCGGATAGGCGCTGGTGGGTGCGTGGCTCATGCCTCACTTCTACCCGCCCCGCCCGCAGGGGCGCCGTCGTATCCACCACCGGGGCCCCGCCGCCCGACGGCCGCCACGCGGACGACAGACGACCACATCCGCTACTCCCCCTCGGGATCCGCTACTCCAATCGGAATAGCGGATCCGTAGGGCGGGTAGCGGATGTGGTCGAACGGT
>Ga0194137_10001021_pt1 | contig 17656 bp, 12 predicted proteins | sample TARM_MetaG_T3_14_FD_134025 | JGI IMG/M metagenome (GOLD analysis project Ga0194137, IMG submission 134025) | Freshwater microbial communities from Pennsylvania, USA, analyzing microbe dynamics in response to fracking - TARM_MetaG_T3_14 (version 2) | ecosystem: Environmental > Aquatic >... | reverse complement strand
TCGATGAATCGCAACCGCAACCGCTATGGCGACGACTTCATCCCCTCGGCGCTGATGGGCCACTTCGAGGCGCCTGAATGACCTTCCGCGCGTCGTACCCTTCATTCGCTGGCGGCGAGGTCTCGGAGGCTGTTGCTGCCCGTTGGGACGTGGCGAAATACACCACGGCTCTGTCGCTGGCGCGGAACACGCTGGGCCTGGCCCAGGGCGGTCAATACAACCGTCCTGGATTCCTGTTGTGCGACACGGTTCCTGACAGCTCAAAGGCTGCTGTCGTGTTCCCCTTCATCTTTGCAACCGGGAACGCCTATGCGCTGGAGTTCTCTCCGCTGCTGATGCGGATCTATTACCGTGGCGAGTTGGTCACGAGGCCGAAGCTGACGATCACCGGCATCAGCAACGCGACGCAAGCTGTCGTCACTGTTCCCGATCACGATTATGTCGTGGGCTGGACGCTGGCGTTTGATGGTGTAGCCGGCATGATCGAGATCAACGGTTTGCGCGCAAAGGTGATCGAGGTCATCGACGGTAATCAGGTGCGGATCGATCTTAACACGACTGCGTTCGGCGCCTTCTCGGGCGACACAGGCGGCGTGGCTGGCGATGTCCAGGGTGGGACTGGTGGGTATGCGCCTCCGTTGCCTCCTGGCGAAGACCCTCCTCCGGTTGATCAACCTGATGATCCGCCGCCCCCGCCGATTGGTGGGGGGACGAAATGCCCTGGCCCTGATGTCTTGGTCCTGTTGGCGAACGAGGCGCGGGACGGTCCTGGTGAGCAGGTTCGTGCGGCTGATGTGCGTGAGGGTCAGGACTTTGTATGGGCGCCTCATGAGGTCACGGGGGAATGGGGGGCTTACTTCGTTCTCTTGGCCAAGAGGGTCGAGAATCAGCGCCGTCATACTGTGGTGCTTGAAGATGGCCGTTCAGATATTTACGCCCATCGTCACCGCTTCTTCGTCGAGAAAACCCGCTGGACAATGGTCGAGTCTATTGCGGTGGGAACGGTCATCGAGGGCTATCAGCCTGGCGTCCTGGCTTCGATTGATCCCGCTGAGGATGGGCCTGTGATCGAGTTCGTTATTCACCGCGCGCGAACGCTGGTGACTGGCGGGCTGTCGTCGCACAACGTCAAACCGATAGAGTGACCTGATGTCTGTTGCGGCAATCTTTGAGCTAGTCACGCCTTTCACAGAAGGCCAGCTTTCAAGCCTGAACTATGAGCAGACGGCTGACGTGTTTGTGCTTACGCATATGGGACATCCTATCCAGCGTCTGCGCCGCTTCGATCATAACGTCTGGATCCTTGACGACGCGCCGATTGGTTCGCAGATCGATGCGCCTACCGGCGTGGGCGGGACGGTGACCAATCCGCAAAGCGCTGAGCCCGACTATCTGGCGACGACAAAAAGCTATGTGGTCACGGCGATCAATGACGCAGGGCAGGAAAGCCAGGCGTCGACGGCGTGGAACGCCTTGAACGACGTGAGCCTAAAGGGTGATTTCAACACGGTCACATGGACCGCTCACGACACGGCAGTTGAGTATCGCATCTATGAGGCCCGCTCTGGCGTGTACGGCTATCTCGGGTCGTCGAAAACGACGAGCTTCAAGGACGACAACATCCTGGCTGATTTCAGTTCAGGCCCTCCCTCGTCGTTCGATCCCTTCACCGACGACCAGAACCCGGCGACGATCACCTTCCACGAAAGCCGTCTGTGGGTGGGGCGCACGATCACCCGGCCGAACGCCTTGTTCGGAAGCCAGACAGACGACATTTTCAACTTCGACCGATCTTCACCCCTGCGCGCGACGGATAGCCTGGCTCTGGCTTTGAGGGCGCGGCGGGTCAATACGATCCGCCACCTCGTGCCGATGAAGGATCTCACGGTCATGACTTCGGACATGATCTTTTCGATCCGTTCGACGGAGGGCGGCGCCATCACGCCAACGGCCGTGCGCGCCGTGCCTGAAGGTCATCGCGGCGTCGGGACGTGCCGGCCGGAAGTGGTAGGCGACATCGCGTTCTATACCTCGGTCGCAGCCAGCAGCATCCATACGCTCGGTTACACCTATGAGAAGGACGGCTATCGGGGGAACAATCTCTCGGTGTTCGCGCAACATTTCTTTGACCGCTTCCAAGTCCTGGGCTTTGCATGGACCGATCAGCCGGCGAATGTGCTGTGGGCGCGACGCGACGACGGCAAGCTGCTGGCGCTGACATGGCAACAGGAGCAGGACGTGTGGGGTTGGACGCTCTGCGAGACTGATGGGGTGGTCGAAAGCATCTGCTCGGTCCCCGAAGTGGTCGATGACACGCTGTATGCGGTGATCCGGCGCACGGTGGGTGAGGATCAAGTTCGCTTCGTGGAGCGGATGGCCGGCGCGCCGTGGAAGGAAGAGGGCTGGTCGGACTTGGCCGGGGCCGTGCTTCTCGATTGCGCGGTGGTGGTGGATTCCGAGATCGAGTTCGTCAACATCACCGGCTATGACGAAATGGAAGGCCGCGCCGTCGTCTGCCTGGCGGATGGTGTGGTTATTCGGGGACGAACGGTCGTCGAGGGAAGGCTTGACCTGCCGCTTCCAAATCCCACCAAGCGCCTTGTCGTTGGCCTGCCGTATGTCTCGACGCTGCGGACCTTGCCGAAGGTGGGTGAGGCCCAGGGCATGGGGTCGACAAAGAACCGGCGCCAGTCGGTGGCGAGCGCGACGATCAACTTCATGAACACCTGCGGATTCGGTGAAGGCCTGCTGATCGGCGCTGGTCTGCGGAAGGATCAGAACCCGACCTATTCCATGCCGAACCCGCCTGAGCTTCTGACGGTGACGCCGCCCTTGCCCTATACGGGCGCGGTGGAGACCAATGGCGTTGAGGGTTCGGACTGGCGTCGGCCGGTGGTGACGCTGCAGCAGACGGACCCTCTGCCGATGGTGGTGCTTGGCATTGAGGTTGATCTGGAAACTGGGTCGTAAAAAGCCCCCGGTTTTTGGCCGGGGGCTGGTCATTGGTCTGGCTTGACCTATCCGGCCGAAAGTCGTTCGCGCAAAGCGTAACCTTCCAAGGGCCAAAGCTGTTTGATGGCGTCCTCGTAGGCGAAACGTTTGCCTTTCTCGATGTCGAAGTTTTCAGGCGACGCTGGTGCCGACTTGCCGATGACGGTAAATCCATTCTGCATGACTAGAATGCAGATGGTCAGAAGTGAAAGCGGGTGTTCCGGGGACCACGGGGCCACCTCAATCGAGTGGTCATTTTGTCCTGCGAGCCAGCGAACGGCATGTTCAGCTTCGCCAGCCGTAAAGTAGATTTCGGAGGCGATCTTCGCCTTCATGTCGTCAAGCGACACGCGCGGATGGGTAGCTTTCGACGCGGAATATTCGTCGGTGGATTTCAAGGTTTCGCTGTCCATGTCAGGACTCCAGCTAAAGCGCGTCAGGTTCGACGCTTGAAAAGGATGCGCCGTGAACGAGTGGACCGTCAAGCCCGCGCACATAAGAAGTGTCAACCGCATTGCGCGACGGATGCGATTGATCGACCAGATCGAGTGTCGCGCAACGGGGCGAGAGCCGAAGCAAGCGTTGCGGCATTGCCTGAACGGCTCGACGCTGGCGTGGACCGTGTTCCAAGATGACAAGCCGGTCGCGATGTTCGGGCTTCTGCCGCTGTCGATCATATCTGGCCGGGCGGCGCCGTGGTTCCTCGCCACGGATGAGATTGAGCGTGGCGCGCGCCAGTGGGTGAAGTGGGGCGCGGGCTTCGTGTCGGCCATGCAGGCGGATTTCCCGCGCCTTGAAAACGTGGTCAGCGTCGATAACCGCAAGGCGATCCGCGTCCTGAAGGCCTTGGGCTTTGCGGTTGATAGTGAAATCGTGATAGTCGGGGATGTCGCGATGGTGCGTTTCTCGAAGGGCTGACAAACGTGTGTGCGGATCCCATCACATTGACCGCGATTGCCACTGTCGTCTCTGCTGGCGCCAGCGTCTATCAAGGATATGCCGCCAAGCAGCAGGGCAAGTACAAACAGAACGTCGCCAACGCCAACGCCGTCATGGAGCGCGACGCTGCCTATGACGCGCAGAACCGTGGCAAGCTGGAAGAACTGGCCCGCTGGCGTCAGGTGGCCCAGGCCCGGTCTGCGGCGACTGCGGCCTTCGCGGCGAACGGTCTCGACACCACGTTCGGCACTCCGGTTGACGTGGACATCGACGCGCTGGGCGCTGGCTATAACGACGCGCAGACCATCCGCGAGAACTATGAGCGCGAGACGCGGGGCTATCTGATCTCGTCGGCCAACTACACGGCGCAGGGTCAGGCGGCGCGGGCGCGCGGAAACTCGGCGTTCACGGGTTCGATCCTTCAGGCTGGCGGAACGATCCTGAGCGGCGCTTCGTCGATCTCGGGAATGATGGCGGCGAAGTCTGCGACGGTCGGTGGCTTCGCGCGATCAACCTCGCCGGGGTCGAGCCTCCCGAATAGCGCCTTCAAGTGGTGATCTGAATGGCCCGTATTCCGACGATCGGACAAGAGGTTGCACTTCGTGCGCCAGGTGGTCAGCGTCTCCAATCCTTCGACAGTGGTGCGGCGGATAACCTCGCCCGTGGCGTCTCGGCTCTGGCTGGCGGTGTGGCCCAGGTCGCCAAGGCGAAAGAGGATTTCCAGGCCCGCGTTGACGAGGCGACTGCGAATGATCTTGACGCTGCGTTCGGTCAGGCCGCGCGTGAGATCGAAAGCCCGTTCCTTCAGGCCCAAGGAAAGAACGCGGTGGACGCGGCCAAGGCGACGCTAGAAAGCTGGCAGCAGACACAGGCGAACTTCCTGGCGCGGGCGACGAACGACCGACAAAAGACCATGCTCGGCGGCGTCCTGAACCGGCGCCTTGAGCGCTTCCAGAACCAGTACAACTCGCACCTCACGCAAGAGACCGAGAAGTGGCAGACGAGCGCTGAGGATAGCCGGTCTGCGTCCCTTGCGGTTGATGTCGTCAATGCTCCGATTGGATCGGAAGAGCGCGCTCTCGCTTTTGCCGCTCTGGATGGTCACTTTGAGGGCGTCGCCATGCGGCGGGGGATTGATGTTCAGCCGATGCGGTTCGCCGCCAAGTCGGACATTCACAAGAACACCATTGGCGCGCTGGTCGAGGCCGCCCAGCCTCATGAGGCGATGGATTACCTCAACGCCAACGAGGATTTCATCGACCCGGCCATACGCACGACCCTGCGTTCCCAGGTGCGTGAGCAGGTGGACGTTTACGACGCCCGATCATTCGCGCAGCAGCAGAACTATGGCGTCGCCGGCGCTCCGGTTGAGGCGTCGGTCGATGCTCTGTGGGGTGCGCTGAAGAACCAAGAGAGCGGGAACAAACACACCGACACGGCGGGTCGGCTGATCACGTCTCCGAAGGGCGCCTTTGGCATCGCCCAGCTCATGCCCGACACGGCAGATTACATCGCTCGCCAGATGGGCGATCCGTCGCTTGCTGCCAAATCGAGGACCGATCCGGCCGTCAATGAGCGCATGGGCCGGTGGTATCTCGGCAAGCAGCTTGAGAAATACGGCTCCGCGTCTCTGGCCCTGGCCGCCTACAACGCTGGCCCTGGCCGGGTTGACCGTTGGCTGGTGACCATCGGTGATCCGCGCACCGGCAACATCACCGAATCCGAGTGGGCTGCGCGCATCCCCTTCCAGGAAACCCGCGATTACGTTCAGACCATCGTCCAGCGCTCGGGCGGTTCGGCGGCGATGTCTTCTGTCATCCCTGAAGGTCAGGCCATCCGTCTCGCTCGGGCTGCTGCTGGTGATGACCCTCGTCGTCAGGCGGCCTTTGAGGCGGCTGTGTCTGGCGAGCGCCGGCGCGTTGAGGCCGATCGCAATGACGTTCGGGCCGCGGCGAGGGAGGCTGTTCAGGCCTATCTACCGAACGGGTCGAGTCCTGTGGCATCGTGGACCGACATTCCCGCGAGGGAGTGGAACGCGCTGGACCCGGAGTACCAGAATACAATCCGAGGTGTGTTTGCGACCCAAGCGGCGAGCGCGTCGAAGGTCGAAACTGATGAAGAGCTGTACGGCGCCATTGTGCGTATGTACGCGCAGAACCCCGGCCAGCTGGCTGCGCTAGACCCTGCGGAGTGGGCTGGAGATCTCAACAAGGAAGATTATCGCCGGGTTCAGGGCTGGTGGCTGGAAGCCCGTCAGGATCCAGATGGAAACGCCACGCCTCGTGGTCGCGCCTGGAAGGATGCCTACGATCAGATTCAGGTGTTCGCCCGTAGTGCAGGTGTCGAGACTGATGCGAACAAGCAGAGCGATGAGGACCGGGTTCTGATGAACGGTCTTCAGACCTATGTCAGTCAACGGGTTGACGCCTATGTGCGTGATAACAACGGCGCTCCACCGGACAGCAAGACGGTGGCGGGCTGGGCCGCGTTCGGCCTACGTCAGACGCGAGGCCAGCGCCGGGGCCTGCTTGGGCTTCAGACCGAAACTCAGTATGGTTTCCAGATGGGGATCGGTGAGACTGTCGTTCCGTCTGCTGCTAGGAATACCATCGTTTCGGAGTTCCGTCGTGCGCGGCGTGAGTTCACTGAGGCCGATGTTAGAGAGGCCTATGAGTTTGGCCTTCGATCTGGCCGGTTTGCGCCGGCGCGAGGAAACTGAACATGACTGACACTTTCCTGGCTGACTTTGACGCTGATCGCGCCCGTCGCCGGAATCAGTCTGTCGGTCGCGCGCAAGAGGCGATCACGCTCAACTCTTCGACCGCGCCGGCGCAAGTCTCCCGCGCTCAACGTGATGCTCAACTGCTCGGCATCCCCACGGCTTCCGTGCTGGGCGATCCGATGTTCAGCGCCGAAGCCAAGGCGAAGCGCGACAGTGAATATCTGGCCCAGGCCCCCGCTGCGGCGCGGTGGCTGGCCGACGACGACAACGCGGCCGTGGCTCACGATCAGGTCGAGCAGCTTTCGACGCTGGAAAACATCCTTGCTGGGGTGGGGTCTCGCGCCTTGAACTTGGGAGCTGGCCTGGGTCGCGGCATTCTCACGGCCATCGATAAGCCTGCTGACTATCTTCAGGAGAGGTTTCCCACGCCGTTGGTGGGTGTCGAGAACGGTCGTTTCACAGTACGACAGGGAACCGCTGCTGATGCGGCGGCGGTCGGCTCTGTGTCCGTTCAGAACACCATCCGTCGCGGTGAACAAGCGACGCTTGGCTATGTCGCAGGAACGTCCTGGGAAGACGTGAAGCGTCAGCCGGTGCAGTCGATCATCCCGTTCGCTCTTGAGCAAGGGATTGTGTCGGTCCCTGACATGGTGGCGGCGGTCGTCAACCTCCCTGCTTACATCTCGGCGCGCACGGGCGAGATCGGACAGACACGCGCGGAAAATGATGGCCGTGAAGATGCGACCGTCGAGGATTTGGTCACGGCGCTGCCGGTGGCGTCAGCGTCGGCCCTTCTGGAACGCTTTGCGACGCGCGGCCTGCTTGGGATGGGTTCTCCTGTCCGAACTATTGGTCAGGTTCCTGGCGCGGTGGTCCGGTCAACCCTTCGAGAGGGGACGACAGAGGCTGCTCAAGAGGCCATCGAGAGCGCCGGCGAGACCGTAGGAACACAACGTGGCTTCTCCGTCTTTGAGACGGCCGATCGTGCGTTGGCCGGGTTCGTCGGCGGTGCGCCCTTTGGTGGGGCTGTGCGAGCGGTCACGGCGCCGGTCGAGGTGGCGGTTCAACGTCGTCAGGCCGCCCAGGCTGCGGAGGGCCAAGCTGCGGCGTTCGACGAAAAGCGTCAGGCCGTGCTTGCCAGCCCCTTGCGCGAGTTGGTTCCTGAGCGATTCCGCGACTATCTCCGCATGGCCTCGCCACCTGACGCTCAAGTCATCGTGCCTGGTGAAGCTGTCGTGTCGTTCTTCCAATCCAATCCTGATCTGGATCGGTGGATGGATGAATGGGACATCCGCGATCAGGTCGAGCAAGCGGCCGTGGCCGGAACCGATGTCGTCTTCGACCAGGGGACATACCTCGGGTCGGTCGTCGGAACGCAGGCTGATACCGCATGGGCGCGCGATCTCAAGTTTGGCGACAAGGCGATGTCGGTCAATGAAGCCGTCGAGGCGGAAGCCGAAGGCGAGCAAGAACTGGCCGATGTGTTCGCTCGCGCGGTAGGTGCGGGTGAGTCGGTCCAGGCTGTTCAATCGGCGTATGACCGAGTTCAGAGCGACATCAAGGCGAAGCTCCGTGAAACGGGGATGGGCGAGCAAGAGGCGCGATATGCCGCCCTGCTGTCGGCGGATCGCTACGCCTCCCGTTCAGAGCGCGAGGGCTATGCGGACGCCTGGGAGGCCTATCAGGCTGATGGTGGGGTGAACTTCCGTCAGAGCCTTCCGCCCTCGGTCCAGGCGCAGAAAGACCGGCTTGATCTCGTCGTCGCGGCGATGAAAAGCCGGGACACCGGCCCGACGCAACGCCAGCTGTATGGCGACAGCCTGTTGGAGTTCGTGAGCGCGAACGGAGGCATCGAAGACACGGGCGGCGATCTCGCGTCTATGGATGCGGCGGCGTGGAGCAACCCGCGTGTGGCCGGTCGTGTTGGGCGGCGGTCGATCATCCGTCGCCCTGGATCCGAACCGGGCGCTTTCGGGCCTGATGAAGTCCTGACGCGAGCGATCGAGGCCGGGTATTTCCGCGACGACGCTTCGGTGAATGATCTGTTTGAAGCGGTGCGCGGCGAGTTGGCTGGACAGAACCGTTTCAGCGACAGCTTCGCCCGCAACAATCGCACCGAAGAGACCATCCAGGCGGCGGATGAACTGGCGGACTTGCTGACCAAAGCTGGGATCGACCCGCAACAGGCGTCGAACGAGGAAATCCGCGCGTTCGTGGACGGTATGGGCGTCGAGGGTGGATCATCCGACGTGCGGGCGTCCGACCCGCGCATCCTGTATCAGTCCGAAGTGTCTGGTCTGACTGAGGACCAATACATCGAGCGCATCAACCCTGAAGGGCGTCGCATCGCTGAGGGCGACAGGCCGAATCTGGGAATGGGCGATATGTATGGCATGGCCCCGAAGGGCGCTCGCCAGATCGCCACCATGCAGGACACCGAACTCGGCCGCGTCCGCATCGTGGAAAGTGGTGGTGATGTCTATGCGCTCGCGAACAATCCCGACCTCGGCGAGGAGGATGTCGTCGGCTACATGATCGACCGCGACGGCTCTACGGAGTTGGCGGTCGTTAGCGAAGCGCAGGGCAAGGGCATCGGCGCCGAACTGTCCTATCAGTTCCGCTCGCGTAGCCCCTTCGCACAATCCGGCGGCCTGACCGAGGCTGGGGAGGCGACGGCGCGCGCCGCCTATCGCCGCATGACGCAGGAAGGGCGGACGCTGTATCAGTCGAGCAGCGAAAGCCTGTCTGACATCGTGAGTGAAGCCGACGCGCGTGGCGTCCGCTTGTCCGTTTCCGAGCCGCGCGACAACATTTCCGTGCTGTCGATGATCGACACGCGCGAGGCTGGCCAGGGCGAAGGCATCGGTTCTGAGATCATGGGCCGCCTGACCGCTTGGGCGGATCGTTCTGGCGTGACCTTGGCGCTGACGCCGGAGAAGGTCGGCAACACATCGAAGGCAAGACTGACCGCGTTCTACAAGCGTCAGGGGTTCGTTGAGAACAAGGGGCGGTCTAGAGATTTCGCCACGCGGGAATCCATGATCCGCGCGCCTCAAGAAACGTTCAACCAGAACACGCCTATGAGCGGCCCTCGCGGTGAGATCGTCTTCCGTGAGGCAGGCGCCACCATCACCTTTTTCAAGGCTCGCGACCGCTCCACCTTCATCCACGAAATGGGTCACAAGTGGCTTGATGAACTGATCATCGATGCCGCTCGCCCCGCTGCGACAGAACAGACGAAGGCCGATCTTCAGACGGTCATGGATTGGTTCTCGAAAGAGGCCGGCGAGACGATCACCGCTGAGAACTTCGGAGTCGATCAACACGAACTGTGGGCGCGGGGCTGGGAACGCTACCTTATGGAGGGTGTGTCCCCCTCGCTTGAGCTTCGCGCTGTGTTCAGCCGGTTCGCGGACTGGATCAAGCGTATATACAAGAACGTCGCCAATCTGAACGCGCCGATCTCAAACCCGGTTCGGGATGTGATGTCGCGAATGATTGCGACCGACGATCAGCTTGCGTCTGTGCGTGAGGTTCAGAACCTCAACCGCATCTTCGGTGACGCCAAGGCCGGCAACATGACCAAGGCCGAGTTCGAAGCGCTGACCAAGGCAGACAACGATGCCTGGGAAGCGTCGAGGGAGCGCGCCTATAAGGCTGTCATGGAGCCGCTGCGCCGGGAGGCGACGGCGGCATGGGAGGAAGAACGCGAGACGCTGCGGGATGGTCAGACCGCGAAGGTTGACGCCATGCCGGATGTGGCTGCGCTTCGTTTCCTGGAAGAGACCGGCGAGCGCCTGAACCGCAAGGCCATGATCGACCAAGCCGGGACGAAAGAAGTTCTGAAGCTGCTGCCTAACCGTCGCCCCGCGATCTATTCGAACGATGGGGTCTGGCATCCTGACGCCCTGGCTGTCGAGGTCGGTGTGGCGAACGGCGATCAACTGATCAATGCCCTGATGGAGCATGAGCAAGAGCGCCAGAACCGAAGGGCGCAAGGTGACATGCGATCGGTTCGCGACGCTCGTATTGAGGACGCGATGGACGCTGAAATGCGCTTCCTGAACGATGACCCTCTGACCGACGGCCGTCTGGAAACGCTCGCCAACATCGCCGTGCATGAGAAGCTAAAGGCCAAGAGCCTGGCGATGGAAGCGACACAGCTTTCAAAGCTCGCCGGTCGCAATGCACTGTGGACGGAAGAGGGGATCGAAGCCTACGCGCGGGACACGATCTCCAACCTGCGCGCGGTCAAGATCAACCCTTCGCAGTATCTCCGCGCTGAGCGTTCGGCTGGTTTTCGCGCTCAACGCGCCTTGCTGAAAAAGGACTATGCCAAGGCGCTCGACGCGAAGCTGGTTCAGGTGGTGAACTTCCAGCTTTATCGCTCTGCGATCGACGCACAGGAAGAGGTGGCGAAAGCCGAGAAGCTGTTCTCGAAAGTGGTCCGCGCCAAGGATCAGGCCGCGTCCAAGTCTCGCAACTTCGACATGGTGAACGCGGCGCGGGAAATCCTGGCGGCCTATGGCCTGACGCGAAAGAGCGGGCAAGACGCATCGGCCTATATGGCGGCTGTCGCTCAATACGATCCTGACGCCTACGCTGCCCTCAAGGAAACGATCGACACCGCCGTTGAGGTTGCGGCGCCGCTGGATCAGTTGTCGCTTCAGGATTTCCGAGAACTGACGGAGGTCATCGACCAGCTGTGGAACCTGTCGCGTCGAACTCAGGTCATGGAGATTGAAGGTCGGCGCGTCGAGCTTCAGACCGCGCGCGGTGAGATCGTCGGAGACCTGACGGCTAATCGCGGCGCGCGACCTGGCAAGCGTGGGCTTGATAAAGCGGTGACGCAGAAGGAACGGCTGATGTCGGATCTTCTGTCGATCCGCTCCTACCTCGGCAAGGTCGAGGAATGGGCGATGCGGCAAGGGCCGGCGTTCACGAAATACATCTACCGGCCGGTCAGCCAGGGCGCTGACGGGTATCGGACCCTTCTGCGCGAGCATATGCCAAAGCTGGAAGCGGCCTTGAAGACTCTGCGACCTGACATCGAGAAGCCCTTCAAGATCGACGCGCGCGAGATCGGCTATACGTTCGGCCACGACGGCGGCAATGGCGTCATCGAGATCATCGGCGCCATGCGTCACATGGGGAACGCTTCGAACTATCGGAAGCTGATCCTTGGCCGTGGTTGGGGGACCAAGAACCCTGACGGAAGCCTGGACGACACGGCGTTCCAAGCGATGATGTCGCGCCTTCAGTCTGAAGGTGTGATCCAGAAGCGCCATTGGGATTACGTGCAGGCCGAGTGGGATTTGCACGACGAAATCAAGCCCCACGTCCAGCGCGCACACCGCCGCATGACGGGCCGGTATTTCGAAGAGATCACGGCGAACGCGGTTGAAACGCCCTTCGGCATCTACAAGGGCGGGTATGTCCCGGCGAAGGTCGATCCTGCGCTGGATCCGCGCGCGGCCGAGTTCGACCTTCAGGGCATCTTGGCGAACGGGACGAACGGTTCATTCGTCTGGCCTGGGCCGGCGAACGGCTTCACCAAGGGCCGCGTCGAATACAACAAGCCGCTCGATCTCGATCTCCGCAAGGCCCTGTCTCAGTTCGACGAGGCGATGAAGTACGCCATGATCGGCCCTGCCGTTCAGGACGTGACTCGCCTGCTTCGCGACACCGAGTTCGCAGAGGTGATGAACGACTATGATCAGGGGGTGTGGAACGACTTCCTTCAGCCCTGGCTTGTGCGCGCCGTCTCTCAACGGGTCACGGAACCCTCCGATCACCCGCTGATGCGTAGGGTCGAGGGAGCGATGTCGTTTGTCACCCGTCGAACCGGCGCCATGATCATGTTCGCCAACGTCGTCAACGCGGCCCAGCAGTTCACGGGCTTCTTCCCGGCTATGATCCGAACCGGCAAGGTCAACATGGCTACGGCCCTGCGGGACTATGTGAAAAACCCGGCTGGGATGGCCGATAAGGTCGCGGCGTCTTCCGCCTTCATGGCGAACCGCCTTGGCTCGGAAATGCGAGACCTGTCGATCGAGGCCAACCGGATCAAACTGGCGCCGGGGCCATATGGTCGGGCGGCTGAATGGACCGAACGTCACGCCTACTTCCTGCAGAAGGGGGTTCAGAACATGATGGATCCTATCGTGTGGACGGCGGCTTATAACCGCGCGACGGAGCGAGGTGAGGAAAACCCGGTCGCCTATGCTGACATGGTGATCCGCACGACCCAGGACAGCTACAACGCAGAGGATGCGACGAAGTTTGCAACGGGGTCCAAGTTCGCGGCGCCGTTCAAGATGTTCTCGGGCTATTTCATCGGCCAGGCCAACCTCATTTCAACCGAAGTGACCATCGCCGCGCGCGAAAAGAACTATGGCCGCATCGCTGAGATTTACACGCTCGGCATCTTCATCACGGCGGTTGGTTCAGAGGTGATTGCCCAGGGCCTGCGCGGCGAGTTGGGTGACGAGGACGACGATGGGTGGTGGGATGATCTGGCTGACGTGTTCCTGATCTCGCAACTGCGCTATGCGGCGGCCTTCATTCCGTTCGTGGGTCAAGGCGTCAACGCCCTGATCGGCGCGCTGGACGACAAGCCCTATAACGACCGCCTGTCGCTCTCCCCCATCGTCTCCACGGGTGAGGCGGTGGTCCGCACCGTTCCGAATACGATCAACGTCATCCAGGGCGATGCGGACGCCAGCCGCACCGTGAAGGATTATTCAACCGTGATCTCTCTCGCCACCGGCCTGCCGACGTTCCAACGTCAGACCGGATATGTGGCGGATGTGCTAGAGGGTGACGTGGAGCCGGTTGGCCCGGTTGATGCAGCGCGAGGCTTCATCAGCGGTAGGGCGTCGGAAGAGTCGAGGACGGATTGATGACTGCAACGCATTGGCTTGTGATCGTGTTGTTCGTGTGCGTGTCGGCGGGCGTCTTCGCCTGTGATCTGGCCTGGCATCGCCGGCGCGCGCGGGACGTTCAATCGGGAAAGGCGAAACAATGGCCCGCCCCGTGACGAACGCTACAACTTGCTGTAATCCTTTCGAACGCTGATGGAGTGGAACGTGCGCGTCGCACCTCGAAAACTATCAGAGAGGGGCGCCCGTTCTGCGGGTCGTCACGCCACCGGACGGAGGGCGAGGGTGACTGATCGTCGGCAAGAGCTTGGACGCCATTACCTGCAGCCTGGGTCGCCGGCCTATCAGGCGATCACACGCAAGCTGGATGAACAGGAGCAGCGCGAACAAGAGCGTCAGGCCCGTTCGGAGAAGCTGTTTGAGCGGATCGAAGGCCGGATGGATCGCATCGAGCGCGACCTTCAGCGGAACGATCAGGGCCAGGACCGCCTTGCGAATGAGCTGGTCGAAATGCGTCGGGACGTGGGGGAGCTTCGCGACGCGACGCACCTAGCGGCAAGCCGTGCAGCTGGTGAGGCCAAGACTGCGGCTGCGGTCGTAGCCAAGACGGTTCAGAAGAAGTGGTGGGAACGTTGGCAGGCTTGGGGAATCGCGCTGATCGCCTTCATCGCTCTGTACAAGAACGTCGGGACGCTCGCTCGGGACATGACCTCTTTCTGGCGCTACATCATCGGAGAGGCGCCGCCTGCGCAGATCCGGCACATTGAGACAAAGGGTGAAGCGAAGTGACCGACACCCAGATCAGTGCTTATCCTCCGTCGAAGCTGGACATCATCAAAACCTTCATTGGTGATCTGGCCCGACCTTTCGCGATCTATGCCACGTCTCTTGCAGCTGGCGTCGGGATCGTGCGCGTGGCCTGGGTGGTCGAAAACGGCAACGATGGCGCGATCTATCTCGGCGCCGTCGCTGTTCTGGTGGGTGGTATCTACGGGTTCAAATCCTGGGAGAACGCCAAGACCGGAAAACAAACGGCTGAGGTTGAGATCGCCAAAGCGACGGGAGAGGTCAAGTGACCCGCGAGCAGGCCAATGAAGCGTTCGTTCGATCCTTCCAGCGCCGCGTGGGGATAGGTGAGGACGGTTGGGCTGGTGTCGAGACGGACACGGCTCTTGACCGCATCCTCCCCCCTCCTCCGGTCAAGGAATCCTGCCTGACGGACTTGGCTGCTTTCTTCGCCAGCGTCCGGTCTTCGTTCGGCCCATTGAAAACGCCCCAAGTCGAGGGCTTCGAAGCGATCCTGAAGGCGATGACTGGCTGGCCCTTGTCGTGGCAGGCCTATGGTCTGGCGACAGCCTGGCATGAAACCGGCGAGAAAATGCAGCCGGTTCGGGAGGCGCATTGGCTGAGCGAGGCTTGGCGCAAGGAGAACTTGCGCTATTGGCCCCACTACGGCCGGGGCTATGTGCAGATCACATGGCTGAAGAACTATGAATGGCTGGACGGGGCGTCGGCCGCTGCCGGTCTGACGAAGCCGGGTGAAATACTGGCCGATCTTGATCTTGCCATGCGGCCCGACATCGCCGCACTGGCCCTGCGGCTGGGCCTGGAATAGGGACGATACGACGCCCAAGGCAAGAGGATGGCTGACCGTCTTCCTGCTGCTGGCCGCGCCTCTCGCGCTCAATACGTCAACGCTCGGTATCTAGTGAACATCCAAGACAAGGCCGGCGAGATCGCTGACTATGCGCTGAAGTTTGAAGATGCCCTGCGGGCGGGAGGTCTGTCATGACGTGGTTCCTCGGTTTGGATGCGGTGGTGCGCCGCGTGTTGGTCATCGTGTCGATCTGCCTGATCCTTCTCGTCGTCCTACTGACGGTGGGGTTCTGCCGGTCCCGCGATGCGGAGAAGCAAGCGAACAACGCCACGACCCAGGCTGAGGGCCGTACGGTCTCGGCCGTCGAGGCGATCACAGAGATCGGCCGGCTCAACGAGCGCGGCGTTGCGACAGACAAGGAAGTCGATAATGCTCAAGATGCAATCCGCCAAGCCGCCCCTGCTGATCGTGACGCTGTTGCTCGGTATCAGCTCTGCGTCCTGCACAACCGCACCGACTGTTAGCGGTTGCTCGGAGCTAGCACGTGGCGTCCTGACTACGGCGACGCCTCATGCGGTGATCGGGAACACGGGCGATCCGGCTCTCGACTGGCAGCTGTATGGCGTCGCTGAGACGGGCCAAACGAACAAGGCGAACGACGACAAGACGACAGGCTTCGCTATCATCAACGGCTGCGAGAAGCGGGACGCTGAGATCGTCGCAAAGCTGAACCGGCCGTTCTGGCGTCTATGGTGAACCTGCGCTAAAAGCGAAGCAGCACGTCGTTGATGACGCTGGGAGCCTGACATGACCATCACCGTCACCACGATCGACCAAGGGCCGTTTATCGCGACGGGCGCGGAACAGGTTCTTTCCTACGACTTCATGACGCTGACGGCCGGGGAGATCGCCGTCTATTCCGACGAAGGCGCCGGCCGGTTCCTGATCGACGAAGGCCTTTACACGGTGGATCGAAACCGTGCGGTTGATGGGTCGCCTGAAGAGGGCGGAACGGTCACGCTGAATGTCGGCGCCGCTGAGATCGGGTCAAGCATCTACCTGCGCGCCGCGCCGCGTGAAGACCGGGACATCGTGTGGACCGACACGGGTTCTCGCCTGAAGAACCTGAACGAAGAGCAAGACCGCGTGATCCTGCGGCTGCTGGTTCAGAATGAAGTTCTGTCGCGCGCGCTGGTCGTTTCGCCTGGCGAGACGCCGCCCGATCCGGCCGATCTGGTCGACAACTTCAACAAGGCGAACAAAGATCTGGGGAACGCGGCGATCCCGCCTCTGACCGAGTTCGGTGCGCCCGCCGCACCGGCCGTGATCCTTGAGCGCGACGCCACGCCTGAGCGGTTCGGCGTCACGGCGAACATGAAGGCCGGCCTTGCTGATTTCAGCGGCGTCCTGCAGGCGATGTTCGACAGCACCCAGCAAACGCAGGCCGACGCCAAGAAGGCCATCATCATCCCCGGTGGTGACTATGTGCTGGAAGAACAGGTTTCCATCGTCTGCGGAAACTATGACGGCGGCGCCGTGTCGGTGCTGGGCGAGGGCGGCAAGACGGCGCGGCTGATCGCGCATCCTGACAACACTGACGGCATCATGCGGATTATCCGCGCGCACAACATGGAGACGGTTCACGTCGAAGGTCTGACCTTCTGTTCGAAGCTGCTTCAGCGCACCGCGAACCCGGTCCTGAACGCCAAGAACCCGCTGTATGCGACGGCGCCGATCAACAAGAACAACGGGACGGCGCTCTTCATCGACGGGCCGATTCCGGGTGACGGCATCTATGGCGTCGAGGACATGACCGCCGTGCGCGTCATGAACAACCTGTGGTGCGGCATTGGCGACGATCAAGACCTGACCGCCTGGAATGGCATCTGGAACAAGGCCCTGCACGTCAAGGGCGCATGGTTCGGTGAGTTCGTCGGCAACCACTTCGCCGGTCTGTTCGAAGCGGATTGCGCGGCCGGCTTTGTGAACGGCAACAACGTCGCGGCGATGCACCTTGAGCATTGCTATGCGCCTGATGTGATCCGCAACAAGTTCAACGGCGTTTGGGATGTGAACGCCTATCTGCAAGGCAAGGAGTCGGGCGCCGGCGCGGACATCAGCGCGCGGTTTGGTGTGCGCTGGGAAGGCGGGCGCCTGTCGAAGAACATATTCGGCGGCTTGGCCAAGGATGCGGTGGTGATCTCGCACGAATATGGACCGGGGACGCTGCAAAGCCCTGGCTTCCAGATCGACCACAACCACGTCAACTTCCGTCGCAACGGCATCGTCATCAACGGCCATCGCCAGATCGAAAGCACGTCGAACGAGTTCTATGCGCGCGAGGTCGCGAACCCGTTCGGGGAGGCGCTGCCGGCCGCCTACAAGCTGACTGACTGCGGCGACTTCGACAGCACGAACGACGCCTTCCTTGAGATCGGCTGGCGCACGGACGACGCGAACGCATTCGTCTGCTATCGCGTGGTCGACAAGATGCAGGGCTTCAAGGCGCACGGCCCGCGCTTCAAC
>Ga0194137_10001020_pt1 | contig 17664 bp, 23 predicted proteins | sample TARM_MetaG_T3_14_FD_134025 | JGI IMG/M metagenome (GOLD analysis project Ga0194137, IMG submission 134025) | Freshwater microbial communities from Pennsylvania, USA, analyzing microbe dynamics in response to fracking - TARM_MetaG_T3_14 (version 2) | ecosystem: Environmental > Aquatic >... | reverse complement strand
GGTCGGGGACAGATAGCGGTTGGCGATATCCGCCGCCGTGCTCCCTTGCCGGCCGGCAAACACCATCGACCAGAAGCCGGCGCCGAAATCGATCGAGCCGAGTATGGAATACGCGAATACGAATATCCAGATCAGCAGGATGCCCAGGCTGGAATCGCTCATCGGCCGCTATGCCCCATATGCTTGACCGCCAGCTCGGCATGGACCGGATTGCGCTTGAAATAATACCACAGCACCAGAATGGTGATGCACATCAGCATCACATACAGTCCGATGAAGAGGATGAACAGCGTTCCGAGATTCTGCGACGCGGTTGCGGCTTCGGCCGTGCGCTGGATATGGTAGATCGTCCATGGCTGCCGGGCGCTGCAGCTGAAGATCCAGCCGGTCTCGATGCCGATCAGAGACATCGGCCCGGTCAGGACGAGCACCCTCAGCATCCAGCCGGGGAGGGGGCGTTTTTTTCTCCAGCGGTAGAACAGCGCCCCGAAGGAAATAACGATCAGCAACGATCCGAGCATGACCATCAGATTGAATAGGGTATGCACGAATAGCGGCGGCCAATTTTCCACCGGGAACTCATTCAAGCCTTTGACGACCGTATCGAAGCGGTTGCCGGCCAAAAAGCTCAGCGCTCCGGGAATCTCGATGGCGCCTTTGATCTCTCTGCTTTCCTTGTCGACGATTCCTCCGATGGCGAGAGGGGCATAAGCCTGCGTTTCGAACAGCCCCTCCGCTGCGGCCAGCTTCTCTGGCTCGTATTGATGAAGCATTTGAGCCGTACTATGGCCGTTCAAGGCGGTGGCAAGCGACATCACGCCGCCGATGACGAGCGCAAGCATGAGGCCTTTGCGGTGATAAGCCGTCTCGCGCGGCTCCCGGTTCCGGGAGAGCAGCTTCCAGGCTGCGATCGAAGCGATCGCGAATGCGCCTGTCATGTAGCCGGATAAGGAAACATGTAGCGCCGTGTTGAAAAAGCTGGGGTTGAAAACCGCCGCCCACGGATGCACATCCGTAATTTTGCCGTCTGCAATCGTGAATCCTCGCGGCGTATTCATCCAGGCATGCGCATCGGTGATGAGGACGGCGGAGCCCGTAGCTCCGACAGCCACGAAAACAACGCTGACGATTCTCATCCATGGACTCAGCCTGTCTGCGGCATAAACGTATATGGACATGAACAGGGCTTCCAGGAAGAAGGCCCAGATCTCGATCTGGAAAGGCAGCGAAATCACTTGCCCCACGATTTCCATGAAGCCGGGCCAGAGCAGGGCGAGCATGACGCCGACAATCGTTCCCGAAGGGATCGCGACGCCGAGCAGGATGGCAAAACCTTTGGTCCATCTGCGGGCCATGGTGGCGTAGTCCGAATCCTTGCGGAGCTGGAACAGCACCTCCGCCGCGATGATCATCAAGGGAAGGCCGACGCCGAGCGTCGCAAAGATGATGTGGAAGGCCATGGAAGAGCCGAATAGAGAACGGGCGAGCTGAACATGATCCATACCAAAAACTCCCTTTTCAAATTGATGCGGGTATTATTGGCAGAAGCACCCATGATTATGTAAGCCTCCGTCTCTTCCATTAAAAGGCGCATTCCCTCTCACAATCTATCAATCTGCGAATATAGTATAGTATTCTTCGCCGGAGAAAGGAGGTGCACGAACATGTCTACTTTCCTTGATGCACGAACATCCCAGAACGCCAGCACCGCCGGTTCGATCGCCATTCCGATCACGGTTCTGAACACCCCTCAGCTGTGGGCGCAGCTGGGATTGATCACTGCGGGCGCGGGCGCCAACCCGCGGGCCATCTTCACGGGAACGATGACCGTCACGCTGCCGCTCGCGCTTGTCGGAATTACGATTACGGTCGTTCGCGGAACCGCGATCACGGATCCGGTCATCTTTTCCGCCACTTCCACATTCGAGCTTACCGTTCTCGCTCCGCAAATCATCACCTTCACGGCTGCGGATTATCTCCCTCCCATTACACCCCAGCTCACGTACACCGCATTTGTCTCCTCCAACCTGCTCGGCACGGTGCGCGTCGGCCCCGAAAGCTTCCAGGGCATCCTCGTCAGCGACTAATCTCGTCCACGCCGCCAGCCAAACACAGCACGCCGAAGGGGCGCCTGAACCAGACTTCCATCATGAGGAAGCCAGGGGGAGGCGCCTTTTTTTCATGCCCGCCGAAACCGCTTTAATTGAAGCGGCTTGAAAATTTATTGACAACTTAAAGATAAAGGAGATAAACTTCGTTTAAACATTTGTTTTAAACAAGTGTTTAAATACAGATAGCCTGGGAGGGCATATAGGCATGTGGAGAGGGATCACTCTGTTTTTAAGAAAGCCGATGACGATCGTCGGAATCGTGACGGCTGTTTTGTTCCAGGTCATTTTCTCGAGCATCTGGATGACGGCTTACAAGGGCGTCAATGACCGGGCAGGCAATCTCAGCGTCGGCATCGTCAACGAGGACAGCGGCCTCGGCGCCAAAGTGGTCGAGTCGCTGGAAGCCCAGTCGGCCTTCCATCTGATCTCGCTGGGATCGGCCGAAGAGGGCATGGAGCGGCTTAACACCCGCGAACTGCAGATGCTGGTCACCATTCCCCCCGACTTCACCAAAAAAGCGACCTCGCTTCAGGACAAGGCCGAGCTGAAATTTACGGTCAACGAATCGAACCCCGCTCTCATCAAAAGCATTATGACCTCGGCGGCAGGCGGAATTGCCGGAGCAATCAATGGACAGGCCGTTCAAATGGGAACTGCCGGCCTGCTTGAGCAGCTGAATGCGCCTGGGGAGCTGGCGAAAACCGCAGCGGCCGGGCTGGGGCAGCGGGTTGTCGCCGACATCCAATCGGTCAATCCGGTCAAAGGCATGAACAACCAGATGGTTCCGATGATGCTCGTCCTGGCTTCCTACGTCGGGGCGATGATCATGGGCATGAACTTCGAGCAGGCATCGATGATGCTGCGCAGGGAGGGAATGGGCAAATGGCACCGTCTGCAATCCCGATTCGCTCTCAATTTCGCAGCCGCGATTCTCGTATCCCTGATCGGAACGATCATGCTGTTCTCTCTCGGAGGCCAGCATGGTCACGGCTTCCTGGCACAGTGGGGCTTCCAGGCATTGTTCGTCGCCGTCTTCATGTTCGTATCCCAGATGTTCCTGGTCGTGCTGGGAATGCCCGGCATGCTGTTCAATATCCTGCTGTTGTCCGTGCAGCTCGTCACGTCCGGCGCCATGGTTCCGCGCGAGCTGCTGTCTGGCTTCTACAGCCGTCTCGGCGATTTCCTGCCGGCAACCTATGCGGTACAGGGCTGCATGAACCTGCTGTTCGGCGGCGCGGGAACCGGCAAGGCTTCGTGGCTGCTCGTCGCGATCGGCGCCGCCGCAATCGTCATCAGCGCAGCGGGAGTCGCTGTGCGCAAGGAAACAGCGCGTCAAGCCGAAGCATCGCCGGCGACCGCTTCATAAGGCGGCGGAGCCGGCATCGGCAGCAGCTTCGATGAAGAATCAAGCCTAAGAGGAGATGAGAGCCGTGAGCGAGGAGACGTCTATCCGGGAAAGGCTGCTTGCCTCCGCCCGCTGCCTGTTCGCCAGGCAAGGCTATGAAGGGACATCCGTCCGTCAGATCTGCGAAGGCGCAGGGGCGAACCCGGCTCTCGTATCTTATTATTTCGGTGGAAAGGAAGCGATGTTCGAGGAAGTGTTCCGGAGCCTGGAGATGTCTCCGGCGCTCGCTTCCTTGCTCTCGCAGCCTCATCAGGCGCCCGATGAAGGCCTGAGGACCTTCATCCGCGAGATGATCGCGCACAGGCTGGACAATCCGGATATTTCCCGCATCATCCAGATCGAGAAATGGACGGAAAGCGAGCGGAGCCAACTGATCCGGGAATGGAGCATGCCGATCTGGAGAAACCTTCGCACCTTCATCGAAGAAGGCGGCAGGCAAGGCTTGTTCCGTTACCGTTCTCTGGATACGGCGCTCAGCTGCGTGCAGGCGCTGCTTCTGAACAACAGCTCATCCTCTTATTGGAAGGACCTGATTTCGTACGGGACAGAAGAAAGGGAAGCGTTGGTGGAGGATATGACGAGGTTCATATTCAGAGGACTCGACTACGATCCCAATCGTTCCTGCCCGTGACACGGGTTCTGGGCCGGGATTTTGAAGCATGCTTCTAGGTCCTGCCTCCTGTTTATTAATACTTGACAGGAGGTTGAGAGAGATGATGAGTACAGATGATCGCCATGCGCTGCAGCATCTGCAGCTTAAAGTTGTCGAGCTTGAACATAGCAGGGACTCGCTGCGCCGCATCAGCCTGGAGCAGGCCGCTGTCATCCGCTCCCAAAACGAGAAGCTTGATGCCTTGGCCGCCATGCTGGCGGCTCCGGACTGGTTCATGGCCGAATTCGGGCCCACAGCCGCGCAGTCCGGGGACAACCCGGCCAATATTCAGCGCACAACCGAGTTCTGGAGCGGAATCGCCGCAGCGCTGCGGGCGGCGGACCGCCGTTAAGCGAGGCGCCTAGAATATCGATCAAGCCAGCCGCATGCCAGCGGCTGGCTTTTTTTGTGCTTGTTCCGCTTCAATTCGAAGTCATGAAGAGGCTCACCGCTTCATATAGTAGCTTGTCGAAGAAATAGGGGGTGACCGCCATGTCGTTGGATTCGCTGTCGGAGGTTCTAGACCCGGGCTTGGCCATCGTCGTTGCCGCATGCTGGGTCATCGGCATGATTCTCAAGGGGACGCCGCAAATCCCCGACTGGACGATCGTTTACGTCGTGACTGCGCTTGCCGTCGTTCTGGCGATGGCTTTGCAGGGCTGGACGCTGCATAATGCCCTGGAAGGGCTTGTCGCTGGCGCCATGGCGATATACGGCCATCAGCTGTTCAAGCAGACGCGGGAAGCGGTTCAATCCGTTTCGGGAAAGGAGTGAGGGGAGATGGCCATCTGGACGGCTCACCTGGCGGTATGGCTGCTTGGCCTGGGGGCGCTGATCACGGCTGCGGTCGTTCCGCTCGCCAGGCTCATCCGCCATGATTCCACCCGTTATGATGAGGTCTATGTCTGGCAGCGCAAGCTGGACGGACCTCCGAGGGAGGACAAGTAAAGCGGAGGACAGCGGTTGAAGCCTCCATTCCCGGTGCATACTTTCCTTATAGGAAGGAAAAACCGAGGAGGCTGGACATGGCAACGAGGACATATCGCAGGGGACAAATAGGGAAGAAGCTGCTCATGCAGCTTGCCGCCGCGCTGCTTTTGGCCGCATCGGCAGGCTGCAGCGGAATCCATCACGCAGGAGAAGATGCCGGAGGCAGCCGATCCGCCGCGGAAGAGCTTGATCCTCTTGCTACTTCCGTAAGGGCCTCGCTGTATCCCGATTCCGTACGGGCCTCGATCTACGGAGACGAGGACAGGCCTCGGCTTGCTGCGCCTCATGCCCATGACCGGGGACGCGATTGGAAGAAGTCATGAGGATAGAAAAAGGGACGAGGATCTTTATTCCTCGTCCCATTTTTTGGAGTACGCCTTTTTGGTGACGGCCAGCAGGAGCCATACCATAAGGACGACCATCAAGGCGGATAGAATATAGACAACGACCATGCGTTCCTTCCTCCGTTCGTAGTTGGACAGCTTCCTGCTGCATGCTTCCATGATACCTTATGCCTTCTTTGGAATGCCACCCTTTTATAAAGAGCTCCCTCTCTGGGCAAGCTAGGATGGCATGCCGAAGATCACCTAACGGAAAGGAACGTGTCCAATTATGGAAATCAACAGCAGCGGACAGCAGGAGAGGGAACGGATTGTGGCCGTCCAAAAAAACGGGGATGGCGATCTGACGTCGTTCAAAACCGAGAATGGGCGCATCCTCGCTTATGACGAGGCGATTGCCGAAGCGGGGCAGGGCAGGCTTGCCGGAGTGAATGTGTTCAAAGGGCGGGACGGAGGCCATTATCTGCGCGGCGACGCCGATGGGGATCCGACCAACAACCTGGACAATTTGCCCCTTTTCTGACGATTTGATTCGATTGAAGCCGTCCTTATGGGACGGCTTTTTTGCTGCGTCCGAATAGTGATCCAGGAGAGCCAACCATCCGGCTCCTGCATAGGATAGCAGTGAAGCGCCCGCCCAGGGCGCCCGGAAGGAGAATGACATCATGAGCAAAGGCAAGGGCGGCTCATCGAAGGCGGCAAAAAAGAAAGTGCCGGCAAGCGACCGCAGGCAGGTCAATATGAAGCTGGTGCTGTCCGATACATGCGCCGTATGCAAAACCCCCTGCAGCCGGGGGATGCGCTACCTGGACCGGATGCGCCAGCCGGGAGCGCTTGGCAAAGGCGTTCCGTGCGTGCTCACGCGAACGTACGGCTGAGCGGGAAATAGACGGATCATTTCCCGGGGAAGCGCATCGTTCTACATGTTGCGACAGCTTGCGGCAGGCGGGTATTCGCTTGCCGGGACGGCTTCGTTCGCGATTCGGGACCATAGTCCCGAATCGCCATGGGGAGTCTCGAAACCCGCGCAACTTTGGCCTGCGGGCTGAGTATAAAGCTGTAACGAACAATCGGGAAGAGGGATCGAATGAAAGGAAAAAAAGTCCTTGTGCTTACGCTTGCCATGGCTCTCTGGGGAGGAACGATGATATTTGCGGACTCGGCCACCCAGGCCGTGAAAGTCATGTTCAACGGCAGCGAGCTCCAGGAGACGGGAATCATGTCGGACGGCAAGACTTACTTGCCGCTGCGTCAGGTGGCGCAAAAGATGCAGGCTCTCGTTGTATGGGATGACAGCAGCAAGAAGGCCAGCATCATCAAGCCCAACGTACATATGGTGCTGTTCGACAAAGACAACAGTCCGTTCGGCTATGTCAAAAATAAAGGAACGACCTCGTTCAGCCTGCTTGCCCAGGTGGACAGCCTAGCGGCGGAGGTGGACTCGTTCCGGATCACGATTATGGATCCTGCCGGCAAGGAGACGGTCCTCGCGACAAGCGCGACGAAGAAAGACAATTTCTTCTACCTCTCCAAGGAGATCAAATACAGCTTCGACAGCTCTGGAACGTATGCGATCCGCTTCGCGCTGCGCCTGAGTCCGAACGATGATTGGAGCGTCGTGTCGGAGAAGAACATTACAGCCGGATAGCCGTTTGACCCGGAGCGGGACAAGTGATACGATACGGAAGGTACTTTAAGGCAGACAGAATTGTGAGGGATAACGATGAGCGAGCATCAGCATGACGACAACTGCGGCTGCGGCCAAGACCATGACCATGAAGAGCATGTCTTTCTCGTGACGGATGAAGAGGGCAACGACCGCGAGATGGTGATGGTATATACGTTCGAATCCGAGAACCAGGCGTATGCCGTGCTTCTCGACCGCAACGATCCGGAGGAGGACGGCGTCATCTTCCGCATCGAGGAAGAGGAAGAGGAAGCCTTCCTCGTCGGCATCGAGGACGATGCGGAGTGGGAGCGCGTGACGGCTATCTACGAGCAGATCGCCAAGGAACAGAACGAAGGCAAATAAGCAGCAAAAGCAAAAGCCCGGCGGCCAGCCGGGCTTTTGCTTTTGGGAGCGGGATTGATTTCCTTAGAAAATCGCGGATTCCTCTACGATGACCTTCACATATTGGATGCTGCGGTCCTCGGGGCCTTTTACCGGAAGCCCGACTTCCACATGGTCGATGATATAATCGATGTTGGACTGGGAAATGACTTCTCCCGGAAGCAGGATCGGAATGCCGGGAGGATAGACATAAATGAATTCGGCGATGATCCGGCCGGCGGATTCCTTGAACGGAACGACCTCCGTCTCGCCGTAGAAAGCCTCGCGCGGCGTCAGGGACAGCTGCGGGATTTCCGGAATCTTCACGACCAGCTCCTGAACCTCGTCGACGCGCGGATAATGAGCCACCATGGCGCGCAGCGCTTCGACCAGCTGGCGGGTGGTATCTTCGGTGTCGCCCGGGGTAATAAGGCAGAGAATGTTGTACATATCCGACATTTCGACTTCAAGATTGAAGTTGTCCCGCAGCCAGTTCTCCGCGTCGTAGCCCGTAATGCCGAGATGACGGACGTGAATGGTCAATTTCGTCGGATCGTAATCGAATGTCGCTTCGCCGCCAAGGATCTCCTTGCCGAAGCAATAGAGGCCGTCGATTCCGTTGATCTCCGCCCGCGCCTTCTGGGCCAGCTCGATGGCCTTGTCCGCCATCTCGTAGCCGTTGACCGCTAGGTTGCGGCGGGAAGTATCCAGCGAGGCAAGCAGGATATAGGAAGTCGACGTCGTGGTCAGCATGCTGATGATCGTCTGCACCCGATGGGGATTGACGCGGCCGGCTTTCATGTTCAGCACGGAGCTCTGGGTCATGGAGCCGCCGAGCTTATGCACGCTCGTCGCAGCCATGTCCGCTCCGGCCTGCATCGCGCTCATCGGAAGCTTGTCGTTGAAGTGGATCAGGACGCCATGCGCCTCGTCGACGAGAACCGGTACGTCGTAGCTGTGGACGAGATCGACGATTTCCTTCAGATTGGCGCAGATGCCGAAATAGGTCGGGTTGATGACCAGCACGGCCTTCGCGTCCGGGTGGCGCTCAAGGGCGCGCCGAACCGAGCGCGTCGTGATGCCGTGGTCGATGCCGAGTTCGGCATCGCGGGCAGGCGATATGAACACCGGGCGCGCTCCGGCGAAGATGATGGCCGACATGATCGACTTGTGGACATTGCGCGGCACGATGATCTTGTCGCCTGGAGCGCAGACGGACAGAATCATCGTCATGATGGCGCCGCTTGTGCCTTGTACGGAAAAAAAGGTATAATCGGCTCCGAATGCATCGGCGGCCAGTATTTGGGATTCCTCGATGACGCCTGTCGGCTGATGAAGGTCATCCAAGGGAGCTATATTGATCAAATCGATCGACAAGGCGTTGTCGCCGATGAAGGCTCGGAATTCGGAATCGGTGCCTACTCCCTTCTTGTGCCCGGGAATATGGAACTGCAGGGGGTTGTTCTCTGCGTGGCGGCGAAGCGCGCTGAAGAGAGGCGTGCGTGTATGGTCCATCGCTATGATCCACAGCCTTTCAGATTCAGGTATACAAACAAAAATGAGTATAGCATGTACGGGGGGGAATGCAAGCATGCAAGTCCTCGCCGTCTCAGATCGGGAAAGGGGTTCGTCGCTGCTTGGAACTGAAGATGCCCGCGAACGGGAAAAAGATCATTCGCTCGCCGTTCGTCATTAAACTTCTTCTTATTATGTTCGGAGTCGAATTTGTCAAAGGAGCCGTGCTCGTATCGGTGCTCCCGGTGTATATGCGCGATGCCCTCGGGCTGTCCGCCTACGCCGTAGGCTGGGCGCTCGCGGCCCAATATATCGGCGACAACGCCTTCCGCAGCCCGCTCGGCTGGATCATCGACCGGATCGGCTACCGGACGGTCATGCTGCTCGGCGTGCTGTTCACCTGCATGTCCGTCGGGATCATCGCCTTCACCTCGGGCACCGGCTGGATCATTGCCGCCTGCGTGCTGCTCGGCGTCGGCACCTCGCCCCTATGGCCTTGCGTCATTACGGGGGCGACGGCCGTAGCCGGGAACGAGGCCGGCGGCAGCATGATGAGCGTCATCTATATGAGCTGGCTGATCGGCGTCGGCATGGGGCCGATCGTCATCAATTTCTTCATCATCAAAAGCTATGAGCCCGCCTTCTGGCTGATGGGGGCTATCCTGGTCCTCATCCTGCTCGTCACCTTGACTCTGCCCGGCCGCAGGGGATCGAGGGAAATCGAGGGCAAGCTCGAGGAGCAGGCGCCGCACGCATCGCGCGGACCGCTTATCCCGCGGATCCGCCGCTACTTCAAGAAGGTCGGCGAATCCCTGCATGCCAGCAAGCTGCTCTATCCCGCCATGTTCATCCAGAACTTCGCGCTCGGCTTGCTGACGCCTGTCCTGACGCAATATGCGCGGACGGTGCTGCATTTGACCCCGCAGCAGTACAGCGCTTATCTCGTGGCGGGGGGAGCGGTGACGGTGCTGGGCCTGATTCCGGTCGGCAAATGGGTCGACCGCTACGGCACCCGCTGGTTTCTGCATGTAGGCTTTCTCGTCGCGGCCGTAGCGCTGCCTCTGCTCGGCTATACGCGCCAGCTGACGCTTGTCCTGTTCGTCGTTGCGCTGGTCGGGCTCGGATATGCCTGCATCATCCCGGCATGGAACGCACTGATCGCCAAGGCGATTCCGAAGGAGGAGCGAGGCGCGGTATGGGGCTTCTTCCTGACCATCGAAGGCCTCGGCATGGTGCTCGGCTCCATCATGTCCGGACGGCTCTGGGACAGCTACGGCTCCCATGCGCCGTTCCTCATCAGCGGCGGATCGCTCATTGTCCTGTTCGTCCTTCATCTGCTGATCATCCGCCGCGGCCGGATTTCCCTGGCCTAGCTGCCGGAAACGACAAGCAAGCCCCCCTGCAGGTCCTTGACGGGCCGGCAGGGGGGCTTTGTCGTTTCGGTTATTGTACAGCCAGCCGGTAGAGGGGCATGAGCGTCTCGACGACCTGCTCCGCGCGGGCGACGAAAGCTTCGCCGTCCGTCAGGAGAGGGTCATGCCGGTCGATATGGATGCCGCACAGAATTTCCGCTGCCTTGACGTTCTGCAGGCGCTCGAACAAGGAAGCGAGCTCTCCGGGAGCCAGGGCGGAACCTGCGACGGCGCCGGGAACGGTATGATCTCCCGACCAGACGTAGAAGTCCGGGATGGCGGAGTGGATGCTGTCCAGCTGCTTCAGGGCGTCTGCGGCGAAGGCAGCCTTGCCGGCAGCCTCGTAGATGACGGCGAACTGGATGAAGACATGAGTACCCCACAGGCCGATCTGGAAATGGGGATGAGCCTTGTAGCCGCGCTTGTTGGCGGCGAAAGCGACCCAGGTGTCGCTGGGGGGATTCACGGTTCTTCTGGCATGCTTGGCCACATGCGGGTAGAATTCAGTCCCGGCGAGCACGCTCAGCAGCGGGGCGATGCGGCGGCCCAGCTCTTCCAGCTTCGGGCGAATGCGGCCGATGAGCGCTTCCATCCGCGGCTCGAGACCCTGGATCTCGAATACGTCGAAGTCGCTTTGGGAAAATCCGGGAAACGGAGCGATGCGGCCGTCAGCCTGAGCGGCAGGAGCGGTTTGCGGCGCTGTGGCGGAGGTTGTCATAGAGTGTCGTCCCTTCGGGGGAAATAATGAGCCCCGCATTCCGCTCAAGCGGTCATGCCGGGGCTGTCTTGTCCATATAGTATACCACAGGGCAGGGCCGATATGGACAAGGCGGGGACGTTGATCAGGTAACCGCTTCCAATCGAGAGGGGGCGGCAGCCCTTTTCTTCAAAAATAGTCAATAAACCAAGTTGCCAGCACATAAGATGGAGTATAAACTACAGATAAGAACAAATTGTCAGAACATTTGGTCAACATTATCCAGACAGGGAGGGATTGCCGTGAACAAAAGCTACGAAGTGGAGTATTGCAATTTGGAGCTGCGATTTGACCGCCGGCAAATCCAAAATCTCATTCGCGATTTGATTCATGAGGGGTATTCCCTGTATTGGAGCGAGACCGAGGCACAGTTCCTGATCTCCATCCGCACGGGAAGAAAGCTCGTCAAGCTGCGCTTCCAAAAAATGAAGAGTCGCTACAAAATCGTGGGGGATTATATCATCAAGGATGAGAAGCTGTCGGAATTAATCGAGAAGCTGATTGGCGATACCCGGGGCCATGCTGTCGTGAAGCGGATGAAGGACCGTCAGATCGTCATTGAAAATATCATGTTCGGCGAAATCATCCGATTGGTGGAGGTGTCGGGAATGGAGCACCGCATCATTTATCAAAAGCGTCCAGTCGTCACGCTGGAGGAGATTCTCAAGTCGTTCCAGTCGACTCGGGCCGAAGAGCGGGCTGCCGTTCTCCGCTACGAGCTGGATTACGAGCTGTGCGTGCTGCACGACGCTCTCAAGAGCGGCGACGAGGCGGCGGCCGACGAGAGCCGCGAGCGCCTGGCCGTCATGAGAAGCGAAATGCTTCAGCTGGAGCTGTAAGGCCGAGACGGAGAACGTCGTGGAGGCCTTCGGCTGGAGCTGTAAGGCCGAGACGGAGAACGTCGTGGAGGCCTTCGGCTGGAGCTGCAAGGCCGAGACGGAGAACCATTGTCGGGACGAAGCCAATTTAAAACCTGCAGCCGCCGGCGAGCCTTGTGCTCCCGGCTTTTTTCGCGTTGCCGGACTGCCGTCAAAGGGGTCCCGTTTCGCGCCGATCGGTCGGATTGGAACTTGCCGCGGCATTTCCGGCCCAGGGTTCATCCAATATTCATCTGGTCCGGATTCGTTTCGGGAGGCGTTCATGGTACAATGACTTGCATAACGGAACAAAAAGGGTACACTAGTGGAAGTGCGTATCGCCTGTATAACTTAGCAAAGGAATGGTCAATATGTCGAAACAGCAGATCGGCGTCGTCGGCCTTGCCGTCATGGGCAAGAACCTCGCGCTTAACATTGAGAGCAAAGGCTTCACGGTATCGGTATACAACCGTTCCCGCGAAAAGACGGACGAGCTTGTCGCGGAATCCGCCGACAAAAACCTGTTCCCTGCCTACACGATCGAAGAATTCGTCGCTTCCCTTGAAGTGCCGCGCAAAATCCTCATCATGGTCAAAGCCGGCCGTCCGACGGACGCCGTCATCGACGAGCTGGTTCCCCATCTGAGCGAAGGCGACATCATCATCGACGGCGGCAACGCCTACTTCCCTGACACGGAGCGCCGCAGCAAGGATCTCGAGGCCAAAGGCTTCCGCTTCGTCGGCGCCGGCGTATCCGGCGGCGAAGAGGGCGCTTTGAAAGGGCCGGCGATCATGCCTGGCGGTCCTGAATCGGCCTACAAGCTCGTCGAGCCGATCCTGACCGGCATTTCCGCCAAAGTGAACGGCGACCCATGCTGCACGTACATCGGACCAGGCGGCGCCGGCCATTACGTCAAGATGGTCCACAACGGCATCGAGTACGGCGACATGCAGCTGATCACCGAAGCCTACCACCTTCTGAGCTCCGTGCTCGGCCTGTCCACGGACGAGCTGCACGAGATTTTCACGGAGTGGAACAAGGGCGAGCTGGACAGCTACCTGATCGAGATCACAGCCGACATCTTCTCCAAGAAGGATCCGGAGACGGGCAAAGCGATGGTCGACGTCATTCTCGACTCCGCCGGCCAAAAAGGTACGGGCAAATGGACGAGCCAAAGCGCTCTGGATCTCGGCGTGCCGCTGTCCATCATTACGCAGTCCGTCTTCTCCCGCTTCCTCTCCGCCATGAAGGAAGAGCGCGTCCATGCAAGCAAAGTGCTGAGCGGACCGCAAGCCGCTCCGTACCAAGGCGACAAGGCCGCATTCATCGAAGCGGTCCGCAAAGCCTTGTTCGCGAGCAAGATCTGCTCCTATGCCCAAGGCTTCGCCCAAATGCGCGCGGCTTCCGATGAGTTCGACTGGAACCTGCGCTACGGCGACATCGCCATGATCTTCCGCGGCGGCTGCATCATCCGCGCCCGCTTCCTGCAGAAGATCAAGGATGCGTACGATCGCGACGCGGGACTCAAAAACCTGCTGCTTGACGATTACTTCAAAGGTGTCGTAGAGGAGTATCAGGGCGCATGGCGCGAAGTCGTGACGGCTGCCGTAACGAGCGGCATTCCGGTTCCGGGCTTCTCCAGCGCGCTGGCCTACTTCGACAGCTATCGCACGGAGCGCCTGCCGGCCAACCTGCTTCAGGCGCAGCGCGACTACTTCGGCGCCCACACGTTCGAGCGTGTGGACAAGGAAGGAACGTTCCACTTCGAGTGGATGGAATCCAGCGAGGGCTGATGGCAAGCTGCGGGGATGGAGTCCAAGAGGAGGCCGGCGAGGCGTGGCGTCAGCCTTGCCTCTCCAAGCCGTGCAGAGCTTCGCGAAGCATGCCTCGCAGCCGGTCCGCCTCAAGCGGTCCGGTGCGCGGCGAAGCCAGCAGGCTCATGGCCGCTTCGGCGAATCCCCGATAGTTTTTGAGCAAGCGTGGCTGCGATAATTCCGCTAGGGCGGAATCTTCGTCGGCCACCTTTTTTTTGATATAATCCAGCGCCCACACGACATCTTCCCGGCATAATGACGATCCAGGATCGAGGATATGGCGAAGCTTGCGTGCTGATTGCGCCTGCGGTCCCTGTTCCATCGGCATGGCTGGCCGCCCTCCTTCAAGAGGTAGAATGATCTCCTCTATCCATATGGAAAAATAAGAATTTTATACCCTGTCTCTAGCAATTGATGATATGATATTTGAAAGATTGACATCGCATGGGAAGGTGTGAGCATCAGGTGGTCGGAGAAGATCAGCCCTCGCGCAGCAAAATCGTTCTCGTGGGCTTCATGGGAACCGGGAAATCCACCGTCGCGGGCCAGCTTGCCGCGCGCCTTGGATACGGCTGGACCGACACGGATTCCGAGGTGGTCGCCGAGGAGGGCTGCTCCATTGCGGAGCTGTTCGCCCGGCATGGCGAGCCTTATTTCCGCGAAGCGGAAACCCGGGCATTGACCCGGCTGCTGACAGCGGACACGCCCCTCGTCATCGCCACGGGCGGAGGAACGGTGCTGTCGGAAGCGAACCGCGAGCTGATGCTGCGGCATGGCTTCGTGGCCGCGCTGCGCGCGAGCGAAGCCGTCATCGTGCAGAGGGTCGCCGGCGACACGGCCAGACCACTGCTGGCCGGAGATCCGGCGGCCAAAGTACGCGAGCTTATGAAAGCCCGCAGCGGAGCCTATGACTTCGCCCAGCTGAGCGTGGATACGGACGGCCTGGATCCCGGTGCCGTCGCCGAATCCGTGTTGTCGGGCTACCTCGGTACTTCAGGGCTTTACCGCGTTTCAGAATAATTCCATTTCAATCCAGCATAAAGGGGAATACACTCCAATGGACGTGATCGTAACGCCTACGCCGGAGCTCAAGGGCAGCATCCAGGCGCTTTCATCCAAAAACTACACGACGCGGTATTTGCTTGTCGCCGCCCTGGCCGAAGGAACCAGCACGATCTACTATCCGGCGCATAGCGAGGACAGCGACGCCATGCGCCGCTGCATCCGCGATCTCGGAGCCGAGCTTCAGGAAGATGACGAGAAGATCGTCATCAAGGGCTTCGGGAGCTCCCCGCGCGACGTGAAGGAGCTCAATGTAGGCAACGCCGGAGCTGTGCTCCGCTTCCTGATGGGCATCGCCGCTCTCTGCCCGGAGGTGACGTTCGTTAACGCGTATCCCGACTCGCTCGGCAAGCGCCCGCATCATGACCTGATTGATTCCCTGCGCCAGATGGGCGTCGAGGTGGACGATCAGGAAGGCAAGCTGCCGATCACGATCCGCGGCGGCAGCCCCAAGGGCGGCCGCATCACCGTATCGGGCAGCGTCAGCTCGCAGTTTCTGAGCGCGCTGCTGTTCCTCGCGCCTCTCCTGAAGGAGGACAGCGAGATCCAGGTGCTGCATGACCTCAAGTCCAAAGTCGTCATCGGGCAGACGCTCGAAGTGCTGGAGGAGGCGGGAATCGTCATCCAAGCGTCCGAAGATCTCATGAGCTACCGAATTCCCGGAGGGCAGCGCTATGCCGCCCGGACGTACCGGGTGCAGGGCGATTATCCCGGATCGGCCGCCGTGCTGGCTGCTGCAGCGGTGACCCGCTCGGACGTCGTCATCCATGGGCTTCCGGAGAAGAGCCGCCAGGGCGAGCGCGCCGTCGTCGACGTGCTGCGCATGATGGAGGTGCCTCTGGAGCATAAGGACGGCGACATCCGGGTCCGCGGCAACGGACGCCTCAAGGCGGTTGAATTCGACGGAGACGCGGCGACCGACGCGGTGCTGGCCATGGTCGCGGCAGCCGTCCACGCCGAAGGCACCTCCCGGTTCTACAATGTCGAGAATCTCCGCTACAAGGAATGCGACCGCATCACCGACTACTTGGCGGAGCTCCGCAAGGCCGGCGCCGACGTCGAGGAGAAGCGCGACGAGATCATCGTGCACGGCAAGCCGGAAGGGCTCGAGGGCGGCGTGGAAATCAACGCCCATTACGACCACCGGGTCATCATGGCGCTGACCGTCGTCGGCCTGCGCTGCCGCAAGCCGCTGCGGATCAAGGATGCGCATCATGTCGCGAAGTCCTATCCGATCTATTTCGATCATTTGCAGGCGCTCGGCGCGCAGGTGGAATGGACGGAATCCAAGTAAATATTCTCTATCATGGTTAAGTTAACTTGAAAGGGAGGGCTTGCAAATGGCATTTGAAAACCCCGCCAGGGACGAAATCAAGAAGCTTCTCGAACAGAATCCTGTCGTTGCCGTCGTCGGACTGTCCGACAACCCGGAGCGGACATCCCATTCCGTATCCGCCGCCATGAAGGAGCGGGGCTACCGGATCATTCCCGTCAATCCCGCAGCTCCCGCCATACTCGGCGAGACGAGCTACGCCTCGCTGCTGGACGTGCCGGAGCCGATCGGCATCGTGAACGTGTTCAGGCGCAGCGAGTTCACGCCTGACATCGCCCGCGAAGCGGTGCAGGCCGGCGCCAAGGTGCTCTGGCTGCAGCTCGGCGTCTACAGCGAGGAAGCGGCCGACATCGCCCAAGCGGGCGGCTTGACGGTCATCATGGACCGCTGCATCAAGGTCGAGGATTCCATTCTCCGGCCGGCGATCGGCGGCTAGACGGACTGGGGGAGCGTTTGCTTGCGACGCTGCCTTTCTCGAATGTTCCGGCATGGGGCAGGACCTTTGAGGGCCTGCCTTTTTGCTTTTGACAAAGGGAAATGAAACGCTTACCATACTCATAGACCTCGGGCGGAGCCGTCATATGCGGACGCGCGAGCGATCGGAATAGGAGGTCCAGCATGAAATTCATGGGCAATCTGCAGCAGCTCGGCCGTGCGGTCATGCTGCCGATGATCATTCTGCCTGCCGCAGCCATCTGCCTGAGCTTAAGCACGCTTCCATGGGAATCGGTCGGACTGCCGTCGCTGGGGGAATATTTATCCGTTGCCGGGTATTCGCTGTTCGCCTTCCTGCCGTATTTGTTCGCTGCCGGCGTTGCCTGGGGAACCTCCAGCAACGGGGGAGCATCGGCCTTGTCGGCGCTGGCGGGCATGTTCATCTATACGGGCATCGTCAAGTACAGCCACTACGATATCGAGCCGACCGTCCTCATCGGCGCGCTCATCGGCATGCTTTCGGGATACAGTTATGAACGATTCAAATCTATCCGGCTGCCCGAGTACATACAATTTTTCGGAGGGCCTCGTTTCGTCCCTCTCTTCGTCAGCTTCGTCTCGGTGCTGTTCTCGGTCGCGATGATCGGAATCGCTCCGCTGCTGGGCAAAGGACTGCTGCTGCTCGGAGACGTGGTATCCTCCGCCGGAGGCTTCGGAGTATTTCTGTATGGCTTCCTGCACCGCATTCTCGTCGTGTTCGGGCTTCATCATCTGCTCAACCACGTTTTCTGGTTCCAGGTCGGCGGCTTTCGGCTGCCGTCGGGCGAGATGGTGAACGGGGACCTGCCGCGCTTTTTTGCGGGAGATCCGACGGCAGCCGAAAGCCGCCGACCTGGAACCAGAAAACGTGGTTGAGCAGATGATGAAGCC
>Ga0194137_10001019_pt1 | contig 17672 bp, 17 predicted proteins | sample TARM_MetaG_T3_14_FD_134025 | JGI IMG/M metagenome (GOLD analysis project Ga0194137, IMG submission 134025) | Freshwater microbial communities from Pennsylvania, USA, analyzing microbe dynamics in response to fracking - TARM_MetaG_T3_14 (version 2) | ecosystem: Environmental > Aquatic >... | reverse complement strand
TAGCTAAAATACTTTTTCCATCCTGTCCTGGATCAACAATAACTGCCTCTTTAGTTTTCTCATCACCTAAAATATAACAATTGGCTCCAAACGAACCTACAACTACTCTTTCTAATATCATAATTATCCTCCTTAAAATGTTTTTTTACTATCAATCAATATAGTAACCGGTCCATCATTTATTGAATGAACCATCATATGGGCCTGAAATACTCCAGTTTCCACTTCTACATTATGCTTTTTACTTTCTTCAATAAATATGTTATATAACTCCTGAGCTTTTTCAGGTCTTGCAGCCTCACCAAAATTTGGCCTTCTACCTTTTCTACAATCCCCCATTAAGGTAAATTGGGAAACTAGAAGTAGTTTACCATTTGTATCCAATAAAGATAAATTCATTTTTTCCTCTTCATCTTCAAATATTCTAAGGTTTACCACTTTCTCAACCATGTACTTTATATCTTCCACCGTATCCTCTGCAGTTATACCCAGATAAACTAATAGGCCTTTTTCAATTTCCCCTGTCACTTGGTTATTAACTTCTACCTTACCGTGACTTATTCTCTGCACTACAGCTCTCATAAAACTCCCCCCTACTACGTTAAAACCCTATATACATCCATTACCCCTTTAACCTGTCTAAATTTAGTCATTAATTTTTCTAAATCCTCAGTATCATTAATCTCTAAAATTAAATTCAGCAGAGCAATTTTATCTTTATTTGTTCTAGCATTTAAGGAGGTTACAGTCACCTTAGCCTCAGAGAGTATTTTTGTTAATTCTGATAACAGACCTTTTCTATCCGTAGCTTTTAACTGTATTTCTACATTAAAGGCGATAGGTTTAGTAGTGTCCCATTCCACATCTATATATCTCTCAGTAGTTTCTGCACTATCCTTAAGACTAGGACAATCTCCTCTATGAACAGATACCCCTCTACCTCTAGTAATATAACCAACTATGTCATCTCCGGGAACTGGATTACAACATCTAGCAAATCTTATCATTATATTGTCTATACCCTTTACTGTAACTCCCTGACTCTTCTTTATCTTCCTATCATGGAAATGTTGTTTCTGGGTACTTACTAATGGTAACTCTTTTTCTATCAATTCCTTAGGTGCTTCTTTTTTTATGTGATCCCTTATTTTAGGTATTACCTGACTTAGGGTTATCCCGCCATATCCTATGGCAGCGTGTAAATCCTCCTCAGTACTTAAACTTAGTTTTTTAGATACTAAGACTAGCAGCTTACTTAGGGCAGATTCTGTCATTATAATTCCCTTACGCCTAAGTTCCTTTTCAAGCATCTCTTTTCCCTTGATTATATTCTCATCCCTACGTTCCTTCTTAAACCACTGCTTAATTCTTGCCGATGCCTGGGAACTCTTAACTATTTTAAGCCAGTCCCTACTAGGACCATTGCTGCTGGATGAGGTTAGTATTTCAACGATATTACCATTTTTCAATTTGTAATCTATAGGTACAATCCTACCATCTACCTTTGCACCAACACACTTATTACCTATATCGGAGTGAATCTTATATGCAAAGTCTATAGGAGTTGAACCAGTTGGTAGGCTTATAACCTTGCCTTTTGGCGTGAACACAAATACCTCATTAGTGAATAGGTCAATTTTTAAAGATTCCATGAACTCCTTAGGATCCTTGGTTTCCTTCTCCCATTCAAGCATCTGTCTAAGCCATGCAAGCTTATCATCAATATCCGCCTGTTCTCCGTTAGACTTATTTTCCTTATACTTCCAGTGGGCAGCTATACCATATTCTGCAATCTGGTGCATCTCGTACGTCCTTATTTGAATTTCGAAGGGGTCTCCCTTCGGTCCAATAACCGTTGTATGTAATGACTGATACATATTTGGTTTAGGCATAGCTATATAATCCTTAAATCTGCCCGGTATGGGCTTCCAAAGGGTATGCACAACCCCAAGTACACCATAACAATCCTTAATCGAACCTACTAATACCCTAACGGCTAAGAAATCGAATATTTCGTCAAAAGATTTACCTTGGTATTTCATTTTTCTATATATACTATAAAAATGTTTAGGTCTTCCTGAAATATCACTATCTATATCAAACTCTACTAATTTCCCATTAAGCTGGGTGATTACCGTATTAATGAATAGTTCCCTATCCTTACGTTTTTGAGCAACTTTCTCTACTAGCTCGTAGTAACCTTCAGTATCTATATACCTGAGGCATAGATCCTCTAACTCCCACTTGATTCTAGATATACCCAATCTATTAGCAATAGGGGCAAAAATTTCTAAGGTTTCTAAAGCCTTCTCTTTTTTCTTTTCATCACTTTGAAACTTTAATGTCCTCATATTATGGAGTCTATCCGCGAGCTTAATTAAAATTACTCTAATATCCTTAGCCATAGCGATGAACATCTTACGTAAATTTTCTGCCTGGCGCTCTTCCTTTGATTCAAAGGAAAGCCGTGTTAATTTAGTAACACCCTCTACTAATTCAGCGATTTCCTCGCCAAACTCATCTTTTATTTCCTTATATCCATAATAGGTATCTTCAATAACATCGTGTAATAAACCTGCAGCAATTGTACTACTATCCATTTGTAATTGGATTAGGATTTTTGCTACTTCAACGGGATGAGAAAAAAAGCGTTCTCCAGACTTCCTCATTTGGCCCTCATGAGCGCCCTCAGCAAAGTTGTACGCCTTAATAATTAATTCCACATCACAGTTAGGATTAAATTCTTCTATTAAAGTAATGAAATTTTCTATCATATCCTAATCACTCTTTTCAATTACATCTATTTATTTTAATACTGTACTAATGAGCTTGCTTTGTAATCCTTAAGTACTTCTCTACCATTTAGAAATAATAACTCTATTAAAAAATTAAGTGAAACTACTTCACCGCCTAATTGTTCAACTAACTTGGCAGTAGCTAATACTGTCCCTCCAGTTGCCAGTAGGTCGTCTACAATTGCTACCCTTTGTCCTTTAGTTATTGCATCCTTATGGATTTCTAAGACATCCGTACCGTATTCTAGGGCATACTCATGCTTAATTGTCTCAGCAGGTAGCTTACCTGGTTTTCTAATCGGAACAAAACCTGCACCAATATTGTATGCTACTGGACAACCAAAAATAAATCCCCTTGATTCAGGCCCAACTACAATATCTATATTTAAGTCTCTTAATTGATCTGAAATTGTATCAATTGTATATTTAAAGGCTTCCTTATCCTTTAATAATGTAGTTATGTCCTTATAGCCAATACCTGGTTTTGGAAAGTCCTGTATTTCTCTAATAGTACTTCTTAAGTCCATTGTCTTACCTCCTCAATATGTTTAAGCAATCTTTGTTTGAAGTCCATAAAGTTGCTATAGAAACTACTATATGTCTTATACGACTCTAACTGTTCTATGTTAATTTTTTTATTCTGATCATTTATACTTATATAGACGAAGTCCTCTTTATGTTGAATAAATGGATCCCGAATTAACTCACCTTCGGTAAATATTTTTATAGATCTCTTTAATAGAACCGAATTTATATCAGAATATACTTCATTAATACCTAAAATTAAATCCTTCATGCCAACTGTCTGATTGTTATATTTATCCCTTAGAACCTTATAAATAGTAGCCAGTATTGCCCTGTTAGGAGTTATACTTTTCAATTGCTTTACATTTGATAACTCATCATTCTTTTCATATAACAATATTCTATTGCCCTCATAATGTTCCCTAGTGAATGTAATAAAATCCTCTTCCCTAAAGAACATATCATACACAATAATATTATTATATATTTTATACAGAATTTTATCAATATTTGGATTAATTATAATATTAATTGTATTATTATGGGGTGAATTGTCCATGTGATTAAAGAATAAATCAATCTCCTTATCACTGTGTCTTTGGCGAATTTCCATAAGCTTATATAGTCTTATAGCCTGTTCTAAAGTATTAACGATTATTAGGGAAGGGCCTTCAGTCTTGTATATAAGATTAATTAAATAAAAATCCTTGTCCTCGTAATGATGAATATGTTTAACTGCTGAGGATAAATCAGTTTCCTCTATATTTATTTCACTAATATCCCTAAAGGATTTATAATAGCTCTCGGTAAATTCCTCCGACATGTAGCTATTAGAGAATACTTTTATATCCTTCAGCTTAAGTTGTATTTTCTTCAAATTGTTATAATGGTTAAACTCCGGAGTAAAAACAGCTCCTATTTTGTAATTATTATTAATATCCGAAGCATAGTCTCCCATATTAAAACCAATTGACTCTATATCCTTAATTCCATCAGAAAAATGTATTTTTATATGCTTACCTTCGGTTCCCAATACATTTATTCTTTTAGACTTTAGATTTATACAGTAAAACTGAGGTGTGGGATTCCCTAAACCATATGGCTCTAAGCTAGAAAGTTCATCTATAAATGCTTCATTTATTTTATTCAATGGAAGTTCAGTATCACAATTAATTTCCGGTATCAAATCCTCATCCGTTAATATCTCGTTTGCTAAATCGTTTATTTTTCTTCTAAAAAGATCCACATTTTCTTCTAATAATGATAATCCGGCTGCTTGCTCGTGTCCTCCAAATTTCATAAATAAATCACTACAACTCTCCAATGCTTTAAATATATTAAACTTGGAAATACTTCTTGCTGAACCCTTAGCAACACCTTCTTCAACAGACAGAATAATAGTTGGCTTATGGTATTTTTCAACAACTCTAGAGGCAACTATACCAATAACCCCGTGATGCCAGCGTTCTCCATATATAACTAAAACCTTCTCACTTTCGTAGGCCTTGTCTAAATGTATTTTAGTAAAAGCCTCTTCAACTATTTCTGCTTCCATTTCTTGTCTTCTACTATTTTCCTCACTTAATAGTTTTGCTAATTCCATAGCCTCATCTTCATCATCTGTAGTTAGAAGTTTTACAGCGTTTTGAGGAGAGCTGATTCGTCCTGCAGCATTTATTCTAGGAGCTAATGTATATCCTATATGTCCAGAGGTTATTTTCTTACCCTTTAGCCCACAGGTTTCCACTAACATTTTAATACCTAAATTATTGCTATTTTCTATAATTCCTAAACCATATTTTACAATAATTCTATTTTCATCAATTAATGGAACCATATCAGCTATAGTAGCGATGGCAACTATATCAATAAATTCATCTATATTATTAAGGAACATCTCATTCGGCATTAAAGCCTGAATTAATTTAAAGGCTATGCCACATCCACAAGGCATCTTAAATGGGTATTTACAACCCTCTTGCTTCGGGTTAATTATAGCTAATGCGTTTGGTAGTTCTGACTGACACTCATGATGATCAGTGATTATTATATCTATACCTAACTCTTTACCCCTTTCTACCTCTTTTAATGCACTAATTCCACAGTCTACTGTTATTACCAAATTACCATTTTGAGACTTGATTTTTTCAATAGCACTGATATTAATGCCGTACCCTTCCTCAATCCTGTCTGGTATATAATAATTAATTGGGTAATTTAACAAATTAAAATATCTTATCAATATAGCTGTACTGGATATACCATCCACGTCATAATCCCCGTATATCCAGATTGACTGTTTTTGATCCATGGCATCCTTAATCCGTGCAACAGCTTTATCCATATCCTTAAGCAGATATGGATCGTATAAATTTTCGATCGTTGAATTTAAAAAAACTTCCGCTTGATCAGCATCAGTAATACCTCTATTAATTAAAAGTCTAGCGGTGGTTTCTGTAATTTTTAGTTTTTTTACTAAGTCACTTATATGTTCAGGATTATAATCTTTATAAACCCAGTACTTCTTTTTCAGCATAAAATTCACCCACATTATGTAATCAATTATTTTTTAGCTATTTAAAAAGGCAGCTTAGGCTGCCTTTTTAGTTAATTCATTTCTGTTTTTGTTTTATAAGAAGTCTTGTTTTGTTTCTCCTTAAACATTACCCATAATGGACTGGCAATGAAAATAGAAGAATAAGTTCCGGCTAATACCCCAGCCATTAAAGGTAATGCAAAGTCTCTTATTTGTTGAACACCTAGCACATAAAGGGCTGCGATTGTAACTAATGTAGTCACAGATGTATTTATAGAACGACTAACTGTTTGATTAACACTATCATTGGCTACTTGAGCATAGTTAGATTTTTTTATAAATCTTAAGTTTTCTCTAATTCTATCAAAAACTACGATTGTATCATTTATTGAATAACCTACTATAGTTAATATAGCTGCAACGAATGATCCGTTTATTGGAATTCTAAATATTGCATACACTGATAACACAATCGAAACATCATGGATTAGGGCAATTACTGCTGCTAGTCCAAATCTGAACTCAAATCTATAAGAAATATAGATAAGCATACCAACTGCAGCTATTAAAATAGACAGTAATGCTTTGTTTCTAATTTCTTTACCTATAGAAGGACCAAATTGTTGCGATCTTTCCGGTTGATTTTCAGGTAATTCATACTTCTCTTTAAACTTTGTAAATATTTCTGCTCTGTCTTCACTATTAAAGTCCGAGGTTGTTCTAATTTGAACAAGTTCTCTCTCTTCACCTATAAAATTAATACTTGCTGATTTATCATATTGATCGATAATCTCTCTGACTTCAACTACTTCTACTGCCTGATGTAAATCTATTTCTAATAAAGTTCCGCCTGTAAAATCTATACCTAGATTTATTCCATTTATCATTGTCATAACTAAGCCTATGGCAATAATAATCAATGATATGGCGAAGGATATTTTTCTTTTTTCAATAATTTTCATGATTTTACCCCCTAGGCACCGTATAATTTATTATTATTGATATTCATTCCAACAAACAGCTTAAGTAGGAACTTTGTAACAAATACTGCAGTAAATAAACTTACCACGATACCTACTATTAACATAATAGCAAAACCTCTAATAGGTCCAGTACCAAACTGGTAAAGTACAGCCCCCGCAATAAGAGTTGTTATATTTGAATCAAGAATCGCCCTTAACGCACTTTTAAATCCTGCATCAATAGCTGATCTAACTGTTTTGCCTAATTTAAGTTCTTCTTTGATTCTTTCGAAAATAATTACGTTAGCATCAACAGCCATACCTACGGATAGAATTAATGCAGCAATACCTGGTAACGTTAACGTTGCATTCAATCCTGCAAAAATTCCAAGAACTAATAATATATATACGCATAATGCAATATTAGCAACTAGTCCAGGTATTCTGTAATAAATTAGCATAAATAGAAGTACTAATACTATCCCTATTTGAGCTGCCTGTACACTTCTAGCTAGTGCATTTATCCCTAGGGTAGCAGTTATAGATGAGGATTCGACTTCTGTTAAATTCACTGGAAGAGCACCGGCTCTAATTAATGATGCAACTCTTGAAGCTTCCTCTACAGTAAATCCACCCTCTATTTGTCCAACACCATTAGGAATTATACTATTAACATTTGGCGCTGATACCACTTCATCATCTAAAACAATAAATATTCTTTGTCCGATAAATTTAGCCGTTGCATCAGCAAATGCCTTAGTTCCTTCACTATCAAAACCTAGCTCTACAACAGGTACATTGTTTACAAAACCAGCCTGTGACTTAACAACATTACTACCTGTTAAAATAACTTCTCCTTCAGGAGTTAAGAATTGTAGTTGAGCCGTCTTACCAATTAACGCTAATGCCTCTTGTGCATTCTCTACCCCTGGTAGTTCAACACGTATTCTCTTTTCTCCTTCTCTTCTAATTACTGGCTCCATAAGTCCCATGGAGTCAACTCTTCTTCTGAACACTTCGATAGTTTGTACCATCATCTGATCAAGTTCGCTTCCCTCAGCGTCAGTTTCTGCCTCATATACTACATAAACTCCACCTTGTAAATCTAATCCCTGATTAATCGCCTCTTTAATTGGTTTAATTTGATATTCACCCAATTGCAAACCAAAAAGTGCAGTGAACATTGATAATCCAATTATTGCAATAACTATTAAAAATATTATTGCGTTCTTTGTTTTCATTATGCCTTCCCCCTAATCTTTTTTCATAAATCTAATTATATACCCATCATTAAAATGCGTCAATAATTGATAAGGACATGCTATATTGATTATACTAGCATTTTACCTCAAATTTGTCATGTAATATTATACTAGTATCCTATTTTATGTGACCATATCCAAAACTTACAATTTTAGCTATATAAAGACTATCAAAATGGCTTAAATCTTTACAATATACATAGAATATACATTATTCTAATCGTTATTTTCTTCCTCTGACAACTTAGCCTGTATCATTATTGCACATTCAATCCTTTTCTTTTCCATTTCACAACCTATATCGTAGGGCTTATATATGTCCTTATTAAAGTTATATGCGTTGGCATGACAACCGCCACTGCAGTAAAACTTTGCCCAACATTCATTACATTTCTCTTTATTATAAACATGAGCATCGGAGAAATGACTATATAAGGATGTATCTAAAGTGTCCTCTAAAACATTACCCACTCTAAAATCTTCGTTTCCAACAAACTGATGACATGGGTAAAGCTCTCCTTCAGGAGTAACTGCTAAATATTCTGCACCAGCACCACATCCTAATAGTCTCTTTATTACACAAGGACCTTGATTTAAATCTATATTAAAATGGAAGAAATTAAACTTTTTATCAGTATTTCTACGTTTTAATAATTGGTCTGCTAAATAATCATACTGTTCGAAGATAAAAGGCAAATCCTCTTCCTTAATAGCGTAATCATGATGTGGCTCAGCAACAACCGGCTCTACAGATACGTTTTCAAAGCCCAAATCTGCTAAATGAAGTACGTCCTCTGCAAAATCTTTATTATGTCTTGTAAATGTACCCCTAACATAATAATGCTTGTCCTTTCTAAGTTCAGCCATTTTCTTAATCTTAGGAAGTATAATTTCGTAAGTACCGTCCCCGTTAATTGTATATCTCATTTTATCATTAGTTTCGGGTCTTCCATCTATACTTAGAACAATATTATGCATTTCTTCATTAATGTACTTCATATTTTCGTCATTTAATAAAACACCGTTAGTTGTTAATGTGAACCTAATATTTTTATTAAGTTCCTTTTCCTTTTCTCTTCCATAGCTAACTATCTCTTTAATAGAATCCATATTCATCAAAGGTTCTCCACCGAAAAAATCTACCTCTAAATTTTTCCTGGACCCTGAATTCTCTAAAAGAAAATCAATAGCTTTTTTTCCTGTATCGGCAGTCATCATTGTACGTTCTCCCTTGAAATCACCTTGGGAAGCGAAACAATATTGACATCTTATATTACAGTCATGGGCTATATGTAAGCATAACGCCTTTACAACAGGCTTTTTATTAACAAAGTTTTCATGGGTTATATATCTTTCCTCTCTATATAAGATCCCTTCCTTCATTAACAATTCTATTTCACCTATAGCTTCGGTCACTTCATTTAAATCATATTTAGAACCTAATATCCTAGAAACCTCTTCTTTATTCTTATGAGGATAATGATCTAGTACATCATACGCAATTTTGTCCATAACATGTACAGCACCACTATTTACATCTAATACTACATAGGTATCTTCTGAATGAAACTTATGAATCATTACTAACCTTACTCCTTCCTAAAGGCAAGTTTATTGCCATATAACATCATGAAAAAAACAGCAGCTACAAAACAATGCAAAACTGCTGTTTAACTTATGTATTTTTCTTAACGATTTTCGCACTCTTGGTTTGCAACAGTACAAGATGTTTTACATGCAGATTGACAAGAAGTTTGACACTCTCCGCATCCGCCCTTAGAAGCACTATTTGCTAAAGTCGCTCCACTAAGTGTTTTTATATGTTTCATATTCATGCCCCCTTATTAAGTTTTAAATACTATAGAATTATATCACAAATATTTCAAATACAAAATACTATTATTTAATATTTATACCAATCATTCCACCAACTAACCCGGTAACTGTACAAATAATTATTCTTAAATAAACAGCCCTGTCAAGAGAAAAGTCTGGTATAAACACTACGCTTAGAAGTACGATTAGAAGCATATATATTAAACCAATTATCGCCCCATGTAACCACCCTTTACTTTTTCTATTTACTGATACATAAATAGCCGAAAAAGCAACACTCAAAATCATAACAAAAGAAATTAAGGCAGGAATTATACCCTCGGATAAATTTGTATACGTAAATAGAATCGCGCTGATCAGAAATAGCACTAACGAAAGTAAATAGCCTCTAATAAGTCCCTTTCCATAGGTTTTAAAAATGTTGTTGTTCTTAACTTTTTTGCTGGTTGTAGCTACTCCTTTGTTTTTTATTTTATTTCTAGGTTTAATCTTCAAAACAACACCCCCATATTTAATTAATTATAATATTTCCTATAATTATAAATATTCGTACAAGGTGCTTAATATTCAAATTATTAAAGACCATTTAAAAAAATAATAGCCTTTGTTGTTTTTAGATATTCAAATGAAAAAAAGTGATAAACCCAATATTTTTAGATTTATCACTTTCTACATCGATACATTTACTTTTGAACTGTTATACTCTTTATTACTACATCCTCAGTTGGAGTAGATACTTCTCCAGAAAGGGGATTTATTTCAACTGGTGTAGCAGCAATAGCGTCTAGAGTTTCTTCTCCCTCTATTAGTTTACCAAATGCTGCATATTTACCATCGAGGAAAGTTGCATCATCATGCACTATGAAAAATTGGCTGCTAGCAGAGTCAGGACTTGCGCTACGGGCCATTGAGATTACACCTTTAGTGTGTTGTAGTGTATTCTGTGTAAATCCATTTTCAGCAAATTCACCTTTAATGTTTTTACTTGATCCCCCTGTTCCATTTCCATCCGGGTCTCCACCTTGAATCATAAAGCCCTCAACTATTCTATGGAAAGTTAGTCCATCAAAAAATCCTTCACTTGCAAGATCAACAAAGTTTTGTACAGTCTCAGGTGCAAATTCAGGATATAGCTCTAAAACCATTTTGCTGCCATCCTGCATCTCTATCTGCACTATAGGTTTTTCTCTATTACTGTTATTATTAGTATCTTCGTTACCCTTTCTACCACACCCTGTAGCAAGTAGTGTAACTACTAGCAGAAACATCATTATCATGGTAGTCTTTTTCTTTTTAAAGTTCTTCATAATATTCCTCCCTATTTCACTATATTGTTATACTGACCAACTAACACTGATTAGAAACCATATGAAGTTGAGCAAACCCATGCTATCTAAATAGCATACGTAAACATTATAGTCTAAATCTATAAATATAACAACAAATAATCATCGTTACGTGATTTACCTATACGATCATTATACTTCTTTAGGAACTAGTATATATGACGCCATTACAAATTATAGAATTAATTCTGTATCCATCAAAATACATTTTTAAAGCCATTCCCTTCTGTACATTCATGTAGAAAGGAAAAGTCATTTTATAGTTTGCATTACCGGATCGTATGGATATTGTAGTACTGTGCGTGTGATTTCTAATCCCAGAATCAGACAGATTCCTTGTAATTAAAACCTCGGCCAGATCCATGTTACTAAAATGAACTATTGGCAAATCGATAACTCTACAATAAATAGGTATTCCGTCTAACCCATTATGTTCTTCGTCTACGAAATCCAAAGTATCCGTATCAATTATAATAGTGTCATCGCAGCTAAAATTTAAAAGTTCAGTATCTAGTAATAAATACCCTTTAAAATCTCTCTCTTTTATATCCATAAATTCACAATAATCCATCTTTCTTTTAATTAACAAAAGCTTTAGTAGTTGATCCTTATTAAATTTTCCTAGCTCATTATATTCCTTGTCCCATATTTCCTTCAAGAAATTAATTAATGTTTCTTCCTTAACTTTACCAAGTATAGTTTTACAATTTAGACCTGTAGCTATATACTCTTCAACATTCCTCATGTTTATACTAGAACCCTTAAGTTTCCTATCTGTTAATCCTACCATAGCATAAACTTTCTCTGAAAAGTTATCACAGATAGGATATTTTCTGTATACAATGCCGATATGATCACCATTACTATCACATACATTAAAAGCCACACACTACGCCCCCTTAATCGTATATTTTTAGTAATATCATCATATACCTCGTACATTAAAATTATTACAGTTTCTTCAATTATATATTTTTCAAGAATATCTTTAACGCTATGTGCAAATTCATCAGATGCTCCCCAATCAATGTTAAAGAATATCCCCTGGGAACTGCCAGTAGATATTGACCTTACTTCTGTATATCCTTTGAAATTATCACAAATCACTACTAAAGCTGCCCTATTGCTGTTTCTAAAATAATATTTTTCATAAATCAAAGTACCAACAAACTTGCCATCTCCTACATCTGAATACTCCTCATGTACTAAATCTGCATCATGCGTCTTTTTTACAATGTCCAATGCCTCACTAGGAGAAATATTAACTTTAAATTTATATTTACTCATAAAGCCCCCCTTATAGTGCTCTAATATTATAAGTATTATTTTATAATATATCCCAATTTTTTACAACCCCATGTCATAAACCTAGCTACTTCTTATACCAATTAACTATTTATCTAAATACATAAAAAAATAGAGTGATAAACACTATGTTTATCACTCTATTTTTTGGTTATTACATTCAATTAATTATTGTAATCTTGTTGATTCGTCGCTTAAACTTCCTATTGCCCATTTAGCAATAGTTAGTTTAGTTCTTTCTGCTCCAACCTCTATGCTAACTGTGTCCTCTTTAATTTTAGTCACTCTACCATATATTCCACCAATAGTGGTAATTTCATCTCCAACCTTTAGGTTATTTCTCATTTGCTTAACGGTCTTTTCCTTCTTTTGCTGTGGACGAATCATTAAAAAGTATATACCCGCTGCAAATCCTAAAGGTACGATTATTTGACCTAATTGTTCCATAGTTTAACCCCATTTCTAAATTAAGATTTTATATCCTTATATATAATTCAACATAAATGAGAAATCTCCTTTATATGTTTGAATTTATTATTGTTGTATACCATATTTTTCATAGAAGCTTTTTCTATAATCTAGTAACCTATCTTCTCTTATTGCCTGTCTCATTTCTTCCATTAACTTTAATAGGAAATATAAATTATGATATGTTAACAATCTTAGTCCTAATATTTCATCTGCTTTGAATAGATGTCTTAAATACGCTCTAGAGTAGTTAGTACAAGTGTAGCAACCACATTCACTATCTAAAGGTTCGAAGGACTCCGTATGTTTAGCATTTTTTATAACAACTCTACCATGACTTGTCATAGCTGTTCCATTTCTGCCTATTCTAGTAGGTAAAACACAATCAAACATATCTATACCCCTAATAACGCCTTCTATTAAGGCGTCTGGGCTACCAACTCCCATTAAATATCGTGGTTTATTCTTAGGCATCAGTGGAGTTGTATGATCTAATACCTCATACATTAACGGCTTAGGCTCTCCAACGCTTAACCCCCCTACTGCATACCCAGGTAAATCTAATTCTATAATTTGCTCTGCACTTATTTTCCTAAGGTCGCTATACATACCGCCTTGAATTATTCCAAATAAAGCTTGCTTATCAGTATTCCAGTGGGCATCCTTACATCTTTTTGCCCATCTAGAAGTTCTCTCTAATGAGTTTTTAACATATTCTCTATCCGCTGGATAAGGTGCACACTCGTCGAAGGCCATCATAATATCAGAGCCAAGGGCAGTTTGAATTTCAACAGCCTTTTCTGGACTAATAAAATGTTTAGAGCCGTCTATATGAGATCTAAATTCAACACCTTCTTCAGTTATCTTTCTTAAATCACCTAGACTAAACACCTGAAATCCACCACTATCAGTCAATATAGGTTTATTCCAGTTCATAAATTTATGTAGCCCGCCTGCTTTTTTTATAAGTTCATGGCCTGGCCTAAGGTATAAATGATATGTGTTACTTAATATTATTTGTGAATGTATTTCCTCAAGTTCCTCTTTTGTCATAGTTTTTACAGTTGCCTGTGTACCCACTGGCATAAATATTGGTGTTTCAATTACACCATGGGGCGTATATATTTTACCTAATCTTGCTCCTGATTGCTTACACTCTTTAATGAGCTCATATTTTATACTCATAGTTTTCCTGCCTCTCTATTTTAATAACATGGCATCTCCAAAGCTAAAAAATCTGTATTCTTCTTCAACCGCTACCTTATATGCATTCATTACATTTTCTTTGCCAGCTAATGCACTAACTAGCATAATCAAAGTAGATTCAGGAAGATGAAAATTTGTAATAAGGCTATCGATAATTTTAAATTTATAGCCGGGAAAAATAAATATATCAGTCCATCCAGTTTTACTTTCTAATATACCAAATTGTTCACTGGCTGATTCTAAAGTTCTACAACTTGTCGTACCTACAGCAACAACTTTACTTCCATTACGCTTACATTCATTAATTATTCTCGCGGAATCCTCTGTTATACTATAGAATTCTGAATGCATTTTATGCTCAGAAATATCCTCTGCCTTTACTGGTCTGAACGTACCTAAACCTACATGAAGTGTAATATATACTATATTTACACCTTTACTTTTAATCTGTTCTAGTAGCTCTTCTGTAAAATGTAATCCTGCTGTTGGTGCTGCAGCGGAACCCACTTCCTTGGAATATACGGTTTGATAACGTTCCCTGTCTTCTAGCTCAGCAGTAATATATGGAGGCAAAGGCATTTTACCTAACCTATCCAATACTTCTTCAAATACACCGTCATACTCAAATTTAACTATTCTCGATCCCTCTTCAACAATATCAATAACTTCGCAACTTAAACTACCATCTCCAAATGAAAACTTAGTGCCTATTTTAGCTTTCTTTCCTGGCTTCACTAAGGTTTCCCAAGTGTCCAAATCAATACGTTTTAATAAAAGAAACTCAACTTTTCCTCCAGTCTCAACCTTTTCTCCAATTAGTCTGGCCGGAAGTACTCTAGTATCGTTTAAAACTAAACAATCATTTTCATTTAAATAGTCTAGTATTTTAAAAAAGTAATTATGTGTAATATTTCCGTTTTCTTTGTCTAAAACCATTAGTCTAGAGTGGTCTCTCTTTTCTAGAGGGTGTTGTGCTATTAAATGCTCCGGTAAAAAGAAGTCAAAATCCTTTGTTTTCATTAAGTTATTCCACCTTCACTCCTGTATAATAATGAGTTAATATTTCATCATATGTTTTGTTTAATTCTGCCATTTTCTTCGCACCATGTTGACTCATTCCTAATCCATGACCAAATCCACGCCCATTAAACACGAAGTCCCCATTAGATGCTGTAATTGTTGTTGATAATACCTCTTTATATTGTTGCCCATTATACACTCTAGTATTATCCAAAATATTTAATTTTGTAATTCCACTACTTGTTATAACATGTTTTTCATTTAAACTCGCAGGAGCTTGACTTGAATCATTTCTAACAACTGTTGCTGAAGGTGCACTCCCGGACGAAACTTCAAACCAGCTACTTTTCAAATCTAAAACAGTTCTGGATCTCTGTTTTTGCATTACTTCTTTTCCATTTGTACCAATAACTTCTAAAGTCAATATTCTACCATTGTTAGATCGAGAAGTCACTACAATTTCAATAACTTCTCCTACAAAAATATTATTCTTTTCTAATAAGCTCTGAATTTTCTCCCTACTGTAGATTACATTCCAAGTAGAATTAGGGGTATCGAGGGAGTAATCATCCTTCACACCTCTTATATATGGTACTACTGCAGACCATATATTCTCACTATTCTCTGTTTGACCACCACTGTTTGAGTGAAAAAATGCATCAATTATTTTACCGTTATGGGTAATAACTTCACCTCTTGTCTCATCAACCGCTGAATTACTGTTTGGGTGTTCACCATCACATCCAGCATAAACCTGAGAATTTACAGTATTACATACATTAAACCCTAGATGTGAGTATTTATTATACGATTTAATTGCGAAACTTCTTGCTGCAACCGCCTGAGCTTTTAATGCTTCCCGAGGCCATGAAGCAGGCATCTCCCTAGGTACAACTCCGTAAAGATACTCCTCTAACGAAAGATAATTTATTACTGTCATATCGCTGCTGCTCTGTCTTTTAACCGTAATACTACCCCTATAATTTTTCCCATCCACATTTATTGTTGAATTTGTTTTAAAATGAAGCTCTTGTTTAGAATCATACATAAAAAGTACTTTATCAGATGAATTTAAGACCTGTACCCTTGTAGGTGATGGACTAACAACTGTTGCATTTAGCCCACTTGACAATTGAATCGCGTTTGCTGCATTCTGCGCCAATTCTGCATTAGTATATAAACCGGCAAATACCTTCCAGGACCCATCTTCATATACCAGGTATGGGTTATCACTTATGGACGATGAATTAATAAGTTCTAATGCCTGTTCCCTATTATTGAAGTTATTAGCAACTTGAACATGAAATGGTCCCATTACATTATTATTACCTGAAGAATTAATATCACCGGTAAATTCCACATAACTTCCATTAACGTTAATGTAGAAGGCATCTTTTCTTACAAAAACATTATTTTCCTGATTTAAGTTAAGTAGTTCAGTAAATTGATTTCCATTATACGTACCTAAAGCCATTGAACCCTTTAGGTTAAGAATCGACTTTTGTGAGTTCGAAAAAAAGAGTCCTACTTTAATATACTCTGGAGTAAAATCGCTGCCATATGTATACAAATTGCTAAAGTTCATCAAAATCAGATTAAAAACTAGTATAATTACCATCATTTTTCTTCTATTGCACATAGTAAGTCCCCCTGTAATTTAAAGTGATTAGATTAACTTCGACAAATTCTTTCGTATTCCTCCATAAAACAAGACATTCGTAAATTGTAACATAATTTTCCTCAAAAACAAAGACTGCCTAATGGCAGTCTTATCTTCTTCTAAAAAAGATATTAAGTATAAATGTTAAAAATATACTTAGAAGTATACTAGTAACCACTGGAAAATAAAAACTAACATTACCCCTTTTGAAAAATATATCCCCTGGAAGTTTACCTAGCCCCAATCTAGCACCGAGCCCAAACAATAACCCGACTATTACTAGGGTTAATCCTAAGTATATAAAAATTCTACTAAACTGTTCCATAAAAAACTACTCCTTATTATAAGGTATATTGAAGTGTTTATATGCCTTTTCTAAAACTACTCTTCCCCTTGGAGTTCTATTAATAAAACCTATTTGAAGTAAGTAAGGCTCGTACACGTCCTCAATGGTTGATCGTTCCTCTCCGGTTGAAGCTGCTAGGGTATCGAGTCCTACAGGACCTCCACCAAAATTATCAATCATAATTTCTATAATCCTTTTATCAACATTATCGAGGCCTAGGGCATCAATCTCTAATATATCTAATGCTCTCTTTGCAACTTCCAATGTTATTTTTCCATCTGCTCGGACTTGAGAGAAATCTCTAACTCTCTTCAACAATCTGTTTGCTATCCTAGGAGTCCCCCTGGACCTTAAGGCTACTTCCGTAGCACCCTCATCATCTATATATACCTTTAGTATATCTGC
>Ga0194137_10001017_pt1 | contig 17691 bp, 17 predicted proteins | sample TARM_MetaG_T3_14_FD_134025 | JGI IMG/M metagenome (GOLD analysis project Ga0194137, IMG submission 134025) | Freshwater microbial communities from Pennsylvania, USA, analyzing microbe dynamics in response to fracking - TARM_MetaG_T3_14 (version 2) | ecosystem: Environmental > Aquatic >... | reverse complement strand
GCCCCGGCCGGGGCGACGAAGCCGAGGCGGGTCAGCCAGCTCATGTCGGGCAACATGGGGTGAGGGCCTGCGGGGCTTGCATGTCGCTATTGAGCGTGGGCAGGCCCTTTCGTTACTCGAGACAAACCCGTTGTCACTTCCGGCATGGGTTCGGCGCGGCATGATGCTGCGCCACCCGGAAGGAGACAGCCGGCATGCTCAAGCTGCAAGGCCTTGACCACCTCGTGCTGCGCGTCATCGATCTCGACGCCGTGACCCGCTTCTATGTCGACGTGCTGGGCTGCTCGGTCGAACGCCGCCAGGACGAGATCGGCCTGGTGCAGCTGCGTGCCGGCCGCTCGCTGATCGACCTGGTGCCGGTGGACGGCAAGCTCGGCCGCATGGGCGGTGCCGCGCCGGGTGCCGAGGGCCGCAACATGGATCATTTCTGCCTGCGCGTCGAGCCTTTCGACGCTGATGCCATCCGCGCCCATCTGGCGGCGCACGGCGTCGACGCCGGCAGCACCGAGAGCCGCTACGGTGCCGAGGGCGAGGGGCCGTCCATCTACCTCAGCGACCCCGAGGGCAATGTCGTCGAACTGAAAGGCCCGCCCGCATGAAACCCTTGACCCGTGCCATCGTCTGGGGCGGCCTGCTGGCCGGCACCGGCGACCTCGTCTTCGCGCTGAGCTACTACGGCATGCAGCTCAAGGTCTTCCAGGGCGTCGCGGGCGGCCTCATCGGCCGCGAAGCCGCCTTGGCCGGCGGGCCCGCGACCTTCGCCCTCGGCGTGCTGCTGCACTACGCCATCGCACTGGTCTGGGCGGCCATCTTCTGCGTCGTCGCCCTGCGCCTGCCGGCTCTGCTGCGCAATGCAGCAGCGGCGGGTCTGGCCTATGGCTTCGTCGTCTACTTCGGCATGAACAACGTCGTGCTGCCGCTGTCGGCCCTGCACACGCCCTTCTGGCCGCCCAGGATCGACGCCGCTGCCATCGCGGCGCACTGCTTCCTGTTCGGCTTCCCGATCGGGCTGGCCGCGCGGCGCGTGCTGCAGGGCGGGCCGGTCCGATGACTCAGCAAACGCATCAGCATCTGCGCCCGACGCTTAAGGGCGGGGCGCCTCGCGCAGAATCGCACCATGCCCGTCCTGCCCACCAAGCTGCCCAATACCGGCACCACCATCTTCACCTTCATGTCGGCCCTGGCGGCCGAGCATGGCGCCGTCAACCTCGGCCAGGGCTTCCCGGACTTCGGCGCCGATCCCGCCCTGCTGCAAGCCGTGACCGATGCGATGGCTGCCGGCCACAATCAGTACCCGCCGATGACCGGCGTGCCGGCCCTGCGCCAGGCCGTGGCGGCCAAGCTCAACGCCCTCTACGGCTCGGCCTACGACGCCGACCGCGACATCACCATCACCGCCGGCGGCACGCAGGGCCTGATCACGGCCATCCACAGCTGCGTCGGCGCGGGCGACGAGGTCATCATCATCGAGCCCGCCTATGACAGCTACGACCCGGCCATCCGCCTGGCCGGCGCCGTGCCGGTGGGCGTGCCGATGACGCTGGACTACCGCATCGACTGGGCGGCCGTGCGCGCCGCCATCACGCCACGCACCCGCGCCTTGGTGCTGAACACGCCGCACAACCCCAGTGGCCGCGTCGCCACCAGCGAGAACCTGCGCGAGCTGGAGCGCATCGCCGAGCAGCACGACCTCTTCGTCATCAGCGACGAGGTCTACGAGCACATGGTCTTCGACGGCGCCGCGCACGAGAGCGTGGCGCGCTACCCCGTCCTGCGCGAGCGCAGCTTTCTCGTCAGCAGCTTCGGCAAGACCTTCCATGTGACGGGTTGGAAGGTCGGCTTCGTCGCCGCGCTGCCGGCACTGTCAGCGGCCTTCCGCCGCCTGCACCAATACACGGTGTTCACGGTGCACACGCCGACCCAGCACGCGATTGCGGCCTACCTGGCCGACCCGGCGCCCTGGCAAGGCCTGAGCGCTTTCTACCAGGCCAAGCGCGATGCCTTCCGCGCGGCGCTGCAAGCCACGCCGCTGAAGCTGCTGCCCTGCGAGGGTACCTATTTCCAGACCGTGGACTACAGCGCCGTGTCCGAGCTGTCGGAACTGGACTTCGCGCGCTGGTTGACGACCGAGATCGGCGTCGCCGCCATCCCGCTGTCGGTCTTCTACCAGCGCCCGCAGGAGCGCGGGCATGTGCGGTTCTGCTTCGCCAAGCGTGAGGAGACCCTGGCGAAGGCCGCCGAGCGGCTGTCGCGGCTGGCGGTGTGAAGGTCAGGCGTACAGGTCCAGCTGAACGCCGGGCGCTCTCACCAGGACCGCTTCCATCGCGGCCGGAACTTCCGGCCGCATTCGACGGGTACTTCGGCTGTTACCGGCCGGTCTGAAGGCCTCGGCCGGGCCCGTCCTCAGTTGCAGTAGAACGCCGGCTGCTTCAGCGAGTTGGGCGCCGGGAAGGTGTACCAACCGCCGTAGGCGCTGGAGGGGACTTCGTCGGCAAACCACTGCCAGAGCACCAGCTGCTGCAGGTGATAGGTGACGCCGCCCAGCGTGACCGGGACGGTCGGGAAGTCGCGGAAGGTCGGGCCATTGCCCTGCGGGTCCCCCACCTCGAGGTAAGGGTTGCCCGAGCAGGAGGCCGCGGGGTCGCTGGCGGGTGGGTAGGCCCAGTTCGGCACGATGTTGTTCACGAAGGGGTCGTTGAGCCATTCCGCCAGTTCATGGTTGAAGGTACTCACGTCGGCGAACAGGGGGCTCACCTGGGTCGGGTCCAGCCAGCTGGTGTAGACGTAGGTCTGCAGCTTGCTGCTGCCGTTCTTGGTGCCTACCGGGTAGGCCGTGTGATAGCCCAGCGCTTCGGCGGTGACGCCGCTGGTGACGAAGATGGGGACCACGTCGGAATCGAGGTCCATCAACTGCAGGATGGTCCGGGCCTGCGAGTCCATGAAATCGATCAGCACGTTACCGAAGGTGTTGCCGGCCGCGTCCTGCGACAGCGAGCCGGTTTCCGGCGTGACATAGATGTCCACCGTGGGCGCTACGGCGGGGGTGGCCATCAGCACATGCCAGTTGTGGCCGGCATCCATGCGGTTCCAGAAGGCGGCCCGCTGCATCTGGTCGCCGAACTGGCCGTAGCCGCTGGGATAGTTGGCCGGGCGGTAGAGCGGAGAATTGACCATGTTCGCGACTGCAGCCGCGGGGTCGAAGGACTTGCTGATGTCGAAGTTGACGCCGAAGGCGTTGAAGTTCATGCGCAACGGGATGATCACCGTGTGTATCGTCGCCGTGCGACCGGACTGCGGCCGGTAGCCCACCATCGTGAAGGGGTAGTTGTTGCCCCCGACGCTGAACGAGGACGCGAAGTGCGGGAAGCCCTGGCCCACGGCCTCATCGCGGTCCGTCGTGTCCTTGTCGATGCCGCCGCGCTTCTTGAAGCCCAGCGCCTTGAAGTGGAGGTCCTGAGCGGCCTGGTCGCTCAGTCGTTCGACCTGCTTGACCGGGGGTTTCTTATCAGTGACGGCCAGCACCGGGCCGGCTTGGATGGCTGCCAGGCCGATGGCCAGCAGCAAGGGCATCATCCTCATGGGGCACTCCTGCACGCTCGTGGCGCGCGTTCGGGTTGGGGTGGACTACAGTGAATCAACGCTAGCACCGTGGCCCGGCAACGGCCATGGGGTGATCGCAGGGGTGTAGCGCTTCCGTGGCGCCGCCGCGGCGAACTGAAACCTTGGGAACAGGTTTTGCGAACCTAGGGGGGGGAGGAGCTTGACGGCCTCTCCCAACTCGGCCCGCCTTCTCCATGCCTCGCCCCACAAGACGGGAATCCGCCTTCGCGCGGTCCACGCTCATGCCTGGTCCCGCGAGACGGGCTCAGTCCATCGTTCGGCGTCGCAAGGTCCTCAGGACCTTGCTCGGTCCGAACTCAGCATCGCTTGCAACAGCACATTGCAGCCCGCCTCGATGTGCTCGGGCTTGGCGTCCTCGATCTCGTTGTGGCTGATGCCGTCCTTGCAGGGGATGAAGATCATGCCGGCCGGTGCCAGGCGGGCCATGTAGACGGCGTCGTGGCCGGCGCCGGAAACGGCGGGCATGTTGCTGTAGCCCAGCGCGTCGGCGGCCTTTTGAACGGCGGCGATGCAGCCGGCATGGAAGGGCTGGGCCGGGTAGGCGCTGACGGGCGTGATCTCGATGGGCAGGCCGCTCTCGGCGCTGAGCTTGGCGGCCACGGCGCGGATGTCGGCGTCCATGGCCTCGCAGAGCGCATCGGTGGCGTTGCGCAAATCGATGCTGAACTTGACGCGGCCCGGGATGACGTTGCGGCTGTTGGGGTGGACCTGCACCATGCCCACGGTGCCACGGCCATGCGGCGGATGGCGGTGGGCGCAGGCGACGACCTCCTGCATCAGCTTGGTGGCCACCTGCAGCGCGTCCTTGCGCAGGGTCATGGGCGTGGGGCCGGCGTGGGCCTCCATGCCGGTGACGACGCAGTCATACCAGCGGATGCCGAGCACGCTGGTGACGACGCCAATGGTCTTGTCGTGGTCCTCCAGCACCGGGCCCTGCTCGATGTGGGTCTCGAAATAGGCGCCGATGGGGTGGTCGCCCGGCACCTGGCTGCCGATATAGCCGATGCGCTCCAGCTCACCCTTGACCGTCTTGCCTTCGGTGTCGGTCGCCGCGTAGGCATGCTCCAGCGTGAAGGCCTTGGCGAACACGCCCGAGCCCATCATGACGGGCACGAAGCGCGAGCCTTCCTCATTGGTCCAGAAGGCGACCTCGATGGGTGCCTCGGTCTCGATGCCGTGGTCGTTGAGCGTGCGCACGACCTCGATGCCGGCCAGCACGCCGTAGTTGCCGTCGAACTTGCCGCCGGTGGGCTGGGTGTCGATGTGGCTGCCCGTCATGATGGGCGGCAGGCAGTTGTTGCGGCCTGGGCGGCGCATGAAGCAGTTGCCGATCTGGTCGATGGTGACCGTCATGCCGGCCTCGCGCGCCCAGCGCGTGACGAGGTCGCGGCCCTGCTTGTCGAGGTCGGTCAGGGTCAGGCGGCAGACGCCGCCCTTCTCCGTCGCGCCGATCTGGGCGAGCTCCATCAGCGAGTCCCACAGGCGCTGGCCGTTGACGCGCAGTTGAGTGGTGTCGGGCTTGGTGGTCGGCATGTCCATGGTCAATCCTTTCAGCGCGCGACGGCGGTGGGCTGCAGGTCGGCCGCGCGCTTGGCGGCGGCGTCGAACTGCGGGCCGAACGGCGGCCGCTTCAGATAGCGGCCCCTGCCCTGCTCGGCGCGCAGCTCGCCGCGGGCGAACACGACGCGGCCTTGCGCAATCGTGTGGCTGGGGATGCCGCGCACGGTGCGGCCCTCGAAGATGTTGAAGTCGTTCTTGGAGAACTGGGTCTTGGCGCTCAGGGTCTTGATGCCGGCCGGGTCCCACAGCACGAGGTCGGCATCCGCGCCCTCGGCGATGACGCCCTTGCGCGGGTACATATTGAAGAGCTTGGCCGCGTTGGCCGAGGTGATGGCGACGAATTCGCTGGGCGTCAGCCGCCCGGAGTTGACGCCGGCATCCCAGATCACTGCCATGCGCTCCTCGACGCCGCCGCAGCCATTGGGGATCTTGGCGAAGTTGCCGATACCAGCGGCCTTCTGCGAGGCGCAGAAGGTGCAGTGGTCGGTGGCCGTCGTGTGCAGCTGGCCGCTCTGCAGGCCACGCCACAGGAATTCCTGGTGGATCTTGGGGCGGAAGGGCGGGCTCATCACATAGGCCGCGGCCTTCTCGAACGACGGGTCGCGGTAGACGCTGTCGTCGATGAGCAGATGGCCGGCCAGCACCTCGCCGTAGACCCGCTGGCCGCGGGCGCGCGCTCGCGCAATCGCCTCAGCGCTCTCGATACAGCTGACATGCACGATATAGATGGGCACGCCCAGCACATCGGCAATCGCGATGGCGCGGTTGGCGGCCTCGCCTTCCACCATCGGGGGGCGGCTCATCGGGTGGCCTTCGGGGCCGGTGATGCCCATCTTGGCGACCTCGGTCTGCAGCAGATAGACCAGTTCGCCGTTCTCGGCGTGCACGGTCGGCATGGCGCCGAGTTCGAGGGCGCGCTTGAAGCTGTTCACCAGCGTTTCGTCGTCGCACATGATGGCATTCTTGTAGGCCATGAAGTGCTTGAAGCTGTTGACGCCTTCCTCGCGCACCAGCGTGCCCATGTCGGCGTGGACCTGCTCGCTCCACCAGGTCACGGCGACGTGGAAGGCGTAGTCGGCCGCGCTCTTCTCGGCCCAGCCTCGCCACTGCCGGTAGGCGTCCATCAGCGGCTGCTGTGGGTTGGGGATGACGAAGTCAATGATGCTCGTCGTGCCACCGGCCAGGGCCGCAGCCGTGCCGGTGAAGAAGTCGTCCTGCGTCACCGTGCCCATGAAGGGCAGTTGCATATGGGTGTGCGGATCGATGCCGCCGGGCAGCAGGTATTGGCCGGTGCCGTCCAGCGTCGTCGTGCCGGCGGGCGCCTCGCGGACGGCGCGCTCGCCCAGAGCGGCGATGCGGCCATCGACACACAGAACATCGGTGCGGGATTCGGCGTCGGCATTGACGACGACGGCGCCGCGGATCAGAAGGGAACTCATGTCGCGCTCCTAGAAAACGATGGGCCGCTCCCGAGTTTTCTCACCCCCTCGGGGGGCGGGCAACGCTTGTCGTCGCACTGGGGGCGTTGTGACTCGGTTGGGATTGGGTCTTGCCGGCCATCATCAGGCCGTAGACGATGGCGGCCAGGGCCAAGCCGGCGAACCAGGCATAGGTGTAGATGGCCTCGAAGGCAACGCCCACCTCGGGGAAGGCGGCCGGGAAGGCGGCGTTCAGGAAGCCGGGGATGTTGGGCGCCACGCCGACGGCGAAGGCGATGACGGCGGCGATGTTCCAGCCGCCGCGGTAGCTGTAGCGGCCGCCTTCGCGATACAGCTCGTCCACGGCCAGCTCGGTCCGGCGCAAGACGTAGTAGTCGATGATGAGGATGCCCGCCACCGGTCCCAGCAGGGCCGAATAGCCGATCAGCCACGTGAAGATATAGCCCTCGGTCGAGGCCAGAATCTTCCACGGCATCATGGCGATGGCGATGCCGGCCGTCAGCATGCCGCCGGTCTTGTAGCTGATCTTGCCCGGCGCCAGCGCCGAGAAGTCGTAGGCCGGGCCGACGAGGTTGGCGGCGAGGTTGACGCTGACGGTGTCGATGAGCAGCACGATGAGCGCGATCAGTACCGCAGCGCCCGTCATGCGGCTGGCCAGGTCCACCGGATCCCACAGCGCCTTGCCGTAGATGACGACGGTGGCCGAGGTGACGAAGACGGCCAGCGCCGCCAGCAGTCCCATGGGCGCCGGCAGGCCGATGGCCTGGCCGACGAACTGGTCGCGCTGGCTCTTGGCGAAGCGCGTGAAGTCGGGGATGTTCAGCGCCAGCGTGGCCCAGAAGCCCACCATGGCGGTGAGGGAGGGCCAGAAGACGGCCGGGAACTGGCCGGCCTTCTTGCCGCCTTCGACGAAGGCCGAGGGCTGGTCCAGGATGGGCCCGAAGCCGCCGGCTTTGTCCCAGGCCCACCACAGCAGGACGAAGCAGATGACGATCTTGATCGGCGCCGTGTAGGTCTCGAGCTTGCGGATGGCCTCGATGCCGTGCACGACGAAATAGAACTGCAAGGCCCAGAAGAGCAGGAAGCAGCCGAACTGCGCGGCGTTGATGCCCAGGCCGGGCAGCGGGTCGCCGCTCAGAGGCTGGCCCATCAGCACGCCGGCCAGCGTGTAGATCATCTGGCCGCCGAACCAGGTCTGGATGCCGTACCAGCCGCAGGCCACCAGCGCCCGCAGCAGGGCCGGCAGCCGCGCGCCTTGCGTGCCGAAGGAGGCCCGCGCCAGCACCGCATAGGGGATGCCGTATTTGGCGCCCGCATGGCCGATCAGCAGCATGGGCACCAGCACGATGAGGTTGCCGAGGAAGACCGTGCCCACCGCCTGGCTCCAGCTCATGCCCGACTCGATGAGGCTGGCCGCCAGCGTGTAGGCCGGGATGCACATGACCATGCCCACCCACAGCGCGGCGAAGTGATACCAGCGCCACGTTCGCTGCGCAGCCGTTGTGGGAACGAGATCGGGATTGCTCAGCGTCGGGTCGGTCATGGGCTGCTTCCTGGTGATTTACGTGTTCTGCGGGAAAGCAAATTGCGGGCCCTTGGGCAGCGAGTCCGGCCAGCGCTGCATGACGGCCTTGTGCTTGGTATAGAAGCGCACGCCTTCAGGTCCGTAGGCGTGGTGGTCGCCGAACAGGCTGCGCTTCCAGCCGCCGAAGCTGTTGAAGGCCATGGGCACCGGCAGGGGCACGTTGACGCCCACCATGCCGACCTGGATGTGGTGCACGAACTCGCGCGCCACATGGCCGTCGCGGGTGAAGATGGCCACGCCGTTGGCGTATTCATTGGCCTCGATCAGCGCCAGGGCCGCGGCCAGGTCGGGCACACGCACGACGCAGAGCACGGGGCCGAAGATCTCTTCCTTGTAGCAACTCATGTCGGCCGACACGCCGTCGAGCAGCGTGCCACCGACGAAGAAACCGTCCTCATGGCCGGCCACGCGGTAGCCGCGGCCATCGACCACGGCCTTGGCGCCGGCCGCCACGCCCTCGCCGATCAGCTTCTCGACGCGCTGCTGCGAGGCGCGCGTGATCAGCGGCCCCATCTCGATGCCGGCCCCGTGGCCTTCGCCGATCTTCAGCGCCGCGACCTTGGGTGCCAGCGCCGCCACCAGCGCATCAGCTGCATCGCCCACGGCCACGGCCACCGAGATCGCCATGCAGCGCTCGCCGGCCGAACCATAGGTCGCACCCATCAGCGCATCGACGGCCTGTTCGAGGTCGGCGTCGGGCATGACGACCATGTGGTTCTTGGCGCCGCCCAGGGCCTGCACACGCTTGCCGTGCGAAGAGCCGACCTTGTAGATGTGCTCGGCCACCGGTGTGGAGCCGACGAAGCTGACCGCGGCGATGCCGGGGTGGGCCAGGATGGCGTCGACGATGTCCTTGTCGCCCTGCACGACGTTGAAGACGCCGTCGGGCAGGCCGGCGTCCTTCAGCCATTGCGCCATCAATAGCGAGGCCGACGGGTCGCGTTCGCTGGGCTTCAAGATGAAGGCATTGCCGCAGCCGATGGCCAGCGGGTACATCCACATGGGCACCATGGCGGGGAAGTTGAACGGCGTGATGCCGGCGACAACGCCCAGGGGCTGGCGCACGCTCCAGGCGTCCAGGCCGCGCGCGACCTGCTCGGTGTATTCGCCCTTGAGCAACTGGGGCATGGCCGTGGCGAACTCGATGTTCTCGATGCCGCGGGCCACTTCACCCAGCGCATCCGGCATCGTCTTGCCATGCTCGCGCACCAGGGCATCGGCCAGCAGCTCGCGCTTGTCCTGCACGATGGACAGGAACTTGAACAGCACCCTCGAGCGCGCCAGGGCCGGCGTCTGGGCCCAGGCCTTGGCGGCTTTCGTCGCAGTGGCGACGGCGGCATCCAGGTCGCTCACGCTGCCCAGCAGCAGCTTGCCCTGTACCGCGCCGGTGGCGGGGTTGTAGATGTCCTGCTGGCCCTTGGCCTGGCCGCGCGCGACGGCACCGTTGATCCAGTGGGCGACTTCGTAGTGACTCATATCAATTCCTCAAGCCGCGGGCCGTGCATGCCGCGGCTGATAGACGCCGAGCTTTCCGCCGCCCGGCAAGGTGATGCGGGTGAGCTGGCCCCAGTCCAGGGCCTTGACCGGCGTGTAGGCGATGCCGGCCTCGGCCATGCGGGCGACAAACTTCTGCACGTCCTCGCACATGAAATAGAACTCGTGGCTGCCGTTGCCGAAACCCTCGCCGTCCGGGTGGAAAGCCAGTTCCGACGGCGGCAGCTTGAAGATCAGCCAACCCCCGCCGACATCCACGTTGGGCAGCGCCAGCACATCGCGGAAGAAGGCGCGGTCCGCCTGCGGGTCCTGGCTGTAGATGATGGTGTGGGCGCCGATCAGCATGGGAGTCCTCGTCAGGTGCAGCTGCGCATCGGGTTGTTGGGATGCGTCGTCCAGTTGGCATAGCTGCCGTCGATGACGCGGCCCGTGCGGGCATCCGTTTCACCGGGCTGCAGCTTGCGCATCGTGATGGTGCCAGGGACGGGGCAGATCGACACGCAGAGATTGCAACCGACGCACTCGGCGTCATTGACTTCGAAATGGCGCTGGCCGTTTTTGGTGGCGAAGATGGCCTGGTGGGAGGTGTCCTCGCAGACGACGTGGCAGCGGCCGCATTTGATGCAGCTGTCTTGGTCGATCACCGCCTTCTCGACGTAGTTCAGGTTGAGCTGGTTCCAGTTCTTCACCGTGGGCACGGCGCGGCCCTGGAAGTCGGCCAGGCTCTTGTAGCCCTTTTCGTCCATGAAGTTGGACAGGCCCGAGCACATGTCCTGCACGATCTTGAAGCCGTAGACCATGGCGGCCGTGCAGACCTGCACCGTGCCGCAGCCCATGGCGATGAACTCGGCCGCGTCGCGCCAGGTGGTGATGCCGCCGATGCCGCTGATGGGCAGGCCGGCCGTGGCTGCGTCACGGGCGATCTCGGCCACCATGTTCAGCGCAATCGGCTTGACGGCCTGGCCGCAGTAGCCGCCGTGCGAGCCCAGGCCGTCGGTGACGGGGCTCATGGTCATGCGGTCCAGGTCCACGCCCATCACCGAGTTGATGGTGTTGATGAGGCTGACCGCGTCGGCGCCACCGGCCTTGGCCGCGCGGGCCGGGAAGCGCACGTCGGTGATGTTGGGCGTCAGCTTCACGATGACGGGCATCTTCGTGAGCTTCTTGCACCACTCGGTGACCTGCTGGATGTACTCAGGCACCTGGCCGACGGCCGAGCCCATGCCGCGCTCGCTCATGCCGTGGGGGCAGCCGAAGTTCAGCTCGACGGCGTCGGCGCCCGTGTCGGCCACGCGCTCAAGGATGGCCTTCCAGCTCGGCTCGTTGACCGGCACCATCAGCGACACGACCATGGCCCGGTCCGGGAAGTCGCGCTTCACGCGCTTGATCTCGTCGAGGTTGGTCTGCAGCGGCCGGTCGGAGATCAACTCGATGTTGTTGAAGCCGATGACGCGGCGGTCCTGGCTCCACAGCGTGGCGTAGCGCGGGCCATTGACGTTGACGACCGGCGGGTCCTCGCCCAGGGTCTTCCACACGACGCCGCCCCAGCCGGCCTCGAAGGCGCGGCGCACATTGACCTCCTTGTCGGTCGGCGGGGCCGACGCGAGCCAGAAGGGGTTGGGGCTTCGGATGCCCAGGAAGTTGGTGCTCAGGTCAGCCATGGGCCACCCCCGTCAGTTCAGCGTGAATGGAGGCCGCGGCGCGCTTGCCGTGCTCGACGGCTTCCACCGTCAGGTCGCGCCCGCCGTAGCGGCAGTCGCCGCCGGCCCAGACGCGGGTCAGGCTGGTGCGGAACTGTTCGTCGGTCTTGATGCGGCCGCCCTGCAGCTCGATGGCGGCGCCGGCCGGTGCTGCCTCGTAGGTCTGGCCGATGGCGCGCAGCACCATGTCGGCCTCCAGGAAGAACTGCTCGCCTGTGTCCACCAGCTTGCCGCCTTCCAGCTTGGTCGCCGCGAAGCGCATGCCGCGCAGCATGCCGCCGGAAGCTTCGACGGACAGGGGGCGGGCCCAGCAGCGCAGCGTCACGCCATGGGTCTGGGCCCAGTGCTGCTCATATTCCGAGGCCGACAGGCCGTCGGGTCCGCGGCGGTAGACCATGGTCACCTGTTCGGCGCCGAGCAGCTTGCTCTGCGCGGCAGCGTCCACCGCCGTCATGCCCCCGCCGATGACGACGACCTTGCGGCCAACGGCCACGATCTCGGGCGCGCTCTGGCGCAATTCGGCGATGAAGTCGACCGCGTCGCGCAAGCCCCTGAGCTGGGGCTCGGCGATGCCCAGGGCATTGACGCCGCTCAGACCCAGGCCGAGGAAGACGGCGTCGTACTCGGCCAGCAGGCCGTCGAGGCTGATGTCGCGGCCGAGCCGGCTGTTCAGCTTGGGGCTGATGCCGCCGATGGACAGCAGCCAGTCGATCTCCTTCTGCGCGAAGCCGCCGGCGACCTTGTAGGTGGCCAGGCCGTATTCATTGAGGCCGCCGAGCTTGGGGTTGGCGTCGAACAACGTGACGTCGTGCCCGCGCCGTGCCAGGCCATGGGCCGCGGCCAGGCCTGCGGGGCCGGCACCCACGACGGCGATGCGCTTGCCCGTTGCCGCGGAGCGTGTGAACAACGGCTTGGCTCCGGGATTGGCGAAGTGACCCTCTACGGCGAAGCGCTGCAGCAGGCCGATCTCGACCGGCTTGCTCTCGTTGGCGTTGCGCACGCAAGCCTGCTCGCACAGCACTTCGGTCGGGCAGACGCGGGCGCACATGCCGCCCAGCGGGTTGGCTGTCAGGATGCTTTCGGCGGCGCCACGGACGTTGTCCTGTGCGATACGCTGGATGAAGCTCGGGATGTCGATGCCCGTCGGGCACGCCGTCTGGCAGGGCGCGTCATAGCAGTAGTAGCAGCGCTCGGCCTCGATAAGCGCCTGGGTGCGGTTCAGCGGCGGATGGCCGTCGGCAAAGTTCCTGGCGTAGTCATCGGCGCCGAGGCGGCCGGATTTCAAATCGGCAAGGTCCACGGGAATCTCCCAAGGGAAAACAGCCAAACATTACTACCCTGTAAAAATTGACGTAGACGTAAAAACCCGCAGCTCCCGCCTGGTGCGTCCCGTCAGAATCCTGCCCATGACCGATCCCGTGACCGTGACGCGCACCCCGCGCGCCGCCACCCTGCGCAAGCAGGAGGCCATCCTCGCCGAGGCCGAACGTCAATTTGCCCGCTACGGATTCGAAGGCGTCAGCCTGGACAGCATCGCCGCCGTGCTGGATCTGTCGCGCCAGAACCTGCTCTACCACTGGCCCAGCAAGGAAGAGCTCTACCGGGCCGTGCTGGACAGCGTCATGGGCGAGTGGATGGCGAACATGACGGCCATCGCCGAGGCCGACGAACCCGAGACGGCCATCCAGACCTATGTGGCGGTCAAGCTGCGCTTCAGCCGCGAGCGGGCCAGCGGCAACGCCGTGTTTACGCGCGAAATCATGGCCGGCGCGCCGCGCTACCAGGACGTGCTCAAGGTTCGGGTCATGCCCCTGCTGCATGCCGACCTGGCCCGCTTCGAGCGCTGGGCCGACGAGGGCCTGATCCGCCGCGTCGACTTCACCCACCTGATGTTCCTGATCTGGTCATCCACCCAGGCCTATGCTGACCTGGGGCCGCAGTTCTCCCTCTATATGGGCAAGCCGGCCCTGGACGACGCTGACTTCGAGCGCGCCCGCGAGCTGATCACCGGCGTGATTTGGAACAGCCTCAAGCCCTGAGCGCGCGTCGCACGGTGCCCGCATCGACGTGAGGCGCGGCGCGGCCTGGAAGATCGTCAGCGAGCAGATCAACTCCATTCTCGATTGAGCCCCATGATTCTCGAAATCGCCGACTTCCACATCCAGCCCGGCCAGCAGGCCGCCTTCGAGACCGCCCTGCAGCTCGGCATCGCCGAGGCCCTGTCGCAGTCGCCGGGCTTCATCCGCGCCAGCGTGCAGCGCGGCGTCGAGTCGCCCGAGCGCTACGTGCTGCTCGTCGAATGGCAGACGTTGCAAGACCATATGCAGGGCTTCCGCAACGGGCCGCTGTTCGCCGTCTGGCGCGGCCACATCGGCAGCTTCTTCGCCAGCCCGCCGAGCATGGAGCATTTCCAGGCGGTAGGCTGAGGTTTCAACGCCACCCGGCGTCGCGGGCCGCCTTTTCCTGGTCGGCGTTAAAGGCCTCGCCGGCCATGTTGGCGTCGACGGCGGCCAGCACTGCGGGCGGCAGGGCGCTGGCGGCCTGGCGCATGCCGGAGCTGCCCGAGGGCGCCATCGCCACGACCTGCTGCAAGGCCCACACGCCGTCGGCGTCGCGGCAGGCCAGGCCCGCGGAGGCCGCCGCCGAGAAGCTGCGGCAATAGCGGCCGTCCTTGGCCTTGAAGCTGATCTGCACGGCCACCGGTCCGTCGCTTGCGCTGGCCAGCTGGCGTTCCAGGGCCTGGGCGATGCTGCCCGTTGCCACCAGGCGACCGCGGTCCAGGCCGTCGCCGTCCGACGGCGCCAGCCGCGTGCCCATCAAGGTGCCCAGCACCAGGGTCGCGGCCATGCCGCCCCAGGCGGCCCAGTTCGACATGCCGCGCCGCTGCGCTCGCACGGCGCCCAGGTCCACGACCTCGGCTGCCGGCTCGGCCAGCAGGGCGCGGAGCCGATCCGGCACCGGCTCCTTCAGCACGTCGGCGAAGGCCGCGGCCATGCGCCGGCGCTCGGCCTTCAACAGCTCTTCTTCATCACGGCTCATGGCCACTCTCCCAGCAATGCCTGCAGCGCCTCGCGGGCGCGGGCGAGGCGGCTCGTGACGGTGCCGACCGGCACGCCCAGGGTCTCGGCCGCTTCCTGGTAGCTCAAGCCTTCGACGAGGACGAAGCCGACCACCGTGCGGTGCTCGTCGCTCAGCTTCGCCACCGCCTTGCGCACGAGGACGGCGTCGAGCTGCGAACCGGTGGCCGTGCCGTCGCCGACATCCTCGCCTTCCTCCTCGGGCAGGAAGGTCTGGCCACGCCGCTCGCGCGCTCTCAGTTCATCGATCCACGCGTTCTGCATGATGCGAAACATCCAGCTGTCCAGGCGCGTTCCAGGCGCCCACTGGTCGGTGCGGGTCAGGGCCTTCTCGATGGCGACCTGCACAAGGTCGTCGGCGTCTTCGCGGGCCTGGGCCAGCGTGCGGCCGAAACGGCGCAGCCGCGGCAGCAGGGCGGCAATCTCCTGGCGAAGTTCGGAGAGGTTGTCGGGCATCGATACAGGGACAACGGACGAGGTATGGATTTTCTTCCCGTCCTCGCTCGTTATCCTCACTGAAATGAAGCCCCTCGCCCAGTCCCACCGTGCTGAACGCAGGCGGGTCTGGTCGGTTCCCCGAGGGGCGCCGTCGCTTGCAGCATCGAGCCGCAAGCGTCGCCAGGTGGGCCGGCTCGGGAGCGGCCCAGCGCTCGGCCCGGAAGCACCCAATGCACAACTGAAGTGATATGAAAGCCGTCTTTGCCCTGTCCTTCATGACCGCCCTGAGCGCCCAGGCCCAGTTGCGCCTGCCGCAATTGCCGGGTGTGCAGCGCCTGCCCGACGTGGTCGACCGCGTCGTGGACCGCGTGGCGCAGCCCCTGCCCGATCTGCTGTCGTCCACGACCTCACTGGTGGACCTGCGCGTCACCCAGGTGCGCGACCTGCTGCAGCGCCACCCCGACGTCGTCGAGGCCGATCCGCACGGTGAGCCGATCCGCCGCCGCGAGCTAGTGCTGGTGTCGCCCAGCGACGCCGCCCTGGCCGTCGCGGCGGGCCTGGGCTTGGTGAAGCTGCGCGAAGAGGCCTGGCCCGAGCTGGATCTGCGCGAGGTCGTGCTGCGCGTGCCCGCGGGCGTGGATACGGCCGAGGCGCTCGAGAAGCTGCGCGCGGCCCAGCCCGGGCTGCAGGCCGACTTCAACCATCTGTATTCACGCAGCGGCGAGGGCGCGAAAAGCGGCGCACCGGCAACGCCGGCGCAGCGCGGCCCCCTGCGCGTCGGCCTCATCGACGGCGGCGTGGACCGCCGTCATGCCGCCTTGCGCCATGCGGCCGGGCCCAGCTTCGGCTGCGGCGGCGATGCCGTGCCGAGCGAACACGGCACGGCCGTCGCTTCCCTGCTCGTCGGCCGCGACCGCGGCTTTGCCGGTGCGGCAGTGAAGGCCGAGCTCTACGCGGCCGACGTCTATTGCGACAAGCCGGACGGCGGCTCTGCCGAGGAGGTCGTGCGCGCCCTGGCCTGGATGGCGCGCGAGCGGGTCGCCGTCATCAACCTCAGCCTGGTCGGCCCGCAGAATCGCTTGCTGGAGCAGGGCGTTGCTGCCCTAGTCAAGCGCGGCCATTTGCTGGTGGCCGCCGTGGGGAACGACGGCCCGGCCTCGCCGCCGCTGTTCCCGGCCTCCTATGCCGGTGTGGTCGGCGTGACGGGCGTCAACCCCAACCGCCGCGTCTTGCCCGAGGCGGCCCAGGGGCCGCAGGTGCTGCTGGCGGCGCCCGGCGCCGAAATGGCGGTAGCGCGCAGCGGTGGCGGCTATGGCATTGCGCGCGGCACTTCGTTCGCGGCACCGCTGGTGGCGGGCCTGCTGGCGCAAGAGCTGCGCGAGCCCGATCCTGTCGCCGCGGCCGGGGCCGTGGAACGCCTGGCGACGTCGGCCATCGACCTCGGCGCGCCCGGCCGCGACCCGGTGTATGGCCGCGGTCTCGTTGCCGAGGACTTGCGTGTTGTGCCCGAGCAGTTGCAGGCGCGTCAGGCGCGCTGAAACAGACCGTTGCATTTGCGTCGGGAAGGATGTTTCGCCGGCAGCCGTTGTGATCAGTGAAAGGGCCGGAAAGGCTGGCTCTTGCTACACCACCCCGGAGATCCATCATGTTTGCAACCCGTCGCACCTTCCGCATCGCCCTGAGCACCGTCGCCATGGCAGCCGGTCTCGTGGCCTCTCATGCCCAAGCCGGCCTGCTCGGCGGCGGCCTCGCCGGCGGCTTGACCGGCGCGCTGTCGCCGCGCCAGCTCGATGTCGGCGGCCGCGCCAGCGGCATTGCCAGCGGCTCGGCCGATGCCTCCTTCGTCAAGGGCACGCTGGACAAGACGCAGGACGCCGTCGGCGGCGTCAAGGACACGGCGATTGCCAAGGCCGGTGAGCTCGAGTCCACCGTGGCCGACAAGGCGGGCGAGCTGAAGACCGCTGGTGAAGGCGCCAAGGATCGGGTCGGTTCCGCCGCCGGCAGCGCTTCCGCCAGTGCCGACGGCAGCGTGACCGGCGCGCTGAGCGGCGCCGCCAACGGCGTCAGCGGCAGCCTGGCCGGGCAGGGCAGTGGCGCGTTGACCGGCGCCCTGAACCGCGGTGACACGCCCACCGCGACCGCGCCTGCAGCTCCCGCCGCGCCGTCGACCACGACGCCAACCGCGCCCACAACGCCTGCGGCTCCGGCCACGGTGTCCACGACGCCCGCCAAGCCGGCCGCGTCGCTGGATCTGGGCAGCAGCACCGCCGGCAACGCCGGCAAGAAGCAGATCGGCGGCAATGGCAGCGGCCAGGCGGCCGGCCGCAAGGGCCAGGCCGAAGGCAGCGCCTCGGCCAAGGCTTCGCGCACCGACAACGGCATGGCCCTGAACGGCGCGGCCGACGGTTCGGCCAAGCGCTGACCTTGGGTGATGCATGAGGGCGGCCTGCGGGCCGCCCTTGTCGTTTCAGCCCCTGCGGCTCAAGCGCCACAGCGCCACGCCACCGCACAGCAGCGTGAAGCCCAGCAGCACCGCAAACGCCATCTCGGGCGAAATCCAGCGGAACTTGGCCACGCCACCCGCCGCGAAGACGAGCTGGTTGAGGTGGAAGCACGGCCAGAACAGTCCGTGTCAAAACGGCTGCGACGGCCGCCTAGTACGACATCCCTTAAATAGCTTTGTGTATTAAGGTTCGAAGTACGGCGCCAAGAGTGTGGTGACGGCGTCGGCGGCTTGTTTGAGGTCGCCCTCGATGGGCAACGGCTCCCAGCGCCCG
>Ga0194137_10001015_pt1 | contig 17703 bp, 15 predicted proteins | sample TARM_MetaG_T3_14_FD_134025 | JGI IMG/M metagenome (GOLD analysis project Ga0194137, IMG submission 134025) | Freshwater microbial communities from Pennsylvania, USA, analyzing microbe dynamics in response to fracking - TARM_MetaG_T3_14 (version 2) | ecosystem: Environmental > Aquatic >... | reverse complement strand
TCTCGGTTAGGTAGGGATGGTGAGGGCGGTGGGTGGCGAATGAGCCCGCATCAGGGGGCCAACCAGTCCCTGGCGGATCTCAGCAAGCGCGAGCGCGGTATGAGTGACGAATCGAACAACCCTGGAGCGCCAGTCAGTGATCGAGTGGCGCGTGAGGATGTCCAGCTGCTGCCGGGCATACTCGAGGGTTGCCTGGCATGCAGCGACAGCTTGCACCGCCGGGGTCTCGGTCGATCCGTTCGTGCGGGTTGTCAGCCGGTCGAGCCTGGGGAGGATCTCGTGGCGCTTCAGCACCCAGGAGGGCAGGGAAGGCACCAGTGACTCGATCTCTGCTGACCAGCGCTTGAGTCCTACCTTGTCGAACCGGCTGCGACGCTTGCCAATAAGGCTTGGGGGAATGTCGCTGGGAGCGTCAGCTGGGATGACCTGGAAATCCGCCAGACCGGATCGCCGCTTGAGCCGATGAAATGCCTGGACGATCTGGTTCATGGCCAGTCGCAGCACGCGGGTCTCCTTCCGGAGGTTCTTGTGCTGGCGCTTGGCCTTGGGACGCTTCAGGGGCGGTACAGGCCGCTCATCCCATGAGCCGGCTTCATCCGAAGCCACAGTGACGTGCTCGGCATGTTGCCCAAGCAGACCGCATTCCGTCAGGGTGCGGAAGGTCTCATCTGGGCAAAGCCGCATACGAGCGACTAGCGTCGAGAGCCGGTGTGGGTGGATGCGGTTGCCATCGAAGCCATGGCCGGAGAAGAACAGCGCGAGCCATTGAGCAAGAGGAGAGCGCTGCGCGGATCGCCAGAGGGCCGGCGATATGACGAAAAGGTCGCTGGGCTGGGTCTTGAGCATGGCGACAAGGCCATGCCCCAGAGCCATGGACCAGGAGCGATGCCGCCTCACTGGTTTGCCGTCTTCAGCCGGCTCTGGGGAAACGTCCTTTCCGTCGTTGATGTGGATGCGCCCGCTGTTGAAGAACTGCAGGAGAGGCTCACTGCGGAGCGCCTGCCAATCGTTGCCGACACGCCGCTCCATCACGACCCAGGTGCGAGCGAGCATCGCCAGATCGTCTTCCAGCTGTTGATAGGCGGTACCACAGATCTGATAGCCGAGGCGGTGATGGACCAGGGCCGCGGGGCGCACATGGATCTCGCATCGGTCACTCAGGCTGTGATGTTCATGGACATCGAAGCCCCAGGTCGAATACTTGATCCCGGTGAGTACGTGACCGAGGGCGGCTAGCTGGCGCGGGGACAACAGTGATTGTGGCTGTCCCACCCCTTCACCAGGTTCGCCGGGGCGACGTTCGGCCAGGCGTAGGCGCCGCCGTGACTGGGCAAACGTTGAGGGGTCGGAGTGGTTGTCAGGGACCAGACGACCACCGTGCTCCCCCATCACCAGGTAGTGGACGGGGGCGTATTTGGTGCTGCGCTGGGAGGGCTTAGGAGTAGCGCTGCACCAGTGGACCAGCGCCTTCGGAAGGACGCCGGCATCGAGAGGGACGCGTCGATGCGCCAACCCTGTGTAGCTTGGAATGCGGCAGATCGCTCTCGACGTGACGAGTGCTTCAGAATCTGCCGGCTTCGGGGTTGCCTGTGAGGCACTGTCCCCTGCCGTGTACTGCTTGTTCATCCAAGGAGGTGTCCATATTCCTTGAACGACCAGGGCCTACGGCATAAAATGAAGCCGTGGAGACCTGAGGCCGTTCCTTCTGTTCCGTTGCGAGCCAACCCTTTCGGTCAACACGCGTGACTGGCAATGCGTCTCTCACAACGCTTGCCAGGGCTGCTTCAGGAGGTTGCCCGCCTCCTGAGCGGCCAGAATACTCTCGGGGGCGATCAGCAATGCTGGTCGCCCCTTTTCTATGCCCGTTCATCAGCCAGTTGCCCGATGACTGATGCTGTCTACCTGCTCCCGAACCACCGGCAGTAGCCGCGACCGCCCCTGTGACACAAGGGAGGTCGAGCTGATGGTTGTTGTTATCGCGGCTCGAGAGCATAGGTGCAGTTCATTCGAGTATTAGTGGTCGGAGAACATGCTAGCAGGGGTTTCCCTGAATAGGCAACGTGTAAGGGTGTGGGGGCCATTTTTCTTGATTCACCCCCTGTTTGGTGTACGCTTTCGGTTATGCGTTGCTCGGCGCCACGATATATCAAGGACTTACGAAGTCTGATGTCGTGCTGAGATGAACGCATAACACTCAAATGCACGTGAGCGTACGCATGAGCCAAGCTGCCCCAGGCATGCCATCCCGATCGCCGCCTTTTTTCCGTCCTGCATCCACGAACCTGGCTGGGCGCTGGCAGGCGCTTGGGCTACGTGAAGGTGGCAAGAAGCTGAAAGGGACGGTGACCTTCGAGCGTGAGCTGCTCGACGCTTGGGGGCGACTCAGCGAATACGGTGAGGTGTTCGGCGCCGATCAGCTGTTTGCTGAAGTCGAGGCATCGGCAGAGGAGCCTCGCAATTTCAAAAGCTTCATGGTCAACCTAAGGCGGGTTACTGCACGTCTGGGGCACAGCGGAATCATCCTGCGCGAAAGAGCAACGGAGATGGGCCCGGGGATGAGTAAGGCCATGATATTCACCCTACGAAGCCCAGAAGAAGTCGCCAGGGGTTGGAGAGGGGGGCCTCGCGATACTCAGGATAACCCTGAGGTGTGGAGGGCCCAGCGCAAGCAGCAGGGCGGGGATGACTCCCCGAATCCGGCTCCAGCGGGGCTGGAGAAGCACCTGGAACATATTGAAGCGACCTATCGTCACCTGCAGCGTCATGGGTTTTTCTCCCAGATCAGCGCCAGCAGCCAAAACGATGAATCCTGGACCCTCCACCTGATCGGGCAGCTACTGGAGCGATGCTCGAGGACCAGCCCACGTGAGCGTGTCGAGCAGCTGCAGGCAACGATTCAGCTGGGAGGAGAGCCGGTCGACGTGTCGGTAAGCCGAATTCACCATGCCTGGGAGAAGGGGCCTGAGTATGGCGTTGTCGCGGCGGATGACTCGCAGTTGATCCTGGCCATCTTGACCTACGCCATGCAGCAGATCACAACGGACCAGGCGGCTGGGCGTCTTCCGCAGAATCGCCTGACTTTCGACCTGCTGGATTTGAGCAACATGCTGGCGCCAGAGGGGGGGAGGTCAGCCTATCAGGCCATGCAGAAGGGCATGGCTCGCATCCTGAACACCCAGTTCGTGCTCAACCTCAATCCAACTGGCCAGCTTGCTCGCCGACTATCAGCTGCGGCCGGTGGCCAGCCCTCTGAGCGCATCCGCTTCCAGCTCGTGGAGAACCCTGTGGAAGGCCGGGATGAAGTTCCTGTTCATGAGGATGGCTGGGAGCCCAGTACGGGCATGAGGTACTTCGCATTCAGTCTTCACCCTCTGCTGTGGCAGGGCCTGGTGGCGGGCCAGGGGCTGCTGGTACACCCGGCACTACTGTTCGAGCGAAGTGGTGTGGTCCACAAAATCTACCACCATTTACGTCTCCATGCGGGCAGTCGCCATGGGTACCGCATCCACGCTGAGGACCTCCTGGACATCCTGAATCTGGGCCAGGGGAGTAACCGTCGGCGAGCCAGGATCGAATTCTGCGAGAAGCTGTGGCAGCAGCTTCGCGAGCGAGCCGCAAGAAGCGGGATGCTGCTGCCCGCGGTTCTTGAGGAACGAACCGCCCTGCGCCTTTATGACCTCGAGCTGGTCGTTGAGCCGACGGATCGGCACAAGTCTGCACTGGTGATCGAGGCCTGGCACAGCGACGAGACCATAGCGTTGATCAAGCGACAGGAGATGCGTACCCGGGCTATGCAGCAACGTATCAGCGCCAATGATGCTGATCTGGCATCAGCCCAGCTCACGCTCCTCCCTTTGACGGAACCAGAGGGCTGATAGGAGCCGAGCGCTCTTCCAACCCTTATGCGACCCAAGAACCATTCCTAGCCCATCGCGTACCAGGTATTGGTCTCACGCTCATGTTCCGCACGCCCAACGGCGACGAGCGATAGCAGCCCCTCTTCGACAGACTTTCGCGGCTTGTGCTTGAACAGCTCGGCCAAGCTCTCGGTAGTGTGAGGTCGCTCAGCTAAAGCCTCGCGGAGTACCTTGAGTTGATCGGGATGCGATTTGGGGAAGATGGGCTTGCCCTTGGCCGGCGCAATAGCCTTCGGTGCCGCCACAGGCTCAGTGGTCAGCGCAGCATCGATCTGAGTAGCATCAGGGGCCTGGTACTCTGGACGGAGCCAGCGGACATTACCCTGCGCTTCTTCAGCTGCGCGCTGCTTGTTGAGCGCAACCAACCGCATCAGCAGCTCCTCCTCAGCTTCTGCTTGGTCATCGGGCTTGTCCGGCAGCGGCGTTGTCGCTCCAGGGCGCCCTACCAGCTGGTCGGCGAGGTCTTGCCAGCCATAGGCCTCAAAGACGGCATGATCCAGCTGGTCATGGTCCTCGAGGAGAGTGCTGACCAGGCCCTGCTGATTGACGGCCTTCTCCTTGTCGGTCAGCTCCACGCCGGCACGAAGCTTCTCCAGCACGTTGTACATGCCCGTCAGTGTCAGCGAGGGATGAGCCTCCTGCTGGCGCTTGCGGTGGGCGTCAATGCGCTCGGCAAGCGTGCCGATTTTGGTGACCTGATCCATGGTGAGAGCTGGAAAGGGGAATGCTTCAAAGCTTTTCGTCTTCACATAGGTGGGGTCATTTCCAACCCCTAAAGCACTGCCGGCAGCAGTTGCCCATAACACATGCACGCGGGAGGACAGAACGCCATGGCAAGAAGCGCCGTCATGGGCAATGGCGATCAGCTTGCTTTCCGGCAGGATATCGGCATCCAGGAACTGAAAGAGCCGGTGCTTTGCTGTCTTTACAGTAGCGATATAACGAGGAATCTCGCGTGACATCGATCTCCAGTCTTTACGGGACTCACCGAAAAGCCACCAATTATGACGGTAGGAGGCTCGCTTGTTCTGATCGCGCTCCGGCTTTACGCGCTCAAGCACCCACTGGTAAACCGCAGGAAATTGGTCACGCACGTCTTCGGCAGCAAGACCAAAAAGATCAATGACCATATCACCACGTGGCTTTCCGATAAGGTCCCGCCCGTTTCGGAACGGTCGGATTATCCTTTCTAAGCCGGGGATCGTTCCCAAGCCAAGGCCAGCCGCTTCACCTGGGGTGACGATGAAGCCCTTTCCATGAAGCTTTACCCCCTCTTGTGACAGCATGGAGTTAGCGTGTAATCCCAACGCCCCTGCCACATCGGCACCGATGGTCAGATCCGCAAAAACTTTACCGCCACGCTGGCTCAGCTGGACCTCTCGGGCTTCACGGTCCGCGCTGGAAACCTCTCTGGTTACCTGACGTAGCTGCCCCAGCTGCTCGCCGGCCACGCCCACCGTCATGGCGATGCGCACAGCGGCCCCGTCGTTGACGTCAACCCAGGGGTGGTCAGGCACGGCGTAGGCCAGCGATAGGGGCTTCTTGGTATCCCCCAGGTGGGGCCCCAGGACACGGCGGTTGAAGGTCTGTCGCAGGCTGTTGGTGGTGATGAAGCCGAAGCGCTGAGCCTGGCCGTGACGCACCTTCTCCGCGGCAGTGTGCCACCAGTACATCACGAAGTCTGCGGAGTCCGGCACCACTCCCTTGAACACCTGACGCACGGCATCGACGTAACCATCCCCCAGGGAGCGACGCATGGTCGAGGCACCGATGAACGGCGGGTTGCCAACGATGTAATCGGCCTCCGGCCACTCGGCGCGGCGCGGGTTGTGGTAGCGGTAGACGGTGGTGCGACTGGTCTCGTCGGGGATCAGCTCGCCGGTGGTGGGGCTCGCTTTCATGGCGATGCCGTCCCAGATGGTCACCGGGTCACCGTTCTCGTCCAGCTCCGGCTCGCGGCTGTCGTAGTCGATCAGTGCATCCCTACACTCGATGTTCTTGAAGTCCCGCAGGATCGGCTCGGGTAGGTCAAGGCGATCATTCAGCCGGTAGTGCCACTGCAGGTAGCCGATCCACAACACAAGTTCGGCGATGGCCGCGGCCCGTGGGTTTATCTCCATGCCCAGGAACTGGTGAGGGTCGACGGTCAGGCCCTCGGTCTCGAGCATGCCCTGGCCCTGGCTCTGCTCGGCGATGAAGGCCAGCACCTCGCCCTCCAGGCGCTTCATGTGCTCCAGGGCGACGTAGAGGAAGTTGGCAGAGCCACAGGCCGGGTCGAGCACCCGGGTCTGGCACAACCGGTAATGGAAGGCCTCGACTTCCTGCAGCGCCTTGTCGGGCCTGCCCTGGCGTAGCAGGGTCTCTGCAGCGCCGCGTACATCGCCCCACTCTTCACGAAGCGGATCGATAAGAGTCGGCATGACCAGGCGCTCAACGTAGGCCCGTGGTGTGTAGTGGGCACCAAGCTTGTGGCGTTCCCGCGGGTCCAATGCCCGTTCCAGTAGGGTGCCGAAGATAGCCGGCTCCACGAATCGCCAATCAGCCTTGGCGGCATCGATGAGCAGCTGGATCTGATCGACAGTCAGCGGGATAGGGTCAATGCCCTTGAAAAGGCCGCCGTTGAAGCGCTTGACCTGGCGCATCAGACGGCTGTCGTAGCCGCCGGCATTCATCCGCTCCCAAAGATCCTTTACGGCGTGGGGGAAGGCCTCGGGGTTACGGTCCTTGATATCAACCAGCAGGTCATGGAAGGAACCCTTCGGCAGCAACTCCACGTCTTCGGCGAACATGGTGAACAGGCAGCGTTTGAGGAAGTTGGCCACCCGCTCGACCTCGAAGCCACCGTGCTCCAGGGACTTGGCCAGCTGCGCCAGGGTGGCACTCACCTGTTTGGTGACCCGCGCCGCGTGCTTGCTGGGGTCCAGGCTGTGCGGGTCGAGCCACAGCCTGCGCAGGCGGTCCTGCACCTCGGGGCGGTGCAGGTCGTCCAGGCGGATCTCGTGGTGCCGAGGATCGGGGTAGGCGACGTAGTTGCCGCCGGTGCGCGAGAACTCTGCGAACAGGTAGATGGCGTTGCCCACGTCGACCACCACCACGAAGGGCGGCCGGCCGTGCTCGACCTCCTCCAGGGGCAGGCCGCGCACGTAGCGTTCGGCCTGGCTCACCGCCGCATTGATGGCGTTCTGGTGGCTCCTGGTGGCCAGTGTCTTTCCGGTCTGCTTGCCCTCGAGCACGAAGCAGTCGCGGCGATAGAGATCGATGTAGCGCTTCTCGGTTGTGGAGTCGGCCCGCTGAGGGGCAATGAAGCGCTCGAAGACGTAAGCGTTGTGGTCGTTCTCGGACTTGCCCGGGTCGGGCAGCGGCAGCTGCAGCAAATCGCACAGCTCGCGCATGAACGACTGGAAGTTGGCCCGCTCGCTGCCGGTGTTGTCCTTCCAGCGGGCGACGAACTCGGTAACGGCAGCAGGCTCAGCGAACGGTTTGACGGCGGCATCCATGCGGGGCTCCCTGAGCAGTACGATTTTCGTTGTTTATGCATCCTAACACTTGAAGCCGGCAGGGCGGCTCAATCAGCGTGAGCCCCCAGTGGAGTAGCCTCAGTCGACTACCTCATCACCATCCTGCAGGCCCAGCTGGCGCTGGCATTTCCCCAGCTCGCGATACAGCTGGCGCACCTGGTCCTGTTGCGCCAGTAAGCGGCCGTTGAGCTCCGAGGCAGATTGCTCGGTATCCCGGAGGCGGGCAGTCACCTCCTCCTTCTCGGCACGGCACTCCTGCAGGGCTTCATCGCGAAGCGACAAGGTGGTCTCCAGGCGAGCCACTTCTCGTTGAGCATCCTTCAAACTCGCCGCGTTTGCCGCTGAAGACTGCTCAGCAGTCCGGGCGGCTTGACGTGACTCTGCAAGGGCCAGCTTGGTCTCCTTAACCTCCCGCTCCAGATGGTCGCTGTGATCCTGGTTTGCGGTCAGTCGCTGGCTGAGGTCGTCAGCATGCTGCTGCAGATCATCACGGTGCTGGCTGACCTTCGCCAGGTTCCGCTGGGCATCACGCAGTTTCCGATCCAGCCGCTCTGCCTTGGAAGTGAGGGACTTCAGCTCTTTGTCCTGCTGATTGTTCTGCCAAAGGCGCTCTTGGCTCTGACGTTCGCTCACCGTGAGGTCTCTGCTCAGGTTGGCGATTTTCTCGCCTTGCGCCTCGGCCTGGCTTCTCAATCGTGCTCTCTCTGCGGCAAGGCTATCGTAGCTCTCCATGAGCTCACTGAACGCCGAGCGCATGGTTTCGAGCTCCTGGCGGGCTTCGTGAGCCTCCTGCTCAGCATTGGCCTTGTCCAGGAGGGCCTGGTCGGCGATGTCTTGGGCCGACGCGATTTCTTGGTGCCAGCCTGCCTCGCGCTCCTCGAGAGACCTGCGCTGCTCGGCGAGGGTCAGGTCTGCCTCCTCGCGTGCAGCCTGCCAGAGCTTGGTAGCGAGTCGTGATGAGGCGCTGTAGATGCTCGAGGGTACGCTACTGGAAGCGGCGTCAAGCCTCTCATCTGAGGCACGCTCAAGCTCCCAGGTGCGGAGGTATCGGGTAATGGTGGATAGAGACCCATGCCCAAGCTGCTTGTAGATGCGAGTCGAGCTTGGCGTCACGCCTTGAGCAACCAGTGCATCGGCGATTGCGTAGACGTCCTCTCGGTTAACCAATTTGCGAGCCATGGCGGGGAATCCTCGGTGTACCGTATTTGTGTATATCGTAGTACGGTATATGGTAGTTTACAACCACTCGATCCAGGTTTATGGAACAGCAGGCAGGGGGTGTTATGCGGTTCATCTCAATAGCGGCAGTCGCCTTCCTAGCAGTCGTGCTTTCGGGGTGCACGGGACGTTACCCACTCGGGATGGCGGAATCGGAATGGCTCGCTTTGCCGGCTGAAGAGAAGCTGCAGGCGCGTAAACAGCAGGCTGAACTCGATGAGGCGCGAGCTCTCCAGCATGCTGCGGAGGCGCAAGCGCGTGCTGAACAGCAGATACGGCATGAAGTGGCCCGGGAGGTGGCCAGGGAAAATGCCGTTCCCGGAGGACAGGTCCAGTGCTTGCTCACCGGCAAGATCAGGGCAGGGGGTGAGTGGCGAGAGGCGGAGCCGGCCTGGATCGATGTTGTGGCCGGATGGGCGGAGGACGTCGTCATCAGGTCCAACGATGCCCGCTTTGCGCATTACGCCTACGCGGCCTTCGATGGTGTCACGATCCGTGTATGCCCTACGGAGCTGGATCTCGAGTGGGGCGCCTCGGGCTGCGCAGAGCTGAGTGGCACACCACAGTCGTTTCGTAGGGGGGTGTCAGGCAGAGGCGAGATTGAGCGGGTCTGGCGGGGTGCGATGCAGTGTGAACTACCTCTCGACCACTACTAGCCAGGGCATTGGCCGGGCCCCCACGGACCCGGCCATGGGGATGTATCAGTCGCGGATGTAGCCCGAGAGGTAGTCCTCGGCACAGTCCTCGCAAAGTGGCCCATACTCGACATCGATCACCGCCGGTCGGTCAGGGTGGTTCTCGCACGTGGCACCCGGCGCGGGGGTCATGTCGTCCGGACCTTCGTCTTCCTCATGCTCCTCGTCATCCCAATCGTCTTCCCACTGCGGCGATGACCCTTGGGGCTCAATGCAGTCGCCGAAACTCACTCCTCGCGCCCCTGCCACGGTGACAACGACCTCAGTGGAGTAGCGCTGGTTTGGGAAGCGCTGCTGTGCTTCTGGAGAAAGGTGGGGCCAATACTCATCCCCGATTCTCATGAAAGCCGGGAAATGCCAATCATGGAATTGGCCGTCATCCCCAGGCGCATAGCCTGCTGGCATTTCAGGGGTGGTGTCGGCATCGAGGCAGGCGTAAGGGTAGTGCAGGAAGAAACCCGGCCCCTGCCAGGTGCCGACGAGCAGAGACCCTGGAACGTGCCAGAGGGCGCCTTGTGTTCGAGCGGCTATGAAGTCCTTGAGTCGGAAGTAGACCGCGGGCGGCGAGGAAGGGTTGAGCTCCTGTGCCGCATGGGAAATCGCATCACGGGTGGCCTGAAGGATGGTTCCAAGCAGGTCAGACAACCCCAGCCTTTTGCAGCGCTCGAGCAGAGTGTCCCGATCCAGAATGATGGCCTCGGCAAAGAGCATGGCGTTGTCGTCGTTACGCCAGTCGGAGCACTCGTGCGGTCTAAGGGGCAGACGTTCAGGGTAGGTGGACTCAGCTGTCTTCCGGCCAAAGCCAGCAGCCACAAGCTGTCGACAGTGGGAGTGGCAGGGGGTGTTGGGGCCAGAAAGGCGAAGGCGAAGTGCCTTGGCAGCGGCTTTCAGGAAATCGACGGACATAGGTTATTCCTCTGTAGGCGGCATAGACACACCAGAGCAGCGGGGTGAGTTATCGCTGCCAGAAGCTATGCCGGCAACAGGGATAACGTTTGTCGATCGTTTGATTCATGAGAAGCCATTTTGGGCTCACCCAACCCGAGCGGGGCTTCTCGACGCTCGCGAAGAATCATAGATCGGCGAGGAAGTAGGCGTCAACCAGGGTGGGCTCGGTTATCAAACAGGCGAAACAGCCCTCAAGGGCGCTCAGGAACAGTGGTCAGTTGATTGGGGAAAGGTAATCTACGGCCATCTACGGAGGAGAGCCCATGTCCAACCTTCAATCGCGATGCATCGGATCTGCCGCCGCCAACGAGGCTTGCCCACTTGAGGGGGGGCTTCCAGAGCGAGTGCTCATAGTGAACGCCGACTGTTACCGCAGCACCAAAGTGCTCGATCTGCTGGGACTGCGAAATGACCATGTAATAGTGTGCGGGCGGCTGACCTCCATGCATCGATGGGGGCATTACCAGCATCCCCAGGCAACTCTCCAGTGCCTAGTGGCGCCAGAAGGGGAGTTGGCGACTGATACGGCTCTGGTTTTCCATGCTGGCGCTCTGCTGGCGCAGAGACCGGACTTGCGCCACGTCCCATGGCTGGTCATCACCCAGGACCAGACTCTCCAGGCGTTGCTCTCATGCCTTCAGAGCTTCCGTGTCAGAACCCTTGGGTACTTGCCACTGCACGAAGGTAAGCCGGCCAGCGTAACAGCCTACAAGGCTCGAGGCCGAGATGATGCAGCCGAAGGTGAGGGAGTGAGTGCCCTCAGGTCCATCGATTCAGAGGAACAGGGGGTACGGTCAAGCGCCATTGGGCGCGAGCTTGACCAGTTCATCCGTGAACAGGGTCTTGGCTACCCGGTTAAGGGAACGCGGCTACGCCGCGCTATCGATGATAACGCGGACGCATTGTCGGAGAGCTTCCACCAGGCCCTCAAGGAGACACCCGGCAAGACCGCGACAGCCACTGTCCGACGCCTGGCAAGGCTCCATGGCTTCGCGACGAACACCACCCAAGTCATCTCTTACCTTGGTTGATATGAGCTGGAGCCAATCACAAGGGTGTTCCGCATGCGGAACACCTGGCCGCTCGGATGGCGTTAGCCTGGGGCACCGGCTGGCGAGTGATCAAAACAGGTCGTGACCGCAATCGACCAGTTGCTGTTATACCGTTAACATATAGTGCCAGCTCCTGGGAGGCAGCTTTGTCGCTTCTAACAGCATGTAAGTTCGAGGGCGTAGTTGAGGGTAGGCGTGCTTGCCTCGACTATGCGGTGTACGCAGAGAACCTTGCAGCTGGTGAAGGTGAGGTCGACGTGCATCTCTACTACTGCGATGTGGAAGGAGCGCCGCAGGCACCGATCGGCACTTTCGTCTTAGCCCTGCGGGACTTCGATTCAGGCTGGCTTCGCCGCTTCTGGACGCAGTATCAGAATGACAGAGCGTTCCGATCAGCGGCCGATGGTTTCTACAGAATCGGCAGCGACCTTCAGCATCACGAAACGGTGGTGATCACCGTGCCGGGGGAGGGTGACCAGGTTGTCGTGGCCAAGCCAATCGCTGAGGCGGTATGGACCATGAATGCACAGGGGTTTCATACCAAGGCTGCATGGTCAGACGGCGCAGCATCGCGAGCCTACGTGATCGCGGAGCATCTCCCCCCTGAGCTCGAGGCGGTTGCCGAGGGCGCCGGCTTCAGGGTGTCGTGCGGTGAGATCCGTGTTGCGGTCTCGATGACTCAGCCACTCGCTGCAGAAGCGGCCTCAGATGCTTTCTGCCGGATGCTTGATGATTGGAGCAAAGGGCAACTCGCTTCGGGCCCTCACTACACAGGGTGGCAACGGGCATTGAGGGCGAGCAACTTGATACCGTTACCGGTGCCGCACCGGTCGCCTGATCGTTCACCGGAGATGCGGGAGCTGATTAAGCGGAGCCTCCAGGGCAAGGCTCGCTTTCAGGACTTTGCCAAGCTGAGATCGGGGCGCGATCAGTATTCACGCGCCTCGGTGGACGATCTCTTGGGCTTGCTGAACCTCGCATCAGTGCCACGGGCCATTTCCTCGCTCCCGGATACCGACGTGCGCAAGGCGCTGAGGTGGATGTGCCGTGGCTTGCCGGAGGGACTCGCCATGAGGAAAGTCGCGGTGGATGCCGCACTGACCGAACGTGCGAGGGAGAAATCCAAAAGGGCAGCAGAGAGCGAGGCCGCGGTCGAGAACGCGGCAAGATAACTCGCTAGTCGACCCTCTCCGTATCAAGACCCTCTGCAGCGCATCCGCGCTCTTCATCCTGGAGAACAAGGCTCGCACTTTCACGACGGAGCAGAAGGATGAGCGCGACGCTCAACCCGAGCATTGCGAATGTGAAAACGGCGATAGCCGCTGTGCCTAGGGGCATTGTGTGTCTCCAGCTTGAGTGCTGCTGCCTGGGTTTCATCCATGAAACCACGAGAGCAAAGACGACAAAGGTGCGAAAAGCGGGCAGTAGTGACCAGGTTGACGACCTGGCACCTACGAGAGGATACCATTCAAGCTGCAATGGCCTTGTACCGGTAGATCCTGAGCGATGGCAGAAAGGGCGTCTGCTCGAGACGCTCATCACTACGAACCTTGCGAGTTCGGGACTCGGGGGGGAAGGGCGGCGGCTGATTGTGATGGGGAAGCAACCCATTGCCACTCGGGATGAACAGAGGAAGCGCCAGGTTCATCGCCCGGCGCATGCGGCCATCCGGGAGAGGCTCCTCGTAGAACAGGTTGGCCCGCATCAACGGGGCTTGATGCTGAACCTGAGCAAGCGGCTCACTGGAGGGCAGGCCGGCGAGGGAGCGAAGTTGAATCTGGATGTGGGGTTGCTCATTGCCGAGCGAAACGAGCATCTGCTCCGCCTCGCGAACCGTCACTCGGCGGATCGACCGACCGCTGGTGTACCAGGCAAAGCGAACTCGCTGCACTGGTTGCTCAGCGACGGGGATATGCCGCCAGCACTGCTTCAGGTGCAGACGCGCCAGACCTGAGCCCTTCATGTGGGCATGTAGGTAAGAGTGGCGGAAGGGCAGGGATGCCTTCAGTTCTGCCACCATTCGATGGTCTTCCTGCTTGATGGCTGCGACCGTCTCCGCAAAACGACGCTTAGCCGCGTTCACAGCCGCAACGGCTTCCATCACTGTGGGCGGTGCAGCCACCAATCCTACGTAAGGGCGGGTTGTGCGCCCGTCCTGACCATCCGTGTACCAGAAATCCATGAGAGCACCACCCAGCCAGTCTGCATCAGGCCGCGGTGTGTCAAGGGCCCAGGATTGGGTGGGGAGGTCCCGAAGTCGATCCACCAAGTGACGGGAAGCATCCACCACTTGGTCGAATGCCTCCTCAATGTCGTAGAGGAGTTTGTACTGTCGGTTCATTGCCGTCACCAGAGGACTGGATTTCTAAACAGTATAGCGGTAGGTGCGGCAAAAGTACCACATTCGTCTTGAATTGTTGGGGAATCCATGGCAGCCATGCTCGGTGTATCGACGTGACATCGTGGCATTGAGCAATCGCGACTCCCCGAGTAGCGATTGAGGCATACTCTACTTGCAAAACGCAGCGATAGGATAGATTGGTCAACGTATAGGAATAGTAAAAGGAGGAGGGCAAGATGGGACCTATAAAGGTAGGTATGGCGGCATTTTTGCTGACAGTGTTCGCGACCGAGGTTTGGTCAGATAATAGAAATGACCGTTTCCAGGACAGAATAAAGGAGGGGGATAGAACGGCATTTGATGGGTCGAATGCTAGCAACGAGAGCCGTGAAAAGGGGTGGGGGCGAAACGTACTGCAGCAGGAAGGTACAGCTAATAACGTTATGAACCGGCAGGATAGCAGCCGTAACGTTCTAAAGGGTAAAAATGTGCTGGGTCGGGATGGGAATCAGAACGCTCTACGCAGGAATGGGGGTAGTGGGAACGTCCTCCAGGGCAGAAACGTGCTGGGCGGGAGCGGGAATGCTCTGAAAGGCACTGTTCGGGCTCGGCAGGTTGAGAACCGCATGGAGAGTGAGTCGAGTGGCCTGGAGGCCATTAGGAAAGGTGGCGAAACACTCAAGCGGGGTGTTGATAAGGCCTTCGAATAAAGCAGCCAGTAGCGTTACATCCGAGCCGGTGATCCGGCTCGGTCAATGACAGGTTCAATACCCAGATGCAGCCGACCTAGCATCTTCCTGCATCCAGCCTTCCAGCATGATCTGCTGGTTTTCCGAGCAAGCCCCGAAGCCAGAGAACGACTCATCAGAGACCTTGATCTCGTCAAAGCGTCCCTGGGAGTCACGATAGTAAACCCGTCTCTTCCCAATGCCACCCAGGAGGCTGCTGAGCTTCTGAACAACATTACAGACATCGTTTGTCACCGAGCGGCCGCCATCATCACGATCGACAATCATGATGAACATATCGGTCTCTAGCAGGACGTCAAAGCGTGCTTCCATCTTCATGATTCCCCCTCATTTCGCTGCAATCTTCCGAACCTATTGGCGTTCAATTTAGCCGCCTTCTGGCGATATTCCTTGCTGTCATCGAATAGGTAGGTTTCTGTCGTTGTAGCCGATGCATGGCCAAGCAAGATCTGGATTTCCCGGATGGTCATTCCCAGGTTATACAGATCAGTGGCAAAGGTGCGTCGCATGTCGTGCGGCGCAATGGCAGTGCCATTGATGGTGTTGGCACGCATCCTGACTGCTTCAAGGCGCTGGTTGATAGTGGCTTCGCTGAGCCCCTTTTTTGTCACCTTCGGGGTGTTGCGGTTGTTCCAGATTGGCGTGAGGAGCGCCCCAGGCTCATAGCCCCGGTAGCGATCGAGGTAGTCGATCAGCCGCTCCCAGACCCCATCGGGGATCGCGATCACTCGTTCCTTGCTGCCCTTGCCGGTGATCTTCACCTCGTGGGTTCGCTCATCGATGTCCTCGAGCTGGATGCCCACGAGTTCGGCCCGGCGCATGCCAGTGGTGACCAGCATGGCAATCATCAGGCCGTCCCGACAGTGTAGAGCGGTATCCTCGGAATCGCATTCCTGGAGGAGGGCCTTGATGACATCTTCCGGGTGGGCTCGGCCGCCTGGCAGTCGCTTGAACTTCTGAGCCTTGAGCGACCGGATGCGCTCCACATCCTCATAGGCCATCTTCTTGAGGCCCCATGCCTCCTGGGCAACGCCGCGTAGCAGTGCGCGGTAGGTGTTCCGGGTGGCGGGGGACAGATCGCGAGCCTGCTCGCCATCCCGGGTGGGCTTGCGCTCCAGGTTGAAGATGATTTCGCTGACCACATCCTGGGTGAGATCCTCCCAGTGGACATAGTCCATGGGGAAGAGCTGCTGGGGGTGGAGCTTACGTGAGTCGCCGGCGACCTCGAGCTTCGGAGGAATCGGGGCACCCAGCATCTCGGCGATGCGATTGAGCTGAGAGCGCTTGCTCACCCTCGAGGTGTGCGCCGCCTGGGAGCGAAGGTGTCGAAACGCCGGGTTCGTAGCCCGCGGCAGCGGGACCGGCGAGATCCGGATGGGTACCACCGAATAGTCGATGACCTGGTGGTCACCATGCTGGGCAGACTGGCCAGTGCCGGCGGGCGGGCGATTCGGCGTCGGTACGAGCGAGCGATCAGTGTCATCCATGGAACGGTCCCTTGTGATCAGCGGGCAGAGGCTGACGACCGCCCTGCCTTGCTACCTTTCAAACTATCTATAACAGGTATTATATCAATATTGAATGCAGGGTAGATGAACCCAACCAGCCTGTCACCTACCCTCTTGGGCGCGTTGGGCGACTCACTTTCGTGACCGACGGGTCTGTTATCCTGCCGGCGTTTTCGTCCGGCCAGTCGATCGCCAGCGTATCTGAGCCGCCAACGCTCGCCATTTTTTTTCCTATTCAGTGACTTAGGGGCTTTTCGGCAATATTCTGCCGCTCTCTTCGCCAAATCTGAGCCGTTATCAGGGGTGTGGTGCTCTGGATTTTGCGTAGAAGCGCGTTTTTCGTGGCCGTTGATCGCGCCCGCGGAGGCTTATGCCAGGTCTCGTCGGGCATGACCGCTCCTCGCCATCGATCGGCGCCATGCTCCGTGCAGACCAGGATATGCCAGCCACTTCCGAGTTAATCCGGTAATCCCCTAGCTTCTGCAAAAGTATGCTAACGGTATATTGCTGATTGCTACTTGCCCTGACTAGCCCCTTTTCGGAATACAGTGACTAGCGTCTTGCGACCATGATCAGCCACAACTAGATATACAAACCGGCTGTCAGGATGCCCCCAGGCCTCGACATTATCAGCTCTGCCATGACGCATGGCTTTATGTAGTAGCGCCTTCCTGGGGATCTCGACTCGTACCAGGTTAGGGTTCATAAGCCTGGTTGTAAGGCTGCGCCATGGGTTACTCATCTCCTCCCCTGGGTGGCGCTCTTCGTAGCGCTTCACTGCGTGGCGCGTAATGTAAATCCGCCCCAGCGAGGGAGTGTCAAGATATTCATGGATATCTAAATCATCAATACTGACAGTTATATCCCGACTGCTGCCATCACAGGCCATTTCTACCCATTCTGAGTTTCGGCTAACATCAATGAGAACGCCCTCCATTCTTTGTCTCAGAAATGCTGCATAGGGTAGTAAGTGCTTCTTGGATGACTTGCCCTGAACAAGTTTTTTGATTGCCCCTTTCGACACCTTCAATGAGTATCCTTTGCTTGACGAAGGCACCCTGTCGAAGACTTGCTCCTCAAACAGCAAGTGCCTGAGGGCTACCAGCTCTGCGGCGATTTCGAAATCCTGGGAGATGTCAGGGAGTGTCACATTCAAGACACCATGTCGTGAGTAGCCGGTCCACCAGGCAACGGAAACCGTTTGTCCGGAATGGTCGATAGCTCGGGTTTCTATCTGCATCATATTGATATTCCTATATTATTTCAGGTGGGGTCGAGTTTCCTCCAGCCACCCGTGATTGATGGTACGGTTCCAGTATACCGGGATGCCTGAGGATGCAAGTGCCGGCTGTAAGCGTGCTGGGCATCCCATGCTGTTCCCTAATACGGGCATCTGTTGTATAACAGTGGCGCCGGCTTTCAATTCATTCAGACAGGTATGACACCATGAGCTCACTGATCACCAAGTATACGGCGATGGAGCAGCAGATTCAGCACCTCAAGGAAGAAATGGCAAAGTTGGAGTCCGACCAACGCCTTCAGAAGGAGCTGGAGTTCAAGGACAGGCTTGTCAGCCTGATGAATGAGTTCGACAAGTCCGCAGCTGATGTTTTTGCACTTCTTGATCCCAGCGGTGCCGCTTCCAAAAAGAATGGGTCTAGCCATCAGACTCAACGGCGCAAGCGTAAGTTGAAGGTATATAAGAACCCGACCACTGGCGAGGTGATTGAAACCCGTGGCGGCAATCAGAAAACATT
>Ga0194137_10001014_pt1 | contig 17741 bp, 19 predicted proteins | sample TARM_MetaG_T3_14_FD_134025 | JGI IMG/M metagenome (GOLD analysis project Ga0194137, IMG submission 134025) | Freshwater microbial communities from Pennsylvania, USA, analyzing microbe dynamics in response to fracking - TARM_MetaG_T3_14 (version 2) | ecosystem: Environmental > Aquatic >... | reverse complement strand
TGATGGTTTTTCTTTCTCAGTACTTCTTGTTTAGGTCTAATCCAACCAATTGGTATCTTATTACCGCTATATTGCTTTTGTTTGTACTTACTCCAATACCATCCCTAGTAAAAATTGCAAATATGAATATTCCTGAAGAGATGAGGAGGTAAATAATGATTCGATTAAATAATATCTGTAAACACTATAAAGTGAATAATACCGTCGCACTGGATAATATTGATTTGGCCATAGATCATGGGGAACTTGTAGCCATTCGGGGCAAAAGCGGAGCCGGGAAATCCACGTTAATTAATATCATCGGTTTTTTGGATAACTTCTCCAGTGGAGACTATTATTTTCAAAGTGAAAAAATTGAACAAAACGCCTATAAAAAACAGCTAAAGTTAAGAAGTAAGAACATCGGTTTTGTGGTCCAAAACTTTGCCTTAATACCGGATCATACAATTTTTTATAATATTTCACTCCCCCTGCTGTATCAAGGATATTCAAAACAAAAAATAGAAAGCCGGGTCCACGAAGTAGCCAAAAGAATGAATATCGACACCTTATTAAATAAACTTCCCCAACATATATCCGGAGGGGAAAGCCAAAGAGCGGCTATTGCCCGGGCCTTGGTAAACAAACCGGATCTCATTTTAGCAGATGAACCGACCGCTTCCCTGGATGAAAAAAACGAGGAAATAATTATTGAATATTTTAAAGAGCTAAACCGCGAAGGGATTACGATTATTATAGTCACTCATGACCATAGTGTAGCTAACCAATGTAATAGGGTGATTGATTTATCCGATGGGAAAATAACATCAGATAATAGAATACAAGACTAAATCGTATTGTTTAAAACAGATTGGACACCCACAGGGTAATTATTAGACAATTACAATTAATTAGCGCAATATGGTTAAGTAGAAAACCTGGGAAATCTTGATGGAAAATAGCAATAAAAACATGTGAAACATCTGCTAACATAGCGTTAGTAAGTATATGAGTTTCATTACAGTACGAATGATTTTTAACACCACTTTTACTTATTGGCTATGGCTTGAACTTATAAGACTCCATCTAACACAGGGTTAGCAATTCGATTGATACACAACTTAAAAATCTTTAGTATCATGCTTATGCAGATGCTGGATATATAGGTAAAATAATAAGAATAATACCTATATATTGTTGATGTGGGTAGGATTTTTAGTGTCGGAAAAAATCGGAAGAGAGCGGATTTATCAGAATAGAAGACTGTATGAGCTTGTTAGAAATGATTAAGGGAGGACAGCGGACGTAACCGCCAGGCCCGGAGAGAACTGTCAAAGGAATCCATCGAGACTGCATACAACTTTGTATCCCGGAACTACCGGGACTTTTTTTGTTTTTCATTAATGAACTTTATCTCGAATCAGACATATTAAGATTGGAACTGAATTTACAGACAGAGGAACCTATCTAGTGAAATATGAAAAAAATTTAAAAAATCTGTAACGAAACTGCAGATTTTCGTACATATAAGTAAGGAGGTGTAGAGTTGGGGGAGATGAAAAATATGGATCGCATCTATCGCGAATACGCTGAGACGGTATATAAGTATTTGTTCTGCTTGACTCATGATGCAGAACTAGCAGAAGAGCTGACACAAGAAACCTTCTATCAAGCGATGAAAACCATAAATAATTTTAGAGGGGACTGCAAGCTTTCCGTTTGGCTTTGTCAGATTGCAAAAAATATGTGGCGGAGGGATTGTGCAAAGAAAAATAAAAACAAAAGTATCCCGCTAGATGATATTGAATTCAAGCTTTCAGCAAAGGAGAATATTGAAGAAGACATACTGAAAAATGAAGATAAACTTACTTTGTTTCGAAAGTTACATAGTCTTGATGAAAAGACCAAAGAGGTTATGTACCTTCGGCTTACAGGGGAACTGAGTTTTAGGGAGATTGGGGATATAGTGAATCGAAGTGAAAATTGGGCACGGGTAACATTCTATAGAGGAAAGCAAAAAATTCTTAAGGAGGGTGACAAATGAAGCAGCACTTAGACTGCAGGATTGTGGAAGATTTATTACCGAACTATATAGAAAATCTTACAAATGATTATACCAATAAAGCCGTTGAAGAGCATTTAACTTCTTGTGAAGAATGCAGTGAGTTGTTGAATACCATGAAAGCTGATATAAGCGTTCAACAAACAGCTCCCAAAAGAGAGATTAAATTTCTACAAAAGATGAAGCGGACTAGGATTGTTGCGATCGTTTCTAGTATATTGTTGTTTGTACTTTTAATTGGAATAATTGTTATCGTCACATTTTCCATATATAGTTCAACATTTAGAGGTATGGCACTTTCGAGAACCTCTCTTACCGACATTGATTCCATCACTAGTTATACTTCTGGTGGACCTCAGACTTTGGTGTTAGGTAGTGACGGGTCCGGTGATGAGAAAGCTGTTTGGCTTTCAAGAAATAAAGAAATACAGGGAACTGCTTATCTTAAAGAGATGATTAGCGAAGACGAAGCTCGATTAATTGCACTGGACAATGACATGGTTGATGAAGATCTGTCGATTGAACTAAGATATTTCGAAGAAACAACAGATGTAGTAGAAAGTATTGGACCATACTGGGTTGCGAGGGATCATGGGGACATAATGGTCTTCATTGATGCATATACAGGAGACGTTTCATTTTTGGATATGGGTCCCGTAGAATATCCTTAACAAAGATAACACAGGGAGGAAGTTATGCGTTGCCCCCTTTTCGATGTTCAACCGGACATTAATGTCCGTTTACAATATATAGAAAGTATTATAGTATGAATATAGGAACAATTCAAACATAATTAGGGAGAGCAGCTAAGGACAGATAAAAATTAAACACGAGGAAAATAATTTTAGGAGGACCTATGGGAAAAATGGGATGGGACATGGGAAAAGATCCCTTGAAAGGAGGAAGGAAAAATGAAGAAAATCCCCAAGGAAGGATTGTATCTTCTGGCTTTTATCTTCTTATTAATGGTATATGATATTTTTTATACTCTTTTGGATTTACGGACTTATCTGGAAAGTATGGAATCCCCGATTTTAGCAGGGGGGCTGTCGCTGTTGCTGTTTTTTGGGATGATGATCCTTCCTCTGTGGCTGTTAAAAAAAATGATTAATAAAAATGCCGGAGATTCGGAGGACGCAGGGGATAAGAAGAAAGGTTCCAAACTGAAAGGGATTTTGATTTATGTTTTGATATGGTTTTTCATCAGTAGTTTAGGCCTTCCGTCATTGGAACTTGAAAGTCTTTCGTCGAGAATCCTATTTCTAATGCTAATGGCGGGAGGAATTTTGGGTTATTACCGGATAAAAACCTTTCGACAATCCTGCGAAGAAAGCTAAAAGGGTTTTTACTGAAAGATTTTAAGAATTATAGTCGGAAATAAGGAGAAAAAAAGGTTTAACCCACTACATTTTGGGGTAAGTAAAGGGAGAACAACTAGGGGTAGTTGGTGGTTCGTATTTTTATAGGATTAAATATAAGGGGGAGAGGCCAATGAGAAAAAGATGGGTATGGGGAATGCTTTTAATTGTTTTGGTAACGATGGTGATCATAGGCTGTGAGGGCAGCGCCGAGGATGACCCCTACGGTGCGGAGGCCGTAATCCGGGATTATTACCGGGGGCTTTCCAATAAAGATTTAACGGCTTTACAGGAGCTTCACAGAAATCCTTTGAGAAACCATATGTATTCAGATATCTTAGCCGGATTGAATCATGTAGAGCTTTTGCGGATCCGCGAGGATCGGGAAGGTAAGACCGCCTTCATGGAAGGTTCCCGGGGCAAGGAATTTTCCCCGGAAAACATTCGGGTATTTGAAGTTCAAGGGGAGTTTGATTATCAGAATTATGCATCCCTTTATTATCGAAACGGCGTTCAAAGCCGGAGGGTGGTGCTGGTTAGGGAAGATGCAGATAGCCCTTGGTTGATCGAAGATATACGGTGGCTTTCTTAGATCTCTCCCTTAGAGGATACCAGCCGGGCCTTGATCAGTCCGTCCCTAAGGGCAACGGCCACGAAGGCGGCGGCGGAGATTTTAAGCAGGTCGGGCATGATAAAAGGCAGCGCTCCCGATACCAGGGACTGGCTCAGGCTCATTCCTGTAACCACCATGAGCTGTAGGCTTCCGAAGGTGTAGACCACGATAATTCCTCCGGCCATGGAGAGCAGCTGAATGAAGTATTTTGAAGTTTTACTTCCGGAGAATCGTTGATAGCCCAGGCGGCTGAGATGTCCGATGATGTAGGCTCCGGCCATAAAACCGAAGATGTACCCGCCTGTGGGCCCGAGGAGTGCTCCGAATCCGGAACCTCCGCCGGCGAAGACGGGAAGGCCGATGATGCCCAGCAGAGTGTACAGCCCCAGGCTATAAAAGCCCAGACGGGGGCCTAAAATCGCTCCCGATAGGGTGACACCAACAATTTGCAGGGTAACCGGTACCGGAGTAAAGGGCAGAGGGATTAAAAAAATGGACAAAACACAGGTAACAGCGGCAAAAAGAGATACTAAAATCAACTCCCGCAGATTTTTCATGGAAATCATCCTTTCAACACCTAATAGTTTTATGTTAATTAGTATAATGAAATGAAAAAGGATTGTCAACCATTTTATAATTAATGGTTAACAATCCTTTTTTAAGATGGGGGGAGTCTCAACGGGAGGGGCCGCCGGGTCAAAGCGCACAATCAGGATCACAGCCGATAGGATCAGAATACATCCGACGACGATGGGAAAATTTAAGATCTCATTGAAAATCAGCACTCCGATTACAATGGAGGTGATGGGCTCTAAGGTGCTGAGAATTCCCGAACTTTGGGAGCCGATCCGTTGAATCCCCACATTCAGCAGATTGACCGCTCCCAGGGTGACGAAAATCGATAGGAAGGCGGTAACCGCCCAGCCGGAAAGGGTCAGATCCAGGGTAAACTGTCCCGTAAATATGGCGAAAAAGAACATGGAAGCCGAGGCGATCAGACTTAAATAAAAGGTCAGCGTTAAAGAATGCAGGGCCTTCAGTCCGCTTTTATCAATGTAGAGTACATAAAAGGCATAGGTAATACCCGACAGCAGAGCCATGAAAATCCCGAAAAGACTGCCGCTCAGTTCGCCGTTGTACAACAGAAAAATCCCCAGGGTGCTGAGTATTCCCGCTAGATATTTAATGAAGGTCAGCCGGTCTCTGTAAAAAACCGCGGAGCCGATGATTACCAAAATGGGATAGACAAAATGCAGTGTGGTGGCCACCCCGGTGGAAATATAGTTATAGGAGACATACAGCGTCATGGCTGTGGCCGCATATCCCATAATTCCTACATATAGCAGGTTTTTTCTTTGGGTTCCGGTTACTTTCAAATTCAGCTTGGGATTTCGTCGGATAAGGAAATATAGCACCGGCAGGGCAAAGAAGAATCGCCAAAACACCAGGTTAATGGAGTTGCCTCCCTGGGAAAATATGAACTTGGCCAGCAGGGGCATGGATCCGAAAATCATACCGGAGACCATTACGGAAATATAGCCGATGGTTCGAGACTTCATGATCGGCCCTCCTTTCTTTTTAGCATACTATCTTCATGATAGCATATTCCTGCAAAAAAGATAGTTCAAAGAACAGTTATTTATAACGGTTATTAAATATTGCATATAAAAACAGCCCCCTGGGCTTGTAGAGGGCTGTAAGTTGTTTTAATATCTTAGTAGTTTAATATCTTAGCAGTCTAAATTTAGGATTTCATCGCTTAAGTCGGGAATCTTCGTAAGTATTTCGTAACCTTTTTGGGCTGCTAGTTCTGCCTATTTATTCTTCCGACTTTTACTGCCAACTTCTGCCTATTTTGGGTCAATAAGTCCGCTCATTCGAATAATTTCGATACCCTTTTCCTCCAAAGCGTCGGTAAACTGGTTAATTCCCACGGAGTCACTGGCCATATGTCCTGCCACGACAATGTTTCCGATGTTTTGCTCTTTTACCGCTTTGATCACATCTTCCGGCATGTGCATGCATACAAGGGTTCCAACCCCTGCTTCAAAGTAGGACTTGATTACGTTGGTTCCGCCACCGGTACCGCCGGCCATGGTAACGACAACTTTACCGGCATAATCCTTTTCGCTGCCTACACGGATAACCGGCTTCGCAGAGGTTTTCTGATACTCGACTTTCGTTTCCAAGGCTTCAATAACATCTTTTAACGTAGCCTTCGGCTGATCCTTCAGCTTCTCGTCCAGTAGATTTTGCACGGCGGTTTCCGCTAAAATATCCGCCGGAGTGTGTACGGCCATAAAGGGCATGTTTAAAAGCTTTGCTGCGGATACGGCTCGGTCATAGTTGGATACGTGAAGACCCCGTTCCACCTGGCCTTTTTTCTCCTGTAACGCCTTTTGGGCTTTATTAATGGGTACACCGGCCTTTACCATGGTGTTGATCTGATTGTCCATTACCTTATGCAGGTTGATTCTGGGCTCTCCACCACTGGGATGATGGGTAATTACCAGGTCGGCTCCCAGTTTTTCCGCAAGCATCATTTCCGCAAGCTCCATATCCACACCGATGGCTACCTTTTTAATATTTTCTCCCTCTACAATAATACCGGAATCTTCAGGTACTTCTTTCAAATCTGCCAGTTCCAATGCAACGTCCATAATTTCTTTTGTATTCATGAATAAATCCTCCTTGGAAAAATAAATTTTATATACTGAATTTATTATATCGAACTTCGGAACCTGAAGCAAATAAAATATTTCAAAATTATCGAATATATCTAAAAAATATCGTTGAAAAAAACCGCAAGGGGCCTTTTAGGATTGTCAAAGCATATACAAATTGGTATGATAGGAGTAGTTGAAAATTTTAGAAGGAGCGGTGATATAGATGAAAAGAATACGGATCAAACTGGATACTGTGGAAAGCATGCTTTTTTACTGGCAAGCCACCAGCGAAAAAGAAAAGGTAGGGGAGATGTACCTGAATGATATTGCCAATCATGAGGATATGAAAAAAATCTACGACGGGGAATTTAACGGGGAATCCTTTCGAAAAGTCCTCAGTGCCATCTCCAATCGGGAGCCCTTTAAAAGTGATATAAAAAAGGAACGGGTTTTTTGGAACAGCAATATGTGGATGACTGAGGACATGGAATTTACCCGGATGATGGTCGCTCCCATAAAGGTATTGAATGCGGACCATCTGCTGCCCAAGGTTGAAGACGCCGTGAAAAATCCGAAATATGAAGAGGTGGAAGTGGTTTTCGTACCGGGTCATGAGTTTGAGTATAAGATCCATGAGAATCAGGTGCTGATCAACTTCTTTAAGGTACAGGTGGATCTGTATGAGGAAGGTAAGATTGAAATCGGCGGTATCCCCTTGGAGGATTATCTGGTGGAAAAGATCGTTGAAGTGCAAAACCAAAGCTAAATCCGATGTTTTTGAAGAAGGGAAAACTTAATTTGCGAGGAGCGTAACCGATGATTAAAGTAGTGACCGACAGTACAAGCTATTTGGACAACCGCATTACAAAGGAGCTGGACATTAGGATTTTGTCGCTGAAAGTGGAATTTCAGGGGGAGACCTTCCGGGAAGTGGACCTGGAAAATAAAGCATTTTATGAAATGATGGATAAAAGAGGGATCCCGAAATCTTCCCAACCGGCCATCGGAGAGTTTATCGAAGCATTTGAGTCGATCATCAAACAGGGCCATGAGATCCTGGGCGTATTTCTATCCGAAAAGATGAGTGGAACCCTTTCTACGGCAATGATGGCCAAGGAAATGGTTTTAAAGGATTATCCCGAGGCGAAAATAGAGCTGATGGATTCAACGTCCAACTGCATGCAACTGGGATTTGCCGTGGAAGCGGGAGCGAAAGCTGCAAAAGAGGGGAAGTCCCTTACTGAAGTTCGAGATGCCGTAGATCATATGATCAAACGAAGCCGTTTCCTGTTTGTACCGAAGAACCTGAAATACCTGGAAGCCGGGGGAAGGATCGGAAAGGCCAATGCGTTAATCGGAGGGCTGTTAAGCATTATCCCCATACTTACCGTGGAAGATGGGGAAACCACGATTTATAAAAAGGTGCGGCGAAAAAAGAAAGCGGTAAATGAAATGATCGCCAAATTAAAGGAGGATCATCAGAATAAAACCGTTAAGGAAATTGTGATTCATCATATCGATGCTTTTCAGGAAGCCGAGAATCTGGCCCAAAGCGTACAGAAGGAAATTGCTGTACCCACCCGGGTGTTAGATATCGGACCGGTAATCGGGCTGCACGTCGGACCGGGAGCAATTGGCATTGCGTATTATACGGAAGAAGAGATCTAGCGCTGCTACGACAGAAAAAATCCGATTGGAATGCTGAAGAAGAATTGCAAAACTTAAAACAATGAAACCCCTGTCGAAACCTGGCGGGGGCTTTTTTATGAGGATTTATGAATAAACCCTTCTTTTTTTGGTATAAATAGGTTATATGTAACCCTAAAAGAGTAAGTGAATAGGATTTCTTAAGCAATCTGCTACAGCAAGCCATTGCAGCTGCTAACTCTACTTTATACTAAGATCGAGTTATACCAAGACCGAAAAAGAGGTGAAATGATAATGACAAACAGTAAAAAGGATCATAAGGAAGAAAAAAAGGAATTAAAGAAGAAACTGGATAAGATGCAGTTCTATGTCACCCAGGAAAACGGAACGGAACCCCCTTTTAAAAACGAATATTGGGATAATAAACAGGAGGGGATTTATGTAGATGTGGTGGACGGGCGACCGCTTTTTTCCACAAAGGATCAGTACGACGCCGGTTGCGGCTGGCCCAGCTTCACAAAACCCATCGATGAAGGGGAACTGGTTGAAAAAGAGGACCGAACCCTTTGGATGGTCCGACAGGAGGTGCGCTCCAAGGGGGCGGACAGCCACTTGGGTCATGTTTTCAACGACGGACCGAAGGACAAGGGAGGCCTTCGATACTGCATCAACAGTGCGGCCCTGCGTTTCATCCCCGTGGAGGATCTGGAAAAGGAAGGTTATGGGGACTACAAAAAACTCTTTGAACAGGAAGAGGAAAATTAGGAGTGATCCGAGACGATGGAATTTTTACGAAACGTATGGAATCTGTACATGGAACGGTCGGAGTTTTTTATCAGACTGACCATGGAACACATCTACCTGTCCTTTGTTGCCATTGTGTTTATTGCCATCATCGGAATTACCATTGGCATAACCATTGCCAAATATAAAAAACTGGCGGAGCCGGTGCTCAGTGTGGTCAACTTTATCTACACGATTCCAAGCATTGCCCTGTTCGGAATTTTAGTGGCCATCACGGGGATTGGAAACCGCAGTGCCCTGATTGCCCTGGTGGTTTATGGAATGCTTCCCATGATTCGAAACACCTATGTGGCGATTTCCGAGATTGACGATTTGATTATTGAATCCGCCATCGGCATGGGTACTACGGGAAAGCAGCTGTTGCTGCGTATTCAACTTCCTCTGGCCCTGCCGGTAATTATCGCAGGCTTTCGCATTATGGTGGTTATGACCATTGCCTTGGGAGGTATCGCGTCCTTTATCGGAGCCGGCGGCCTGGGGGTTGCCATATGGCGGGGGATTACCACAAGTTTCCCTGAAATGACCGTGGCAGGAAGTTTACTGGTGGCCTTGCTGGCCATTGTGGTGGATTTGGCACTGGGTGTCTTGGAAAAGATCGCCCGGAAAAAAGTTCTTGGTACCGTAAAAAGTTAAGGGCAAAAATGCGTAATAAATACATCTAAAAAATGGAGGGATTCGATGAAAAATCCGGGGAAGAATACAAAGTCAACAAAGACAAAATCAACAATGAAAAAATCGATTGTATTAATATTATTGGTAGCTTTACTTGGTGCAGGACTGTTACTTGGTTGCTCCGATGACGAAGATCCTGTGGTTGTAGCCTCAAAACCCCATGCGGAGCAGTACATCATCGCAGAAATGTTAAGTATTTTAATTGAAGAGCACTCGGATATCCCCGTGGAGAGAAACTTTGGTATTGGTGGAGGAACCTCGAATATTCATCCCGCCATGCTGGAGGGGGAAATTGATATATATCCCGAATATACGGGTACGTCCTGGATGTTTGTACTCAACGAAGATCTGATTGAAGATCCCGATGAATTGTATGAAGCCACAAAAGCCGCCTACGAAGAGGAATTCGAACTAAAATGGCTGGAGCTTTACGGTTTTAATAATACCTACGCCCTTGCGGTGGATGGGGATATTGCAGAGGAGTATGATATTCATACCTATTCCGATTTAGCCGAAGTTTCGGGAGAGATCACCTTCGGAGCGGAATATGACTTTTACGAACGGGACGACGGATTCGACGCCTTAGCAGAGCATTACGGCTTTGCCTTTGACCGGGAGGTGGAACTGGATATCGGACTGAAATATCAAGCGATTGAGCAGGGTGAAGTGGATGTAATCAATGCTTTTTCCACTGACGGCTTACTCAGTGCCTATAATCTAAGGGTTCTGGAAGATGATCGGTTTTTCTTTCCGTCCTACTTTGCCGGCACGGTAATTCGAATGGAAACCCTGGAGCGATATCCGGAATTGGAAGGGATCTTAAACCGCTTATCGAATACGATTACCGATGAAGAAATGATTGAAATGAATTACCGGGTGGAAGAGGAAAATGAAGATCCGGAAGCCGTAGCAAGAGAATTCCTTGAGGAGAAAGGATTAATCTAACATGAGCCTACTAACCTTTACCGACGTATCCAAATCCTATGACAATCAGGTTCTAGTCATTGACAATCTCAGTTTTGCCATCGAAGAGGGGGAGTTTATAACCCTTATCGGGCCTTCGGGGTGTGGGAAAACCACTTTTCTGAAAATGATTAACGGCTTGATTCCCTTTGATTCAGGGGAGATCCGAGTGAAGGAGCGGTCTTTGGCGGATTGGGATTTAATCCGGCTTCGACGGGAGATTGGTTACGTGATTCAACAAATCGGACTGTTTCCGCACCTGACCATTGAGAAAAATATCAGCTATGTGCTGTCTTTGATCGGGAAGGAATCCGGCGAGCAGAAAGAACGGTCTCGGGAACTGATCAAACTGGTAGGGCTTGAAGAGGAGTATTTGGACCGTTATCCCCGAGAGCTCAGTGGAGGACAAAAACAACGGGTGGGGGTTGCCCGGGCTTTGGCGGCGGATCCGGATATTATATTGATGGACGAGCCCTTCGGAGCCGTGGATGACATCACCCGGAAAGTGCTGCAGGATGAGATGAAAGCCCTGCATAAAAAACTGCAAAAGACCATTGTGTTCGTGACCCATGATATTGAAGAGGCCATAAAGCTCGGCACCCGGATCGTACTGATGGATCAGGGAAAGATCATCCAGGCGGGAACAAAGGAAGAAATGTTATTCTCCCCGACCACGGAATTTACCAAGCGCTTTCTAGGTTCCAAAAGCTTTAACGCCTATTTGGGACAGCTGGAAATCGAGGAAATATACCGGCCCTATGGGGAATCTGGGGAATCGATGAATAAAGAATCAGGGAATAACGAGTGGATTTTTGTAAAGGATACGGTGATGGAAGGTATACGGAAGATGATTAAGGAGGATCTGCAAACCTTAGTGGTAGTAGATGATCAACAGCAGGCGATCGGGGAATTTCGGCTGCAGGATATTCAGCAGAAGATTCGTTTGTAGGGGAATGGTGTGGCAAAACGTATAGCGGATGGCGTGGAAACGAAAACGTATAGCGAAAAATGTGTAGCGAAAAGTGCGCAAGCGAAACGTATAGCAAAATGCCTAGCAAAAACGTATACCGAAAAGCATACAGAAAAAACGTATACCGAAAAGCACATAGCAAAACGTATAGCGAACAACATAGAACTAAGAGGAGGTATAACATGGCCATAGTAGAAACGACAATAACGCCGATTGGCACTGCAACTACCAGTGTGAGCAAGTATGTTGCGAAGTGTCATGAAGTATTAAAGGATCATCCCGAAATAAAGCATCAGTTGACCCCCATGGGTACCATTTTGGAAGGAGATTTAGCAAAAATCATGGAAGTCATTGCAAAAATGCATGAAGTGCCCTTTGATCAAGGGGCCGACAGGGTATCCACACTGATTAAAATTGATGACCGCAGAGATAAGGAAGGCACCATGGATGGGAAGATGGAGTCTGTGCGGAGTAAAATGTAGCGACTAATGCGGAGTAAATGTAAAGACTAACACGGAGTAAAATAGAGCGGTAAAAAAGTGTAGTGAAGGCAGGATAAAAGGTGCAGCAGAAAAAGATACAACAAAAAACAAGGCCGATTGTTTAGGGCCTTGTTTTTTTAGAAAGGTGGCATAAGACTGCTGTCGGCTGCTTAACACTGGCGTTTGTACTGTACCCGGTGGATATCATTGGCCATTGGGACTGCTGTTGCGGCTAAAATCAGCGGATAAAAGCACTCCCGGTTTCAGATTCTTACAACAGGAATTACGCTTGCGGCAGAAATTACGCTTTGCTCAATTTACTCCCGGTTTTCCGGAGATTCTTTGCGTTTGAATCTCTTGAATAAACGGGGATAAAACTTGCTGATGACTGCTAGTAGGATCCCGGCTAAAATGACGAAAGGGAAGTAACTGGCAAGCCATAAAAGCATGGACTCCAATGCCCCCTGGAATTTGCCGAAGGAAGCTTTGAGATTTCTAAAGAAGGCTTCGGAGAAGTTATCATCATCCATTTCTCCATCTTCAACCTCAACAACCGATAGATAAACAGTACTGTAGCGCACTTGATCATCTAATCGATTAATATGTCCGCTGAGTCTTTCAATTTCTCTTCGAATTCTTGAAAGTTCGCTCTCAAGGGTCAGGATATCAGAAAGACTTTCCGCATCTTCAAGTAAATCCAGTAGCCGACGCTCTTGAATGGTTTGGTTTCGAAGATTGGCCTCGATGTCGTAATAGGTTTCGGAAACATCATCACTTTCCAGCACTTCCTGGGTAAATACTCCGTAATCTCTCATGGAATCCACAAAGTCTTTTAAAGATTCGGAAGGAACCCGAAGGGTGAAGCTTCCTCGAGGGGTTTCATCCTGTTCCGAGATTACCTGATACCGGTGGATATGTCCGCCGTAGCGGTCTAAATTCTGCTCCATCTTATCGATGGTTTCCTGGAGATTATCGGTTTCCATGGTCAGGTTTTGACGATAAATTATCTTATCGCCGGAAACCGAGTTGGAGGTGGGACCTTGTGGTTCTCCTGCGGCGTCGTCGCTGTAACCTTCACTCTCACTCGGCGAATATTCTTCTGCCCGATCATAATCTGCGGCGTCACCGCCTGTGGAGAGTCCGGCCTCATCATTGGAGCTACAGGCGAATAAAAAAAGCGAAAGGGCAAATATTAATAAAACACTGAATAAAACTCTGCTCTTCTTTTTCATTGGTTTTCCCTTCTTTCTTTTTTTCGATTCATCGCTATAATCTTTTGACGAAGCTTAAGTCCATTAAGTTCCCCTTGGCAATATTCGGTTCTGTTAGGCAATATTAAGTTCCCCTTGACAAAGAGACCGGGAATTTATACAATAAAACAAATGAATCCCGAGTATATTGATTGGTTTTACTTAGATTTTATATCATAATTAGTTTTTGAATCAAAGGAGGCATTCTCATGATTTATGACAATATTGGACAGTTGATCGGAAGCACCCCCATGGTCCGATTAAAAGACGTGGATAAAAATAGTGCAGAAGTATTGGTGAAGCTGGAATCCATGAACCCGGGAGGTTCGGTAAAGGAGCGGATTGCCCTAAATATCATCGAAGAGATGGAAAAGCGCGGGGAGCTGAAACCGGGCATGAATTTGGTCGAGCCCACCAGCGGAAACACCGGTATCGGCCTTAGCATGGTAGCCGCTTATAAAGGATATACCCTAACTTTGGTCATGCCCAACACCATGAGCATGGAGCGAAGAAAGATTTTAAAAGCTTACGGCGCAAACCTTGTGTTGACCGATGGTACAAAGGGTATGAAAGGGGCTATTGAAAAAGCAAATGAAATTTTAGCCGATAATCAGGATACGGTATTGATCGGCCAGTTCCAAAATCCCGATAATCCCGGGGCCCATATAAAAACCACGGGTCCGGAAATTTTAAAGGACACCGACGGACAGTTGGACGCCTTTGTGGTAGGTATCGGAACCGGAGGGACCATTACCGGTGCGGGAGGATTTTTAAAAGAGAAAATCCCGGGAATGAAAGTAATCGGGGTTGAGCCGATTAAGTCCCCGGTAATCTCCGGAGGAGAGCCGGGACCCCATAAAATCCAGGGAATCGGCGCAGGATTTATCCCCGAGGTGCTGGATAAGAAAAACATTGATGAAATGATTCTGGTCTCCGAGGAGGAAGCCATTGGAGAGAGCCGGAACACCGCTAAGAAGGAAGGGATCCTTCTGGGGATCTCCGGCGGCGCTGCGATTTTTGCGGCGAAAAAAATCGCCAAGGAGTTAGGCTCCGGGAAACGGGTGGTAGTTGTGGCACCGGACACCGGAGAGCGATATTTAAGTACGGAGCTTTTTGAATTTAGCGAGTAAGGCTTAGAATATCAATGACAGCTTATATCAACGTAGAAAAAATAGAGTTTTAACGTAGAAAAAATAGAGCTTTAAAGGAAAAAAAAGTACGAAAGGATGTGATTTCTATTTCCTATTTTGATTTAGTTAAGAAGAGAGACCCGGCGGTAAAAAACAATCTGGAAATAATTTTGACCTATCCCGGGGTTCATGCCCTGGTGTTTCATAAGGTGGGGCATTTCCTGTATCGGAAAAACCGATTTGTCATCGCCCGCCTCGTCTCCCAGATCGGCCGTTTTTTTACAGGGATTGAAATCCATCCCGGGGCAAAAATCGGGCCCGGCTTCTTTATCGATCACGGAATGGGCGTTGTGATCGGCGAGACCGCCGAGGTCGGAAAAAACGTGATGCTGTTTCACGGCGTAACCCTTGGAGGAACAGGGAAAGACCAGGGGAAACGACACCCTACGGTAGGAGACAACGTAATGATCGGCGCCGGGGCAAAAATCCTCGGTCCCATCACTATCGGTAATAATGCCAAGGTAGGATCCAATGCCGTAGTACTGGAAGATGTTCCGGAAGGGGCTACGGTTGTGGGAATCCCGGCGGAAATCAAGAATAAAAGAGAAGCCAAAGAAGAGTGCAGCCTCAATTAGAGGCTGCTTTTTTTGCAACCAAAGCAACCAAAGGCAACCAAAGGGGACGGAGGTGTTCGGTTGCTGAATAGCCAAAGGGCAACCACAGGTAAGCGAAGGGTGATGGAGGTGTTCGGTTGCTGAATAACCAAAGCTTGATAAGGTGTTTAGGAGCTAAATAGTTCCACAACTTTGTGCTAAGAAATTGGAGTAATGGACCGGAGTTTGCCTAAGAGGACAAAAGGTACGTCCCCCTGTCCTCCCTGTCCTCCGCTGTTCTCAAGTTTGGAAAGCTGGCTTTCGGGTATATAAAAATCTATATGACTTGTACGGGACATTTAGAAAGAGGTGGTGCTAATGAGAAAAGTCTTCAGAGATTTTATCGATGCCATTACGATAAAAACGGCAATCATTATCCTGTTTATTCTTAGCCTCAGTCTTACGGTGGGGGCAATCGGTTATGGTACCTATACCAGTTGGAGCCGATCCAATGAACAGGTGATCACAAGACTGGGGGACAATCTTAATCGGGGGATTGTACAACAGGTACGGGAGTATCTTCACATACCCGAGCATATTATTCAACTCAATCTCGGATTGATCGAAAATGAAGGGATTGATTTTGAGGATTCCCTGATCAGAAACCGATTCTTTTTAAACACCCTCGATACCCAGGATGACATGATTTACAGCTTCAGCTACGGCTCCCGTGAAGGAGAGTATTACGGAGCCAGAAGAAACGAGACCGGCCAGGTGGAGTTGATGGTAAACAATCGGGAAACCGGTGGCAACTCCTGGTATTATGACGTGGGAGACAATGGATCCCTGGGGGAATTCATACAGGATTTCGGCGCATTTGATCCGAGAACCAGAGCATGGTATGAAACGGCTCTTCGTTTCGAAGACTTTGCCTATTCTCCGGTGTACAAACACTTTGTGATGAATGATCTTACCATATCGGCTGCAGCTCCTGTAAAAAGAAATTCGGATGAAATAGATGGGGTGTTGGGGGTACACATTCTTCTTTCGGGACTCAACGGTGCCCTGTCGGAAATCACCGAATCAGCAGATTCCTACGCGATGATTGTGGAAAGAGAAACGGGAAATGTAATTGCGAATTCACTGGGACAGGATAATTACATATTGGATGCTGAGGGTAATTTTCAAATGATTGCAATTTCAGAAACCGATAACCGCATTGCAAATACAACTTATGAAGAATATTTAGCGGGAAACCGGTCCCTAATTGAAGGCCAAAGAGGTCAGGAAAAATTGTATAGTATGGCTACGGATTTTACGATGCCCGGAGTCGATTGGGTTGTCATTACGGCGGTACCGGAAAGCTTGTTGGGAACAACGGTTGATGATGCTCTTAGAGAAAGCCTGATCATCGCTTTTATGGGACTGCTTATTTCCATCCTGGTGTTTGTGGTGATCATTAAAAAGCTTTTATATCCCATGGAAGAAACCTAAAAGCCAATGACAGCTTTGCAAAGGGAGATTTGACCAAAAGAGTGAAAATAACCCGAAAAGATGAGGTCGGCAAAATCGGTCTTTCCTATAATACTATGGCTGAGCGGATTCACTATCTCGTAAACAATCTGGAAGATCAGGTAAAGGCCAGGACCGAAGAAATCAGGAGTACCAACCATGCTCTTGAGGAAAACAAGGATCAACTTCAGCTGATATTGGATTCTGCGGCGGAGGGGATCTACGGAATCGATTTGGAGGGGAATTGCACCTTTGTAAATAAAAGCGCGCTGCATACTTTGGGTTACGATGATCCGGAAGAGCTTCTTGGAAAAAACATGCATAATCAGATACACCACACTTCCAAAGAAGGATATTCCCTGGTTAAGGAAGAATGTTCCATCATAGCGGCCATAAAAAATGGAAAGGGCACCCATGTGGATTCCGAGGTGTTCTGGAAAAAAGACAACAAAAGCTTTCCCGTAGAATATTTTAGTTATCCTCAAAAGGTGAACGGAAAGACCCTGGGAGCCGTGGTGACCTTTATGGATATTACCCATCGAAAGAAACTGGAACAGAGAATTCGCGCGGAAAAAGAGAAATTTAGGACCACCCTATTGTCCGTGGGCGACGGTGTAATCTCTACAGACTCCAATGGTAAGATCGTAGTGATGAATCCTGTTGCAGAGCATCTTACAAAATGGTCATTACAGGAGGCCAAAGGGCAGCCCTTTGAAAAAGTGTTTCATATTATTAATGAGTACACCGGGGAAATCTGCGAAAATCCCGTCAATAGAGTGCTGGAGAGCATGGAGATGATTGAGCTTGCCAAACATATAACTCTTATCTCAAAGGATGGAACCGGAATACCCATTGAGGAGAGTGCGGCTCCCATCAGAAGTGAAGAGGGTAATATAACGGGGGTGGTTGTGGTATTCAGAGATTTTACCGACAAGAAGGAGAAACTGGATGAGATCGAGTACTTAAGCTATCATGACTACTTAACGGGACTTTATAATCGAAGGTATATGGAGGATTCGGTGCAGCGGCTGGATACCCTG
>Ga0194137_10001012_pt1 | contig 17754 bp, 22 predicted proteins | sample TARM_MetaG_T3_14_FD_134025 | JGI IMG/M metagenome (GOLD analysis project Ga0194137, IMG submission 134025) | Freshwater microbial communities from Pennsylvania, USA, analyzing microbe dynamics in response to fracking - TARM_MetaG_T3_14 (version 2) | ecosystem: Environmental > Aquatic >... | reverse complement strand
GGCCGTGGCCGGCTGATTCACCAGAGCTTGAGCACCTCGACCGACGCCAGCCGCTGCACGAACCGCGGGCCGGTGACGCGGTCGTAGACGCTGACCAGGACGAAGGAGCCCGAGGCCTCGGGCAGCGGCGCCTCGGCGCAATCCCAGCCGACGATGACGCCGTCGCCCACCACGGAGTTGAAGACCTCGCCCCATGAAAACAAGGCCCGGTAGCCGTCGGTGGAATGGACCACCAGCGCGGCACGCTTGAAGTCGGTGCGCTGCTCGAAGGCCGGGTCTGCCGCCATCACCAAGGCGCGCAAGGGCACGCCACGCACGCGCCGCGGGTCGCCGTGCGCACCGTCGAAAGTGCATACGACGACAAAGTCGGCCTGCAGCGGTGGATCGAGCTGAGCAAGCTGGGTGCGGTCAAGCGCCAACGGCCGGCGAACCCAGCCTTGCACGCATACCCGATCGGCATGAAGCCGAAGGGGCCGTGTCGGTCCGGTCGTCGTCGAGGGCAGTGGGAGGTCGTTCATGGCGCAGGCTCCAGCAAGGGCAGGTGGGGTTTGCTGCGTTGTGTACTTGTCTACACAACGCATCGCTGATGCGGGAGATCGCAATTTCAATGCCAGTCAACCAAGGACATCCAGCCATGCACCAGCACCTCATCTGCGCCCTCGACGACGCGGCGCTGCAGCGCTTGCTTTACGAAGACGCTCCCCACGGCGACCTGACCACGCGTGCCCTGGGCCTGCGCGGGCAGCACGGCACGATGTCCTTCCTGGCCCGCGCACCGATGCGCGTGGCCGCGACCGAGGAGGCGGCGCGACTCATCACCTTGGCAGGCGCCGACTCGGTGCGGGTACTGGCTGCCAGCGGCGCTCAAGTCGAAGGCGCAGCCATGCTCTTGCGCGCCGAGGGCTCAGCGCAAAGCCTGCTGCTGTCCTGGAAGGTCGCCCAGACCCTGGTCGAAGCACTCTCAGGTATCGCCACGGCAACGGCGCAGATCGTCGCCTCGGTGCGGGATGCGGGCTTCGCGTTGCCACTGGCCTGCACGCGCAAGAATCTGCCCGGCACGCGCGCGCTGTCCGCCAAGGCCGTCCTGGCCGGCGGCGGCGTGATGCACAGGCTGGGCTTGTCGGAGACGGTGCTCGTCTTTCCGGAGCACCGCAACTTTCTCAACACGACCGAGTGGCCGCAGGCTTTGGCCGCGCTGCGCACGGGCTTGCCTGAGAAGAAGACGGTGGTCGAGGTGGGCAGCGAGGACGATGCCATCGCCGTCGCACGCCTTGGCGTGGACGTGCTTCAGCTCGAGCGTTTCAGCCCCGAGGCCCTGCGCGCGCTGCGCTTGCGACTCCAGAGCGAAGGTCTCACGCCACTGCTCGCGCCCGCTGGCGGCGTGACCCTCGCCAATGCGCTGGACTACGCCCGTGCCGGGGCAGACCTGCTGGTGAGTTCGGCGCCCTACTTCGCGCCGCCGGCAGATGTGAAGGTGGTGATCGAAGGCACGCCGCGAGCCTCCTAGCGAGATGGCCCGGAACCTGCATGTGGGTCCCTCACGATGATCAATGCCGCCATGCTCAAAGTGATCCAGGACTGCGGCGAGGGCGTGCTCGTCCTCACCGAAGGCATCGAGGAGACCGAGTTGCTGCACTCGCGGTTGACGCGTGCCGAGGTGCGCCGGCAGTTGGCGCTGATGGCCAGCACGCTGGCCGCGCTGCCGCAGGCGGCCCGCGCCGCGATGCCGGAGCTGGACTGGGCGGCCTGGCGCGCCACCGAGCTGGCGCTGGATGCCGCTGCCAGCGCGCAGGCCGAGGCGCTGTGGTTCGCGGTGCGCTCGCTGGTGCCGGCCACGCTGAACTGGCTGCACGTCTACCGCCAGGAGCAACCGGGCTGGTTTGCCTTTCGGCCCTAAGAGCTTCAGGAGCGCGGCCTGGTCGCGTCGAGCAACGACGCGATCACGTCGCTGCCGATGCGGGCGTCGGGGTCGCAGGCGTCGAGCTTGAGGATCAGGGACCGGGCCGCCTCCGGGCGCGCCGTGCGCAGGTGGATGAAGGCCAGCGCCTTGAGCGTGAAGAGCCAGAACCGGCCCGCCTGGCTGCCACACACCACCGCCGGCAGCGGCGCGACCACGCCCTGCCAGTCGAGGTCCAGCCCGGCCTGCGTGGCGGCTTCGCGCAGGCCCCGCCAGGCCGCGCGCTCGGCCAGCGCGAACTCGCGTCGACCGGCATGGTGCTTGTACAGGGTGTAGTACACCGCCAGGCAGGCCGGGGCGAGGGCTTGTGCCGTCCAGAGCACGGCAGTGCGCTCGTCGGACATGCAGGCGGCGGCGCGGTGCAGCAGCTCACGCACGGCGGGTGGCACGTCGCCGCCAAAGAATGCGTCGGCACTTTCACCGGTCAGCAGATTCATCGATGTCTCCCAGGGCAGTTGACACCCCGCAAGCACATCGGGTGCCACCCTGCGCCGCCCCGGTGAGGCGGCGCCTGCTCACGTCGAATAGCTGACAAATGCGACAGGTCGCCCGTGACAGGCGGCGCACCGTGAAGCGACAGCGGCGCGAGGACTTGCGCCAAGGCCCTGATTCGCAACGGAAAACGCCCAGCCGCCGGCACTGGCACAGTCCCTGCGATAGAGGGCTGGCACACCTACCAGGAGCCGAGCCGATGGACTACCCTGCGACGAAGCCGATCTATCTCGACTATGCAGCCACCACACCGGTCGACCCGCGGGTCGTGCAACGGATGGTGCCCTTTCTGTACGAACAGTTCGGCAACCCCGCCTCCCGCAGCCACGCCTTTGGCTGGGCCGCCGAGGAGGCGGTCGAGATTGCCCGCGAACAGGTCGCCGCGCTGATCGGCGCCGACCCCCGCGAGATAGCCTGGACCTCGGGTGCCACCGAATCGAACAACCTCGCCATCAAGGGCGCGGCGCAGTTTCATCAAGGCAAGGGCAAGCACCTCATCACGGTCAAGACCGAGCACAAGGCCGTGCTCGACACGATGCGCGAGTTGGAGCGCACGGGCTTCGAGGTGACCTACCTCGACGTGCAGGCGGACGGCCTGCTCGACCTGCAGACCCTGAAGGCGGCCATCCGGCCGGACACCATCCTCGTGTCGGTCATGTACGTCAACAACGAGATTGGGGTGATCCAGGACATCCCGTCCATCGGCGCGCTGTGCCGCGAACGCGGCGTCCTGCTGCACGTCGATGCCGCGCAGGCGAGCGGCAAGCTGCCGATCGACCTGAGCCAGTTGCCCGTGGATCTGATGAGCCTGTCGGCCCACAAGACCTACGGCCCCAAGGGCATCGGCGCGCTGTACGTGCGGCGCAAGCCCCGCGTGCGCATCGAGGCCCAGATGCACGGCGGCGGCCACGAGCGCGGCATGCGCTCGGGCACGCTGCCCACCCACCAGATCGTCGGCATGGGCGAGGCCTACCGGCTCGCCAAGGAAGTCATGGGCAGCGAGACCGAGCGCGTGCGCAGCCTGCGTGACCGCCTGCTCGCGGGCCTGCAGGCCATCCCGGCGACACGAGTCAACGGCCATCTGGAGCAGCGCATCTCGCACAACCTGAACATGAGCTTCGAGTTCGTCGAGGGCGAGTCCCTGCTGATGGGCATGAAGGGCATCGCCGTCTCGTCCGGCTCGGCCTGCACGTCGGCGAGCCTGGAGCCGAGCTACGTGCTGCGTGCGCTGGGGCTGTCGGACGAAGTCGCGCACAGCTCGGTGCGCTTCTCGATCGGCCGCTTCACGACGCAGGCCGAGATCGACGCGGTGATCGTGCGCGTGAAGACCACCGTGGAGCGCCTGCGCGCGCTGAGCCCGTTGTGGGACATGCACTGCGCCGGCATTGACATCCAGTCCATCCAATGGGCAGAGCACTGAATTCCGGCTGCGGACACACAGGCATTCACGGAGAACGCAATGGCATACAGCGACAAAGTCATCGAGCACTACGAGAACCCCCGCAACGTGGGCAGCCTGGCCGCCGACGATGACAGCGTGGGCACCGGCATGGTCGGGGCGCCGGCCTGCGGCGACGTGATGAAGCTGCAAATCAAGGTCAACCCGGCCACCGGCGTCATCGAGGACGCCAAGTTCAAGACCTATGGCTGCGGCTCGGCCATCGCCTCGAGCTCACTCGTCACCGAGTGGGTGCGCGGCAAGACGCTGGACCAGGCGCTTGCCATCAAGAACACGCACATCGCCGAGGAGCTGGCCTTGCCGCCAGTGAAGATCCATTGCTCCATCCTCGCCGAGGATGCCATCAAGGCCGCCGTCTCCGACTACCGCTCACGCCACACCGGCCTGACCGAGACGGCGGTCTGCGCACCCGTCGCCTCCCTCTCCCCCACGGCCTGAGCGCCCGCGCCACCCCAAAAGGAATCACCATGTCCGCATGCCAATCTTCCGGCTCCCATGCAGGCGCCGGCGCCTGCGCCCCGGGCGCGACCCTGACGCAATCGCCCACGGTGATGTCGCTGCCCGAAGGGGCCGAGCCCATCAAGATCACCGCCTCGGTGATCGAGAAGGTCGGCGAGATGATTGCCGAGGACGGCTCTCCCGGTCTGGCGCTGCGCATCTTCGTCACCGGCGGCGGCTGTTCGGGTTTCCAGTACGGCTTCGCCTTCGACGACGAGAAGAAGGCCGATGACCTGCGCGTCGAGCGTGGTGCGGTCACCGTCGTGGTCGACTCGATGAGCCTGCAGTACCTGATGGGCGCCGAGATCGACTACGAAGACAAGCTCGAAGGCGCGCGCTTCGTCATCCGCAACCCGAACGCTGCGTCCAGCTGCGGCTGCGGCAGTTCGTTCTCCGTCTGAGGGGCCGGCCATGAGTGTCTCGGTAACTCCCAAGGCGGCCACGCAGATCCGCAAAGCCCTGGCCAAGCGCGGCGGCGGCGTCGGCCTGCGCGTGGCGATCAAGACCAGCGGCTGCTCGGGCTACGCCTACGCCCTCGAGTTTGCCGACGCCGCCAGCGCCGACGACCTGAGCTTTGAAAGCGAAGGCGTGCAGCTGCTCGTCGATGCCAAGAGCCTGCCGATGATCGACGGCACCCAGCTCGACTGGGTGCGCGAAGGGCTGAACGAAGGCTTCAAGTTCAGCAACCCGAATGCCGCAGCCACCTGTGGCTGCGGCGAATCGTTCGCCATCTGATGCCTCACCCCCAAGCCCGACCGGCCTCTCGAACGGAGTGACTGACCATGGCGCTGCTGCAGATCGCCGAACCCGGACGCGCAGCCGCGCCGCATCAGCATCGGCTCGCCGTCGGCATCGACCTGGGCACCACCAACTCGCTCGTGGCCAGCGTGCGCAGCGGCTTGGCGGTGGTGCTGGGCGATGAGCAGGGCCGCGCGCTGCTGCCCTCGGTCGTGCACTACGGCGATGCGGCCACCAGCGTGGGCGACGCGGCACGGGCGCTGGCTGCGGCCGACCCGCAGAACACCATCGCATCGGCCAAGCGGCTGATCGGGCGGTCGCCGGCCGACGTGGCTAGTGTGAACCTGCCCTACACGCTCGAAGCGCTGTCTGACACCGCCGTGGGCGTGCGCACGCGGGCCGGCCTGAAAAGCCCGGTGGAGATCGGTGCCGAAGTGCTGAAGGCCCTGAAGGCGCGCGCCGAGGGCGCGCTCGGCGGCGCCCTCGTGGGCGCGGTCATCACCGTGCCGGCCTACTTTGACGACGCCCAGCGCCAGGCCACCAAGGACGCCGCCGCGCGGGCCGGCCTCAACGTGTTGCGCCTGCTCAACGAGCCGACGGCCGCGGCCATTGCCTACGGCCTGGACACGGCGGTCGAAGGCATCTATGTGGTCTATGACCTGGGCGGCGGCACTTTCGACGTGTCGGTGCTGCGCCTGACGCGCGGCGTGTTCGAGGTGATCTCCACCGGCGGCGATGCGACGCTGGGAGGCGACGACTTCGACCACCACCTCGCGGCGTGGTTCGCCGAGGCCAGCGGCGGGGGCTGGACGCCCGCCGACATCGGCGCCCTGCACGCCGCCGCCCGCGCCGCCAAAGAGGCGCTGACCGATCATGAAACGGTGACGATGCGGTGCCGGCGCAGCGCCACGGGCCGCGTCGAGCAGTTGCCCCTGCCCAGGGCGCTGTTCGACGACATCTGCCGTGAGCTGGTGGAGCGCACGCTCGGGCCCGTGCGGCGGGCCTTGCGCGACGCCAAGCTGAAGCCGGCGGAGGTCGACGGCGTCGTACTGGTGGGCGGCTCGACGCGCATGCTGCAGGTGCGCGCAGCAGTGGCCACGTTGTTCGGCCGCGAGCCCTACACCGGCATCGACCCCGACCAGGCGGTGGCACTGGGCGCCGCCATCCAGGCTGACGCGCTGGCCGGCAACCGCAGCGGCGACGATGGCCTGCTGCTGCTGGATGTGAACCCGCTATCGCTCGGCATCGAGACCATGGGCGGTCTGGTCGAGAAGATCATCCCGCGCAACAGCACGGTGCCGACGGCGCGCGGCCAGGAATTCACCACCTTCAAGGATGGCCAGACCGCCATGTCGCTGCACGTGGTGCAGGGCGAACGCGAGCTGGTCAGCGACTGCCGCTCGCTGGCGCGATTCACTCTGCGTGGTATTCCGCCCATGGTGGCCGGGGCGGCGCGCATCCGCGTGACCTTCCAGATCGATGCCGACGGGCTGCTGTCGGTCAACGCGGTCGAGCAGGTCAGCGGGGTGCATGCGCAGATCGAGGTCAAGCCCAGCCACGGCCTGGCGACCGAGATGGTGGCCGACATGCTGATGGATTCACTGAACAGCGCCGGCGCCGATGCGGCCATGCGCATGCTGCGCGAGGCCGAGATCGACGCGCGGCGGCTGTTCGACGCCACCGTAGCCGCACTGCACGAGGACGGCGACAAGCTGCTGCAGCCGCGTGAGCAGCTCGAGATCCTGGTCGCGATGCAGGCCGTGGCCGACATGCTGGAGCAATGCAGTGAGGCCGAGGGCGGCTCGCCGCAAGCGCAGCGCGCGATGCGCGAGAGCTTGCGGGCGGCGTCCGACGCGCTGAACCAGATCACCACACCCTTTGCCGGGAGGCGCATGGATGCCCGGGTGAAGCAGGCGCTGTCGGGCCAGCGTGTCGACCAACTCGCAGCTTGAAGGAAACCCACCGATGAGCGCCGTTCCTGTTGATGTTGCGGCGCCCGCGGCCGCGCCGGCGACCACCCGGGTCCAGGTGCTGGCGCACCCCGACCTGTGCCCGCAAGGCCTCAGCTTCGAAGCGCGCTCCGGCCGCAAGCTGGTCGACGAATTGCTGAAGGCAGGAATCCCGATCGAGCACGCCTGCGAGAAGGTCGGCGCCTGTGCCACCTGCCATGTGCATCTGCGCAGCGGCGCGGAGTTCGTCAACGCGGCGGATGAGGAAGAAGAAGACCAGCTCGGCGACGCCTGGGGGCTGGATGCGCAGTCACGGCTGTCGTGCTGTGTGCGCGTCAAGGGCGAGTCGCTGGTGGTGGAGTTGCCCAGGTTCTCGCGCAATCACGCGCGCGAGCGCTGAGGGCCTCGATCTCCACCTCCAGCCGCGCAGGGTTCGCTGCGCCGCATGACGGGCCGCCGGGCGCCACGCGCGTTCGGCGGCCCTTTGCATTGCGGCGGCCACGACGCCGCACTGTCGCTAATCCAACAAACACCACATGTGGCCCCAGCGCCAGAGCGGCGGGGAAATTCCAATGAAATCAAGCGCTTGCAATTGCAAAGCGGCATGGCACAGCGCTTGCGAAGTGATGCTCACCACCGCCTGGAGCCCACCGTGAGCCACACCAGCCATCCCAGCCCAACGCCGCGCCTCACCATCAACGACACCACGCTGCGTGATGGCGAGCAGACCGCAGGCGTGGCCTTCAGCGATGTCGAGAAGCTAGCCATCGCCCACGCGCTGGACGCGGCCGGTGTGGCCGAGATGGAGGTGGGCATTCCAGCCATGGGCGAGGCCGAGGTCGACCTGATCCGGGCAATCACCGCGTCGCTCACGCAGGCGCGCAGCATGGTGTGGGCGCGCATGACGGAGGTCGATCTGGCCGCAGCCCTGCGCTGCAACGCCGACATCGTTCATCTGTCGGTGCCGGTGTCGGACATCCAGATCGAGCGCAAGCTCCAACGCGACCGGGCCTGGGTGCTCGGTCTGCTGGCCCGCTTCATCGACCGCGCGGCCGACGCCGGCGCGACGGTGAGCGTGGGCTTCGAGGACGCCTCGCGCGCCGACCTGGGCTTTCTCGCGCAGGCCGCACAGTTGGCACAGCGCCATGGCGCGGTTCGCGTGCGCTATGCCGACACGCTCGGCCTGCTGGAGCCCTTTGCGACCCACGCACGCATCAGCCACCTGCGCAGCGAGATCGACATCGGCATCGAGATGCACGCGCACAACGACCTCGGGCTGGCCACGGCCAACACGCTGGCGGCGGTGATGGCCGGCGCCACGCATGCAAGCACGACGGTCAACGGCCTGGGCGAGCGGGCCGGCAATGCGGCGCTTGAGGAGGTGGTGATGGCCGCCCGGCACCTGCACGCGCTGGACTGCGGTGTCGACACGACGGCGCTGCCCGCCATCTCGCGCCTAGTGGCACGCGCCTCCGGGCGGCCGGTGGGTGCCGGCAAGAGCATCGTCGGCGACGCGGTGTTCACGCACGAATCGGGCATCCACGTCGACGGCCTGCTGAAGGACCGCAGCAACTACGAGGCCTTCCAGCCCGAGGAACTGGGCCGCACGCACCGCATGGTGCTCGGCAAGCATTCGGGCTCGCATGGCGTGCTGGACGCCTATGCACGAATGGGCGTGGACCTCGACGGCGCGCAGGCCCGTGCGCTGCTGGACTGCATCCGCGGCCATGTCGCGGCGAGCAAGCGCGAGCCCAGCCGCGAAGAACTGCTGCGCTTCTACCTCGAGCTGCTTCTGAACCCCAACGCCGCCGCCAACGCCTGAACCCAAGGAGCCCCCCATGGACGAGACCCTGACCCAACGCCTGAAGGCCCTGTCGAGCGCCGAGGACTTTCTGGGCTTCTTCGGCGTGCAGTACGACGCACCCGTGGTGCACGTCAACCGCCTGCACATCCTCAAGCGCTTCTTCCAGTACCTGCGCGCCGGCGCCACGCCGCCGGTCGAGAGCGATGTCGACATGTTCCGCCGTTACCGCGAGCTGCTGACTCGCGCCTACCAGGACTTCGTGGAGTCGACGCCGGCACGCGAGAAGGTGTTCAAAGTCTTCCAGGACACCGATGGCACCCAGCATGTCGGCCTGGCTTCGCTGCGGGCGAGCCTGCCCGCGCGCCCCGCCCCTGCTGGCCAGACTGTGACGTCCTGAACGGAGTCCCGCCATGCATATCGTCGTCTGCATCAAGCAGGTTCCGGACTCGGCCCAGATCCGCGTCCACCCGGTCACCAATACCATCATGCGGCAGGGCGTGCCGGCCATCGTCAACCCCTACGACCTGTTCGCGCTCGAAGAGGCGCTGCGCCTGAAGGACCGCTTCGGTGGGCGCGTCACGGCGCTGTGCATGGGCCCGCCGCAGGCCGAGGAGTCGCTGCGCAAGTGCGTCAGCTTCGGGGCGACCGATGCCATCCTCGTCACCGACCGCGCCTTCGCCGGTGCCGACACGCTGGCCACCTCCTATGCGCTGGCGGCGGCCATCCGCAAGATCGGCGCCGAGCAGGCGGTGGACCTGGTGTTCACCGGCAAACAGACGATCGACGGCGACACCGCCCAGGTTGGCCCCGGCGTGGCCAAACGCTTGGGCATGAATCTGCTGACCTATGTGAGCCGCATCGACGCGGTCGATCTCGATACCCGCCGCCTCACCGTCGAGCGCCGCGCCGAAGGCGGCGTGCAGCGGCTCGACACGACGCTGCCCGCGCTCATCACGATGCTCGAAGGCACGAACGAGATGCGCTTTGCGAGCCTGGACGACATGCTGCGCGCCGGCCGCTTCCACGTGCGCAAGTGGAACAAGGAGGACGCCGGCATCGAGGACCTGGGCAAGATCGGCCTCAAGGGTTCGCCCACCATCGTCAGCAAGGTCTTCGGCCCGACGCCACGCAGCGAGAAGGCCGACATGCAGATCGTGGCCGACACCAGCGTGCAGGACGTGACGATCAACCTGATCCAGAAGCTCTTCACCAAGCACCCACTGCTCGAAGAGCAACTGGTCGAGCGGCTGTCGGCCTGAAGGAAATCGCCATGAGTGAAGCTGCAAAACCCGCCCCGAAGGCAGCCGGCCGGGCCGGTCGCAACACCGAGTTGCCGGAGCACCTGAAGTCATACAAGGGCGTCTGGGTGTTCATCGAGCATGACCGCGGGCAGGTCAACCCCGTCAGCTGGGAGCTGATGGGCGAGGCCCGCAAGCTCGCCGACACGCTGAAGGTGGACGTGGCCGGAGTGCTGCTCGGCGGCCCCGACGAGCCGCTCGACGCCTTTGCCAAGGAGGCCTATGCCTACGGCGCCGACCGCTGCTACCTGATGCGCGACCCGGTGCTCAAGGGCTATCGCAACGAGCCCTTCACCAAGGGACTGACCGACCTGGTCAACACCCACCAGCCAGAGATCATGCTGCTGGGCGCATCGGCCATGGGCCGCGACCTGGCCGGCTCGGTGGCCACGACCCTGGGCACCGGCCTCACGGCCGACTGCACCGAGCTGAACATCGACGGCCGGGCGCTGGCCGCAACGCGCCCCACCTTCGGTGGCTCGCTGCTGTGCACCATCATGACGCTGGCCTATCGCCCGCAGATGGCCACCGTGCGCCCCCGCGTGATGAGCCTGCCCCGGCGCGACGACAGCCGCAGCGGCGACATCGTCGAGATGCCCCTGGGCATGATCGAGACCGATGTCGTCACCAAGCTGCTCGAGTTCATCCCCGACGCCAGCCGCAACACGGTCAACCTGGCCTACGCCGACGTCATCGTCAGCGGCGGCAAGGGCCTGAAGAAGGCGGAGAACTTCCAGCTGGTCTGGGAGCTGGCACGCGTACTGGGCGCCGAGGTGGGCGCCACGCGCGCGGTGGTGCAGGCCGGCTGGGCCGATGCCGAGCGCCAGGTGGGCCAGACCGGCAAGACGGTGCGCCCCAAGCTCTATATCGCCGCCGGCATCAGCGGGGCGATCCAGCACCGGGTCGGCATGGAAGGCTCGGACGTGATCATCGCGATCAACACCGACCCTAATGCCCCCATCTTCGACGTGGCGCACTTCGGCATCGTCGGCAACGCCATGCAGGTGCTGCCGTCGTTGACGCAGGCGATGCGCACCCACCTCGACAAGCGCATCCGCAAGACCGCATAGGAGCCCGTATGCACCTCCACGCTCACCCTTGTTCGCTGCCCCCCGAGGGGGCGCAAACCTCCTTTTGGACGGCCCGGCGGGAGGTCTGTCATGCCTGAACAATTCGACGCGATCGTCGTCGGTGCCGGCCCTTCGGGCAACACCGCGGCGTACACGATGGCCAAGGCCGGTCTCAAGGTGCTGCAGATCGAGCGCGGCGAGTATCCGGGGAGCAAGAACGTGCAGGGCGCGATCCTGTACGCCGACGCCCTCGAGAAGATCATTCCCGAATTCCGTGACGACGCCCCGCTGGAGCGCCACGTCATCGAGCAGCGGGTGTGGGTGATGGACGACCAGTCCTTTGTGGGCACGCATTTCCGTAGCGAGGACTACAACAAGCCGCCCTACAACCGCTACACCATCATCCGCGCGCAATTCGACAAATGGTTCAGCACCAAAGTGCGCGAGGCCGGCGCGCTGCTGATCTGCGAGACCACCGTCAGTGAACTCATCATGGACGGTGACACGGTGCGTGGCGTGCGCTGCGATCGCGGCGGCGGCGAGGTCTATGCCGACGTGGTGATCCTGGCCGACGGCGTCAACTCGACGCTGGCGCGCAAGGCCGGTTTCCACGGCGAGCTGCCCGCCCAGAACGTGGCACTGGCGGTCAAGGAGATCCTCTTTATGCCCGAGGAGACGATCCAGGCGCGCTTCAACATCGGCGAAGAAGAAGGCGTGGTGATCGAGCTGATGGGCACCGTCACCGAAGGGATGGTGGGCACGGGCTTCCTCTACACCAACAAGGATTCACTGACCATCGGCGTGGGTTGCATGCTCAGCGACTTCAAGGCCAACCCCAATCGCACCAAGCCCTACGAGCTGCTCGAAAAGCTCAAGCGCCACCCGTCCATCGCGCCCCTGATTGCGGGCGGCGAGATGAAGGAATACTGCGCCCACTTGATCCCCGAGGGCGGCTTCCACGCCATCCCCAAAGTGTTCGGGGACGGCTGGATGATCGTGGGCGACTCGGGCGGGTTCGTGAACGCCGCGCACCGCGAGGGCAGCAACCTCGCGATGACGACCGGCCGGCTCGCCGCGGAGACCGTGATCGCCGCCAAGGCGGCCGGCAAGGCGATGAGCGCCAGGACGCTCAAAGCCTACAAGGACGCCCTCGACGAGAGCTTCGTGATGAAGGATCTGCACAAGTACCGCGACATGCCGCAGGTGCTGCACAGCAGCCCCCAGTTCTTCAACACCTACCCGGGGCTTCTCACCGGCGCGGCCAAGACGCTCTTCACCGTCGACGGTGTCGACAAGAAGACCAAGGAGCGCCAGATCTTTGGCAGCTTCAAGGCTGCGCGGCGCTGGAGCGGGCTGTTCAGTGATGCGTTCAAACTGCTGAGGGCTTTCCGATGAGCACGCTGGCTGTCAATGTCGAAGAGAAGCTGTTCCAGAACCGCTACAAGGTGGATGCCGGGCGGCCGCACATCACGATCAAGGACGCCGCCGTGTGCAGCAACACCTGCCGCTCCCAGGCCTGCACCTACGTCTGCCCGGCGGCCTGCTACAAGTCCGAGGGCAACCGGATGGTGACGCTGATCACCGACGGCTGCCTGGAGTGCGGCAGCTGCCGGGTGATCTGCACCGAGCACAGCAACGTGGCGTGGGAATACCCGCGCGGCGGCCACGGCGTGCTCTTCAAGTTCGGGTGACGCGATGAGCGGCCCGCAACGACGCGTGTTCGTCTGCACGCAGCAACGACCAGCACTGCACCCACGGGGCTCGTGCGCCGCCAGCGGTGCCACAGCGGTGCTGCAGGCCTTCTGGGCCGAACAGCAAAGGCGCCAGGCCTACGACGCCGTGGCCATCACCTACTCGGGCTGCCTTGGCCCCTGTGAGGGCGGCCCGAACGTGCTGGTCTACCCCGAAGCGGTGCTGTACCAGAAAGTAACAGCGGCCGACGTGGCGGAAATCTTCGACAGCCACCTCGAGCGAGGGAATCCGGTGGAGCGACTTTGCGGCGGCGTCAAGCCTCAGGTCGACGCGGCTTGATGCAGCGCAAGCCAGTCGTCGGTTGCCGCCAAATGGCGCCGGCACCCGCTTGATCCGGCCCGCTTTATGCGTGTGCCCTGAGGCGATGCCGGCGCGATGCAGGAATCATCCAGGGAAGGACGCCAGGCATGCACCAATTCGTTACGGAAGGAGGGTGCCATGCTGAGCCGAACGTTTCACGATCAGCGCTCGCACGTTGAGCTGATCACCGTCTACGAGGTGTGCCGCATCCTCGGAGCCACGCTCGACATCGACCGCAGCTTCAGGGCGGCGCTGAATGTGCTGACGGCGCAGCTGGGCCTGCCGCGCGCCATGATCGTGATGCCCGACGAGGCGCGGGGCGAGCTCTGCGTCCACAGCGCGGTAGGGCTGTCGCGCGGGCAGGCCGAACGGGGCCACTGGCAGTCCGGCGAGGGCGTGATCGGCCATGTCTACGCGACCGGCATGCCCGTCGTGCTCCCCGACGTGGCCCATGCGCCCGAGTTCATTGACCGCACTGGTGCATTCAGTGCACCGGACGAGCGCATGCTGGCCTTCGTCGTGGTACCCCTGAAGACCGACAACGCCATCATTGGCGTGCTCGCCGCGCAACGCGTCGTCGAGGGCGGCGCTCGGTTGACGGACGACCAGCGCTTCCTGACCATGGTCGCCACGCTGCTGGCGCAGGCGGCGTCGCTGCACTTTGCGGTGCGCGATGAGCACAAGCGCCTGCAGCTCGAAACGACGCGGCTGCAAAAGGCACTCAAGCGCGAACCGCGCGGGCGCTTCGCGCTGGAAAACGTGGTGGGCGAGTCCAAGCCGATGCAGCAGGTCTTCGTCGAGGTCCACCAGGCGGCGCCTTCGCGGGCCACCGTGCTGCTGCGAGGCGAAAGCGGCACCGGCAAGGAGGCCATAGCCCGCGCCATCCACTACCTGTCGCCGCGCAAGGATGAGGCCTTCATCAAGGTCAATTGCGCGGCCCTGACCGAGACCCTGCTCGAAAGCGAACTGTTCGGCCATGAGAAGGGTGCCTTCACGGGCGCGGTCGGCGACCGAAAGGGCCGCTTCTAGATGGCCCACGGCGGCACGCTGTTCCTCGATGAGATCGGTGACATCTCACCCGGCTTCCAGGCCAAGCTGCTGCGCGTTCTGCAGGAGCGCGAGTTCGAGCGCGTGGGTGGGAGCAAGTCGGTGAAGGTGGACGTGCGCCTGATCTGCGCCACCAACCGCGATCTGGAGAAGATGGTTCAACGCGGAGAGTACCGGGCTGACCTGTACTACCGGGTCAATGTGGTGTCGATCTTCCTGCCGCCACTGCGCGAGCGCCGCGCCGACATTCCGCCCCTGGTCCTGCACTTCCTCGACCGCTACAACAAGGAAAACCACCGCAACCTCAAGCTCACGCCGGAGGCGCTCACCGTGCTGACCAGTTGCTACTGGCCCGGCAATGTCCGCGAACTGGAGAATTGCATCGAGCGCACGGCGACCATGGTGCAGGGGGATGCCATCCGCGACCTGGCTTTCCCGTGCAAGCAGAACCGCTGCCTGACCCAGACGCTGCATTTCGTGGACAAGGCCGACGCCGTGGCTGCGGTGAGCGGCTCGGTGGCGGCGAATGCCCGTACTCCAGCCGCAAGCCGCGAGAACGCCGGCGCATCTGCGGCGGAACCTCTGAGCGTGAAACGCATCGGACCGACCGAGGGCGTCATGCCGATTGGCGAGCGGCCGCCCCCGTCTGCGGCGGCGCCCGAGGACGAGCGCGAGCGCCTGATTTGGGCAATGGAACAATGCGGGTGGGTGCAAGCCAAGGCGGCGCGCCTGCTTCGCGTCACGCCCCGGCAACTTGGATATGCACTGTCGAAGCATCTCATCGAGGTTCGAAAGTTCTAGGGGATTCGCTGAACAAGTCACCGCTGTAGGAGCGCATGCTGCCAGAGCGAGCCGCGTCGTGAGGTACCGTCGGCACTGTTTTCACTCAGCAGGCGAAGCTCGATGACTGGCGTGACATCGCGGGCGAGGGTGCACTTGCGCATTGATCGCGTCGTGCCGGCCATCCGGGCATCTTTGAGCCATTGGACCGCGAATTCGCCGAACGTCTTGGCGCGCGCAAGACGACGCTTTTCGCGCTGCTTCTCGATGGCCGGCGACCTCCCCTCCCCGACGGCGCGCATGGCGTCTGCAAGGCGTTCAGGCGAGCGAAGGCGCCGTCAGGCGGGCTGCTGACGGTCAGCCTTGGAACATGAAGGTTGGCAGCCTCTGGCACCAGCTGGTCGATGGCCGTTCGGGTGAGCGAATGCTTACCTCCCCGGCCCCGCCAACGTCAGAGCGGCGGAAAGCGAGTCACACCTCCAGTGGGCAACTTGACCATGCTGGCAGCAAATAGCGGGTGGGCCAGCCAGCCGTTCAGCCAGGCACGCACCGACGGCAACTCCAGCGTTGCAAACCAGTCGGGCTCCACGGCGGCGAACTGGCGGATGAAGGGCATCAGGGCCAAGTCGGTGGCGCACGGCGCGTCACCGCCCAGATAGGGCGCGCTGTGCACGCGGACTTCCAGCAGTCGCAAAAGCACCTCTACCGCTCGGTCGCGATGCTCGTCGGGCGTGAGGGCCTCACCTGGGTAGCGCTGGGGGTACTTCCAGCGGTCCAAGTGGTGCTTGAAGTCGCCATCGTTTCGCTGCACCAGATCGATGTTCCCAGGCGACTGCGCGCGGTCCCACCAGTCCTGCACACGACCTGAAGCCAGTGCCCAGCGCATGATGTCCCAGCTCTCCTCAATCACGCGGCCATCGGGCAACTGCAGCACCGGTACCGTGGCCTTGGGAGACAAGGCCAGCAAACCGGCCGGCTTGGCGCGCAAGCTGACCTCGACCGCCTCAAAGGCTCGCCCGGCTTGCAGCAGTGCCATGCGTGCGCGCATCGCGTAAGGGCAGCGTCGAAAGGTGTAGAGCCGCGGCAACCGCGGATCAGCCTGAGAGTGTGGCGCGTGCACGATCAAATCACCGGCATGAACGTCAACGGGCCCACTGCACCTCGAATTGGTGTCGGGTTGCGCCGACCTGGATCGACACCTCATCGCCCTCGCACTTGCCCAGCATCGCCTGACCTAGTGGCGCTTCGATGCTGACCACATGAACGACCTGATCGCCGCTTGCCAACGTCATGCTGCCGCCGGCAAGCCCCAGGAACAGCTGTTGCTGACGGTCGTCGGCATCGACAAGGCAGACCAGTGCGCCCAGTTGTATGCCTTTACTGGCGTCGTAGGCGCCGGGGCGGAACTGGCGCCACTCCGACATCACCCGGCGGATGGCTTCGGCGCGGCGCGCCTGGCCGGTGGCCAGGTAGGCAGCTTCGAGACCCAATGTGTCGTACTTGTTCTCGGCGATGTTTTCTTCGTGCGTCGCCGTTTCGTGCGCAACGCGCGCTGCCTGCTCGGTTTGCAACAGGTCCTCGGCGAGCCGCTCCAGCACCTGCTGCCGCAACAAAAGCTTATCCATGATGAAGGCAGGTCTGTCGAACAAAACGGGGGCATCTTGATTGCGAAGGGACTCCATCAGCTCACGGCAAATGCGCCGTCCTGGACGCGCCAGGCCGTGTGCCCATACTGGGTCAACGTGGGCGAGCTCAACACCGCGCAGGCCATGCCCCATGGAACCCAAAGAAGAAAGGTCGCAATTGCCGATCTGATATATCGCGTCACGTCGTTGCGGGCGTGGCTGTCATGGTGCATGCATGAGACCGAAATTCGGGTGAGTCCGCAACACCGATTCGGCATTGAAGGAACGACTCTTTCGAGTCATGAGCGTCGGAGCCGCAATTTGCCAGTTCCTGCGAACACGCGGTCTTCGAGTGCCGACCGTGGAGGAAGCGAAGCAAAGGGGCTCCATCCGATCGAGCGCACAGCCAAGGCGTCATGACCCAAAAGGGTGAGTCGCATCCCACCCTGATGAGGCTGGGCTCACACGCACCCCGTTCCTAGCATCTCCCGCGGCGTGATCCACGCTCAACCGGAGCCCGATATGTCCCCAGACCCAACGGATCCCGTCGATCCCCAGCGCCGCCAAGCGCTGGCCTTGGGTGTCAGCCTCGGCGCGGCCCTGGCCCTACCGCTGGGTGCCACGCTGGCATTGGGCGGCGACGCCCAGGCCGCCACTTCTTCCGCAACCCCTGCATCGAAAGACCTCACGATGAGCACCACCACCACCCAGGACGGCACCACGATCTTCTTCAAGGACTGGGGCCCGAAGACCGCGCAGCCCATCATGTTTCATCATGGCTGGCCGCTGTCCAGTGACGACTGGGATGCCCAGATGCTGTTCTTCGTGCAGCGGGGCTTTCGCGTCGTGGCGCACGACCGCCGCGGCCATGGCCGCTCGGCCCAGGTCGGCGAGGGCCATGACATGGACCACTACGCCGCGGACGCCTTCGCGGTGGCCGAGCATCTGAACCTGCGCAATGCCGTGCACATCGGCCACTCTACCG
>Ga0194137_10001011_pt1 | contig 17758 bp, 16 predicted proteins | sample TARM_MetaG_T3_14_FD_134025 | JGI IMG/M metagenome (GOLD analysis project Ga0194137, IMG submission 134025) | Freshwater microbial communities from Pennsylvania, USA, analyzing microbe dynamics in response to fracking - TARM_MetaG_T3_14 (version 2) | ecosystem: Environmental > Aquatic >... | reverse complement strand
CGTGCAGTCCTTCGAGCTGAGCAATCTCAAAGTCTTGCGTGACAAGCTCGGCCGCCGCGACGGCTTGCGGCTCATGCAACTAGTGGGTGCGCCCAACATGCCGACGGCGGACAGCGTCGCGGCCGGCAAGCCGCAGCTGTTCGAGTCAGTGCTGTCGCCGGAAGGCTTGAAGGCCCTGGCCGGGCACGTGGACGTGCTGGCGCCGCCCACTCGCATGCTCATCCCCTGGGACGCGGCGCAACGCCAGTTGCCGCCCACACGACTGATCGCCGACGCGCATGCGGCGGGCCTGCAGGTTCACACTTGGACGCTACGCCCTGAGAACCGGTTCATGGCAGCGGATTTTCGCAGCGACGCCGGAGAGAACGCCCGCCACGAAGCAGGTGCGATTGCCGAGGCCCGCAGCTTCATCGCCGCGGGCGTCGACGGCTTCTTTGCCGACGACCCTGCACTGGCTCGTAAAGCTGTGGGCTGAGCGTCAGCGGCCAATAGCGCCAGTCTTCGACGCGCCAGCCAACGCCAGGGAAGGTCTGCACTCCGAACCCCAGAAACCAAAAAACCCCAAGTGAGTCAATCACTTGGGGTTGCATATTGGCGGAGTCGGAGGGATTCGAACCCTCGATGCAGGTTTTGCCCACATACTCCCTTAGCAGGGGAGCACCTTCGGCCACTCGGTCACGACTCCAGCACAGCCTCGCATTCTATACCAGCGCGGAACGCTCTCCGAGAGAAATCAGGCCGAAGCGGCTTCCTGGTCGAGATCGAAGGCCTTGTGGAGGGCGCGCACGGCCAGTTCCATGTACTTCTCATCTATGACGACACTGGTCTTGATCTCGCTGGTGGAGATCATCTGGATGTTGATGCCCTCTTCCGACAGCGCGCGGAACATCTTGCTGGCCACGCCGACATGCGAGCGCATGCCGATGCCGACGATGGAGACCTTGCAGATCTTGGGGTCGCCGACGACCTTGCTGGCGTTGGTGGCCGGGCCGACGGTGTTCTGCAGCAACTCCATCGTGCGCGCATAGTCGTTGCGGTGCACGGTGAAGGAGAAGTCGGTCTTGCCGTCGTGGGAGACGTTCTGGATGATGACGTCGATGTCGATGTTGGCCTCGGCCACCGGGCCCAGGATCTGGAAGGCGATGCCGGGCTTGTCGGGCACGCCGAGCAGCGTCACCTTCGCCTCGTCACGGTTGAAGGCAATGCCCGAAACGACGGCTTGTTCCATTTTTTCGTCCTCTTCAAAACTGATCAGGGTGCCGGACTTGGCTTCTTCGTTGATGTCGATGTCCCAGGCCGTGAAGCTGGACAGCACGCGCAGCGGCACGCGGTACTTGCCGGCGAATTCCACCGAGCGGATCTGCAGGATCTTGGAGCCCAGCGACGCCATCTCCAGCATCTCTTCGAAGCTGATGGTGTGCAGGCGGCGAGCCTCGGGCACGATTCGCGGATCGGTCGTGTAGACGCCGTCCACGTCGGTGTAGATCAGGCACTCGTCGGCCTTCATTGCAGCGGCGATGGCCACGGCCGAGGTGTCGGAGCCGCCTCGACCCAGCGTCGTGATGTTGTTGTCGGCATCGATGCCCTGGAAGCCGGCGATGACGACGACCTTGCCCGCGGCCAGGTCGGCGCGCACGCGCTTGTCGTCGATGCTCTCGATTCGGGCCTTGGTGTAGGACGAATCAGTCGCTACCGGCACCTGCCAGCCCGTGTAGCTGACCGCCTGCACACCTTCGGCCTGCAGCGCGATGGCCAGCAGCCCTACCGAGACCTGCTCGCCGGTTGCGGCGATCATGTCCAGTTCGCGGTTGACTTCCGCGCTCGTGCTGGCGGGCGACAGCTCCTTAGCCAGCCCAAGCAGGCGGTTGGTCTCGCCACTCATCGCAGAGGGCACGACCACCATCTGATGGCCGGCGCGCACCCATTTGGCGACGCGCTTTGCGACGTTGCGAATGCGATCGGTGGAACCCATCGAGGTGCCGCCGTACTTGTGGACGATCAGAGCCATGAGATTGAGCGAAGGCTGAAGACGGAGCCGCCGGGACGGCATGCTCGCAAACCCCTGATTTTATGCGGCAGCCCCGCCCCCGCCTTCGCTCTGCGGCAAGGCTGAGTCCTCCAGCCAGCGTAAGGACAGCTGCAGCTCATCTTGATTGGCGAAGGCACGGGCATCCATGCCGAGGCCGGCAACGGCAATGAGGTGCTGCCGGGCGTCGAAAAGCAGGGGCCCGCCGCGCCGCCAGGGCGGCAGGCCCGCCTCCTGACAGGCCTTCTTCAGGCTGCGTGGGACCGAGGCCGGGGCGCGCTGGAACTGCTCGCCGCCGGCGCGGTCGCGCTGAGTCAATCGGGCCAGCCTCCCGGGAGCGATACCCGGCGAGGCGGCCTCGACTTGCCAGGCGCCGTGCCAGCCCGCCTGCGGGTAGACGCCGGGGCGGCTCAGATCGAGTGTCGAATCAGACGGCGCCGAAACCGCTTCGGCGGCCCAGTACAGCCCATCGCGGTAGGCGTGCAAGTCGCCACCTGGCGCAGGCCAGGACAGGGTCGCGCCGGGCCGCCATTCTGCGAGCAGGCGCTCGACCAGGCTGGCCGGCGCGGAGGTGAACTGCGACAGCCAGGCCCGCAGAGCATTGCTGGCGCGAGCGGGCGACAAGGTCGACAGCGCCGCCAGATGTAGACGCTGCGGGCTTGAAATGGTGGCGAGGTCGGCGGCCGCAACTTCAGCCGCCAGATCCGCCGCCTGCTGGGCCCAACGCGCGGCCTGGGCCAGCGCCGGCTCGGCCGCCGGGAATGCCGGCCACAGCGCCTGCCGCAACCGGTTGCGGGCATAACGCGGGTCGTCATTGGTGGGATCTTCGATCCAGCTCAGGCCCCGCGCTTCGGCATAGGCCAGGATGGCGGAGCGTGGCTGCTCCAGCCAGGGGCGCGCCCAGCAGATGCCGTCACGCCACTGCGCCCTGGGCATGCCGGCGAGACCCGCCGGGCCGGCGCCGCGCAGGGCCTGCAGCAGAAAGGTCTCGGCCTGGTCCTGGCGATGCTGGGCCAGCAGCAGCAGGTCGGCACCGGCCGCCACGGCCATGTCGTGCAGGGCGCCATGCCGCCCCTCGCGGGCCCAGGCCTCGACGCTGTCGCCACGCGCCGGCGCGCCGCTCAGCCGCGTGCAGGCGAAGCCGACATCCAGGTCGCGAGCGATTCGCTCGCAATGCGCGGCCCAGTCGTCGGCCTGAGGTTGCAGACCGTGGTGAACATGAAGCGCAACGACCCTGGTGCCTTCCGCCGCGCGGGCGGTGGCATGCAACAGGGCCGTGGAGTCGAGGCCGCCGCTGAAGGCGACCGCTACGCAATCACCGGTTCTTGGTGTCGCCGAATCGGCCATAGGCCTGCAGACGCTCGTAGCGACGGTCCAGCAGTTCGCGGGTCTTGAGGTCGCTGACCTGGCGCAGCGCATCGGACAGCGCACGCTTCAGGTTGGACGCCATCTGCTTGGCATCGCGATGGGCGCCGCCCACCGGCTCGTTGACGATCTTGTCGATGAGCCCCAGGGCCTTGAGGCGGTGGGCCGTGATGCCCAGAGCCTCGGCAGCGTCGGAGGCGCGCTCGCTGCTCTTCCACAGGATGGAGGCACAGCCTTCGGGCGAGATGACGGAGTAGGCCGCGAATTGCAGCATCAGCACCTGGTCGGCCACGCCGATGGCCAGGGCGCCGCCCGAGCCGCCCTCGCCGATGACGGTGGCAATGATGGGCACTTCCAGCTGGGCCATCTCGAGGATGTTGCGGCCGATGGCCTCCGACTGGCCACGCTCCTCGGCACCGATGCCCGGATAGGCGCCCATGGTGTCGATGAAGGTGAAGACGGGCAGGCCGAACTTCTCGGCCAGCTTCATCAGGCGCAGGGCCTTGCGATAGCCCTCGGGGCGCGGCATGCCGAAGTTGCGCAGCGTTCGCTCCTTGGCGTCGGCGCCGCGCTGGTGGCCGATGACGACACAAGGTTGACCGTTGAAGCGGGCGATGCCGCCGACGATGGCGGCGTCGTCGGCGAAATGCCGGTCACCATGCAGCTCCTGGAACTCGGTGAAGACCTCGGCGCAGTAGTCGAGGGTCTGGGGGCGCTGCGGGTGGCGGGCGATCTGATAGACCTGCCAGGGCGCGACATTGGAGTAGACCTCCTTGGTCAGCTGCTGGCTTTTCTTGGAGAGGCGGTCGATCTCTTCCGAGATGTCGACGGCCGACTCGCTCTGCACATAGCGCAGCTCTTCGATCTTGGTCTCGAGCTCGGCAATGGGTTGCTCGAACTCTAGAAAGTGTTTCTTGCTCATCAATAGTCCACGGGTAGTGGGTCGAGGCTGCGCCAAATGTACCAAACCGCAACCGAGCGGTAGGGTGCCCAGGCGTCGCCGACTTCGCGGGCCTCGGCTCGTGACACGGGCTCGCCGGAGAAGTAGTTCTGGCTGATGCCCTTCAGCAGGCCGATGTCATCCAGCGGCATCACATTGGGGCGCATCAGATGGAAGATCAGGAACATCTCGGCCGTCCAGCGGCCAATGCCGCGGATGGCGACCAGCTCCTCGATGATGGCTTCGTCGTCCATCTGCGCCCATTGGCGCACGTGGACCTGGCCGGAGTCGAAATGCTTGGCCAAGTCGGCCAGGTATTCAACCTTGCGTGCCGACAGCCCGGCGGCGCGTTGCTCCTCCACGCCCAGTGCCAGCACGGCGGCCGGCTGGAATTTGGGCATCAACCCGATCCAGCGGTTCCAGACCGACTGGGCCGCCTTGACAGAGATCTGCTGACCGACGATGGAGCGGGCCAGCGTGGCGAAGGCGTCGCCGCGGCTTTGCAGCCGGGCCTCGCCGAACTGCGGGATGAGCTTCTTCATCACCCGGTCGCGCTTGACCAAGTGCTTGCAGGCCTCGTCCCAGTAGGCCGGGATCACTTCGGGCGCGACCTCGGCAGGGGTCTTCGATGACATCAGCTCTTCACCCAGGTCGTGCCACCGGCACCGTCCTTCAGCGTGATGCCCTTGGCCGTCAACTCGGAACGGATGGCGTCGGCGCCGGCGAAGTCCCTGGCGGCCTTGGCGGCCGCCCGGGCCGCGATGCGCTCCTCGATCCAGGCCGCCTCGTCGCCGGAGCCGCCCTGCAGATAAGCACGGGGCTGCTGCTGCAGGATGCCGAGCACGCCGGCCAGGGCCTTGAGCAGGCCGGCACGCTGGGGCGAACGGTCGCGGTTGACCTCATTGACGAGGTCGAACAGCACGGCGATGGCACCTGGGGTGCCGAAGTCCTCGTCCAAGGCCGTCTTGAAGGCGGCAGCACTCGGCTCGGTCCAGTCAATGGCGACGTCGGCCGGCGGCACGGCGTCCAGCGCCGTGTACAGGCGAGTCAGGGCCGTGCGTGCGTCTTCCAGGTGGGCGTCGCTGAAGTTGAAGGGACGGCGGTAGTGGGTGCGCAGCATGAAGAAGCGCAGGGTCTCGCCGTCGAACTTCTGCAGCACGTCGCGGATGGTGAAGAAGTTGCCCAGGCTCTTGGACATCTTCTCGCCATCGACGTTCAGGAAGCCGTTGTGCAACCAATATTTGGCGAAGTCGTAGCCGGCACCCTGGCTCTGCGCGATCTCGTTCTCGTGGTGGGGGAACTGCAGGTCGCTGCCGCCACCATGGATGTCGAAACTCTCGCCCAGCAGGGCGCAGCTCATGGCCGAGCACTCGATATGCCAGCCCGGTCGGCCCTCGCCGAAGGGCGCGGCCCACTTCGCGTCGGCCGGCTCCTCGGGCTTGGCGGCCTTCCACAGCACGAAGTCCAGCGGGTCGAGCTTGCCGTCGTCCACGGCCACGCGCTCGCCGGCGCGCAGGTCATCGACGCTCTTGCCGCTCAACTTGCCGTAGCCATCAAACTTGCGCACGGCGTAGTTCACGTCGCCACCTTCAGCGCGGTAGGCCAGGCCACGAGCTTCGAGGCGCTCGATCAGGGACAGCATCTGCGGCACGTAGTCGGTGGCGCGCGGCTCATGGTCGGGGCGCAGCAGGCCGACGGCGGCGAAGTCCTCGTGCATTGCGGCCGACATCTCTTCGGTGAGCTGGCGGATGGTGATGCCGCGCTCGACAGCGCGCTTGATGATCTTGTCGTCGATGTCGGTGATGTTGCGCACATAGGTGACATCCAGACCGCTGGCGCGCAGCCAGCGATAGATGACGTCGAACGCCATGTTCATGCGCAGATGCCCCATATGACACAGGTCGTAGACCGTGATGCCGCAAACGTACATGCGCACTTGGCCAGGCACGAGCGGTTGAAAGTCTTCGAGAGTGCGGCTGAGGGAATTGAAAACGCGCAGGGCCATGGAGAAACGGGCGGCAGCCACCAACAAGAAGCCCCGCACCGGGTCCGGCCAGGCGGGGCTCATAGAATGAATTCAGTATAGCGGCCGACCTCTGTTGTCGTCCTTCCTGCCGCCCCCGCGTCAACCCTCATGCGCCTGCCCCTCCCTCCCCTCCTGCTACCCGTCATGTTGGTCATGGCGCTGGCCGCCGCGCCGGCCCGGGCCGACGACCTCGCCAACGCCCAGCGGCTGTGGCTGGCCGGCCAGAAGACCCAGGCCGTCGAACAGATCGAACAGGCCCTGACCCGCCAGCCCGACGACTTGCAGCTGCGCTTCGCCCTGGGCGTCATGCGCATGGAACTCGGCGAACGTGCCAAGGCCCTGGACCTCTTCACCCGCCTGACGCAAGACTTCCCCGACCTGGCCGACCCTTACAACAACCTCGCCGTGCTGCATGCCGCCGCCGGCGAGCTGGACGAGGCCAAGGTCGCGCTCGAGCAGGCCCTGCGCCTGCAACCCGAGCATGCCCAGGCCCAGGAGAATCTCGGCGACGTGCTGGTGCGCCTGGCCCTGCGCGCCTACCAGCGCGCCCAGAAGGCGTCGCCGACGCCCAGCGACGCGCTGGCCGGCAAGATCAACCACACGCTGGCCCTGGCCCGCGATCTGCGAACCCGCTAACCCCAAGCCCCATGACCAAGTTCCTTCCCTTCCTCCTTGCTGGCGCGCTGACTGCGCTGGGCGCCCAGGCCCAGACCGTCCAGCTGCAGACGACGGAGGGCGACATCCGCATCGAGCTGAACGCCGAAAAGGCACCCAAGTCGGTGGCCAACTTCCTGCAGTATGTGAAGGCCGGTCACTACAACGGCACGGTCTTCCACCGCGTCATCGACGGTTTCATGATCCAGGGCGGCGGCTATGACGCCAAGCTGGCCCAGAAGCCGACCAAGCCGCCCATCCCGCTGGAATCGCACAACGGCCTGAGCAATGTGCGCGGCAGCCTCGCGATGGCGCGCACCAACGATCCGAACTCGGCCACCTCGCAGTTCTTCATCAACGTCGTCGACAACCCGCGCCTGGACGGCGACCCCGAGGACAAGGCCAGTGGCTATGCCGTCTTCGGCCAGGTCATCGAGGGGATGGACGTTGTCGACAAGATCCGCGTCGTCGAGACGGCGCCGCACGGCATGCACCAGAACCTGCCCGTCAAAGCCATCTTCATCACCAAGGCTCTCGTCGAGCCCGTCAAAAAATGAGCCAAGTCAAACTCACCACCAACCACGGCGACATCCTCATCGAACTGGATGCCGAGAAGGCGCCGCTGTCCGTCGCCAACTTCCTTAGCTACGTCCGCAGCGGCCACTACGACGGCACCGTCTTCCACCGCGTCATCAAGGGCTTCATGATCCAGGGCGGCGGTTTCGAAGTCGGCATGAAGCAAAAGCCCACCGAGGCCCCCATCCAGAACGAGGCCAACAACGGCCTGAAGAACGCCCACTACACCCTGGCCATGGCGCGCACCAATGCGCCCCACTCGGCCACGGCGCAGTTCTTCATCAACACGACCAACAACGGCTTCCTGGACTTCAAGTCCGAGAGCCCGTCGGGCTGGGGCTATGCCGTCTTCGGCAAGGTCATCGAGGGCAAGGAAGTCGTCGACAAGATCGAGAAGTCCAAGACCGCCGGCCGCGGCGGCCATGGGGACGTGCCCGTCGAGGACGTCATCATCGAGAAGGCCGTCGAGGTTTGATCCACAGGCTGACGGCCCCGGCGCATTGGCAGCAGGTCGACCTGCTGTCCGATCTGCACCTCGGGCCCGACACGCCGGGCACCCTGGCCCGGCTTGAAAGGCATCTGGCCGAGACACCCGCGCAGGCGGTGCTGCTGCTGGGCGACATCTTCGAGGTCTGGGTCGGCGACGACGCCCGCCATGAGCCCTTCGAGGCCGGTGTCGTGCGCCTGTTGCACACGGCGTCCAAGCGGCTCGACCTCTTCTTCATGCGTGGCAACCGCGACTTCCTCGTCGGCGCCGAACTGCTGGCCGACGCCGGCATGACCGACCTGCCCGACCCCTGCCTGCTCGAAGCCTTCGGCCAGGGCTGGCTGCTGGTGCATGGCGACGCGCAATGCCTGGACGACACAGCCTACCAGGCCTTCCGCCGCCAGGTGCGTTCGCCCGAGTGGCAGGCCCAGTTGCTGACCCAGCCTCTCGCCGACCGCCAGGCCCTGGGCCGGCAGATGCGCGAAGCCAGCCGCGCGGCGCAAGCCAGGCAGCTGATGGCCACCGACCTCGACGCCGAGGCCTGTCGCGCCGTGCTGCGCGAGGCGGGTGCGACGACCCTGATCCACGGCCACACCCACCGTCCGGCCCTGCACGACCTGGGCGAAGGCCTGCAGCGCGTCGTGCTGTCCGACTGGGACCTGGATGCCCAGCCACCGCGCGGCGACGTGATCCGCCTGTCGGCCACCGGCCTGCAACGCCTGCCGCTGTGATCCTCAGAGCCCTCAAGCACTGGCGCGAGCAACGCGCCGTCGAGCGCCATGCCATCCCGGATGCGCTGTGGCAGCTGACGCTGCTGCGCTACCCCTTCCTGGCCCGGTGCAGCGAGGACGACCTCGTCGAGCTGAAGCGGCTGTGCAGCCTCTTCCTGTCGACCAAGGAATTCCACGGCGTCGGCGGTTTCGAGGTCAGTGACGAGGTCGCCGTGGCCGTCGCTGCCCAGGCCTGCCTGCCAGTGCTGCGCCTAGGCCTATCGTGGTACGACGGCTTCATCGGCATCGTCATGCACGAGGGCGAGGTCGTCGCGCAGCGACGCTTCGAGGATGAGGACGGCGTCGTCCATGAATACGACGAGGAACTGGCCGGCGAAGCCATGGAAGGCGGCCCGCTGATGCTGGCCTGGAAGGCCATCGCCGTCAGCGACGACCCTGCCGAGTTCGGCGCCGACGCGGTCTACAACGTCGTCATCCACGAGTTCGCGCATGTCATCGACATGCGCGACGGCGTCGCCGACGGCGTACCGCCCTTGAGCGCCGAGGAACGCGAGCGCTGGATCGCCGTCATCGACGCCGAGTGGGAGAAGTTCTGCGAGCGCATCGATGCCGGCGAGGAGACGCTGATCGACCCCTATGGCGCCGAAGCCGTCGAGGAATTCTTCGCCGTCGCCGTCGAAGCCTTCTTCGTCGCCCCGGCAGCCATGCGCATCGAGGAGCCGGCAATGTACAAGCTGCTGGCCGGCTTTTTCAGGCAGGACCCGGCTCAGCAAACGTAGTGCCTTGCCCAGCGGCCGTCGTGGAACCCGCTTTGCCGGGCCACTGACGGCGCCCCCCTCGAGGGGGCAGGCGTAAGCCGGTAGGGGGTGGGCTATGCGGTCGCGGGTTCCGCCTTCGGCTTGCCGTCCTTGCTGGGCTTGGGCGGCGTGGGCTGGATGTCCAGCACCGTCTCGCCCTTGTCGTCCACGTCCACGCTGAGGCGCCCGCCGTCGACCAGCTTGCCGAACAGCAGCTCGTCGGCCAGCGCTCGGCGAATGGTGTCCTGGATGAGGCGCTGCATAGGCCGGGCTCCCATCAGCGGATCGAAGCCCTTCTTGGCGAGATGCTTGCGCAGTGCGTCCGAGAAGCTGACCTCGACCTTCTTCTCCTGCAGCTGGCTTTCCAGCTGCAGCAGGAATTTGTCGACCACGCGCAGAATGATCTCCTCGTCCAGCGGGCGGAAGGACACGATGGCATCCAGGCGATTGCGGAACTCCGGCGTGAACAGGCGCTTGATGTCGGCCATCTCGTCGCCCTGCTGGCGCTGGGTCGTGAAGCCGATTGTGGCCTTGTTCAGGGCCTCGGCGCCCGCATTCGTCGTCATGATGATGATGACGTTGCGGAAGTCGGCCTTGCGTCCGTTATTGTCGGTCAGCGTGCCGTGGTCCATGACCTGCAGAAGCACGTTGAAGACGTCCGGGTGAGCCTTCTCAATCTCGTCAAGCAGTAGCACGGCGTGCGGCTTCTTGGTGACGGCCTCGGTCAGCAGGCCGCCCTGGTCGAAGCCGACATAGCCCGGAGGCGCGCCGATCAGGCGGCTGACGGCGTGGCGCTCCATGTACTCTGACATGTCGAAGCGGATCAGCTCCACGCCCAGGATGTAGGCGAGCTGCTTGGCCACTTCGGTCTTGCCGACGCCCGTGGGGCCGCTGAACAGGAAGCTGCCCACCGGCTTGTCCGGCCGGCCGAGGCCCGACCGCGCCATCTTGATGGCGGCCGCGAGCGCATCGACGGCCGGGTCCTGACCGAAGACGACGCTCTTCAGGTCGCGGTCCAGGGTCTTGAGCTTGCTGCGGTCGTCACTGTTGACCGAGGCGGGCGGGATGCGCGCGATCTTGGCGACGATGTCCTCGACCTCGGCACGCGTGATGGTCTTCTTCTGCTTGCTCTTGGGCAGGATGCGCTGGGCGGCGCCGGCCTCGTCGATGACGTCGATGGCCTTGTCCGGCAGATGGCGGTCGTTGATGTACTTGGCCGACAGCTCGGCCGCGGCCTGCAGCGCGCCCAGAGCGTACTTGACCGAGTGGTGCTCCTCGAAGCGGCTCTTCAGCCCCTTCAGGATCTCGATGGTCTGCTCGACCGAGGGTTCGGCCACATCGATCTTCTGGAAGCGCCGGCTCAGGGCCGCGTCCTTCTCGAAGATGCCGCGGTATTCGGTAAAGGTGGTGGCTCCGATGCACTTCATCGCGCCGCTGGACAGGGCCGGCTTGAGCAGATTGCTCGCGTCCAGCGTGCCGCCCGACGCCGCTCCGGCGCCGATCAGGGTGTGGATCTCGTCGATGAAGAGGACGGCGTTGGGCTGGTCCTTCAGCGCCTTCAGCACTGCCTTCAGGCGCTGCTCTAAGTCGCCGCGGTACTTGGTGCCCGCCAGCAGCGCACCCATGTCCAGGGAGTAGACGATGGCGTCGGCCAGCACTTCGGGCACTTCACCTTCGGTAATGCGCCAGGCCAGGCCTTCAGCGATGGCCGTCTTTCCCACGCCGGCCTCACCCACCAGCAGCGGGTTGTTCTTGCGGCGGCGGCACAGCACCTGCACCACGCGCTCGACCTCGGCCTCGCGGCCGATCAACGGGTCGATCTTGCCGTCCTTGGCCTGCTGGTTGAGATTCTGGGTGAACTGCTCCAGCGGCGAGGCCTTGGCGTTGCCGCCCTCGCCTTCCTCGCGCTCGGCGTCCTGGCCGCCGGGGGCCTGGCCTTCCGGGTTCTTGGGCGGCTCCGGGTCGGTCTTCTTGATGCCGTGGGCAATGAAATTGACAACGTCCAGACGCGTCACGCCCTGCTGGTGCAGGTAGTAGACGGCGTGGGAATCCTTCTCGCCGAAAATGGCCACCAGCACATTGGCGCCGGTGACTTCCTTCTTGCCGCTGCCGGTGCTCTGCACATGCATGATGGCGCGCTGGATGACGCGCTGGAAACCCAGCGTCGGCTGGGTGTCCACTTCGTCGCTGCCGCCCACCATGGGGGTGTTTTCCTTGATGAACTGCGTCAGGCTCTTGCGCAGGTCGTCCAGGTTGGCGGCGCAGGCGCGCAGCACCTCCGCGGCGCTGGGGTTGTCGAGCAGGGCGAGCAGCAGGTGCTCGACGGTGATGAATTCGTGCCGCTGCTGGCGCGCCTCGACGAACGCCATGTGCAAACTGACTTCAAGCTCTTGCGCAATCATGCGGCCTCCATAATGCACTGCAGGGGGTGGCCGGCACGCCGTGAGGCGGCCAGAACCAGCTCCACCTTGGTCGCGGCGACGTCCTTGGTGAAGACACCGCAGACCCCGCGACCCTCGTGGTGGATTTTAAGCATGATCTGCGTCGCCGTATCGAGGTCATGCCGGAAAAATTCCTGCAGAACCATGACTACAAACTCCATCGGCGTGAAATCGTCGTTCAAGAGCAGAACCTGATAGAGCCGTGGGGGCTCGGTTTTCTGGGTCTGGCGCTCGACGACGACCGCCCCGTCGCCTTCGTCCTTGCCCGGCTTCATGGGAGGCACGGGCGGGGGCGGCGTCGACTGGTTTTGCGGTGAAAAAACGGGGAGCACAGGCATGAGGGGATTCTATCGACGGGGGGTTTCCCTCGCCGACTGCGGGCAAGTGGCGACGCCCCCCCGAAATTGCAAGCGAGACCCTGTTCAGCGCCTCCTTATGGTTCCCGCAAGGCAGCAGAGAGTCGCGATCTAGGCGCCCGCCGCGAGCCAGGCCCGAGCCTGGCCGCGCGGGAGCAACAACGAGTGCGGCTCTTTGCTGCCTTGCCCCTGGGGCTGCCCCCAAAAAACAGCGTCTGCGGCGTTGCAAACCCTCGCCGGGCACCCAGCCCGCCTCCGGTTTGCACCGTGCACCCACTGCTTTTGCGGGGCAACGGGCACCGTGAAGGGACCTTGATCAGGTTCTGAGGGTGAACCCGGCCGGGAAGGTCCTGAATTGACGCCATTTGTCGCGCTACCAAAATTGCGCCCGCCTCTGTGGGAGGCGTAGCACAAGAATGGAGACAACATGATGGCGCTGGGCAAGGTTAAGTGGTTCAACGATGCCAAGGGCTTTGGTTTCATCGAGCCGGAGGCCGGCGGTGATGACGTCTTCGCTCATTTCTCGGCCATCCAGATGGAAGGCTTCCGCACGCTGAAGCAGGGCAGCCAGGTCCAGTTCGACCTGGTGCAAGGCCCCAAGGGTCAGTTGGCCCAGAACATCACACCGATGGAGGCCGCCCGCAGCCTGGAGCAGCCTCAGGCCTCCTGAAGCTTTTCTCCCCCCAAAAGCCCCGTGAGCCGCAAGGCCACGGGGCTTTCGCATGGCGGGGTGACATTTCGGCGCGCGACCCGGCTTGCTAAAGTCCATGGCTTGCGCACAGCGACCTGGCCGCTGCGCGCTGCACGGATTTCCATTTCACCGGACCACGCTCATGACCGCCGAAAAGACGCCCCAGATTGTTTACACCCTGACCGACGAAGCCCCCCGCCTGGCCACGGCCTCGCTGCTGCCCGTCGTCCAGGCCTTCGCGGCCCAGGCGGGCATCGACGTCGTCACCAGCGACATCTCGGTCGCCGGCCGCATCCTGGGCCAGTTCCCCGAGCTGCTGACCGAAGAGCAGCGCCAGCCCGACAACCTGGCCGCCCTGGGCAAGCTGACGCTCAAGCCCGAAGCCAACATCATCAAGCTGCCCAATATCAGCGCCTCGGTGGCTCAATTGAAGGCCGCCATCAAGGAACTGCAGGACAAGGGCTACAAGATCCCCGACTTCCCCGAGAAGCCCGAGACCGACGAGCAAAAGGACATCCGCGCCCGCTACAACAAGTGCATCGGCTCGGCCGTGAACCCGGTGCTGCGCGAAGGCAACTCCGACCGCCGCGCCCCCAAGGCCGTCAAGGAATACGCCCGCAAGAACCCGCACCGCATGGACCCCTGGAGCCAGGCCTCGCGCTCCCACGTGTCCCACATGCATGACGGCGACTTCTATCACGGCGAAAAGTCCATGACCCTGGACCGCGCCCGCGACGTCAAGATGGAGCTCATCACCAAGAGCGGCAAGACCATCGTGCTCAAGCCCAAGGTCTCGCTGCTGGACCGCGAGGTCATCGACTCCATGTTCATGAGCAAGAAGGCCCTGCTGGCCTTTTACGAGCGCGAGATCGAGGACGCGCGCAAGACCGGCGTGATGTTCTCCCTGCACGTCAAGGCCACCATGATGAAGGTGAGCCACCCCATCGTGTTCGGCCACTGCGTGAAGATCTTCTACAAGGAAGCCTTCGAGAAGCACGCCAAGCTCTTCGACGAACTGGGCGTCAACGTCAACAACGGCATGGTGGACCTCTACACCAAGATCGCCACCCTGCCCCAGAGCACCCAGGACGAGATCAAGCGCGACCTGCACGCCTGCCACGAGCACCGCCCGGAACTCGCCATGGTGGACTCGGCCAAGGGCATCACCAACTTCCACTCGCCCAACGACATCATCGTGGACGCCTCCATGCCGGCCATGATCCGCAGCGGCGGCAAGATGTACGGTGCCGACGGCCGCCTGAAGGACGTCAAGGCCGTCATGCCCGAGTCGACCTTCGCCCGCATCTACCAGGAGATGATCAACTTCTGCAAATGGCATGGCGCCTTCGACCCGCGCACCATGGGCACGGTGCCCAACGTCGGCCTGATGGCCCAGCAGGCCGAGGAATACGGCTCGCACGACAAGACCTTCGAAATCACCGAGGACGGCGTCGCCAACATCACCGACCTGGAAACGGGCGAGGTGCTGCTGAGCCAGAACGTCGAGCAGGGCGACATCTGGCGCATGTGCCAGGTCAAGGACGCCGCCATCCGCGACTGGGTCAAGCTGGCCGTCAACCGCGCCCGCAACTCCGGCATGCCGGTGGTCTTCTGGCTGGACAGCTACCGCCCCCACGAGGCCCAGCTGATCCGCAAGGTCAAGATGTACCTCCACGAACACGACACGACCGGCCTGGACATCCAGATCATGAGCCAGGTCCGCGCCATGCGCTACACGCTGGAACGCGTCATCCGCGGCCTGGACACCATCAGCGCCACCGGCAACATCCTCCGTGACTACCTGACCGACCTCTTCCCCATCATGGAGCTGGGCACCTCGGCCAAGATGCTGTCCATCGTGCCGCTGATGGCCGGCGGCGGCATGTACGAAACGGGCGCCGGTGGCTCGGCCCCGAAGCATGTGCAGCAGCTGGTGGAAGAAAACCACCTGCGCTGGGATTCGCTGGGCGAGTTCCTGGCCCTGGCCGTCAGCCTGGAAGATCTCGGCATCAAGAACAAGAACGCCAAGGCCAAGGTGCTGGCCAAGACCCTGGACGCCGCCACCGGCAAACTGCTGGACAACGGCAAGGGCCCCAGCCCCAAGACCGGCGAGCTGGACAACCGCGGCAGCCACTTCTACTTGACCCTTTACTGGGCCCAGGAGCTGGCCGCCCAGACCGAGGACGCCGACCTGGCCGCCCGCTTCAAGCCGGTGGCCGAGGCCCTGGCCGCCAACGAAGCCAAGATCGCCGAGGAACTGAAGGCCGTGCAGGGCCAGCCGACCGACATCGGCGGCTACTTCCTGCCAGACGTGGCCAAGCTGGACAAGGTCATGCGTCCGAGCGCCACGTTCAACGCGGTGCTGGCTTCCTTGAACTGACGGTAGACGCCTGACGGCGGGGCTTCGGCCCCGCATCGATCACGCCGCTGTGCAGGCCATGCCAGCGGCTTTTTTCATGGTGCGGCGTCCACCACCTCGGCCGCTGCACGGAAGGCGTCCACCGCCGCGGGGAAGCCGCAGTAGACGCTGGCATGCAGGAAGATTTCCTGCAGCTCCTCCACCGTCACGCCATTGTTCAGGGCGCCGCGCACATGGGTCTTGAGCTCGTTCGCGCGGCCCAAGGCCACCAGCATGGACACCGTCACGATGCTGCGCGTGCGCAGGTCTATGCCCGGGCGCTGCCAGGTGTTGCCCCAGGCATGGCGGGTGACAAGCTCCTGCAGCGGCTCGGTGAACGATGTGACCTTGGCGAGTGCGGCGTCCACATAGGCGTCGCCCAGCACGGCGCGGCGGGTTGCAAGGCCTGAAGGGTCGAGATCCATGGCGACTCCTTGGTTGGTGCGGTGCAGCATACCGAGGCGCCAGCGAGGCCGTTTCAGAAAGCATGAAGCCCATCGCCGCGAGATGCGATGGGCTTCGGCGCGCACACCGGGCAACGCCCGGCTACATCACTCCATCTGGTCGATCATGACCTGCCCGAAGCCCGAGCACGACACCTGGGTCGCGCCGTCCATCAGCCGGGCGAAGTCATAGGTGACCTTCTTGCTGAGGATGGCCTTTTCCATCGCGCTGATGATGAGGTCGGCGGCTTCCTTCCAGCCCATGTGGCGCAGCATCATCTCGGCGGACAGGATCTCGGAGCCGGGGTTCACATAGTCCTTGCCGGCGTACTTGGGCGCCGTGCCATGGGTGGCCTCGAACATGGCGATGGAGTCGCTCATGTTGGCGCCAGGCGCGATGCCGATGCCGCCGACCTGGGCGGCCAGCGCGTCGGAAATGTAGTCGCCGTTCAGGTTCAGCGTCGCGATGACGCTGTACTCGGCCGGGCGCAGGATGATCTGCTGCAGGAAGGCGTCGGCGATGCTGTCCTTGATGGTGATGTCCTTGCCCGTCTTGGGATTCTTGAACTTGCACCAGGGGCCGCCGTCGATGGGCTGGGCGCCGAACTCCTTCTGGGCCAGCGCATAGGCCCAGTCACGGAAACCGCCTTCCGTGAACTTCATGATGTTGCCCTTGTGCACGATGGTCACGCTGGGCTTGTTGTTGTCGATGGCGTACTGGATGGCCTTGCGCACCAGGCGCTCGGTGCCCTCGCGCGAGACCGGCTTGACGCCGATGCCCGAGGTGTTGGGAAAGCGGATCTTCTTGACGCCCAGTTCGTCCTGCAGGAACTTGATGAGCTTCTTGGCCTTGTCGCTCTCGGCCTCGTACTCGATGCCGGCATAGATGTCCTCCGAGTTCTCGCGGAAGATGACCATGTCGACCTTGTGGGGCTCCTTCACCGGGCTGGGCACGCCGTCGAAATACTGCACCGGGCGCAGGCAGACATAGAGGTCCAACTCCTGGCGCAGCGCGACGTTCAGCGAGCGGATGCCGCCACCGACGGGCGTGGTCAACGGACCCTTGATGGAGACGATGTAGTCCTTCACGACCTGCAGCGTCTCTTCCGGCAGCCACACGTCGGGACCATAGACGCGGGTGCTTTTCTCGCCGGCATAGACCTCCATCCAGTGGATCTTGCGGGCACCGCCATAGCTCTTGGCCACGGCCGCATCCACCACCTTCAGCATGACGGGCGTGATGTCCAGGCCAGTGCCGTCACCCTCGATATACGGAATGATGGGGTTGTGGGGCACGTTCAGCGAGAAGTCGGCATTGACGGTGATCTTCTGGCCGCCTTCGGGCACCTGGATGTGTTGGTACATGGCTTGTGGGCTTTCGCTACGGAGACGGGAAACAACGAAACCCGGCGAGTTTATGGCCGCCTCAACAGGCCAGCATGACGCGCTGCCAAACCCCGTGGCCCAGGGCCCAGGCTGCGCCGAGCACCAGGGCCAGGCCGGCCAGGCGCAGGGCCAGCATCTCGCCGCCCGCACCGCGCTTGAGCAGGCGCGCGCGCCACAACGGCGCGATGACCAGGCCCGGCGTGCTGGCCAGCGCGAAGCCGGCCATGGCCGTGGCGCCGCCGGCGACGGAATCCGCAAGGCTGGCCAGCAGCAGGGCCGCGTGCAGCAGGCCGCAGGGCAAGGCAACCCAGGCCAGCCCGGTGGCGAAGGCATGGCGGGGCTGTGGACGCCACCGCAGTGCACCCAGCCAGACCGGCATGCGCCCCCGCACGAGCAGCGTCAGCCCCAGCAGCAGCACGGCGGCCTGCAGCAATGCCCAGG
>Ga0194137_10001010_pt1 | contig 17759 bp, 17 predicted proteins | sample TARM_MetaG_T3_14_FD_134025 | JGI IMG/M metagenome (GOLD analysis project Ga0194137, IMG submission 134025) | Freshwater microbial communities from Pennsylvania, USA, analyzing microbe dynamics in response to fracking - TARM_MetaG_T3_14 (version 2) | ecosystem: Environmental > Aquatic >... | reverse complement strand
TTTTCAATCAGGGAGTACACATTGGAGAGCGTCAGGTCGCGAAGTCGTTTGAACAGGGACATGGTTTGTTTTCCTCCTTGGGTCGGTTCTGAATGGAATCGGCATCAGCATAGTTAGCTAGTAAGAAGCTCTGAACCGAGTTTTTTCTGCCGTTGAATCTACATACGGCGCAGCGGCAGGAAGGTTTCTTCCGCACCGCCTTTTTTTGCATGGATTAGAGCATGCGCCGTCAGGGTACAACTGTGGTAAAAGCTTCAACCGTTAATGGGGGTCTGCCGGGTGAAAATCGGACGTTTTTATCAAATCTGCATCAGCATCATTCTCGTGCTGCTCATCTTGTACCTGATGTCCAAGCTGGACTTCGTCTATCGTCCGGTGCTGCTTGCATTCAACATGCTCCTGCTGCCGTTTGTCGTGTCCTTCTTCTTCTATTACCTGTTCAGGCCGCTCGTCACCCAGCTCCACAAGTGGAACCTGCCCAAGTGGCTGGCCGTGCTGCTGCTGTTCATCCTGATCTTCTCCGTCTTCGCTCTGCTGATTGTGCTCGTATGGCCGCCTCTGCAGTCCCAGACACAGGAATTTTTGAACAACCTGCCCGCCTTGGCTTCCGCCGTTCAGGACCAGATCGACTACCTGCAGCAGCAGAGCATCGCGGGCTTCAGCCTGAAGGAGCTTGATCTGACGACCAAGGTGTCGACCTATCTGGAGCAGTTCATCAACTACGCTTCCACTTATCTCCAGGGTGCCGTGTCGATCGTGACTACGGTGTTCCTCGTCGTCGGCACGGTGCCGGTCCTCCTCTACTATATGCTGAAGGAAGACCGGAAAGGCTATACGTCGTTCGTCCGGTTCTCTCCGGCCAAATACCGTAGCGATGCCATCGAAATCTTCAACTCCATCGACAAGATGCTCAGCGAGTTCGTCATCGGGCGGGTCGTCTGCTGCCTTGCGCTCGGCGCTTTCTGCTACATCGGCTTTTTGATCGTAGACCTGCCGTATTCGCTGCTGCTGGCGATTTTTGTCGGCTCCATGAACATGATTCCCTATATCGGCTCCATTATCGGCGCGGTGCCATGCATTCTGATCGCCTTCACCGATTCCTTCTCGTCCGCCGTATGGGTTCTCGTCATCATCCTGATCGCCCAGCAGTTGGAAGGCAACCTGATCTCCCCGTTCGTCTACGGGCGGACGATGGACATCCACCCGCTCACCACGATCGTCGTCGTGCTGATCGCCGGGGCGGTCAGCGGCATCGTCGGCGTCATGATTTCCATTCCCGTCTACATGATGGCCAAAATCATCATCCTGCAGATCGCGGAGCATTACGAGAAGAGATCTCAGCCGGAAGGCTCTCCTTGAGTACGAAGGGAGGCTCGGCCGGAAGGCTCTCCTTGAGTACGAAGGGAGGCTCGGCCGGAAGGCTCTCCTTGCTTTGGGAGCCGACTACGACAAGCTTGAAGCCTGCCTCTCCTTCAGCGGAGCCCGCTCGTTCCGTCCATTGGCATTTGCAAGCAGCCGCCTGTACCCAGGCGGCTTTTGGGCTTGCGGACGCAGCCGCATCAGGCGGCTGTCCCCGAGTCCGAATCACTCCGGCGGCAGCCAGGTAATCTCTTCGACGGTCCAAGATGTGCCGCTGTAAGCCGCGTCGATTCCGATCTCGCGTGCGAATCTTCTCGGAATTCTCTTCACCGGAAGCGAGGTCGTCAGCTCCCGCTTCAGCACGGGAGCCGAGAACCGCACCGCGCCGGGCCCTTCCCAGCCAGCGGACAAAATGTCCCTGTCCGGAAACAGCTTGCGGGAAGCGCCGAACCCTGCCCGGTACCACGGATGCTCCTGATCCTTCGGCGTGCCGGGATCATTGAGGCAAGCGTACAGCGACAGGCTGTCGAACAGCTGCAGCCGCGCCATATCCAGCGCGGCCTCTTCCGCACTCGCACGCATATTCATGCGGATCCGCCTTTGCCTTACCTCCTCATGCTTGCGGAAGCCATCGACCTGCGCGCCTTCGAACCCTTCGAAAAATGCGGTGTAGAACAAGCTGATCAAAAGCCCCGCATAAGGACATACAGCCTCCGCCTCTTGTATGCCTCTCCGGTAGTAGGCCATCTTGGGCAGGAGAGGATAATCCTCGAATGCGAACGGCCTGCCGGCGGCGTCATTCCAGATCGGGGTCTCGTCCAGCTCGATCCAGCCGCGGTCATGCTGCTCGATCGCATACAGCCGCTCCGCGGAAAACCTTCCGATCGGCAAAAAGCTGTCGCACGCCGCTCTTGCCAGCGCCGCCGACAATGCGGCATGGTCATGCTGGCGGATCAGGACGAACTCTTCTTCCATTTCCCGAATGATCAGGGCAAACACCTCCCTACTCAGCTTAAAAACCAGCTATTGAACGGCTTCTTGCTGCCAGCCCTGTATGCTTCCCACTTTACCACATCCGCCAAGGGATGGAAAAGTCTGCAACTTCAAGCTTCCGCTTGCCGTCTTAAGGATAAAATCGTACCCGGAGAGGAGCGGCATAATGCCAATCAGACGAAAGGCCCGGATGTCCGCGGTTGTCCTCCTCGGCACGTCCATGCTCATGGCCGGCTGCGGAATGTCTGCCCAAGACAAGGAAGCGAAAGCGGAGAAAGAGTTCCGCAAGCAGTCCAGCCGCATCCAGAATCAGGAGCAGGCGCGGTCAGAGGCGGCTCTCAAGCTGAATGAGCCTTATGTGCAGGCAGCCGATGCCTTCGGGCTGTCGCTGTTCCGCGAGCTGGCCAAGACGGACAGGGACAAGAACATCGTCCTCTCTCCATACAGCGTCTCGGAGGCTCTCGGAATGGCTTGGAGCGGAGGCGGCGGCGGGACCAAGGCGGAAATGGCGAAAGCGCTTGGCTGGAACGGCTCTCATCCGGACGAGATCGCGGCCGGCTCAAAAAAGCTTCGTTCCTATCTCCGCCTTCCGGCGGAGGGCATCAAGCTCAAGGCGTCGAATTCCTTCTGGTATCAGAAAGGCCTGCATCTCCTTGAGCCTTATGAAGCCGCGCTCAAGAACAGCTATGAAGCCGACCTGCAGGCCGTCGACATGCCTTCGCCCAAAACGGTCAAGGCTTTGAACGAATGGGTCTCCAAGCATACCGATGGGATGATCGAATCCGTCTTTGATCCCTCCCAAACGCTGAATCCGGATGATCGCGCCATCATGATGAACGCCGTTTATTTCAAAGGGGCCTGGAAGGATGAATTCGACCCTGTCCGGACAAAGCCGGAGCCGTTCCACACGATGGACGGGAATGTTCAAAAGGTCCCGATGATGCAGAGATCCGGTTCTTATGCGCATGTGAAGACGGAACGCCTGGAAGCGGTCCGGATTCCGTATCTTCAGGACAAGCTCGACCTGCTCGTCGTCGTGCCGCAGAGTGGGCTCGGCGTTCCGGATATCGTCGCCGATCTGGAGCGGTACGGGGTTTGGAAGGACGAGCTGGCTCTCTCCCCGGGATCCGTCGCGCTTCCGAGGTTCAAGGCATCTTATAAGGCCGATCTGATTCCGGTCATGAAAACTTTCGGCGTGCAGGGCGCCTTCTCGAGCGGAACATCGGATTTCACCGGCATGTTTGAGCCTTCCGCCCTTTCTTCCGGCCTTTTTATCAATCTCATCCAGCATCAGGCTGTCCTCGAGGTCAAAGAAAAAGGAACCGAAGCGGCAGCCGTTACTGCGCTCGGAATGGCCGGCTCGAGCGCTCCCTCCGATCCTTTCTCGTTCCGAGCAGACCGCCCGTTCTTTTATGCCGTCGAAGACACGACCTCGGGGATGTGGCTGTTCCTCGGCGCCATCAACGATCCTCTCGCAGCGTAAGTGCCGTTCAGGCTTCCCCTCGACCGGGAGGCCTGCCGCGGGTTTCCATGATATCGATGATCCTTCCGATTCCAGTGAGCAGCAATCCCCCTATCAGGCATGCCAAAAAGCTGATATAGATATAGTCGCCGGCAACGCTGAAGCTGAACGCGCTTCCGAATACGGCGATCAGAATGCCTGCGATCATCAAATATAAACCCATCCGCATCCTCCTTTTGTTGCGTTTTGTTCCGATATGACCACAAAAAGATTGCCATTAAGCCTCATAGCCGATACAATGGGAACAAATAAAGTTTAAGGGCTTTAACTTTGGTTCAACCCCGTTTCGGCTTTGCAAACCGCAAAATTTTTTTTCGTCAAAAGTTTAAGCGTTATAACTTTCGAATTTGTCGCACCAAGGAAACTTTCTACTCAGGGGGCACGGCTCATGAAACCAAGCATATTCGATGTCGCCAAGCGCTCCGGCTTGTCGGTCGTGACGGTATCCCGAGTGCTCAACGGGAGCGGCAACGTCCGCGAGAACAACAGGCTGAAAGTGCTCAGCGCGATGAAAGAGCTGGACTACCGTCCAAGCGCCGCAGCCCGGACGCTGGCGCGCGGAAGCACGGGCGTCATCGGACTCACCCTTTCAACGCTCCAGGATTCCGTATTCGACGCCATCGTAAAGAGCGTTCATGACGAGCTGTCGGCTCAAGGCTATTTTCTGGCGCTGTCGATCGCGCCGGAATCCGGCGAGCCGGGCAGCAGCTATCTCATCCGCGAGAACCGGGTGGACGGGGTCATCGTCCTGTCGCCTTCCGACGAAGACGAAATCGTCCGCGAATTGGAGCAGAGCGGCATTCCATACATCGTCATCGACAGTCAGGACGCCAAGTCCGCCCCGTCCACCGTCAAGGTCGACCATGAGACCGGAGGCTATATGGCCTGCAGGCATTTGACGGAACTGGGGCTGCGGAAGATCGCTCATCTGAGCGGGCCTGCTCATTACGACAGCACTCGGGAACGCAAGAGCGGGTTTCTGAGAGCTCTTCAGGAGGCCGGACTGGAGCCGTTCCTGATCGAGGCGGGCGACTACTCCATCGAGAACGGCTACCGCAGCGCAAGACGCTGGCTCGAAGAGAACCGGCTTCCGGAGGCTGTATTCGCGGGGGACGATTACATTGCAGCCGGAATCATCAACGCCCTGCAGGAAGCGGGGCTTTCGGTGCCGCGAGACCTTTCCGTCGTCGGCTTCGACGATCAGAACCTGGCCTCCCTGCTCCATCCCCTGCTGACGACGGTCCGGCAGCCGGTCCTTCCCATCGCCCAGGCGGCCGTGCACGCCCTTATGGCCCGAATGGAGGATGGCGCAGCGCCGGAAGGCGTCGTTATCCAACCGGAGCTTGTCATCCGGGAATCGACCGGACGAAGCGCAAGCCCTATGGTGGACAATCAGGAAAAAGGAGACACTCCATGAGCTATTATGTAGGAATCGATGCCGGAGGCAGCAAAACGTATGCGCTTGTGTGCGACCATACAGGCCGGATTGCAGGCAAAGGAAGCGCAGGCGGAGGCAATCATCAGAACGGCTATGAGGAAGCCCGCTCCAACCTCTCCATCTCCCTCCAGCAAGCTCTCGACGAGGCGGGAATTTCAGCCGCAGACGTCGATCATGCCTGTTTCGGGCTGGCGGGAGCCGATCGGGAGGCGGACTTCCGCATTCTGCATCGGCTTGTGAACAGCCTCGGCTTCACGGAAAGGTATACGATCGTCTGCGATACGATCATCGGCCTGCGCGCAGGCACCCGCCGTCCCTACGGGGTTTCCGTCATATGCGGCACCGGAGTGAACTGCGCTGGCGTCGCTCCTGACGGCCGGACGTACCAATGCGGTGGCTTCAGCTACATGTACGGGGATTGGGGCGGCGGAGGCGGCTTATGCGTCGAAGTGTTCCGTGCGGTCGTCCGCTCCTGGGACGGCCGAGGCGCCGCCACGCAGCTGACGCCGATGCTGCTCGGACTGCTCGGTTACGGCACGGTCGACGAGATGTTCCATGATTATCTCGACCATAACCGCAGCGTGCCGCTGGATGCCGTGCGCCTGCTGTTCCAGGCCGCCGGGAGCGGGGATGACGTCGCTCTGGGCATCCTGCGCGAACAGGGCAAGGAGCTGGCCTTGTCCGTCCAAGCGGTCGTCTCCAAGCTGGGCCTAGGCGGAATCCCGTTCGACGTCGTGCTCGCAGGCAGCCTGCTTACACGCGGCGACGCCGGCTGGATCAGCGGCCCTATCCAGGCGATGCTGAAGGATGCCGCTCCTCTGGCTTCGCTCGTGAAGCTGGAGATCGAGCCGGTCATCGGTGCGTTATGGAGCGCGCTCGACGCCTGCGTCCGGGAGATTACCGGCGAGATGTATGCCGCCATGGGCCGGTACCAGAATTTCGAGGACATCCGGCCTTCAGGCGGGCAGCTCTGATTTCCGGCGCTTCCCTGCCAGCTTCAAGCGGCATGACAGCCGCCGCCCAATCCAACGGAAATGAGTGATCGTGCATGAGCAAAGGATTAAAAGTTGCCGTCATCGGCGGAGGCTCTTCCTATACGCCAGAGCTAGTCGAAGGATTTATCCGTTATTACGATTCCTTGCCGGTAAGAGAACTGTGGCTCGTCGATATCGAAGCCGGCTTGTGGAAGCTGAACATCGTTGGAGAGCTGGCCAAGCGCATGGTGGAGAAGTCAGGCCTTCCGATCGAAGTCCATCTGACGACGGACCGCCGGCTCGCCATCGCCGGTGCCGACTTCGTAAGCACGCAGATGCGGGTAGGCATGCTGGAGGCGCGCGGCCAGGATGAGGCGATTCCGCTCAAATACGGAGTCATCGGTCAAGAGACGACCGGCCCCGGAGGCATGATGAAGGCGCTGCGCACGATTCCGGTGCTGCTGGATATTTGCCGGGATATCGAAGAGCTGGCGCCGCAGGCGTGGCTGCTCAACTTCACCAACCCGGCCGGCATGGTGACCGAGGCCATCCACAAGCATTCCTCGGTCCGCAGCGTCGGATTGTGCAACGCTCCGATCGGCCTGCTCAAGTGGCTTTCCGGCAAATACGGCACGACGACGGACCGGGTCTACGCCGAGTTCGTCGGCCTCAATCATCTTCACTGGGTCAGCCGCGCCGAGGTCGACGGCGTCGACCGCCTGCCGGAGCTGCTGCGCGGCGACGATTCCTTCTCCGCCGCCAACGTCGCAGCCGGGGAATGGGACCCCGCCTTTATCCAAGGACTTCGTTCGCTGCCTTCCTACTATCTCAAATACTACTACATGACGGATGCCATGCTTGCCGAGCAGCAGGAATCCCTGCGCAAAAACGGCAACCGTGCCGAGGTAGTGAAGCGCGTAGAGGCCGAGCTGTTCGACCTGTACAAGGATCCCGACCTGAGCGAGAAGCCGAAGCAGCTGGAGCAGCGGGGCGGCGCCTATTATTCCGAAGCTGCCGTCAACCTCATGCGCTCGCTCTACAACAGCACCGGCGACGTGCAGACGCTGAACGTGGCGAACAACGGCATCCTGGATTTCCTCCCGGACGACGCTTGCATCGAGGTCAACTGCCTCGTTACCTCCCAAGGTCCCGTTCCGCTCCAGCTGACGGCCGTCCCCGCGCAGGCCAAAGGGCTCATCCATGCCGTCAAAACGTACGAAGCGCTCGCGATCGAAGCAGCCGTAACCGGCGACCGCAGCCTGGCGCTGCAGGCGATGGCTCATCATCCTCTCGTTCCGTCCGTCGCTGTCGCGAAGGAGCTGCTGGCTGAAATGCTGGAAGCGAACCGCAGCTACCTGCCCAAGTTCTTTCCCTCTTGACGCATGGCTGACGGCAGCCCGAAAAGAGGCCGGATAGGATGCGTTGAACATCGCCAGTAGAGCGGGCAGCCTCAAACAAATCCGCCTCGTCTGCCTTTGGAATAAAAAGAGTCCTGGCGCCAGCTTTTGGCCCAGGACTCTTTGTCGTATGCAGCATCTGTCTGGCGAGCCTGCGGTCCGGACAGCACAGCCATCCGCTGAAGCCGCTCCCCCATGGCATGCCTGCGAGGCCCTTGGACCCGGCCTCAGACGGCCGATCATGTCGTTGCAGCCTGTGCCTCCGCCGGCCTTTCCCCCGCCGCCGTTCCGGGCAGCCACCGATCCAGGAAAGCCGTCACGGCGGCATCGTAATGCTCCGGGGATTTTTGGCGGGCAACCCCATGCTCCGCATCCGGCACGAGCAGCAGCTGCTTCGGCTGCGGGCAAGCCTCGTACAGCTTCATCCCCATCCACGTCGGCACGAACGTATCCGCCTCGCCGTGGATGAACAGCATCGGCACCTTCGCCTTCTTGAGCTGTTCAAGAGCGGAAGCCTCGCCGAAGAAATAGCCGGCCCGGAGCTTGGTCACCAGGCTCGTCAGGGGCAAAAACGGAAACGCCGGCAGCTTGTACATCCGCTTGAGCTGATAGACGAGCTCGTCCTTCGCGGATGTGTAGGGGCAATCGGCCACGATCGCCTTCACCTGGGGAGGCAATTCCTCGCCGCTCGTCATGCATACCGTGGCGCCGCCCATCGATACCCCATGCAGGACGATTTCCGCGCCGGAGCCGATCCTCCCGGCCGCCCAGTCGATCCAGCGGACATAATCCTTGCGTTCATGCCAGCCGAAGCCGATATAGCCGCCTCCGCTCCTGCCGTGCCCTCGCGCGTCAGGCATGAGCACGTTCCACCCCAGAACTTCAGCGTAGTAACGGGCGAACACAGCCATCTGCGCCGCCTCTCCCGAATAGCCGTGTGCCAGGATGGCGGTACGGCCGCTTTCAGCCTTGCTCGGAAGCCAATAGGCTTGCAGGTCCAGGCCGTCGTCGGAAACCAGATGGACCCGCTCCGGGTGCCGGCCTCGGAGCCATACCTGCTCTTCCCTCTCGGATGGGTCCAGTTGGGAGACGGACGCTTCCTTCGGAGGGAGATCGGGGTTGCCTTCCAGATAAGTCTTGGGCGTGCGCGCGATGGCGACGCGATAGAAATACATGCTGGCCGCCGCCAGCAGAAGCAGCAAAGCGGCCGCGGCCGCAGCCGTCCAAAGCCAAATCGACATGGCGTTTCCGTGTTCCTTTCGCTGGAGGATCCTGCTGTCTTTCTTACACCTGCGGTTCCGATGACCGCCTATGCAATACAGTATATCCCATCCGGGAAATTCCTGCATGCCTGCCGGCGAATTCCGCAGCAGACGTTGCCGGAACGAGCCCCTCTCCAGGACAGCAAAAAAGGCTGGTCCGGGCAGCCCGGACCAGCCTTAGCTCAGCTTTGTTTATTTGACGACTTTGACGCGAGTCTCGATTGGAGCGAACTGTTTTTCCCCGGCAGGAGCCGTAGGCTTGCCGAACGGCATTTGAGCGATCAGCTTCCAGCTCTCGGGCAGCTCCCAAGTCTGCTTGACCTGCTCGTCGATGAGCGGATTGTAATGCTGCAGAGAAGCGCCGAGACCTTCCGCCTCGAGTGCCGTCCATACGACGAATTGCAGCATGCCGGACGATTGGCTGGACCATTTCGGGAAGTTGTCCTGGTAGGTCGGGAACTGATCTTGAAGGCCTCGCACGACATTCTCGTCCTCGAAGAACAAGACCGTGCCGTAGCCGGCTTTGAAGCCCGCCATGCGCTGCTCGGTCTGATCAAAGCCTTCGCCGCCGCCGGTCACGACGCGAAGCGTCTCCAGCGTCAGATCCCACAGCTTGTCGGATTGCTCGTTGAACAGCACCAGTACACGGGAGCTTTGGGAATTGAAAGCCGATGGCGTATGGTTGACGGCTTCTTCAATAATGGATTGCACTTTTTCTTCGGAGACCACTTTTTCCTTGCTGATGGCATAAAGAGAACGACGACCTTTTACCGCTGCGAAAAATTGTTCGGAAGACATGTGGTTTAACCTCCAATAAAGTGGGTTTATTTTAGTTACTTAAGTAACGCACTTTTTTAGTGTAACTGATGAATCGGGCTTTTTCAAGTGTCGATGCCAAAACGTGCCAAATGATTTTGCAAGCCTTCCGCCTGCAATACCCGGATTTGTACAGGACCAAACAAATCCATATGAGGATAGCGCTCCCTGCGGTGAATATACCGAGGGTCAAGCCCATGCTTGCGGCACCATGACTCCAGCTTGACGATGTCGCTGCAGCCGGCTTTTGTCACGGTTTTCACGCCGGGGAACCGTTCGTCGATCCAATAATGGGTCAAGAAAGCGAGTTCTCCCCGCGCAACGGCCGCCTTCCAGCTCTGCAGCTCTTCCCTCCGGATCCCGAAGGCCACCTTCAGTTCCCTTCGGCCGCCGGCTGGCCGTCAATGATCGACTTGACCCGTCCGACTTGGCCGTCGGCCAGCCGCACCTTGATCCCATGCGGATGCGCAGGCGATTTGGTCAGCAGATCCTTCACGATGCCTCGGGTCAGCTTGCCGCTTCTCTGGTCTTGCTTGAGCACGATATCTACGGTCATGCCCGGCCGGATAGACGCACGGTTGCTTCCGTTCATCCTCCATCATCCTTTCCTTTGCAGGCTCATAATATGCCTTTGTCCGTCACAGACTATCATACCCGGAGCCGGCGGGCAAAAAAACGGCGTGGAATGCCCCGGAAATTCGCCCGATGCCGTGTGCATCCGCACGCGCTTGCTGGTATACTGGTAAGGATACAGCGAAGCCGGCAGGCGCCGGCGCACAATCAGGAAATGAGGAACCCCATTCATGTCATCATCATTCACCGCCCTCGGCATCAGGACCGAGCTTGCCGGACGCCTGGCGCAGGAAGGCATCTCGGAGCCGACTCCGGTGCAGGAAACCGCAATTCCCGTCCTTCTCCAAGGAAAGGACGTTATCGTACAAGCTCAGACCGGCACAGGCAAAACGCTTGCATTTGCTCTGCCTGCCCTTCAGCAGATCAATCCCGGGCAAAACATATACGCAGGCTTTGATTCTCACGCCGACGCGAGAGCTTGCCATACAGATTACGGGCGAGCTGGCCAAGCTGGCCCCTGTGCTCGGCATTACGGTACTGGCCGCATACGGCGGGCAAGACGTCGAATCCCAGATTCGGAAGCTCAAGAATGCCGCCCCGCATGTCGTCGTGGCGACTCCGGGCAGGCTGCTCGACCATTTGCGCCGGGAGACGGTCACGCTGAGCTCCATCCGCATGCTCGTGCTCGACGAGGCCGACCAGATGCTCCACATGGGCTTCCTGTCCGAAGTGGAGGCCATTATCGACCAATGCTCCATCAAGCGCCAGACGATGCTGTTCTCGGCCACCATGCCGGATGCCGTCAAGCAGCTGGCTGCCCGCTACATGGACGTGCCCCAGGATATCCGCATCAAGAGCGCGGCCGTGACGCTCGACGCCATCGAGCAGCGTGTCGTCATCACGACGGACCGCAACAAGCAGCCGCTCCTGCTCCGCTTGCTTGAGACGGAGAATCCTTATCTTGCGGTCGTCTTCTGCCGCACGAAGCTGCGCGCCAAGAAGCTTACCGAAGCGCTGCAGGAAGCCGGCGTTCCCGCCGACGAGCTGCACGGCGATCTGACGCAGGCCAAGCGCGAAGCCGTCATGAAGCGGTTCCGCTCCGCAAGGCTGCAGGTGCTCGTCGCGACGGACGTAGCGGCGCGCGGTCTCGACGTCGAAGGCGTCACCCACGTGTTTAACTATGACGCCCCTGCCGACGGCGACACCTATATCCATCGGATCGGTCGGACAGGCCGTGCCGTAGAATCCGGCAAAGCGATCACGCTCGCGACTGCCCGCGACCGTGCGAGCCTGGAGGCGGTGGAGCAAAAAATCCGCGCTTCCATCAAGCGCATCCAAGGTTCGGAGTACGGCATCGGGCTCGAAGCCGGCACCGAGCGCTTTGATGCAGAGCCGCGCTCCCCTCGCACGGGCGGACGCAGCTCCGGCGGACGCAAGGCTCCAGCAGGCGGACGCGGCTCCAGCCGCCCAGGCTCCCGCGATAGCGGCGGGGGACGCTCCGCAGGCCGTTCCAGCGCTGGAGGCGGTCGCTCCGGTTCGCGCACGGAAGCCGCTCCATCCGAGCGCGCAGGCCGCTTCGCAGCCAAGCCGGCAGGCCGGCCTGGCGCCGGCGCCGCCTCCACGTCAGGAGCCAAGCCGGCTCGCAGCTGGACCGACGAGTCCGCTTCATCCGCCCGCCCATCGGCCCGCGGACGCGGTCCGGCTCAAGGAAGGTCTGCCGGAGCATCCGGACGGCCGGCATTCCCTGGCCATGGCTTCAATCCGGAGGGCAGCGGCGATTCCGGCACCGGCCGCGGCAATCGCCGCGGTGCTGCCGGCGCAGGACGCGGAGCTTCGGGCGGCAGCCAAGGCAGCCGCGGAGCTTCCGGCGCAGGGCGCGGCTCCTCCAGCGGTACCCGCGGCTCCTCCGGCAGCTCGGGCTCCGCACGCCGCGGCGGCAAGCCGGGCAGTTCCGGCTCAGGCCGGCGCGGCGGACGCTGATTCCCCTTCTCCAAGCGGGCTCCTGCCCATTTATTCCCTCATCCGGGCGAATGTCTAGTCACATCCGCCCGGCGGGCATAGGTTATCGTACAGAGCAGCATCGCTGCCGGAACCGCAGAGGAGGGAACCACATGTCAGGTGCAGGTTATGGCCCGGGCGTTGGCGCAGGTTACACAAGCACGGCTATCATTCTGGTTTTGTTCATCCTGCTCGTCATCGTATCCCAAGTTTTCTTGGTATAGATCAAGCTGCTGCGCAGTCGCCCCATCCAATCAAAAAGAACCGCCCTCCTATTTTGGAGTGGCGGTTCTTTTTGATTGGATGCCAGGACAAGCGGCTTCACGGCTGCCATGATCAGGAATGGACGCCGGTTCCTTCCGGCCTCAAGGCCGAGGAACCTGCCGCTGTCTCCAGGCGGACGCCGGCTGCTCTCATCTTGACCACGATCTTGCGCAGGCTCTCGACGGATAGATGGAATTTCTTCTCCAGGTCCGCCAAGGTCAGGCCACGCAGGTAATGCCGGTAAATGTCTTCGTTGCGGCGCTGAATCATCTTGCGGGAGCCGCTGAGCTCTCCCCATGCAGCGCGCCTTTCCTGCTGCTTCGGAATGTAAATCAATTCCCCGTTGATGTATTTCTGCAGCTCCTGCAGCAAACTAGGGGGAAGCACGTCTTTTCCATTTTTGTAATTCAAGGTTCCCTACCTCCTCAATTGCGTAACCCTTGACGACCAAACGACGACTAGCGGCAAGAATGCCTTTTTGCCTTACAGCAACGGAAATCATGTTCATGATTTTCATATTTGCTGCGCCTCCTTTCAAAATGTTGACTGTTGCTGTCGCAACAGTTCTGTTTAATGGTATTCGCTGTCTGCTTGCGTAATCCTTCCTTGCCGAAAAAATAACGAGGGAGGCCTGGTTAGGGCCTCCCTTTTTGGCATGGTCTCCGCCTTAGGCGGAGACCACCTCGTATGCCTGATCCATTTGTATCAGCCTCCTTCCAGTAGAGGATGTGTCGGTCCGACAACCTCATTTACTCATATCCTGAAGCCGCATACAAGTTTCAACACAGCTATAATCAATCTTTACCGTCCTCATTGGATGAAGCGTTCCTCAGCCCTTCAAGCTCGGCCGCGGTAAGCTCGCGATATTCTCCCGGGCCAAGAGTGCCGTCAAGCACGAGGGAGCCCATGGATACGCGCTGCAAATAGGTGACCTTCCGCCCTGTGGATAAAAACATACGCTTCACCTGATGAAACTTGCCCTCGTGGATCGTCAGCCGGACCCGGGTCGTCACGCCGGTGCTCCCGCCCGCCTCCGGCTCGGCTATGCCTTCGATGGCCAGCTCTGCCGGCAGGGTCGTATACCCGTCTTCAAGCGTAACTCCCTTGGCGAACTGCTCCCGGTCGTTCTCGCCTACGGGCGTGTCGCCTTCCACAAGCGCATAGTACGTTTTCGGCACATGCTTGCGCGGGGACAGCAGGTCATGCGCAAGCTGTCCGTCGTTCGTCAGCAGCAGCAGCCCTTCGGTATCCTTGTCCAGCCTTCCGACCGGAAACGGCTCCAGCACACGGTCCCGGGGATCCAGCAGATCGATCACCGTCCGGTCCCGGGAATCCTCTGTCGCCGATATGACTCCAGGCGGCTTGTTCATCACGAGATAGATCTTGTCCCGGTACTCCACAAGCTCACCATCGTACCGGACCTGCTCGGTGCCGGGATCCACGATGCGGCCGCTGTCCTTCTCGACCGAGCCGTCCACGGTCACGATCCCTGTCCTGACGATTCTTCGGATTTCGGCTCTGGAGCCGTATCCCATCGATGAGAGCAGCTTGTCGAGTCGAATTCTTTTGACCATCAGCCATCATTCCTTTCGATTGCATCTATTCCTCGAGGGTTTCTCTGAATTCGGGTGAAAATACCAAAAGCGGGACAACATCGTCCCGCTTTGCCGTGCGTCGAGGCTTGCCCGTATCCGGCAAGCGCAGATGACCTATCCATCGGCAAGAAGCCGGGACCGTTTTTAATCGGTTGGGCTTCCGCCCTTTCTCGCCTTGTGGAGAGAGTACTGGATCTCCTGCGCGAGCTGCTTGAGCTCGAACGTGTCTCCCTGCTCCCACAGCTCGTTGAACTTGAGCTGGAACTGCACCGCCTCGCGCACCCGCCTGTAGAAATACAGGTCCTGGATATCGCTGAGCACTTTGTTGACGATATTGGAGCCTTCCTCGAAGCCGATCTGCGCTTCCAGAATTTCATGCCGGATGCTCGACATCTCCGTGTCGAGGTTGAATGCCGCTTCAGATGCCTTGCGCAGCCTCAGCTTCACTTCCTCCGGCAGGCTTTGCTTGTACTTGTAGTTGAGCGAATGCTCGATCGTCGCCCAGAAATTCATCGCCAGCGTTCGGATCTGAATCTCGGCAAGCACTTTCTTGAAGCCGATCGCCGTCTGCACCGGATACTCGACGATCATGTGATAGCTGCGGTAGCCGCTGTCCTTGAAGTTGGTGACGTAATCCTTCTCGTAGACCAGCTTCAGGTCCTGCCTGGAGCGGATGATTGCAGCGACCCGCAGGATGTCGTCGACGAACTGGCACATGATGCGGATGCCTGCGATGTCCTCGATGCCCGTCTCCAGCTGGTCCATCGGCACGTTCAAGCGGCGGGCTTTATCCAGGATGCTGGATATTTTCTTCACCCTGCCGGTCACGAATTCGATGGGCGCATAGGATTCCCGGGCTTTGAGCTCGGTCCGTAGCGTTTTGAATTTCACTTTCATTTCCTCTACCGCTTGTTCATAAGGCTGCAGAAATTGGTTCCAATCCCGGCCGTCCATCCGTCCGCCTCCTGTCTTGTCAGTGATGATCGGCGCCGATAGCCTCGCGCAGATGGGAGTGCCCATCGCGGAGCAGCAGCTCCCTGAGACCTGACGCGATTTCTTTCACGATCCCCGGACCCTTGTAGATCATCGAGGTGTAAATCTCCACGAGCGATGCGCCCGCTCTGATTTTGGCATACGCATCCTCCGCCGTGAAGATGCCGCCGGATCCGATGATCGGCAGCTTCCCGCCGGTCTGCTTGTAGATGGCGGCCACAACTTCCGTCGATCTCTCGCGCAGCGGACGGCCGCTCATGCCTCCGGCCTGCGAGGCGTTGGCATGGGTGAGTCCGTCGCGGGACAGCGTCGTATTCGTGGCGATGATGCCCTCCACTCCGCTCGCAGCGATCGTATCGACCGAGAACGCAAGCTGCTCCGGCGTCATGTCCGGCGCCAGCTTGACCAGCACCGGCTTCGGCGCCGATCCATGCTTGGCCGCCTGCACGGCCATCTCTTCCTTCACGGCCTGGAGAAGCGTCTTCAGCTCGTCTCCAAGCTGAAGCGCCCTGAGGTCCGGCGTATTGGGAGAACTGATATTGACGACGAATAGATCGCCGTATGCGAACAGCTCCTTGACGCAGCGCCGGTAATCCTCATGGGCGAGCTCGTTCGGAGTCGCCTTGTTTTTGCCGATGTTCACGAATACGGGAATCGGCCTGGCGGTGAGGCTGCCGAGCCTCCCGGCCATGGCGGCGGCACCGTCGTTGTTGAAGCCCATCCGGTTGATCAGGGCTTCGTCGGCCGGAAGCCGGAACAGCCTCGGCAGCTCGTTGCCAGGCTGGGGGAGCGGCGTCACGGTGCCGACTTCCATGAACCCGAAGCCGACGCTGGAGAAGCCTTCCACGGACTTTGCGTTTTTGTCCAGTCCCGCGGCCAGGCCTACAGGATGCGCGAAGGAGAGCCCCAGAAGATCCATGCTGAGCTCGGGATATCCCGGCACGCCGTACATGCCGCGCAATAAGGCGGTCATGCCCGGCACACGGGAAGCTTGATGAAGGCCGTCAATGACCAGATGATGCGCTTTTTCGGGATCAAGCCGGAAAAAAAACGGCTTGGCAAAGTATTGGTACAGCAAGAAGTCCACTCCGTTTCCGTTCAAGCAAAACGGCTTCGCCGTCCTGTGTGGCGGCGGACGTTTGCGTAGGTATGTAGAGATGTCGGCCGTACGGATTCAGTCCTGCACGGCAAAAAAGGCTCTGCCTTTCAGTTTATCTTGTTCAGCAGCAAAAGAAAAGGGCGCCGGTCGTTCGGGGAGCGCTTGCATTAATTCTGCGGTTTCTTTTTCTTTTTTTCTCCACCAGAAAAATCCTCCCGTATGGAGACATCCGCTGAATCGGCCTTGCCGAATGGATGAAGGGCTTGCCCATTTCTCCGGCAAGCGATTACAATAACCGTACAAGCACTGCCATCATCCTTCAGGAGAGGTCGATAAGCATGAGCACAGCCAAACGCAAGCCTCCGACTAGAAAGGCTCCGGCGAGCGAGCAGCCGAACCGCAAGGCCATCATTGTCGCCGCCTCCATCTTCGCCGTTTTCGCCATCGTCATGATCCTGCTTCTGATCTTCAGCTGATCGGCGCTGATCGTCAGCCGATCAGCCTTTGATTTTCAGCCGATCAGCCCAAGCCCTACAGCCAGTCGTATACCTTGTCCGGATTTTCTTCCCGGGAACTCGGCCGCACCTTGTAGCGGCCTTTTTCGCGTTCAGCTTCCCCTTGCTGCTGGAGGAAAGCCAGCTTGCCGTCGCCGATCGCCACTTCCGTTCCGAGCGGCACAAGATCGTACAGCTCCTCCAGATCAGCCTTCGCCATGCGGATGCAGCCGAGCGATCGATCGGTTCCGATCGAGTCCGGCTCGTCCGTGCCATGAATGGCATACCGAGTGTCCGAGAGCGTCATGCCCCTGCTTCCGAACGGACCTTTGGAGCTTCCGTTCGGGTTGCGCACCTTCTCCGATATGGCGAAGCTGCCGCGCGGAGTCTTGCCGCCGCCGACGCCTACCGGATAGGCGCGGACAACGACGGCGCCGCTCATGAGCGCAAGCTGTCTCGAATGGGGGTCGACGACGATCTTCAGCGTCGCCGTCATCGCCTCCTGCAGGACGCCTTCCTTGCCGGAAGCCTTTCCGGCCGCCGGCTGCGCCGCTCCGCCAGCGCCTCCGCTCGCCGGAGCGCCCGCCCCGACTTGGCGAGCCTGCCGCAGCCACTCGGGAAAATGCTCCTCCGCCTCGTCAGGGAGTCCGGGGAGGATGTTGTGCGGATAATCCCCTGCAAGCTGTTCGGCTGAGACCGGCCATTTCCCGTTGAGCCGCTTGAATTGCCTGATGCCGCTGATCGTCGACCAGGCCTGCTCCTGAAAAAGAGTCTCCTCCCGGATCCGGCGGTCCGCCGCCTCCGACAAGCCGCTTTCGCATGCGCAGTCCTCAATGCCGGCCGTTTGCACGGCATAAGATCCCTTGCCGTCGGAGCGCGAAGCTTCCAGCACTCCCTTGGCCCCCGCCTGCCACCGGTAGTAGCCTCCGGATCGTGACAGCGTGAACGCCGCTGAGGATGGAAGGGCGTCATCGCTTTCCAG
>Ga0194137_10001008_pt1 | contig 17761 bp, 18 predicted proteins | sample TARM_MetaG_T3_14_FD_134025 | JGI IMG/M metagenome (GOLD analysis project Ga0194137, IMG submission 134025) | Freshwater microbial communities from Pennsylvania, USA, analyzing microbe dynamics in response to fracking - TARM_MetaG_T3_14 (version 2) | ecosystem: Environmental > Aquatic >... | reverse complement strand
GTGCATATGCCGGACCAATTCCGCCACTGATTCCGGTTCAAACTCGCCGCTGAAGTCGGCAACACCGCCAGTCGGCCGATGATGCCACCACTGACTCCGGCGACGCCGACAGCGAAGTCAAGGACTCCGCCAGTCACCAGAATTCATTCAACTAACAATGCAGGGTCAAACTACTGGCTCATGCGATAGGTCTTGGCGTGACCGACGTCGTGCCCTCATGGAGGTGTTGCCTTTGAGAGCCAGTCGATCCGCTCCGGTGACCAAGCGATCGAGGATGGCATCGGCCACCGTCGGATTGTTGCTGCCCAGGTAGTCATGCCAACGATCAACGGGGAGTTGGCTGGTGATCAGGGTTGAGCGGTGCCCACTGCGCTGTTCAATGACCTCAAGCAGGTCACTGCGTCCAACCGGCGTCAGTGTGCTGATACCGAAGTCGTCAAGGATGAGCAAATCGACTTTAGCCAGTCGATCCAGCTTTTTGCGGAACGAGCCGTCTGCGTGTGAGATGGCCAACTCCTCCAGCAATAGCGAGATGCGCTGGAAGCTCACGGTCAGGCCGTGCCGACAGGCTTGGTTGCCTAAAGCACATGCAAGCCAGGTCTTGCCGTTGCCGGTGGCCCCAGTGATGATAAGGTTTAACCCCCTGCGCACCCAGGTGCAAAGAGCCAGATTGGCCATCTCAGATCGATCAAGACCCCGCTCTGCACGGTAATCAATATCCTCCATGCATGCGCTCGCTTCACGCAGTTTGGCCGCCTTCAACAGCCGCTGCAGGCGCTTGTTATCGCGGAAGGTTGTTTCGTTGTCCACCAGCAAGCCAAACCGCTCTTCGAAGCTCAGGTGTGAGACGGCAGTAGTGGACAGTTGCTCGTCAAATGCATGCGCCATGCCATAGAGCTTGAGTTCGTTGAGCTTGCGGATCGTGTCGTTGGTCATCATGATAAGAATTCGTCAATTCATATTGGGCAATGGGCGGCGTCTGGTCAGTGGTAATAGCCAGGGCCACGGATGTTCGGATGTTCGAATGCGGCCTCTTGAACCGATCCTGCCGGTGGCACGCTGTCCAGGCCATGCAGCAAGATGGATCGAATGTTCTTGAGCGACTTGGCTCCGTGATGCATTGCGACCTTGCAAGCATCGTCGAGTCGTTGCCCGCCGAACTCCCGCTCGATCTTCTTGAGTCCCCCCGCAAGCCGGTAGCCCTGCTCTTTGAATTTGCAATCAATCAGCCGCTCAGCCAAGAAGGCGTGAACATTGGGGCCAATGGCCTGGGCCCAGTCCAATTCAACCTGCGGCTGCCAGGTTGCGAAGTACCGCTGGTTGGGTGACAGGTGGTCGGGGTTCACCACCGGCGTGGTGCCGGGTGCGCGAACAAGGCTGCCTACGCGCCGACCAGCATGCAAGACCTCGATCAACCCAGCTGTCAAGCGAAGTTCAACGTCTTGCCTGGCCAGGATGTAGGGCACCGAGTACGGCCTGTCATCGACAGTGATCATGCCGTCAGGCCCAACGCGAACACGCCTGAACTCGACGTACTCATACGTCTGCGCCGGAAGCGCTTGCATTGCCGGCTTGTCCAGGCTTTCAAATGCGGTTTGGCGACACCCCGGCAACTTCTGGAACGGCCTGCTGTTCAGGTCTTGCAGCAACTCGGCCACGGCCGCCTGAGCCTCACTGAGACTGGTGAACCGCCGATGCCTGAGGCGGAACAAAATCCACCGCTCGACCACCAGCACTCCATTCTCGACCTTGGCCTTGTCGCCGGGCTTGCGAGGGCGAGCGGGGATGACCGTGCAGCCATAGTGTTCCGCCATGCTCTGGTACGTCACGTTCAGCTCCGGGTCCGTCTTGCTCGCTTTCGTGACACCCGACTTGAGGTTGTCGCACACGATCACCTGTGGGACAGCACCGAAGAATTCAAACATCCGGCCATGCGCGGCAATCCAGTCAGGCAGCTTCTGGGACCAATGAACCTCTGCGTAGGTGTAGTTCGAGCATCCCATGACGCCGACAAAGACCTGAGCTTTCTGTGCCTCACCTGTTTGCGGGTCATAGATCATGAGCGTGGGACCGGCGTAATCGACGAAAACACGCTCCCCTGCGACATGTGTCTGGCGCAGATAGCGCTTGAGTCCCTTGCGCCATTGCCGGTACCGTTCGCAGAATTGCGTGCGCCGTAGGCCATCTGGATTGGCTTCGAGATACTCTTCATGGAGCGCGACCAGGGTGGCGCCCTTGCGCTTGAGTTCTTGATGCACACCGGCCCAGTCTGGCTCTCCTTTGCGCTTGAGTTTTTGCATTGCGCTTGGGAACAGCCGGGCTTCAAGCTCCGCATCATCCAGATCGTCGGGTAGAGGCCAGGTTAGACCCACCGCTTTGCCCCGCAAGATGTAGTCGTGAACGGAATCCCGCGAGATCCCCAGGCTGCTGGCCATGGCCCTGAGGCTCAAGGTCGTGGTGTTGGCAAGCCTGAGCACTTGCCTAATTTTTCTCATGTCTGTTCTCCGATTGGCCATGGGAGTACCAGGTGCTGCAAGACACCTGATTTCCGTTAGGCTGGCAGGCATACCGCGCCCTTGCAGCGGGTGTGTCCAGGCCAGCAATGAATTCAAAAAGGAATGGCCGCCCGCCCGTCAGACTTGACGGCGGTTCGCGAGATCAGCAAAATCGGGGTTGACGCCTCAAAAGGTCAAACTCCTCAAAACGGCTCGCAGCTGGAACTGCGGGCCGTTTTCTTTTGCTGGGCCATAAACGTGACGCCCGGCCTGACCGGGGTGGTTCAAGCCGCTACGTCATGGCGCACCTCCAGGAGCAATGTCGTCGCCGACAGTGGCTGACGGCGCGAAGGCTGCAGCCTTTCGCTGCGAGGAGCGTCCACGAGGCTTGAACGTGTAGCGTTCTGGCCAGAGCGTGTTGATATCCTCCCCCAGCGCCCTGGCAATGTGGCTGGCCACTTCGAACGCTGTGATCCGGTTGTGAATCACATTGCCCACCACGCTGGCAGAGACGCCCAACTCACGGGCGATGCGCGTCTGGCTCAAGCCTGCGCGCTTGAGCCGATAGGTGATCTCCAGAGCATCCATCGTCATCTCTGCCACAACTACCTCAATTAGAGAGTAAAGTATCTTTAGTGCATCAAATGGTGATGCATAAGAGATAAATATACATCCCATGAGAAACGAAGCAGAGCCAATTTCCACGCAATCGACCCAAGATGACCCGCACGCAGATCAATGGGCAGGTCTGCCTGCTCGCTTCGCGCAGGTACTCAGCTTGGCCGGGATCACTCAGACTGACCTTGCGCGCCAACTGGGCCTCTCGCCCGGGTTTGTGAGCGAGGTGGCTCGTGGCATCAAGCGACCGGGCCCGGAGTTTTTCATGGGCATCCGTCGCCTATTGGGTGTGTCCATCGACTGGCTCATGGCAGGCGAAGGCACCATGACGGGCGGCGCAGGCATTCGCCATGAACTGCTACAAGCCATCAAGTTGCAGATCGCTGTGGCCAAGGCTGCGGTCATCGACTCAGACCCCTTGGCTAAGGCCCTGCTGGTCCTTATTCGAGAGGGGCAACTAGGTGGCGTACACGACGAAGCCTTCTCCGAGTTGCTGGAGCGCATCGCCCCTGCTGACGCCGAACTGGATCTGGCAGTCGAACTCTATAACGGGCACCTCTGGACCGTGGACCCTGTAGCTCAACGTCGTAACCTGCTGGCCGCTGCAGTCGCCCATTTCGAAGCGCGCCGTCCCTTGAACAAGATCGCTGCGCTCACTGGCGCAGGTGCGCAAGACTTTTCAACCACGCACATTCAGTTCAACACAGGGCGTGGACAGCGTATTGCCGGCCGTGATTACAACGAACACGATCTGCGCCAGAAGCCATCCAGAGGTAAGCGATCATGAGCCAACCAGCACCGAAAATCTCACCGAACACGACCCAGTTCAACATGGGAGAGCGGAGCCGTGTTGCTGGTGGCGACTATTTCGAAATTGCCGTCCCGGAGTCGATCAAGACGTTTCTGGCCACCACGCCCAGCGACGTACTGGATCACCTTACACAAGACAACGAGGACCTCTTTAACTATCGATTCGGGTTCCGTATCAATCGATCCGGGCGCGCGCAAGTCATGGAGATCAAGCATCGGCATGACCTCACTGACCAGGAAATTCGCGACCTCCGTCACTCGGGCATCCTGTCGCTCAAGCGCGGGAATATCAAGCTGAGTCGAAACTGGTTTCTGCCCGTCATTGGCTGGATCTACGCCGTGATGTTCTCGATCATCAGCGCAGTTTGCATGTGGGCTGTGCAATCGGGTCCCACGTTGAACTGGAGGCAGAGTCTGGCCCTGACCATCATCTTCACTTGTTGGTCAGCCTGCATCTGGTTTGTTGGCAAGGTTCACATCGCTCCTTGGCGTTTGCTCAAGGAGGTAGGCGCAGCCTAGTTGAGCGATAGCCCGCAGCGACCAGGTTGATCGGCTCGAACTACCTCACTGCAAAGTAGTCCGATTTATGCCTACTCATATCCTCTAGATCTTTATCCCGCATGCCGCACAGACTGATGACCCTGACGATTCTTACCCTCGCTGGTTTGGTAGCACTCCGCACCATGCTGGGGTGGTTTGTGGAGCAAACAGAAAACGAAGACAGCGACACGGAAATCGCGATGTATGTCATCCAGGTATTTCATCGGCCTTAAGTGCATAGGTGGATGGTCAGGATCGCATGCCCTGGCGCAGCCTGTCCACCACAATCCAGCAACGCCCAGGACGCGACTCGCCCTCCTGGCAACCATTTGCCGAACCGCTGTCTGTACCAGTCAAGGCCTCTTGCTTGAGCGTCAGGGCCTGCAGCATCAACTAAAGAGTGGCAAGTAGGCCCATCGTCCTTGCGTGGTCTGAAGGCTTCGAACCTCAGATCGATACGGTCGAGATGTTCTCCCGAGCGTATTCAGAATAGCTTTAATGGGCTCCGTGAAATGGCTCGAAAGATTGCGGAAAGATTGGAGGTCCACTGCTGTGAAGGCCGCCAGGCGATCCAATGCAATAAACCGCATGTGCACGCACAGAGAGAAAGGATGGCGAAAGGTTAAGTCCTGACACTGCGCAGCAAAGGTAGATGCATGCATGAGATTGCACGGCATTGCGCACTCGCATCTTCTGCTAGTTGGTTAAGCTTTTTGAGATGAATATGCTGCGTATCAAGCGTTATCTGGCGCCGCTCACCCTTTTGGGTTTGTTGGTCTGGGCTGGCACCTCGCTGATTCATTCCAAGGTTCAGGCCGCGAATGCGCGGAATGCCGATTCAGCGGCAACGCTTGCACCACAAAGTAAGGCCGTGAACTTGTCGGACGATCAAGTTAAGACGGTTCAGCTCATATCGGCGGCAGAGAGGGAATTCGCCCTTCAGCGTGAGGCCGTTGGCTATATCGACTTCAATCAAGATCGCACGGTGTCCATATCGTCGCCATGGACCGGACGCATCACCAAGGTGTTGGTGCAGGCAAATGATGCGGTAAGAAGGGGGCAAGCTTTGTTGGCGATAGACAGTCCCGATCTGATTCAGGCTGAATCGACATTGATCTCGTCAGCCGGTGTTCTGCAATTGACAAGCAAGGGATTGGAACGCGCTCGTCATATGAATGAGAGCCAAGTTGGTGCGCAGAAAGATCTTGAGCAGGCGCAGTCCGATCAGCAAACAGCTGAGGCCAACTACAAGTCTGCGCGAGATGCTGTGCGCATCTTTGGTAAGACAGACGCTGAGATGGATCGCGTGGTGGCGAGCAGAAAGATTGATGGCGAGCTCGTGATCAGCAGTCCTATTGATGGCTTGGTGACTGCTCGGTCGGCAGCTGTGGGAGCGCTGGTTCAGCCAGGCATGAGTCCTTCACCTTTGGTGGTGTCCGATGTGTCCAGTGTTTGGATGGTGGCCAGTGTCTCTGAGTACGATTTACCGATCTTGAAGCGAGGGCAGAAGGTGGCCGTGACTGTGGCGGCTTATCCCGATCGCGTCTTCACCGGTGAGATCAACAGCATTGGCGCGGCGGCTGACCCGGCAACGCATCGCATTCCTGTTCGCTCCTTGATACGCGACCCCAAGCATGAGCTGCGGGCGCAGATGCTGGCCACATTCGTTTTGTATGCTGGGCATCCGACCAAGACGGTGGCCTTGCCCCTGAATGCCGTTATCAGGGAAAGTGACGGCACGATGAATGTCTTCGTCACCAAGGATGGACATCACTTCGAGCGACGGACGGTGAAGATCGGTGGGGAGCAAGCCGGGTACTACCCGGTGGAGTCAGGCTTGGAGGTGGGGGAGCGTGTTGCCGGAGACGGGGCGCTGTTCATCAGTAATGCACTGGCCATGCAAACCCGCTGAGTCGACAAGGCTTCTTTCCACTGACTCAACGATCTTCCTGAACAGGTGACCTGATGTTTCGGGCTTTGATTTCATTTGCCTTGGCCAGACGCCCCATCGTGTTGATGGCGTTGATCGCCTTCCTGGCTGCTGGCACGGTTGCCTATTACAAGCTCAATATCGAGGCGTACCCCAACCCTGCGCCCGTGATTTTGGAGATCACCGCGCAAGCCCCTGGCTTGTCCGCGGAGGAAATGGAGCGTTACTACACGCGCCCCATGGAAGTGGGCCTGGCCACGACGCCGGGCGTGGACAACATCCGCTCGACCTCCTTTTATGGCCTGTCGTTTGTCCGTGTGACCTTCAAGTATGGGATCGACTATTACGCGGCCTATACGCAAGCAGCACTGAACTTACAGCAAAACGTCAGCCTGCCCAATAGCGTCCAGGCTCAGATTCAGGCCTCCAGCCTCGTTGGCGAGATCCTGCGCTATCAGCTGGTGGGGCCCAAGGGCATGAGTCTGACCATGCTGCGCTCGCTGCAAGACTGGGTGGTCACGAAGCGCTTGCTGACGGTGCCTGGCATTGCGCAGGTGGTGACGTGGGGCGGTACTACAAAGGAATACGAGGTCGAGGCCAATCTGGCCAAGCTGGAGGCCTACAACGTCACCTTGCCTCAGCTCGTCAGTGCAATCGGCAATGCCAACACCAATGTCGGTGGCCGCACCATCAACATTGGCCAGCAGTCCGTCAATATCCGTGGGGTAGGCCTGCTGAAGGACACCAACGACATGGGTAATGTTGTGCTCAGTCAGAACAATGGTGTGCCCGTTCTGGTCAAGGATGTGGCCAATATCAAAATTGGGTATGTGCCCAGATTGGGCAAGGCTGGGCGAGATGATCAGAGCGACGTCGTAACAGGCATCGTCGTCATGAACAGAACGCAACAGACGAAGGACGTGGTGGCACGAGTGAAGGCCGAGGTTGAACATATCAACCACGATGGCACCTTGCCTGCAGGTGTGCAGTTGGAGCCGTTCTATGACCGATCGACCTTGGTGGGCGTCACGACCCATACTGTGCTCCACAACCTGTTGTTCGGCTGCGTATTGGTCTTCCTGATCCAGTGGATATTTCTCGGCGACTTGCGCAGCGCCATCATCGTCAGCGCCAACATCCCGGTGGCTTTGTTCTTCAGCATCATCATCCTGGTGTTGTCAGGGGAGTCAGCCAATCTCTTGTCTGTGGGCGCCGTTGACTTCGGGATCATTGTGGACTCGGCGGTCATCCTAGTCGAGAACATTTTCCACACGCTTCAGAAAAGCCGGGCAGAAAAACTGGCCTTGGCGTCCAGCGTGACGGCAGAGGGACACAAGGGGTGGGCTACGCGCATCAAGTTGATCTATGCCAGCGCCTTGCAGGTGGACAAGGCCGTGATGTTCTCGTCGGCTATCACCGTGGCGGCCTTCATCCCCTTGTTCACCATGCAAGGTGTTGAAGGGCAGATCTTTGGCCCCATGGCCCGCACCTATGCGTATGCCCTGACGGGGGCCCTGCTGGCCACCTTCACTCTGACGCCGGTGCTCGCCTCTTACCTGCTGCCCAAACAGGTCAAGGATGTCGAGACCATCGTGGTGCGGGGCATCCGCAAAGTGTACTCGCCGGCATTGAAGTGGGCGCTGACCTACCGCAAGCTGACGGTCGGACTAGGAGCGCTGTTCCTGGTGATCTCCGGGCTCTTGTTGACGCGCATCGGTTCGGAGTTTCTGCCGGCGCTGGAAGAGGGCAATTTATGGATTCGGGCCTCCATGCCAACGACGATTTCGCTGGATGCGGGCATGGACAAGGTCGACCGGATGCGCGCCATTCTCAAGCGGCACCCGGAGGTCGTGACCGTGATTTCCCAGCACGGCAGACCGGACGATGGCAGCGATGCCTCCGGCTTCTACAACGCCGAGTTCTTTGTGCCGCTCAAGCCCTTCGATGAGTGGCCGGCTGGTCGCCACAAGGAAGACCTGGTCAAAGAACTGCAGCATGAATTCGACAACGAGTTTCCCGGTATCGAATTCAACTTCTCTCAATACATTCAAGACAATATTGAAGAAGGGCTCTCGGGCGTCAAAGGAGCCAACTCGATCAAGATCATCGGACCGGATCTGGCCAGGCTGGAAAAACTGGCTGATCAGGTTCTTCACGAAATGACGCAAGTCAAAGGAGTAGAGGACCTGGGCGTCTTCCGCGTGCTGGGACAACCCAACTTCAACATCACGGTCGATCGCCAGAAGGCTGCACGCTATGGCCTCAATGTGGGTGACATCAACAATGTGATCCAGGCTGCGGCAGGTGGCACGCAGGCCACCACGGTGATGGAAGATGACCGCCAGTTCGGATTGGTCGTGCGTTTGGCGCCGGAATACCGCTCCAATCTGGATGCCATCCGCAATATCAAGGTCGGGTATCAGGCACCTTCCGGGGCCACCGTCTTCATTCCGCTCAAGGAGCTGGCCACAATCACGCTGGATACTGGGGCGTCCTATATCTACCACGAGCGCAACGAGCGCTACATCCCAGTCAAGTTCAGCATCCGTGGGCGGGACCTGGGCGGCACCATCGCCGAGGCGCAGGAGCGCATTGCCAACAAAGTGGCGCTGCCCGAGGGCTATCGCATCGAGTGGGCCGGTGAGTTCGATGAACTTCAGCAGGCCAAGCAACGGCTGTATGTCGTCTTGCCCATCGCCATTGGCGCCATCTTGATGTTGCTGTATGCCTTGTTCAATTCATTGATCGACAGCCTGCTCACGCTGGCAGCCATTCCATTCGCCGTTGGGGGCGGTCTGGTTGCGCTCAGCTTGTCCGGGCTGGAGCTGAGCATTTCTGCGGCCATTGGGTTCGTGTCCCTGTTTGGCGTTTCGGTGATGAACGGCATTTTGATCATCACGTATTTCAATGAGCTGGTTGAGCAGGGCCTGTCGCCGATAGAGGCCATGTACAAGGCGGCTGAGCAACGCATGCGGCCCATGCTCATGACTGCGTTTTCTGCGTGCATCGGATTGCTGCCCGCCGCGATGTCGACGGGCGTAGGCAGTCAAGTGCAGCGGCCACTGGCGACGGTGGTCGTGGGCGGCATGCTGCTTGGTCCGGTGATGCTGCTGTTGGTGGCGCCGGCACTGCAGTTGATTGTGATCAACCGATTGAGGTCCAAGCCTGCGCATGCCACACAGCCTGACGAATTGGAGGGCCTGTAAATGCGCACCAGCTTGATGACGGTGTCCGGCTTGTCGATGTTGCTGTGTGCAGGCTGCGCTGTTGGTCCCGACTTCCATAAGCCGGCTTCTCCCAACGTGGCTCAGTACACCCGAGAGGTCAATGAGGCGAAGGTAGATTCCACCACACCAACATCAAAATGGTGGGAGACATTGGGCTCTACACAGCTCAATGAGCTGGTTGCACAGGCATTCAAGAACAATCCGAACATCGTGGCGGCGCAAGCTGCCCTGCGTCTGGCGCATGAGAACACAGCTGCGCAGTTCGGTTCTTACTTCCCGCAGATTCAAGGCAGCTACTCGGCCTCACGTCAAAAAAATGCCGTTGGAACGATTTCGCCGACACTGACCTCCGGCGATGCGTTGTACACGCTGCACACGGCACAGCTCAATGTGTCATACACCCCAGACGTATTTGGTCTCAACAGTCGGCAGGTTGAATCCATGCAGGCGCAAGAGGATGTGCAGCGCTTTCAAGTCGAGGCCACTTATCAGACCCTGAGCGCCAATCTGGTCGGTGCTGTGATACAGGAGGCTGCGTTGACCGAGCAAGTTCGTGCTGTACGAGACATTGTGCAGACGAACGAGCAAGCACTTGCGGTGCTAAGGAAACAGCAAGCCCTGGGGTACGTCGGTGCATTGGATGTGGCTGCACAAGAAAGCGCGTTGGTGCAGGCCAGGCTGGTACAGCCGCCGCTGATGAAACAACTTGAGCAGACCCGCGATCTGATAGCCGTCCTGTTAGGGACCTCACCAGCGAATCTAAGCGCCCAAGCCATTTCATTGGCTGACTTGAGGCTCGAACCCAACGTGCCCCTGGTGGTGCCGTCGCAATTGCTTGAGCGTCGCCCGGATGTCGCGGCGGCACAGGCGCAGCTCCACGCGGCTACCGCGCAAGTGGGGGTGGCCATTGCCAACCGCTTGCCACAGCTGTCGATCTCGGCCGTGGACGGCGGGAGTTCGACAACGTTTTCCTCCATGTTTGCCGATGGCAACAAATTCTGGTCGCTGACAGGTGGTCTGGTTCAACCGATTTGGGATTTCGGTGTGCTCAAACATCGTCAAGGTGCAGCTGAAGCGGCGCTTGAGCAAGCCAAGGCGCAATACCAAAGCACGGTATTGCAAGCTTTTCAAAATGTGGCCGATTGCCTGTATGCAATCAAACATGATGCCCAGTCTGAACAAGTTGCCTTGGATATGGAGCGCGTGGCCAAGCGCACGCTGGATCTGACCCAACGCCAGCATGAGCTGGGTTCTGTGAATAGCTTAGCAGTGCTGACTGCCCAACAGGCCTATTTGCAAGCGCGGCTGGGATCCATTCAAGCCAAAGCCGGTCGCTATCTCGATGTCGTCGCACTCCACCAGGCACTGGGTGGTCGCCTTGCCGAACCCGCGTCCGACATTGCGCCACAAAGCAAGATCGAGGTTCATAGCCCTTGACGAGGTGAATTCAGATGAGCGATCTCCCCACACTTCTAGCCCGGGCCATCGAAAGGCACCGGGAAGGTCGCTGGGAGGAGGCGCTGGCTGACTATCGTCAAGTTCTGGCTCAGCAGCCTATGCATGCTGACGCGAATCACAAGATCGGGGTGCTGTTATTTCAGCAAGGTGACATCCAAGCAGCGCAAGGCTCCATACACGCAAACCATGGCCTTCATCGACGCAGATGACTGTGATTTGATGAACAAATGAATACGTGTTCATTTGTTTATTGTGTCAATTGACCATTCCATCGCTGAACTGGCCGATCTTTTTCGCCTGCTGGGAGATGCCACGCGACTACGGATCGTGCTGGCATGCTGCGCCGATCCCATATCGGTCGGCGACATCTCTGACAACTTGGGGCTAAGTCAATCGCTGGTGAGCCACCACCTTCGGTTGCTGCGAGCGGCTCGAATCGTCAGGGCTGATCGACAGGGCAAGCAAGTCTTCTATTCAGCGGCAGACCACCACATCTCCAGCATGGTGGCCGACATGCTGGAACACATCGCAGAAACTCATCCGGAGTCGGAGTAATGGCGCATCATCATCACGCGCATCACCAAGGGCATGATCGTGGCCACACGCATGGTGCGGGCCACCATCATCACCACGGTGAAGTCAACACGCATGGTCCGGCCTTCCTGATCGCCATCGCCCTGAATTCAATCTTCGTCGTCATCGAGTTCGCGTATGGCTTCGTGGCTCACTCCACCGCCTTGATGGCCGATGCGGGGCACAACCTGTCTGACGTGCTGGGTTTGGCATTGGCCTGGGGGGCGGCCCGGCTCGCGACAAAGGCCCCGACCGCTCAATACACCTATGGAATGCGAAGCAGTTCCATCCTGGCGGCACTGGCCAATGCCTTGTTGCTGCTGGTCGCATGCGGAGGCATCGCTTGGGAATCGATTCAGCGCATCACGTCGCCACCGGTTGTCGCAAGTTCGACGGTCATGCTGGTTGCCGCAGCAGGCATCGTCGTCAATGGCCTGTCCGCATGGCTGTTCGCCAAGGGCAGCAAAGAAGACCTCAACATTCGCGGCGCCTACATGCACATGGCCGCAGACGCCCTGATTTCGCTGGGCGTGGTGGTCGCCGGCGGCATCATGATGGTCACGGGCTGGTACTGGCTGGACCCCGTCGTCAGCATTGCCATCGTTGCCTTGATCGTTTGGGGAACCTGGGGATTGCTGCGGGAAGCGATCCAGCTCGCATTGTCCGCAGTCCCTACTAGCATCGACTTCAAGGCGGTCCAGGATTTCCTTTCGCATCAGACCGGCGTGACCGGCGTTCACGATCTGCACATCTGGGGCATGAGCACCACGGAAAGCGCGTTGACCGTTCACTTGGTCATGCCGCAAGGCCATCCTGGCGATCAGTTCGTCGATGACCTGACCCGTCAACTCAAGGCTCGGTTTTCCATCTCCCACAGCACCTTGCAGATCGAATTGGGCACCACCGTGCACGCCTGTTCACTGCATCCCGCAGGGGATCCGCACGGGTCACACAAGTGTGAACACGTTCACTGACACCCTGATTGAGCGGTCAACTCGGTTGACCATGTTCGTTCACCAATGACAAAATGAGGTATCAAAACTTCGGAGCCACTCTGTGGACAGTGCCAGTCGTTGCAATTTGGTAAAGCGCGCCAATATGGCCGCTAGCGACTCGGTCATCTGACACCCGCTCCGGGCTGCAGATGAACTCGGTTCCTGCAGCCATGTGAACACCGCAGAGGTGTTCTTCCCCTCGCTGATCCGTTGCTCGTCCTGACCCATTGGGTCAGCTTGCTTGCGGCCATGTGGCTCAAGCGAGTATGAGGCATGTTCGCAAAGTCCACCTGATTGGAGCCTTGCGATGTATTTCCAGTTGATTGCCCGGTTGCAACAAGCTCGACTCAACGTTGAGCATTGGGATCGCCAGTCGGATTGGCCCACGCACCGTGTCCGCTGGTTCATTGCCCAGTTCCAGCGTTCAACCTATTGATCGAAGGAGTCACCATGGACCCAGACCCGTGTTGGCGCAGTAGCGCCGCTTTCCAACATCGTTTCTCAATCCCATTTCTTGTCCATCCGGCTGACAGCCGGAGGCTGGGTCACGCCTGAACGCGGCGGGGCACTCCTCCGGCCATGCGCCGGTGAAGGAGAGTCCCATGTCTTTGAACCGTACGACCAAGGTCTTGCGATACGCGATCTGCGCTGCCGCACAAGCCCACCGTCCGCAGCAAGTCAGCCACCTGCTTGCGTCCCACCACCTACACCATTTCGCGCAGTCGCTGGCCGGCCTTCCCCCACGGGTGATTGACGACGTGATGTCCATGCTCAGCGACCAAGAGCGACAGTTGGTCGAATCGCAACGGCTCATTCACAGGCCCAAGGCGTTGGCCATAACAACACGATTTCTTCGTGCGCTGGGGCTTGCCCCCCATCTTCTGAACCGGTTCGCAGTGGGAGGCCGACCATGAGCGCCATTCTCGACAAACAAGAAACCGGCGCCGTCCTGGATTCCGCTCACGTCGGCGATATCCGAGGCGCATTCGGCACGATCAAGCACGGCGACACGCAGCGCCGAGAGACCTGGCGCCACCGACTTCAAACGCTGCTGGCCATCATCGGGCCAGGGCTGATCGTCATGGTGGGTGACAACGACGCAGGGGCCTTTGGCACCTACACGCAGGCGGGGCAGAACTATGGAACGTCCCTGCTTTGGACGCTGTTGCTGCTCGTGCCCGTTCTCTACGTCAACCAAGAAATGGTCCTTCGCCTGGGGGCGGTGACCGGCGTGGGGCACGCCAGATTGATATTCGAGCGCTTCGGCAAATTCTGGGGTGCATTCAGTGTGATCGACCTGTTCATCCTGAATGCCCTGACCATCGTGACCGAGTTCATCGGTATCTGCCTTGGGCTGGACTACCTAGGCGTGTCTCGATTCTGGGGCGTTATGGTGTCTGCAGGCGTCATCATTGCCTCGGCCGGCAGCGGTGACTTCCGTCGCTTCGAGCGCATCTCGCTAACGCTTGTCTTTGGCAGCTTGTTGCTGGTTCCCGTGTTCCTGATGATCCATCCTCCGATGGGTGTCATCGCTCACGATTCGTTGGTGCCTCATCTTCCCCAAGGTGCTAAGTTCACAGACGTGATACTGCTGATCATTGCCATCGTCGGTACCACCGTCGCACCTTGGCAGCTGTTCTTTCAGCAGAGTTATGTGATCGACAAGCGCATCACGCCACGCTTCATCAAGTACGAAAGACTGGACCTGTGGCTGGGGATCGCTTTGGTCGTCATCGGGGCCATCTGCATGATGTCGTTCACCGCGGCGGCCTTTGGTGGTCGGCCTGAATTTGGCCATTTCACCGATGCGGCCGGTGTGGCTGCCGGCCTTCACCAATATGGAGGCCGGCTTGCCGGCACCCTGTTTGCGGTGGCCTTGATCGATGCATCCATCATTGGCGCGTGCGCTGTTTCCTTGTCCACGGCCTATGCCATTGGCGATGTCTTCAGCGTGCGCCACTCCCTGCACAGAAAAGTCGGGGAAGCCAAAGCCTTTTATACCGTCTACGCAGGGCTCATCGCTGTGGCGGCGGCCTTGGTGCTCACGCCCGGCACACCACTGGGCTTGCTGACCAACCTTGTTCAGACATTGGCCGGCGTGTTGTTGCCCAGTGCCACGGTCTTCTTGCTACTGCTGTGCAATGACAAGGCGGTTCTCGGGCCATGGGTCAATTCAAGGCAGATGAATGTGTTCACTGCTGTTGTCATCGCCGCGCTGGTGATGCTGTCCGTCATCCTGACTGCATCTGTGCTGTTTCCGGATATCTCGGAAGGGCAGATCGTGGCGGTGCTTCTCGGCGGTTCCGCGTTGACGGCGGTGGTCGGCATGGGTGTCAAAGCTTATGAACGCATGCAGGGTATGCCACAGGAAGAAGGGTTCTTGCCATCTCATGAAGAACGAAACACCTGGCGCATGCCACCACTAAGGCAGTTGCCACCAGCCCGGCTCACCTTGCTGAGCAGGGTGTGGATGCTGGTCTTGCGAGGCTATTTGGTGATCGCCGCCGGTTTGCTGTTGGTGAAGATCGTGCAGCTGGCTTTGTCAGCGACGTAACGCCACACTCGCACACATCCCGATCACCTGTTCAGGCTCCATCCGTTTCAATGGTTCAACTCCGTGCAATGCGGCATGGGGTGGCCCCATTACACCTGAGTTCTCATGATGATGGCATTTCGACACTTCATTTGCCTTGCAGCTTGCCTGGCTATCGTTCCCGTTGCGGCAGTTGCGCAAGCAAGCCCGCCAACCAACAATGACTACACCCTCAGCGGCGCGGACATCGAAGCGCATTTCCAGTCGACCTATATCTGGCAGCACAAAGCCGCGTTCAAGGCCGACTACACAGGCGAGCACAGTCTGTTGACCAGGGCTGAGCACTCCTACACCTTCTCCGCCACAGCCTTTTTCGGTGTCCGCCTGCACCCAGGCACCGAGCTGTATATCAATCCTGAGGTCATCCAGGGCGTACCGATGTCTAGCCTGTACGGCCTGGGCAGCCCCACTAATGGCGTGATTCAGAAAGTGGCCGGGCCGACCCCGCTTGCCTATTTGCCCAGAGTTTTTCTACGCCAGACATGGGATCTTGGCGGCAAGAAGGAGACGGTGGCCAGCAGTGCCAACCAAATGGCAGGGGCTCAAGCAAGTGAGCGCTTGGTGCTCAGCGTGGGCAAGTTGGCCGTGACCGATATCTTTGATCTCAACACCTATGCCCACGACCCGCGCTCTCAGTTCCTGACCTGGGCCTCACTGGCTTCTGGCCCCTACGACTATGTCGCCGATGCACAGGGCTACACCTGGGGTGGTGCGCTGGAGTACTTCAATGGCGACTGGGCCGTGCGTGCCGGTCGATTCATCGGACCCAAGGAGTCGAATGGTCAGGAACTCAACTTCGCCATCGGACGGTTCCATGGCGACCAGATCGAGCTGGAACATCGTCATGACATTGCCGGTCATGCAGGTGCGTTGCGCCTGCTGGCATGGCGCAACGCCGAAGACATGGGACGCTACGATGACGCCATGGCCTTTGCAGCCTTGAATGGCGGCGCCCCCGATGTGGCGAACGTTCGCAAGCCCAACGTCAAGCGTGGATGGGGGCTTCATGTCGAACAGACCCTGTCTGAGAACGTGGGGGCCTTTGCCCGTTACGGCTGGGCCGATGGACACACGGAAACCTATTCATTCGAAGAGGTGGACCGCAGCGCCCAACTTGGTATGTCGCTCAAGGGAGCCATGTGGCAGCGCGAAGCAGATGCAGCTGGCATGCTGTTCATTCGTAATGGCTTGTCTTCTGCGCATAGAACCTATCTGGCGCAAGGCGGGATGGGGTTCTTCATCGGCGATGGGCAACTCAACTACCGGCAAGAACAGATTGTGGAAACGTACTACAACCTGGCGCTGGCCAAGCACGCCTGGCTCGGGTTCGATTTCCAGCATATTTCCAACCCGGCCTACAACGCCGATCGAGGCCCTGTGAAGATGTATGCACTTCGCTTGCATGCGGAGTACTGAACGTCCGTGGACAATCGCCACAATCCGCTCGAACCATCCTGCCACCTACCCTGCCATGGAAGCTATCAACAACATCAACGCTGCATCTCTGCTGGATACGCTGGTCAGCCTCGTCACCGCCTTTGCGCTGGGCAGTCTGATCGGCATTGAACGTCAGATCCGCCAGCGTACGGCCGGGCTACGTACGAACACGCTCGTGGCTGTGGGGGCCGCGGTGTTCGTTGACATGGCCAACCGTCTGGGTGGCCACGAGGGCGCCGTGCATGTTGTGGCGTATGTGGTTTCTGGGATTGGGTTTCTCGGGGCTGGCGCCATCATGAAAGAAGGCGCTAACGTCACCGGGCTCAACACGGCAGCCACGCTGTGGGGCTCAGCCGCTGTTGGTGCTTGCGCAGGAGCCGACTTGATCGGCGAAGCCGTGCTGGCGGCCTTATTTGTGCTGGCCAGCAACACCTTGCTTCGTCCCGTTGTCAACCGCATCAACCGACGCCCCATCAACGAAGAAGCCAGCGAAGCCACGTACCGCTTCTATGTCATCTGCCAGCGTGCGGTCCAAGGTGATGTGCTAGACAAACTTGTCGAACTTTTGGAAGCAGCCAACTATCCGATTCGAGACGTGGAGCAGCATGCCTTTGGTCAAACGGATGCGGAGATAGAAGCCACGCTGTACGCTACAGCCGTGGATTCGGATGACCTCGATAAAGTGGTAACCATGCTTGAAGCGCAGAAAGGGGTTTTGCAGGCATTTTGGAACTCCAGCAGCGAGGAGTAAACAAGCTAAACGAATGGGCTGATGGGGCCGCTGACTTCAATAGAAGGCACTGTTTCTTTTGACCGCAAGCACCTCGCATTGTCATGAATACCCTGACTTCAGTGCATGAGATGGAACTAAGCATTGCATATAGCGATGGCGGTCGCTGATACCTCTTCCAGGCAATCACGATGCTCGTCAACAAGGCGTGTTAGTCAAAGACGGCACGCATCTCGTCGCTGCGTCGCCCCCCCCCCGCTTAAAGCCAACGCTACCAGAGTCCCGAGCTAGAAAAGCGAGACCGGCCGAAGACGTTATCCACAGGTGGACAACCTCTTTGAATACAAACCCAAGG
>Ga0194137_10001006_pt1 | contig 17772 bp, 14 predicted proteins | sample TARM_MetaG_T3_14_FD_134025 | JGI IMG/M metagenome (GOLD analysis project Ga0194137, IMG submission 134025) | Freshwater microbial communities from Pennsylvania, USA, analyzing microbe dynamics in response to fracking - TARM_MetaG_T3_14 (version 2) | ecosystem: Environmental > Aquatic >... | reverse complement strand
TCATCATCGGGTTCGGAGACGGCAGCTTCCATCCGAATGGAAGCGTCACCCGCGCCGACTTCGTCACCATGCTGGGCCGCGCGCTCGGTCTGGACAGCACCGGCGGCAGCCTGGACTTCAAGGATGCTGCCTCCGTTCCGGCTTACGCTCGCGGTTACATCGCGCAGGCTTTGGAGGCGGGCTGGCTGAAAGGATACGAAGACGGCACGTTCGGACCGAAAAAGACGATCACCCGCGCCGAGATCGCGGTGCTTGTCGCCAAAGCGCTCCGGCTTCCGGCCGCAGATTCCAAGCCTGGTTTCGCCGACGCCTCTTCCATCCCGGCATGGGCATCCAAGCACGCAGCCGCGCTGGAAATCGCCGGTCTTATGCAGGGCGACGAAAAGAATCGGTTCCATGGAGATCAGCCTCTGACACGCGCTCAAGCAGCGGTTCTGATCCTCAATCTGATCGACTATGCCAAAAAGGCTCCGTGACAAAAAGAGCCCCTTCACCGTTCAGGTGAGGGGGCTTTTTGCGGACTGAGCGATGCTGTCGATGTCAAGGAAATGTGGACAGCAAGAACGGATCGGCATCATTCGTCCGGGGTCAGACCTTCAGATGCAGGGAGGTCATTTCCCAAGGGTGAATCTCATAGTTGCGAGCCTGATGCAGGACATAGGGATCCTGTTCGACGAGCGCGGCTACCTCTTGCAGCGATTCTCCCATGTAAATGACGAGGCCGCCCCATCCATCTGTGAATCTTCCTCTGGCGGCGATACGGCCCTCCTGCTCCAGCTTCTCCAGGTAAGCGAGATGCTCCGTCCGCAGCCTCGCGCTCTTTTCTTCATCCAGCATTGGCAGCATGACCGCGAAAAATGCCATTGTCGACTCCTCCTCCATCGTTTCGGGAATAGCTTCAGTATACGATTTATTTGAGGGAACGGGCAGGAGATTCAGGGGCGGCCCCCTAAACCTAATCAAAGAGGATTTGAAAACCTATTCAGGCAAGGGGGATAAACATGGAGGCATCGGTAGAGAAGCTGTTCGGTCCCGAACGGCTGGAGGATGCGGCGCTCCGTTTCGGATTGCAGGGGGATCCGAAGAAGCTGGGCGATTTTGAAAACTATATCTATGAAATGCAGACAGCGGAGGGCATTTCCGTCATTCTGCGCCTGACCCACAGCAGCCATAGATCGCTGGAAGAAATTGAAGCCGAGCTTGATTTTCTTCAGCATCTGGAGGCGGAGGGCTGCGGGAAGGATATGGCGTCAAGTCTGGCCTCGCCGTCCGGCAGCCGCATCGAGCAGATCATGGCCGCGGACGGATCGTGCTTCTATGCGTGCCTGTTCCGCAAAGCGCCGGGCGGAAGAGCGTTGCCGGACTCGGAAGCATGGAATCGGCAGCTGTTTGCCGAGTGGGGGGCGGTAACGGCTCGGTTCCACAACGCATCCGCCAAGCTGGATCGGACTTTCGCCCGAAGGCAGTGGAGCGAGGATGACCTCATCGCGAACGCCTCAGCCTATCTTCAGGACGAGGATCCCGGGATTATCGCGCAGCTTGCATCCGTGCTGGATAGGCTGCATGCGCTGCCTCGGCCGGAAGGGAGTTACGGCTTGCTTCACGGAGATATCCATAACGGCAACTTTTTTGTCTACGAAGGCCGCATCACGGTATTCGACTTCGACGACCTGGAATACAGCTGGTACATCCATGATGTCGCCATTCCGCTCTATTACGCGCTCAGCTCCCGAATTCCAGATCGATACGGCGCGGATCGGGACGCATATGCGGCGGACTTCTTCCTTGAGTTCCTGCAAGGCTATCGCAGCGAACGGGAGATGCCGGAGGAGTGGCTGGATGTGCTGGGACTGTTCCTGGAGATGCGCGATCTCACTTTGTATACCGTCCTTGCCAAGAAGCTTGGACCGGAGGAGCTGACGGAAGGGATCCGCGCCTGGATGGGCCAAATGAAGGAACGGATTATGGCCGGAACTCCGATCGTCTCTTTTGATTTCAGGGAACTGGCCGCTGCACACAGGTAGATGCTTGCGACAACCGTCCGTGCGGACAGTTCAAATCAAGGGAAGGATTATCGCCGGGATTTCTTGATGTCTCTCTCGATTTTCAGGGGCCTGCCCGCCGTTAGAGCTTGAAGAAAGCCGTCCGCATGGACGGCTTTCGAATGCCGCCGGTGGTTCGGAGCCAGAACTCTCGCTGCCTGTGCAGCGTATTGCTTGCCCTTATTCCGCCCGTTCCGCCGGAGCGTTTTGGTACCTTAGGGACGGTATCTGCCAACAGCGCTTGTTAGTTCTCCTGCACCGGGGTAAGAATTGATTGTACGGGGACGTTGGCAGCACGAGCAGCCTTTTCAGCCGCTTGCAGGAGGCATGGCTGCTTGAAATGCCGTTATATCGGACATAGGATCCGTTAGTTGTTCCAAATTCCCGAAAAACCCCTTTTATCGGACATAGGATCCGCTATTCGAACGGAAACCGGTCTGGCAGGGCGGGAAATCCAACAATAACGAATCTGATGTCCGTTAAATTTTTTAAAACGGTGCCGGAATCCAAATAACGGATCGTATGTCCGATAGGGAGGGACGCGCCGGGCTCATCTCCTTGCTTGCACTTGAAGAAGGCTTGCCATTACAGCCCTGATATCCCTAAGGAAGGGCATCCGCAAAGGAGGCGGGCATCTGTCCGCAAGGATAGAGCCGGAGCAGGGCACCTGCCCGCAAGGATAGAGCCGGAGCCGGCCTTGGGAAATATAGGGTATAATAAACGCATACATAGCTTCGGAGGTGCATCACGGCATATGGAGAAAGTATTGTCATCGCTGTCCAAGTACCGCATCTCGGCCGGGGTCGCTCTGCTGATGATGCTTGTCGAGCTGGCGGTGGAGCTGTCCCAGCCTTTTATCATCGCGAAGATTATCGATGAAGGCATCGCCCATAAAAATCTGCAGGTCGTCTGGCTGTGGGGGGGCGTGCTCGCTGGAGGAGCGCTGATCGCCTTCGCGGCGGGGATATGCAGCTCCTTCTACGCTTCGTACGCAAGCCAGGGATTCGGCTACGACCTGCGGGAGCGGCTGTACGGCAAGGTGCAGTCGTTCACCTACGAGGTGTTCAACCGGTTCGCGGCGTCCAGCCTGATCACCCGTCTGACGGGAGACGTCAGCCAGGTTCAGGATACGGTCTTCATGGCGCTCCGCTTCATGACGAGAATCCCGCTTGTGGTCGCGGGAAGCGTCCTGATGGCGCTCGTCGTCAACTTCCGCCTTGGTCTTATGCTGGCCGCGACGCTGCCGCTGCTGCTGCTCTTCGTCGGCTGGATGATCGGCCGGGCGTCTTCCGTCTTCCAGACGGTGCAGCGCCGTCTCGACAAGGTCAACGCCGTCATTCAGGAGAACTTGACCGGCATCCGCCTCATCCGCGTTTTTGTCCGCATGGGTTATGAAGTCAAGCGCTTCGGGGAAGCCGGCGCCGAGCTGATGAAGGGCACCGTACGCGCCTTGCGCCTGACGGAAACGACCCAGCCGTTCATCATGCTCATCGTCAACGCCGCCATTATCGCCATTCTCTGGTACGGCCGGCTCGATATCGCATCCGGATCGGCGACGGAGGGACAGACGGTTGCGGTCATCAACTATGCGCTGCGGACGATCGGCGCGATGAGCATGCTGGCATGGATCGCCGCGATGTTCTCCCGGGCCGGCGCATCGTCCCGGCGTATCCGCGAAGTGCTGAACGCGGACCGCTGCGATGCGCAAGCGGCTTCCGGAACGAAGCCGCTTGCGGGATCGGATGTCGAATTCCGCTCGGTAGGCTTTACCTACCCGGAGAGCAGCATCCCGATTCTGGAAAGCATCAGCTTCCATGCGCGCGCGGGGCAGCGAGTCGCGATCATGGGGGCGACGGGATCCGGCAAGTCCTCGCTCGTGCAGCTGATTCTGCGCCTGTATGAGCCGACCGATGGCGTGATCGCGGTCGGAGGCACCGATCTTCGGGAGCTTGATGTCAAGGCGCTGCGCCGGGCGATCGGTTATGTCCCGCAGGACGTGACGCTGTTCTCCGGCACAGTCAGCGAAAATATCTCTTGGGGCAACGAGCATGCGACGGAGGAGCAGATCGCGGCCGCAGCGAAGGCGGCCCAGCTGCATGAGACGATCATGCGCCTGCCGGACGGATACGGAACGATGCTCGGCCAGCGCGGCGTGAACCTCTCCGGCGGCCAGAAGCAGCGCCTCTCCATCGCCAGAGCGCTCGTCAGGGAGCCGAAAATCCTTATACTCGACGACAGCACCAGCGCCCTGGACTTGAAGACCGAAGCCCTCTTGCTGCAGGAGCTGGAAGTCATGAGCTGCACAACATTCCTGATTACGCAGAAAATAAGCTCGACCGTGTCGGCGGACCTGATCCTGCTGCTGGAGGACGGCCGTCTGACGGCAGCTGGGCGCCATGAGCAGCTGATGGCGGATTCGGAGCTGTATCGCCGAATCTACGAGTCGCAGTATGGAGAGGAGGCCCGGCATGCCTAAGCAATGGCTCGAACCGCTGAGAGTTCCTCGCCCCGGGCGGGACCCTTCGCTTCCGCCTGCGGGCGCCCGCGGCGGCAAGCCGAAGGCGAAAGCCAAGGACTGGACCGGCACGCTGAGGCGGGTGTGGGGGTATCTGGCGAAGCGCAAGGTCAAGCTGACGATCGTGCTCGTGCTCGTCGCGGTCAGCTCCGCGCTTGCCTTGCTCGGTCCGTACATGATCGGGAGCGCCGTCGACCTTTATCTCAAGGAAGGCAGCCAGACCGATGGATGGGGATTGTTCCTTGCCGGGCTCGGCATCGTCTACGCGCTCTCTTCGGTGACGTCCTGGACCCATAATGTGTGGATGATCACGATCGCCCAGGAGACGGTGTACCGGCTGCGCAGCGACCTGTTCGCCCACCTGCACCGGCTGCCCATTCCGTTCTACGGGAAGCGTCAGCAGGGCGAAATCATGAGCCGCCTGACGAACGATATCGAAAATGTCAGCTCCACCCTCAACAGCTCCGCGATCCAGATCTTCTCCAGCGTGCTGACGCTGGTCGGAACGGTGAGCGTCATGCTGTGGCTCAGTCCGCTGCTGACGCTGCTGACCTTCATCGTCGTGCCGCTGATGGTGGTCGGCATGCGATGGATTACGAAGCGGACCGGCCCGCTATTCAAGGCCCGCCAGCGCAATCTCGGCGAGCTGAACGGCTATATCGAGGAGACACTATCCGGCCAGCGCGTCATTACGGCCTTCTCCCGCGAGGAGCAGGTCAAGGATGCGTTCCGCGAGCTCAACGAGCGGATCCAGCTGTCGGGGTTCTGGGCACAGACGATCTCGGGCTTCATTCCCAAGGTCATGAACAGCCTGAACAACCTGAGCTTCGCGATCGTGGCGGGAATCGGCGGGATTCTGGCCGTGCGCGGCGCCATTACGGTCGGCACGATCATCGTGTTCGCCGAGTATGCGCGTCAGTTCACCCGTCCGCTCAACGACCTGGCGAACCAGTGGAATACGCTGCTGTCAGCGATCGCAGGCGCGGAGCGCGTTTTCGAGGTGCTCGACGAGGAGCCGGAGGAGCGGGAGGACAGCAAGGCCGAGCGGCTGGATCACGTCGAAGGGGCGGTGCGCTTCGAGCATGTATCCTTCGGCTACGAGGAAGGCCGCGAGACGCTGACAGGCATCGACTTTGAAGCCCGGCCCGGCGAGATGATCGCCCTTGTCGGTCCTACGGGAGCGGGCAAAACGACGGTCATCAGCCTGCTCTCGCGCTTCTACGAGCCGACCTCCGGCCGGATTACGCTCGACGGCAAGGATTTGGCCGGCATCCGCCGGGACAGCCTGCGCTCCCGCATGGCTTTCGTGCTGCAGGACTCGTTCCTGTTCGAAGGAACGATACGGGAGAACATCCGGTACGGAAGGCTTGGCGCGACCGACGAGGAGGTGGAGGAGGCGGCCAAGCTGGCCAACGCCCATTCCTTCATCATGCGGCTTAAGGACGGCTACGGCAAAATGCTGAGCGCGGACGGCAGCGGCATCAGCAGCGGGCAGAAGCAGCTGCTCGCCATCGCGAGGGCGATTCTCGCGAACCCGTCCATGCTTGTTCTCGACGAGGCGACGAGCAGCATCGATACGGTGACCGAGATCAAAATTCAAGAAGGGCTGCAGCGGCTCATGAAGGGCCGGACAAGCTTCGTCATCGCTCACCGGCTTGGGACGATCCGCAGCGCGGACAAGATTCTGGTGCTCAAGGACGGACGGCTGGAGGAGCAGGGCACTCATGAGGAGCTGCTGCGCCGCGGCGGCTTCTACAGCGAGCTGTACAGCTCCAGCAAGGGAATTCCGGGAGGCGCGCAGGAGGATCCTGTGGCTGCCTTGCAGCAGCGTTGACTAGCCATGAAACTCAAGGCTCAAATGACGCAAAATCACGCAGATCCAGAAGCTGAATTTGCCCCCCGTCGACCGAAGCGATGGAGCAGCGGATTTAACCAATCGACGTCTTCAGGGATAGGTTGAAACAAGACGGCTCCGCCAAAATGAGTGCCCTAACGGGTGCTCATTTTTAGTTTAAGACTATGCGTTGCGACCCTGCACCGGCTGAGGCTGTTTCCGAATGAAAGAGCAACATTGCAATCGTTACGCTCTGATATAACTTAACAGGCAAGCCAAAGAGATGAAAGCATGAGCAGGTTGAGAGGAAAGATCGCTTTGGTAACCGGCGCAAGCAGGGGAATCGGCCGCGGCATCGCGTTGCGTCTGGCGCAGGAGGGCGCAATCATTGCCGTGCATTCCGGCAGGAGGCGCAATGAAGCGGAGGAAGTCGTGGATAAGATCGTACAAAATGCAGGCGAAGCATTTACGATCGGCGCCGACTTAAGCACCCTTGACGGCATTCACGGCTTATTTGCGAAATCGGATGAGGCCCTGCGGAAACGTACGGGCGATAATCGGTTTGATATTCTTGTCAATAATGCGGGTATCGGCCAGATGGTATCCCTAGACGAAACGACGGAGCAATCGTTTGATGAAGTCATGAACATCAATGTCAAAGCTCCGCTGTTTGTGACTCAGCAAGCATTGCTGCGCCTGAAAGACGGAGGACGCATCATCAATCTCTCTTCATTTGTTACACGCGCAGCCTCTCCCAGTGTTTTCACCTACAGCGTATCCAAGGGCGCAGTCGACACGCTTACCCGCGTCTTGGCCAAGCAGCTGGGGCATCGCAATATTACGGTGAACGCTATCCAGCCGGGCATTATAAATACGGAAATGAATGCGGGCACTTTGCAGGATCCCCTCGGACAGAAATCCGCCGCGGGCCTCTCCACCTTCAACAGATGGGGGGAGCCGGAGGATGTGGCGGATATCGCCGCCTTTCTCGCCTCATCGGACAGCCGTTGGGTAACCGGTCAATGGATCGATGCAAGCGGCGGATCTCATTTGTAAAGGATCCTCGACAACCAGCTTTTTCCTAAAGCCGTATGGGAATCAAGAAACCCCCCTAGACAAAGGATACGAACCTTAAGTGTGAAGCCGATGACTGCGGCGAGGGGGTGTTTTCTTGCTTGGCTGAGAGCCGGAAAAGGGAATGATCGGCAGAAAGAAAAGAAAATGAGACAGAAATGAGACGAGAAAGAGGGAATCCAGCCTTTAGAATGGAAAAATAGAAAAATATAGGAACCTTTGCGGCAAACCGGTCGTTGGATGGGTAAGAAGAAAGAGGAGGCGAGCAGCGATGCGTGAATACAGACTATTGGACGATAGTATTCTGATGACCGACGGCCGAAGCCTATGGCTGAAGAGGCTGGGCAGGAAGCCGGAGCCGGTGACGGCGGAGGACATCATGCCGGATCTGCTTGAGCTGCTTGAAGCGCAAAGGGTAACCAAGGTGGCCAAGCTGCAGATGGAGCTGGCTCACGCCCTGGACGAATCGATGAAGCTCGGAGCTGAAGAGGAAGCGAAGACGGTTCTGGAAGCATACCGGCCGGTGCTGGAGGAACGGGATTCGATTCAATCCATTTAGTCAAACGCAGAAAAGACGACCCGGGAAAAGAGAACGTCCCGGACCGTCTTTTTTATTTATGCGGAGAAGAGAAAGCTTGATCATTTTTCGTTTGAAATTCCTGCAGCATGCTTTTTTCCAAGCAGCGGTCCATGCTTCGCTTAGGCAGTCGGCTCGGCTTGCTGGCCCTGCTCAGCCATGGCGGCCATATCCATATGGAATACTTCCCATAGATGGCCGTCGACATCCTCGAAGCTTCGGGTATACATGAAGCCGTGATCGGAGGCATCGACCGTCGCTTTGGCGCCGGCTTTCAGGGCGGTCTCGTAGATCTCGTCCACCTTGGCCCGGCTGTCCGCCGTAATGGAGATGATCGCCTCTGCGGTGCGGGAAGCATCCGCGATCTCTTTGTTGACGAACTTGGCGAAGAAGGGCTCCGTCAGCAGCATGACGAAAATCTGCTCGCTTACGATCATGCAGGCGGCGTCGCTGTTCGTCATGTCCAGGTTGAAGGCGAAGCCGACTTCACGGAAGAATGCCATTGACTTGTCCAGGTCCTTTACGGGAAGATTGACAAAGATCATGCTCGATGCAAGAGACATCTTTGATCACCTCATCAGTGGATTTGACCGTAGTATATCTTCTTTGCCAGGGTGCTGTTTCTCATGGATTGCTATGATTCCGCAGGCGGCAATCCGTGGGGTCCGGCTGCGGGTGCGTTGCCCGGCCTTGCCGTTCCAAGCAGGATGCCGGCATGGCTGCGACGGCCGGCCTTTTTTTGCATTCGGAGTCATGAGGGCAGGCTCTTTGGCCGACATGGCAGATCCTATCCAATCCTACTAGAAAGCCGGGAGAGACCATACTGCATCACTTGGAATTGTATGTATCCGATTTGGAGGCTTCGGCCGGATTTTGGGGCTGGCTGCTTGGAGAGCTGGGCTACGAGCCCTATCAGCGCTGGAAGCAGGGACGAAGCTGGAAAAAAGACAGGTTCTACCTCGTTCTGGTGCAGGTGGAGGAGAAGCACCGCGACCCGGCCTACCACAGGCGCAAGGTAGGAATGAACCATGTGGCCTTCCACGCCTCGTCCCGCGAACAGGTCGACTGCCTTGCGGCAGAACTGGCTTCCCGGGGGACGGTCATGCTCTATTCAGACCGCTATCCTTATGGCGGAGGAGAAGGGCATTACGCCTTGTTCTGCGAGGACCCGGACCGGATCAAGGTCGAGGTCGTGGCCCCGGACTGACGGAGGCGAGGCGAGCCGGCGTCTGATTTGGCACAACTGGATCTGGTTTGCGCTTCATGAAATTTGCGCTGGACGCCTGGACCGCTCGGGAGAGCGGTTTTTTTGCTGTCCGCAATAAAGGTGAAAATGGAGCCATGCAAACCGATGCTTATTCAAATGTTTACAGAAATTTATCTGAGTAACAATAAAATTTAGCTGACAAATGACTATCCGAAAACATTTTCCTGATATATTCTATTTCTGCCGGGAGATTAACAGGATATTCCGGCTCAACCGGAAAGGGGATAATGATGAGGACGAATTCGGTATGGAAGAGAAGATTGCTGCATGCGGCGCTTGCCGCCGCTGTGCTGGTGCCGACCCAGCTGACGGCTTGGGGCGGGGGCCAGGCGCATGCCGAGGGACCCGCGGATCCAGCGCCGTTCATCAAGGCCAAGGTCGTCAACGGCAATGCAGGGAAGAAGGTCTTGTTCGACAATACGCATGCCCAGACGGCCGGCGCGGCGGACTGGGTCATCGACGGAGGCTTCTCGGACTTCGGCAACGCGCTCGCGACAGCCGGCTTCGATGTCCAGGAGCTCCGCAAGTCCACCCCGATTACCCTGGCGGATTTAAGCCCTTATAACGTCTTTGTTACCGCCGAGGCCAACGTTCCGTTCAAAACGAGCGAGCAGGCGGCCATGGCCCAGTACGTCCAGAACGGCGGCAGCATCTTCTTCATCGGCGACCACTACAATGCCGACCGCAACAAGAACCGCTGGGACGGCAGCGAATCGTTCAACGGCTACCGCCGCGGAGCATGGGACAACCCTGCGAAGGGGATGAGCGCAGAGGAAGCCGCATCTCCGGCCATGCAGGGCGTTCAGAGCTCCGACTGGCTGGCGGACAACTTCGGCGTGCGCTTCCGCTACAACGCGCTCGGAGATATCAACGCGAACAATATCGTGGCGCCGGACCAGGCGTTCGGAATCACCCAAGGAGTATCCTCGGTAGCGATGCATGCCGGCTCCACGCTGGCGATCATTGACCCGGAGAAAGCCAAAGGCATCGTCTATCTGCCCAAAACGAGCGCCAAGTGGGGCAGCGCCGTCGACCAGGGCGTCTACAACGGCGGAGGCATCGAAGAAGGCCCATATGTGGCCGTCTCCAAAAAAGGCGCGGGCAAAGCCGCGTTCATCGGCGACTCTTCGCCGGTCGAGGATGCGACGCCGAAGTATCTGAGAGAGGATACCGGAGCGAAGAAAACGACCTACGACGGCTTCAAGGAAGTGGATGACGGCAAGCTGCTCGTCAACCTCGTGAACTGGCTTGCCGCTTCCGAAAGCTATACGAGCTTGTCCCAGGTATCCGGCCTGAAGCTGGACAGCCCGACGCCGCTGCTCGCCATCGAGAATCCGGCGACCTCCACGGAGCCGCAGGCCGAGCCATGGGCAGCTCCGAACGCCGGCTACAAATGGTATGATTCCACCACGTTCCGCGCAGGGTCCTACGGGGTGAAGAGCAGCCCGACGCCGACGCCGACGTCGACCGTATCCCCGACACCGACGCCGAGCACGACGCCTACGCCTACTCCGGCGCCCGGCACGGTCGGCTACGACTTCGTCTCGCAGGCGACGCTTCCAAACAACGGCAGCGAATTCCAGATCCGCGTGAACGCTAGCGGCCTGACGCCGAGCAGCACGCTAAGCGGTTATTCGCTGGGCATCTATCTGACGGCCAGCGGCACGCAGATCGCCCAGGTGCAGAACGATGACGGGACCTGGCCGAGCGCGTATGCATACAGCTCCGCGTTCAGCCTGACGACGGACAGCGCGGGCAGCGCCACCAAGGTGCTCAGCGTCCGCATCAAGTCCGGCTCCACAGGAGCGGCGAATCTGCGCTTGCGCCAGAACAGCACCAATCTCAAGACCGTCGCGGTCACGCTCGGGAATGTCCAGCCCGAGCCGCTGCCGACGCCGACTCCGGCGCCGACAGCGACGCCGGCTCCGACGAAGACGCCAACCCCGACCGCTACGCCGACTCCCAAGCCGGCCAAAGTAACGCTGTCGGACGCAAGGACGCTGCCATCCGGCAGCGTCGTTTCCGTTGAAGGCGTCATCGTCAGCGAGCCGGGCATATACGGCGGCGGAGAATCCTTCTACTTGCAGGATGGGACGGCAGGCATTTACGTGTTCCAGAGCGAGCCCGGCTTTCACGCCGGCGACGTCGTGGAGCTGACGGCGGAGACGGCCGTCTACAACAGCGAGCTGGAGCTGATCAACCCCGACTCCATCGTAAAGACAGGAACGCAGGAGCTGCCTTCGGCCGCCGCGGCCGACACCGTGACGGCAGCCAACCAGGGCACTCTGATCGCTGTCGGCGAAGCGACAATCGCCAATCTGGCGGCCGCCGCCCCTACGGGCTCGTTTGAATTCGATGCCGTGAAGGACGGAGCTTCCGTACGCGTGCGGGCTGATGTCCGGACCGGCCTGAGCCAGGACAGCTTCCCGTACCATGAGGGTGACCGCGTGCTGCTGCAGGGCATCTCCTCCGTGTTCAAGGGCAGCTACCAGCTGAAGCTGCGCGGGCCTCAGGATATCGCCCTGCCGGCCGATACGGCCGCGCCGGCGACGACGGCTTCGCTGTCCGCCGAGCCCAATGCCGCAGGCTGGCATCAGGGAGACGTGACGGTCGTTCTCGAAGCGGCGGACGACCGGCCCGGCAGCCTGAAGACGTTGTACAGCCTCAACGGAGGCGCTGAGACGACCTATTCGGCTCCAGTTCTTCTGTCGAGCGAAGGCACGAATACACTGCGTTATTATTCCATCGACGCCGCCGGCAACAGGGAAGCGGCTCAAGAGCTGGCCGTACGCCTCGACAAGACCGTGCCGAGCGCCGTTCTGACGCAATCGGGAGGCCCTGTCGCCGATGCGGCCTTCACGGATACGCTGAAGTTCGAGCTGCAGGCTTCGGATGCCCTCTCCGGCATCGTCTCCTCCGAGCTGCTGCTGGACGGACAAGCGCTCGCCAGCGGGACGCCGCTGCTCGCTGCCGATCTGGGTCTTGGCGCGCATTCCGTACGTTATATCGTGAAGGACGCCGCCGGCAATACGGCGGAGCAGACGACCGCCTTCAACGTGACCGAGGGCGCCGCTTCCGCCAAGGGAGTACCCGGAACGCCCGTGCTCAGCGACAACAACGGGCATGTCAACGGGCTGCGCGACGGCAGCTACAAGGTGACGATGAACATGTGGTGGGGCAACAACGGCAGCATTTACAAGCTGTACGAGAACGGCAAGCTGATCCGGACTGTCGTGCTGACGGATGCATCCCCATCCGCCCAGACGGCGGCGACGGAAATTGCCGGCAAGTCCAACGGCACGTATGTCTATACGGCCGAGCTGATCAATGCCAAGGGAACGGCGCGCAGCGCTCCGCTGACCGTCCAGGTGACCGACGCGAATCCCGGCAAGCCGGTGCTCTCCCATGACAACTGGGACGGCGACGGAATCTACCGTGTGACCGCCAACATGTGGTGGGGAACGAACGCAGCCGAGTACCGCCTGTATGAGAACGGCACGCTGATCGATGCCCAGGCGCTGAAAGCGGCGACGCCGGCGGCCCAGTCGGCCTTCACGGACATTTCCGGACGTCCCAAAGGCACATATGTGTACCGGGCGGAGTTCGTCAACGCAGCGGGAGCCGCTTCCAGCGAGACGATTACCGTAACGGTCAACAGGTGAAGATGCCGCTTCGGCCGGCTTCTCATGCAACAGAATTTCTCCAGATCCCTCCGGGGATCTTTTTTTGTTCCGAGGCCAGCCGAGGGCGCTGCTTCCGCCCAGGAGCTCCGGGGACTCCGGTGCTCAGCGGCAACGGCGGGCATGCCACGCCGCGCAGTCCGGGCTAACCCGGCGCTGGGATTGGAGCGGAGCATGGCTGCGCGTATAATGAAGCAAACGGCCTACGGGGAGTTCTTCCGGAACGTGCAGCCGGCTGCGGCGATGGTTGTCGTGAAGGCGCTGATCGATCCGCGGCTTCTGATACAGATCGAGGCGGAAGCCACCGTAGGGGAATGAACGCGAGAACGACTGGACAGGGGAGGAAAACGCAATGAACCATGAAAAGCTGATCGAGCTTGGCCTCGGCTACCCGGGAGCCAGCGTGAAAACCCCTTTCGACCCTGATATGCAGGTGCTGTACGTGAAGGACAAGATGTTCGCCCTCTTCGGACGGCATGCCGAATGGGAGAGCGTGAACCTGAAGACCGATCCGGAAGAAGCCTGGCTGCAGCGGGAAAGCTACCCGGATGCGGTGCTTCCGGGATACCATATGAACAAGCGGCACTGGAACACGGTCGTGCTCAATGGAAAAGTTCCCGGCGATACCGTCCGGCAGATGCTGCAGGAAAGCTATCAGCTCGTGGTGGCCAAGCTCCCCAAGCGGGTGCGGGCGGAGCTCGCCGGAAGCATGAAGCGGGACATGCCGGGCGGCGGGCGGGAAAGCTGACTACCCGGCCTCATAGGAGCCTCGCTTATAGGAGCCTCGCAATCGATCCATAGAATCAATAGGCCGACACAAGCGGAAAAAGCCCGGGGGGATCCCGGGCTTTTTAAGGGAGAAAAAAGCTCCGCATGGATCAGCCTGCCTGAGAGGCCTCGGTCGTAATCATCCAGAGAACGCCGTATTTGTCCGTCACTTGACCGAAAAGAGTTCCCCAGAAAGCCGGTTCCAGCGGATGTCCGATCGTTCCGCCTTCCGCCAGATTGGCGAAGGCTTTGCGGGCCTCTTCCTCGTCGGCAAATTCAAGCGACAGATTGAGGTTGGTGCCGGGATGGACGGGGCGGAACGAGTCCGACAGGAAGATCGTCACGCCTGCGGCGACGAGCGCCAGATGAAGCACCTTGTCCTTGAGGCTTTCGTCCTTGGCGCCCGGCATCTCGCCGTAAGTCATGACGGACAGGATTTCGCCTCCAAGAGCCTCCGTATAGAATTCCGCTTGCGCTCTCGCGTCCTCCGAATGCAGGTAAGGGTACAGCTTGGCCATTCTGCTCATCCTCTCTCGTTTTCGCTCATGATTTTTTGCTCATGAATACAGTGTACCTGAACGGCTTCGTTCCGGCTTCTCACGGATTGCTATAGATAGGATTCCACTTTTTGTGTTCATCAACCTCCATGCACAAAATAACTAGGCAAATAATTGCGGGGCGGGATAAAATGGACTCAACTCCCATTTTGTTCTTGATAGCGCTGTCAAACTTGCCGGAGCGAAGGAGTGGAGCCATGGAGCCCTATACCCGGGTGCTCATCGAGCGGATGGGCATGCTGCTGATCGTCATGTTCATCATGACTCGGCTTCCGCTCTTCCGCATGCTGCTGGATCGAGCGGTAACGATCCGGACAGGCCTGCTGTTCACGCTGATGTTCGGACTTATCGGCATTGCCGGCACATACTCCGGCGTCGTCGCCGGCACGGACGGCATGCAGGCCGCTTTCTGGATCAGCCGGCTTGAGCCCGGCCAGCTGCTGGCCCACTCGGCTCTGATCGGGGTCGTGCTGGCCGGCCTGCTCGGCGGCGCCTACGTCGGCGCCGGAGCGGGGCTGATCGCCGGGCTGCATGCTGCGGCGCTCGGAGGGCTGGCTGGCGGCGCCTACCTGGTCTCCACGCCGCTGATCGGCCTCCTGGCGGGACTTGTCGCCCGTTTCTTCTACGAAGAGAGGATCATCGCTCCGATAAAAGCCTTTTTCATCGGCGTATTCGCACCCATTCTGCAGATGGGCGTCATCCTCATCTATACGACCTCCTCGCCCGAGGCGGTCGCTCTCGTCAACAGCATCGGCATGCCGATGGTGCTGTCGAGCAGCCTTGGCATCGCCCTCTTCGTCGCGATGATCCAGGTCGCGCTGAAGGAGCAGGAGCGGTCAGGCGCGCTGGAGACGCAGCGCGCGCTCGCCGTTGCGGGAACGGTGCTGCCTCATCTGGAGCAGGAGCTCACGGTGGAGAGGGCGTCTGCCGCTGCCCGCGTGCTTGCGCTGGCGCTGCCGGCCGATGCCGTCGCCGTGGCGGATACGGCTTCGATTCTTGCTTACACCGGTTCCGGCTCCCGCAGGTTCGAGCCGCTGCATCCGACCGGCTCGCCGTTATGCGTGCAGGCTGTCCGCACAGGGAGCACGGTCGTCGCCGAGCTGCGTCAGGAGGAGGACGAATCCGCCTTGCGGGCGCTGGCATCGAAGCGCGGGAGAGCGGTCATTCCGGGCTCCCTCCGCAAGGACGGGTTGAAGCGGCTCGCTGCCCGCGAGCCTGGCGCCGTCATCCTGATTCCTTATCAGCAGTCGGGGCGGACGGTCGGCATGCTGCAGCTGTATTACCGCAACCGCCGTCTCATCCGCAGGGTGGAGGAGGAGTTCGCCGCGGGACTCAGCCGGCTGATCTCAAGCCAGCTGACGCTGGCGCGGGCGGCAGAGCTGGAGGTGCTGACGAAGGAAGCGGAGCTGCGTGCTCTGCAGGCGCAGATCCATCCCCATTTCCTCTTCAACACGCTGAATTCGATCGTCACGCTCATCCGCACGCAGCCGGAAGCGGCCAAGGGGCTCACCTATCAGCTGGCCCAATTCATGAGAGCGAGCCTGCGGACCGCCCAATCGCCGCTGATTCCGCTGGAGCAGGAGCTCGAGCAGCTTGGAATCTACCTCAATATATTGCGGGTTCGCTTCGGGGACCAGATGAGGCTGGAATGCGACGTCTGTCCGGATGAGGCGGGAATCCAGATTCCGCCTTCGACGCTGCAGCCGCTCGTAGAGAACAGCATCCAGCACGGATTGCGCAGCGTCAGAAGCGGCGGAATCGTCAAGGTGACGCTTCGGCGGGAGCCGGGCTGCCTGTCCATTGCCGTGGAGGACAACGGCAGCGGCATCGACAGGACGGCGCTGTCCAAGCTCGGCGCGGCCCCTTTGCAGACCGCCGATCCGAGGGGCAACGGCCTCGGCGTCTACAACGTGAATCAGAGGCTGATACGGCTTTTCGGGGCCGAATCCGCCCTTGTCTATGAGAATTTGCCTGCGGGCGGATGCCGGGTGGCCTTCCGCTTGCCGCTGGAAAGGAGAATCGGATGAAGCTGACCGTGCTGATCGCCGAGGATGAGAGGCTGGCCCGCGAGGAGCTTGTATACATGCTTTCCAAGGAGCCTGATCTGGAGCTGCTGGAGCCGGCCTGCAGCGGCAAGGAAGCGATGGAGGCCGTCCTTGCCCGGCGCCCGGATGCCGTCTTCCTCGATGTGGAAATGCCGGAAATGACCGGCCTGCAAGCGGCTCGCGCCCTGATGGAGGCCGGCAATCCGCCGCTCTTCGTCTTCACGACGGCATACGACCACTATGCGGTCGATGCGTTCGGAGTCGAGGCGGTGGATTATTTGTTGAAGCCCTACGATGAGGAGAGGCTTCGGCAGGCGCTGCGGCGGCTGCGCGAGCGCAAGCAGAAGGGCATGACTGAGCAGCCGGCGGGAGGGGGAGAGGCCGGCGCATCCGCGGCGGAAGCGGGACATGCAGCCGTTCCCGCTGCGGATTCGGGAAGGAAGCCGGCCGCGGCTGCAACTGCTTTTCCTGCGGCTGGTGAGGACGCCAGGCATGGCGGAATGGGTCCGGCCGCCGGTTCCGCCGGGGCGGAGAGCGGGCAGGCCGGGGCAGGAACGCCAGCCGGGACTGCCGCATCCGCAGCGCCTATGCCGCTTCCGGCATCCTCTGGTCCTGCTGCCTCGCGGCGGATCCGTCTGCTGATCGAGGACGGGGGGAAGATGGTCGTGCTCGACGGCCGCTCCCTGCTGTTCGCCGTCAAGGAAGAGAAGCTGACCCGGATCCGGATGGCGGACGGGAACGAGTATACCGCTCGCCAGACGCTGCAGGAGCTGGAGGAGCGCCTCGGTGCCGGTTTTTTTCGGCCGCACCGGAGCTACCTCGTCAACCTGGACTATATCCGGGAAATCCAGCCCTGGTTCAACGGAGCCTACAACGCGGTGCTCAAGCATGCGGAGGAGATCCGCATCCCGGTATCCCGTTCCGCCGCCAAGGAAATGCTGCGGCTGCTGGAGGAAGGCGGATGATCGCAGCTCGGCATTGGGCCTGGAACGGCGGAAAAGCTCCATGCCGGCGCCGGCCGGCGAGAGCCGGAGCGGGGACTTCCAGCAAGGCCTGCGCTCTGCTTCCGCATCGGAAGCGGAGCTTTTTGTTCGATTCCATGGAGTTCGTCGTTCCGGGCTGCCCGAGCGGGATTGCGGCCGCTTATCCACTGACTTCGGCAACCGACCGTTCGCAACCGCATTTCATCCATTCAGGAGGCGGAATCAACATTTCGTGACACAAAGCTCCGGAGGCGGAGAGCTGGCGTGTATAGTAGGAATAAAGCGTTTTCATATGAGGAGGATGCCAAGAGGCCAAAGCTCCGCTGACCTACAGCGACGTAGCCCGTTCGGATTCGTTTCGTGCCTTGTTGCGGAAGAAAAAGCAATTCCTGCTCCCGATGACCCTCTTTTTCCTCGCTTTCTACTTTAC
>Ga0194137_10001005_pt1 | contig 17778 bp, 9 predicted proteins | sample TARM_MetaG_T3_14_FD_134025 | JGI IMG/M metagenome (GOLD analysis project Ga0194137, IMG submission 134025) | Freshwater microbial communities from Pennsylvania, USA, analyzing microbe dynamics in response to fracking - TARM_MetaG_T3_14 (version 2) | ecosystem: Environmental > Aquatic >... | reverse complement strand
ATCAAACTCTCCATAAAAGAAGACTTCGCGTCCGAAGGACGATGAAGTGCTTCAAGGTGTTTGACTTGCTCATTTATAACGTTGACTTGCTTCACTCGTTGTTCAGTTTTCAAAGAACAAATTTCCATGTCGCTTTCAATCGGCGACCTTTATAATATACCACAGTGGCCCGGATTAGCGCAAGCATTATTTTTCAAGATTTCTTGAATCCCTTGATAACACTGCGTTTTCTCTGTCCCTCTCGAAGCGGCGAGATTTAATTTAACACATGCATCAAGGAGCCGTCAAGGGCTGTTCGACATTTATTTATATTCCCAATTCGTCGTCAGCCCCCGAAGCGGCAATGCCTTATTGCTGGCGATGGACACCTGCTGCTCCCGCCGTATACCCGATAATCCTCAGCGGGACTTCCGCTTTCTTTCGAACGCCGTTTTCATACTGGACTTCGAATTGAACAGAATACAAGCCTTTCTCCAAACCGGTGTCCAATTCCCCCCACTGACTGTGGTGCATTTCGCCGCTGTGGATGGAATTGGAAGGCGTTGGCTTAAGCACAGTTCTTGTCTCCATTATGCTGCCGTCTTTGCCTACAGCCCGTAGATATGCAGTTACGTAACGCACTGGCGCCGGAGAAACATAGCCGTAGACGATCCACTTCTCTCCCGCATAGAAGTCCTTTGGATTTCCGCTGATTACATGGCCTGCATCGGCATGGATACGCCGCCATTCCGATGTATGTTCAATATCGCCGGTCAAAGTGAGCGGCAGGACCTGGATCTGTTTGGTTATCTCGCTTTGAAGGTTGCCGTCGCTCACCACAAGCCGAATGCGGTACATCCCTGGCTCCGCCGAAATAATCGTCGAAGCAATGTTTGCCATGGTACGCTTCCCGGATGGGCTGGCAATCTCCCACGTTTCTGTAAGCGGATCCCCATCAGAATCAGAGGAGCGATCCAGCAATGTCAATGAGTCCCCCTCGTATACAGGTTTGGGCGACCAGTCAAATTCGGCGATAGGCGGACGATTGCGCTTGATCCAGAAATAACCCGGATCACTCCATGCGCTCCAGTCAAACCCGTCGAAAACGCGTACCCGTATATACATATAGACATCCTCGGGCAAATCGGAATTCGGCCTCCAGCTATTGGCCGTGCCTGGCAGGACAGAGGAATCAAAAAGCTTTTCTCCACCATACCGGTAAACGATAAGTTGGAAATGAGTTTGGACATCCTGATCAGAATCGGAATAAACAAATCGGAATAATGGTTTCCGTTCCATCATTTCGGTTGGCTTGAGCTGATCTTTGCTCGCGGGATTGGCAAGCATGACAGACGGCAGCCGGTTAAGAATGGTGACCTGTTTTTCCATCTGGGCTTCAGAGCCGCTTGAATCCTGCACCAATTGACGAATGCGGAACAATCCGAGACTGCTGAACGTTTTTTTCCAGCTCGTACGAGAGCTGCCGGCTATCGTCTCCCCGCCGTTGGTCGTTGCATTTCGCAAATACCAAGTTTGAGGGAGATTCTCTCGACTTCCGTCCTCCTTGTCATAGGCAGTGGAGTCGAACGTAATTGAAACGCCACGGAAAGTACTCAAGTGTGTTTGATTGAATCCAGGAACCGGAGGAGTGTTGTGAGCAGGTATCGTTCCTATGTTGACCGTCTGAATGGAATACACCGACCAAGCCCCGTACTCATCCTTGACGGCCATCCCGACTTCGTAGATACCTCTTTCCTGCGGCGTGACGAGTTTCTGATAGACGGTTTCCCCGGATGGCGTTACATAGTAGAACTTCTTCTCTAATATTCCTTTTGTCGTTCGATAATCGATGCCCGTGTTCTCCGTGGAGTAGTTAGTCGAACTCACATATCGGTCGGGATCATAGCTGCTGTCCGTCCAGATGACTTTCCCGTCAGCTGCGGATGCAATCGTGAAATGCGACACTGGCCTCCGGTGAACCGTCACTTTCTTTATAAACGGATTTGAATCCTTTCGATAGTCTCCGAATCGATTGTCCGGATAGCGGTAATCCGGATGCGGATCGTCCCTCGCCTGCAGCTTGACGAAGTAATCCCCCACTTTATCAAAGGTCAGCTGCTCGGATTCAACCATGCGACCGTTTAGAGATGATAAACCTTGATTGTTGATGAATCGCGGCGTATGTTCATAGCTCCATAAGTAGGAGCCGGCTTTAGGATCCCCTTCCGGATCGAAGAACTGAATGTTTTCATACTGCACATCAGCCCTCGCTGTGCCTTCATCCCAGATGGCATAATCCGCAGACCACTCCACTTTGTTTTCGACGGCCTTGTAAGTCAGTGCGCTGAAACGGACAAAGGCTTTGTTGGCATAGTATCCGAACTTGCCTTCCGTGAACTGGCCGTCTATGGCGCTTAGAATGGGAATGTTGTTCAGGAACGCTTCAATTTTATTGCCTACTGTTTTGACCTTCAATCCGTAGCTGACATCGGACTGGAAAGGGTAGCTACCATTCTGTAGTACCATCCTGGATCCATTCATATATTTCACAAGGTCAAACGAATGGCCATCTGTCTCTACCGCGTACCGGTTCCGTGGATCCTGCATGCGGAAGCTGAAGCCCATGCTCTCCTGGTCGATGTCCACATCCGTCATTCGAAGGCTGAATTTCATCTCCACATCGTTCAGCGAAACGTCGGATACCATCTGTCCGTTTGTGAACGTTTGACGTGCAAGCGGACCTGTCGTAGGATCGCCTACGGCCATATAGACGTAAGGAATTTTCGACGGATAAGCAGGTTCCAGAACTTCAAACAGGACACCGTTACCTGTATACTCTCGGAAAAATGCACATCCATAGGCATTGCAGTCGCCGCCGGTGTTGGCATTATCCGCTGTAAGGGTTGTGTTGCTTCCTGTCCTGTTTCCGTTCCAATCAACGAAGGTGCCTGTTCCTCCGGGAAGCCGTTCCTTAATTGTGCCATCCCTCATGCTTAGCCGCAGCACGGTGGATTCAATGCTTGTCGAGCCCCCGTTTTGAACTAGAGGGACGTACAAATCATCCGCCGATGGCGACATCGACATTGGATGATAATTCAAGGTCGTCATCCCCCGGTAAAATCCGACCTGGTTGCTGTTCAGTCCGGCTTCCCGATTGATTTCATTCACATACTTCTTCCAGACTAGATTCATGTTGGCGTCGTATTTGTTAACCGTTAAGTCCAGGTAAGAGTGAATCGGATTCCATGTTTGTCCTGAAGATATTTTGGTGCCATGGCCCTCATAGGTGTATGTGTTCCCATACGGGTCCGTGTACCATTCATCCGCAATGTGATAATCAAAGCCGGTCCAATACGTTCCCGGCCTTAACGGTACGGATTTGATTGTTCCAAGGCGCTTGGGAGATAAATCAGGACCAAGCTTGACGAAATATCCGGCATCCCCGCCGTCAGGGAGCGTGTAGTTGGAGGAATGGTCATTGTAGAAGCTGCTTAAAACAATGGTTCCGTCATTTCCGGAACGGGATATTTTCCATTCATCAAAGGATCCCCATGACTTGTCCCGATCGGCTACAATTCCATCGAAACTGGAGGTAAAGCTTTTTTCCTTCAAGACTTGTCCTGTTGATACATTGTACGCGGCAACCCTCACTTCACCTTGCGCGGTCTGGATTACATACAAATAGGATCCCGATACGGTAAACCACTTTCGATAGGCGTTATCGATTGTAATCACGTACTCATACGGGCTGCCATTCGTCCATTTCCGTTTAGGCAAATAGGGGTTGCTGTAATCCCAAATGACAGGCGACAACTTCTTTGGATTCATGCCATAGATGGTGTAGCTCGAGCCCTTGTAACCGGAAAAGATCGTGAGTTTTTTAGTTGAATATACTTGAGGCAAGAAGTGATTGTACAAGATGTTTCCGTCACTTCTAACCTGCATCAGTTCATTGTCTTTATTCAGAATGATGTCATTAAACTTGTTTTTGTTCGTAAGTGCGCGCCAGGGAGAAAGGGAGTTGGGTCCAAATCCATTGTCGGCTTGCGTTCCCATGGTCCAAAATACAGTATCATTTCCTGTTGCGCGGTTCATTTCATAGCGGTTCATATTATTCGCTGCCCCGCCGAAATTGCGGCCTTCGCCACCGACCAGGCTGCCGCCGTCAACATTCCACAGCTTGAGCTTGTCGTATACCTGCTCCAAAGTGTTCGGGACGTAAACAGGCCAATCAATCATTTTCTCCGGACGGATGGTCGTACTGGCGTCCAGATCCGGCTGCGGGTTCTTGCCTTTGAGATCGAAGGATACTTCTGGAGCATTGTTCACGATATTTAGGACAAGAGTTGATTGTGATTGATTGTCCGTGCTGCCCGTCAGGCCGTAGTTTTCAGTTACCTCTGTCCAGAATAAATACTTTCCGACTTTGCTGCCGGCAAAGGTGACTTGCTTCATAGTCCCGGTCAATGTCTGCCAGGTATCATCTGCAAAGCCATTGTTCAGCGCGTCGTATTTGTATTTGTATTTCGCCGAAATGATTTCATCGCCATCCGGACTGTAGGATTTATTGAGAATGACGTTAGGCTCATTACGGATGCCAAGTGAAGGAACTTCAAGTTTGGCAATGGGGGGCTGATCGGGTTTGACGATAATCTCGCATACGGCTGGAGCGTCTGATTTTCGGCCTTTCGTATCATACACATCCAGTTTGACTTGGACGGTGATATCTTGGCCGGTTCCGTTCGCATAGCTGGTCTGTTTGTTCTGCCATTCGTCGCGGGAGTGATCGATTGGCGTTCCGTCTGGACTGTAGCTGCCGCTTGAATCGAATGCGCTGAAAGGGACAATGTGATTTTCGATGACACTGGCCGGGCATTTAATGATTGAAATGGGGCTGCGGGAAAGAACGTTAATAAAGGCGCTGGCCTCTGCTGTCGCTCCCCACTGGTCACGGCCGGTTCCATAGACAGTATGAGTGCCTTTCTCCATTGTGACTTCGTACATGCCGTATTCGTTCGTCGGGTATTTGCCTTTTAAGCCTTTGATCCAGGGCGTGCCTCGACTGTAATCGAAACCATCAAAGATGAAGTCATCTCCGTCTGGATCAGTCGGAGTTGGTACCGATGGATCCTGAATGACGACGAGATCAAGAAGATCGCCTTCCATGGCTTGGCGGACCGGTTTTGTCGGTTCGCTGGGTTTCACCCATGCAATCTGGAAAGTTGGCGGATGGTTGTTCTTTGGTCCTTTGACTTCAAGAGTCTTCGGTCCGATCCAATCAGTTGCTCCGCAATCGGTTGATACCTTCATATAGACTTGATGGTTACCTTGCCCGATTGCTCTTGGATAGTCGGACCGGGTATAGGTCGTATCGGAATAACTTCTGATCCATTCAGTGACGCTTTCGTTGCTGCCGCGAACGAATTTGTACATGTGACCGGTATACGTGCAGCTTCCCAGTTGCAGATCCTTTGGGTGAGCTGTGAAGCTATCCCCGTAGTCTATTGAAGGGGGGAGGACGTCAAAATCGGCCTTAATCTCTTTGTTTGGAGTCGGCGTCGGTGTTGGAGCTGCGCCAGGCGTAAAGGTGCGCTGAATCGTATTGTTGCTTTCGTTGGATTCATTGATGACGTTGCCGCTATCTACCGTGAGCTTGAAGGTTTTGGATGCGCTAGTCATGAATGTGCTCACAAACGTCAAGCTGGCTGATTCGCCGCTCTTAATCGAGCGAATGGTCTCGAGCTTGAGCGTGATCCCCTTTTCGTCCGTCACCTTGACATTGAAAGTGTTATTGATGTCCATGCCTTCGTTATGATAAGTGGCCGTGAAGGTGGCGGGTTTCCCGACTTCGATGACAGGTGGGCCGGAGATGTCGTCTGCGATTAGGTCGGGTTTGGTGGGGGTGCCGATGCGTTCGTAAATTACATCAACTTCATATTCTAGGAGATAAGTAGTTCCTGACCATATTGTATTTGAGTTCAAAAAGTAAGAGCGACCTTGAACATTACCACCTAAAGAATTATCTACAGAATAGTCCAAGCCCTCAACGTTATTATTTAATGACAAAGGTTTATGAACTTTTAAATAGCCATAACCGTCAGTACCCTTACCTTTGTAATCAATGGTCATCCCTGCATTTATAGGTGTTGCTTCAGTTATATTTATTGAATGTGAGGATACTTTTGAGTTCGTTACTAAATCTCCTGTATTTGTCACAAAATAATCGGGTGGAGGGAGCTTGTCTGACCATGCAGCTGCACTGCCATCCGAGTATCGAAGCTGTGAAGGAATTGCTTTCCCGCTATCATCTATTGCAGGAATTGCCCCTGGGTACTGTGAAATCCCTCCAAGTAGGGTTGATGAACTGGCTGCGTATTCATAATTACCTGCTTCACTGGTGCCAGTTCTCCATGTTTTCCCACTTGAGCTACGCCAGATAGCGTAATACATTGTAGACTTTCCATCAGCGTTAACTGGGACTGGATCCCCGCTAATGATTGAAATGTTAATTTGTTGAGTGGAAGTGTTATAAGTACCCAATTGTCCCTTTTCAATATCATTTTTTCTAAGTGTGTAAGATTTCACTTGATAATTTTGAAATTGTGGGACGGCAATTGTTAAGTTATTAATTGTTGAAGATGGATAATATTTTTGGTAACCCGGATTGTTTGTCGACTTAATAGTATAAGAATAAGTGTCATTAGAAGTTGCTTCTGCTATAGGTGAAAAAAACGGTGTAAACAGGGAACTCCAAAACGAAATAAGCAGTAAACATACAGGCCATTTCTTCATTTATCTAAACCATCCGGGAAGAGTCTTCCTTCCTTAGAAAACCAAATGTGATTCCCTTTGTTATTCCAATCAAAATAGAAGAATGGCCAGTTTTTTGTTTTAAAAAATTCCAACTTCTTTCTATCAATTGTTGCAAGATACCATGTGGTGATTTTATTTTTTTCTCCAAGATTAATTTTATCATTGGAGTTTAATTTGGATTTGAGGTTAAAAGGATAGATAATTGCTGTTTCTAAATACGGGTTACCGACCATTTCTTTAAAATATAGATTAGTATTAGTCGCTGTCTTTACGACTTCCATTGTAATATTGAAGGCTACTAAATAATCGTTTATCCAATCTTTTCTACTTTCCTTGAGTAGACCGGGTACCCAATTTTTAAAAGGGCTGTTAGAGTCGGACATATCTATTACAAGGATTTGATTAAAGGTCCCCCTTACGTTATAAGATAAGTTCTCCGATAAGGGAAGTGAATCAATTCTCCCTCCCCACATCGTTTCAATGTTTGTTCCTCGATAAGCTACTTCCGCATACGAGGCAGCTCTTTTATCCGCTGTCAGATTTCCACCATTTAGAACCGTCAGTACCCGATCCACAATTACCGTTGCCTGAGCGCGCGTAGAATTTTCTTTCAGACCCAGCTCTCCGCCGGTAAGGCCAGATAAGATTCCGCGCTTCGTTGCTTCATAGACCAATTGCGTGTCGCTAGTCTTCGTATTCCGCAATGTTTGATCAATAGCCCTTACTGTGATTCGCGCCATTTCCTGGCGGCTGATCGGCTGAGTCCAATTCCCATTAAAATCGGATGTACGGTGTATGCCAGCTTCTACAGCTGCACTTACATACGGCGTGTACCAGGGCTTGCCGGATAAGTTTGCGGGGATATCCAATTGGAGAGATAAATCAACAAGCTTCAGGAATTCAGCCCTGCTGATCTCTTGATTCGGTTTGAACGTGCCGTCTTCGAATCCATTGACCAGCTCTTTCGAGATGAGCTTTTGAATCGAGCTGTAATACCAGTCGCTGGATTTCACATCCTTGAAGGATGTACTGGCGGCCGCAGTTGAAGCTGCTTCAATTGATGCTGTAACGGAAGAAAAGAGAAGAGCAGCAGCTGTTAGACCGGTGGTCAGTTTGGAAAGTTTCATTTCAATCCGCTCCTTAACATAGGATCTTGTTATTTCCTAACCTGCTTGTGAATGGTCTGGCATGAATTGATCGGGTGATAGAGCAGCGGCTTAATTTCATTCGTAAAAAGGTTGTCCGACTTTCCCACACCTTTGTCACTTAAATGAACCGTCCGCTTTTAAACCAACACTAGGAACCGTTCTGTAATTGTCGTCCAGGAAAGATAAAATTATATGGTCTAAAAATTGTTATCGTTGTTCCCGAGCCTGCTCCGCAATAATCATCGATCTGGTCGAGTTGATAGATTCATACATGATCAAGCCTGAACCGGCTAGCATAACCATAGCCGATAAGGTAATTAACATTAACCGAACCAAACTGCATTCCTCCAGACACCTCTTTTTGCCTTATATCGGTAATTTTAATGATTCCTTCCATAATCAGAACAAAAAAACACCCGTCCCAGCATCAGCTGCGGACGGGTGCTTCCCGATTCCGAATCATTCATTTCTTCCTATTATATCCATGTAGAATCATTAATCAACAACAAATTTATCTCGGGAGCTTGTATCTCAGCTCAAGCGCATCGGATTCCCTGGGATCGGCCATGACAGCCACTTCCCGAACATACCCTCGCTGAACGAGCTTCTGCAGGATAAGCGTAAGATCGACGTGAAGTCCGTTCATGGAAGGATGGCTTGCCAGCTCCATGATGCTCCAAGGCTCCTCCCTCGATTCCAGAATATGAAAGATTAGAGAGGAGCAGGATCGCATTTTGCTCATGATCGAAAACTCGCAGGCGAGAAGCACGAGCTGAATGCGCTGTTCAAGCGTCTCCGGACTCGTCGTGAGCTCCTCATACAGCTTATAAATGCCCGGATGGAACCTTCGCATCTGCCGCCAAACGGAAGGCTCCGGATGAAGTCCGGCTTCAAGCAGCTCCATATGGGCATAATGATTTAAAGTTTTGATAATATCGTTATGAGCATCGAATTGAAACCCGTCCGAAAGGTTTTTCTTGGCTTGAAGGCATGATTTCAAGAAAGCCTCATACTCCACAAGCAGCTTCCGCTTCATGAGCTCATCCGGGAATTGGCTGATGCGCGCCTTGATCTGTTCGAGGAAGCTTTCCTTGTCGAAAACAACGTCTCCTCGCAGCAGCCATTCGATGATCCTGCCGTCGCTCCCGTTGGAAACCCATTGCTCCAAGCCCACGCAGGTTGTCCGGCGGATCATGACACGCTGCCCTTCCATGCGCAAATGTTCAATCGATGGCCGGCTGCACGCCGAGCTCGTGATGACGAGCAGCAGCAGGTCCAACCCGTCGATCTGCGGATGAAACGGATAGGGATGAGAGACAGACACAAGCCCGATCACTCCTTCTTCAAACTGGAGCATACTCGAAACGTGTTTTTTCATAAGTTCCAAACGGTTATCCCCCATATAGCTTCCACCAGAAGTTTCCGCTATAATATTAGTCTGTAGGTTATGATTCGACAAAAACAGGCGGTTTCCTGCCTTGCTTACAAGAAATCGGGCCGCTATGCCCGAGCCAATGAAAGGGAATGAATTCGAGTGCTACTTAAATCCAGCAAGATCAACGAGTTCCGCCTGTGGGGGCTTGTTCTCATCCTTGTCGGAATGGGGGTTATGATTCTTGGCACGGCGGGCATCGTTTTCTGGGGCCAGACCGGCAAAGTGATTGCCGCCGTGTTCATGGTTATCGGCATGATCGCCCTGCTCGTCAGCGTCGGCATCTATTTCTGGGCAGGCATGCTCTCGACCAGCGCGGTCATGCTCATCTGTCCGGAATGCGGACGCCAGACCAAAATTCTTGGACGCACCGACCGCTGCATGTACTGCAAGACGATCCTCACGCTGGACAAAGAGATGGCGACGCACGGTCTGAACAGCGATGATGATGAGCTGCCTGTTGCTGCAAGCAAGACCGATTCGGGACCGGCAGCAGCCGCTCCGCCTTCGTCCCAGGCCTGAATTTCATAAAAGCCCTCGGCGCCGCGACTTCACTTGGAAGTCATGGCGCCGAGGGCTTTTTTTGATCGTGATTTAAATCGTCCTTGAATCAAGATGGATTGCTGAGGCCGTTGTGGATGACAGACCAGACATCATCCGCCTGGAAGGAGCGGCTCCATGTGGCCACGCCTGCCAATCCGTATTTGTGGACCAAGGCGATGCGCGCCTCAAGGGAGACTTTGTCTTCGATCCATATCCGGTTCAGCCCTCCCTCTACCGGGTACTGAACATAATTCTGGCCCGTTGACGGATCAAACTCCGGCTTCAGCTTGTTCGTCGCGATCAGCTCCCTGATCTTGTTCATGCCGACAGCCTTGGACGATACTTTGACCGACCCGTCCGAAGCGGTTTTCTCCGTCCAGATCCGCGTATATAGAGGCATGCTCAAAATCAGCTTGGAGCCGGGAATCTTATCTTCTTCCAGCAGCCTCAAAATCGAATTTTCCACCCAAGGCAGCGAGGCGACCGAACCCGACTGGGGACTGGACGCCCAATGCTCGTCATAGGCCATGAGCATCATGTAGTCGACGCTTTGAATCAATTCGGCCCGGTCCAGGAACAAGGACCACATCTCGCTATTGGACTTCGGCGTCACATCGATGGAAACGACAAGACCCTGCTCATGCAGCATCGGCGTCAGCTCCCTCACGAATTGAACGAGTGCGCCTTTGTCGGAGGTCCGTACATTCTCGAAATCGATGTTGATGCCCTGAAGCTGGTACATTTTGGCGTAGGCCAAAAGCTGCTGGATCATGGAAAAACGGGTCTCGACATTGGCCAAAGCTTGAGTCGTCCGTTCCGGATCAAAGCCGTTGCTGAACAGCGCCCACACCTGGATCCCCTTGCTTCTCGCCCATTTCGCATAATTGGCATCCGCCTTGCTGCGGATTTGGCCGGCTCCATCCATTAATTCGAACCAGGTGGGGCTGACGACGTTGACCCCTTCCATGGCAGGGAACTTCGCCGGATCGGGAGCCACGTTGTATACCGCTTCCCAAGTCAGATTGATTTTCTGGCCGGTCGATTTCCACGCCAGTTCAGGCTGCTGCTCGACTGGCTCTTGGGTCGTCTGCTTGTCCGACAACCGAAGCTCGGATTTGCGGGCATAACCGCTGTATCCGTTTGGCCCTTGGACGGAGTACCAGTCTCCTTCTTCCTTCCAGACCGCGAGCCTGCCTTCCAATGGAACCTTTTCAATATAAGGGCTATGAATGCTCGGCTCGTTGCGGACAGCCAGCTCCTTTTTGCCAGGAATCGCATACTGGATGCTGTCGCCTCCCTTGGCAAGCGTAACGGCTCCAGTGACCTTCGATACTTGAGCTTGGACGCCGTACAGCGTGTTCAGCGGAGTCAAAGGCACATAGACGATGCCTTTTCGGGTTTCCGGAGCGACAGCCAGCTTGAACGGTTTGCTGCCAAGCTTGGCGGTGAGAGTATCCGTTTTCATTCGCAGCACTTGACTGCCATTGGTTAAAATGATGGATTCCGAATCGGCTTCATAGCGAATCGGAATCTCGCTTCCGAGCATGGAAGTGACGGCTTCGATCGGAAGCTTGATCTCGTCGCCCTCCAGCAGAGCGCCCGCTCCCATGAACTCGCCTTTATAGAACAGCGGATGCTCAACCGAGAACACTGGCGTCTCCTGCTCGTTGCTTGGCATAAGCAGCTGATATCCTGCCCATGCCCCTGCCATGATACCGATACATACACAGAATCCCAGCAAGCGGCGAAATCCTCTTCCCTTGCGCCTGCCCGCAGAGGTCATGCCCCTTCTCATTGCCCACACTCCTTGCGTATACAAAGATTAGACGAGTTCGGAACGCAAAAAGTTGACCGATCCTTCTCTATGAGTCTATTAAAAGAGGGCTATATTCATGCACATAAAAAAAACCGTTTGGAAGCATCGCTTCCAAACGGTTTCAATTCACGGTCGTTTTCGCGCATTGCGTGCATACTCCGTAAATTTCCATTCGATGTCCTTCGACACGGAATCCGGTCTCTCGGGAAGCGGCTTGCTCCACCTCCATGAGAGGAGGATACTCAAAGTCGACGATATCTCCGCATACTTTGCATATGGCGTGATAATGGTCGGACAAGTCGGCATCAAACCGGCTGGAGTCATCCCCATAGGTCAGCTCCCTGACCAAGCCTGCCTCGACGAACAAACGCAGGTTGTTGTAGATCGTAGCGACGCTCATGCTCGGGAAGTCGGGTGACAAAGCTTTATAGATCTCGTCCGCAGTCGGATGAGTCATGGAATTCATCAGAAACCCAAGTATCGCGTGACGCTGCGGGGTCATGCGGACGCCGCTTGCCTTCAGCTGCTCCAGAGCTTGCTCAACGCTGGCTCCCATTCCCGATCACGTCCTTCGTAATTTATAGTTGTATTTACTTTGTAGTAGTTCTATTGTAAGCCTGAATTTTACGTTTTGTCAATGAAGAGGCTACCATCCAACTTTTCTCTTTGCATGGCCTATGGGCTTCATCCGGGACCGGGATAAGAGGTAATCCGTATGTCGCTGTTGGCATCGACCCGGATCCGGTACGTACCGAGCCCGATTTGGCCTTTGACGGTCTTTTTCTCGATTTGGAGAGGCAGCTCGGAACGGATCGTCCCGAAGGTAACCGATCCATCAACCGTATAAGAACCATCCGCCGGCAAGGATAAGAGAATTTCTCCAATGGAGCTGTTGATGTCCCAAGTGCCCCCGACCACAGAGCTTGCCAGGCTGATCTCTCCATTCAGCGTATCCGCCTGCACGCTCCCGCTGACTTCACGGACATGGATGAATCCGTTCCTCGTCTCGAGCAGCGCTTCACCCCGAACATCGTTGATGTCCAGATTGCCATTGGCCGTGGAAGCGGTCAGCTTGCCATGGATCGACGAGGCTGTAATCGCTCCTTCCTTGGCCGACAACGCCGCGTCTCCGGTAATTCTCCGGGCTTTCACCTCGCCATTGCTGGTGCCCGCTTCCAGCGGTCCGGTCAAATCCATCGCTTCGATGGAACCGCTGCGATTGCGTACGACAAACCCGCCGGTTGCGCGAATGCCGCTTAGCTTGACGGAGCCGTTGCCCGCATTGAGCAGGAATTTGACCGTTTGCTCAGGAGCAGCGGGAGGAGGAGAGGGACTCGCCGCGTCCGTCTGTGGAGAAGGAGAAGGCTCCGTACCGTCGGGTACATTCTCTCCCGGCAGGGCTGTTCCCGCCGAGAGAGGACCAGGAGAAGGAGATGCTCCCGGAACGGACAGCAGTGTCTCCAAATCGGCCGGAATCGTAATCTGGAGATTGAAACGCGGCATCCGCGCCCCGTTGGCGCCGTAAGGCATCCCCTTTGTCTCAATGTGCAGCTTTCCTTCCGCAGATACGGAGACGGCTGATTTTTGCTCCACCAGATCCGCCTCCTGCTTGTTGTCGGAATCGACCCAGAGCGTCGCTTCGACGGTTACTTCCCGGCTGTCCGGGTCTGTCGAAGGTACGACCGACACGTCTCCGTTGGGGTTGTCGACCACGACATCGTTCAGCGGTTCCGTAATGACGGCGGATACTGGCTTCAAGCTGTAGCTGTACCCCTTTTCCTCCGACAGGTTCTCCATCCTCGCGCCGGTCCCGTATTGATCCAGCCAACGGAAAGGAAGCCCGCCGTATTGGGTGATCGAGTAGGCTGATCCCGCAAGCAGCAGCGCTGCAAGAAGCGAGCCCGCGCCTGCCGACAGCCTTCGCCCAGGCTTTTTTCTCTCCAGCAGCTGGTAGACCAGCATTTCAAATCCGGCAAGAACGAACAAGAGCGGCCACCAGTCGGCTAACAGCCCGATGTCATTGCGTCCCGCAGCCTGATCCCACAGCAGCAGAACTCCGCATGCAGCCAGCAAAGCGGCGCTGCTGAGCCTGCCGAAGCGGAAGAAGCCCGGCTTGATCCGAAAGGCCATCCATGCGGCGATGATCAGAAGAATGACTCCGGATGCCAAATCCCCAAGCCAATCCAGTCTTGGCTGGACAGCTCTTGTCGGACGGATAAGAAAAAAGAGTATGATTCCGCCGGCGACAAGAATCATGCTGTGAGTCATCGCGAAGCCGACAGGCTCCGGTCGTAGGCGCGCATCGTCTTCAGACAGACCCGTGCGGCTGGCGATCTGCAGGGCATCGAACACGCTGACGAAATACAGCGCCGGCAGCGCCATTCCCAAATATACGAGCAAAAGGGCGCGGCTGCCGCTCGTCGCATCGGAAAATCGGACGAGAGCGGCCAGATCCAGCAGCACCGCGAGCAATAGGACCAGGCCGCGTCCATAACGGCCGATGTAGAGATGGCCTCCGCCGGGGAGCAAAAAAGCAAGCAGTCCGGCCAGCCAGCGACGTTTCGGTTGGAATTGGGTATTGTTCATTCCGCGCTCACGGCATGCACACCATCCAGCGATTTGATTTCTTCAAGCAATTTGATCATATTGCACGATCGGGGGAAATTAACATACAGCAGCAGCATCACCCTCGGCCCTTCCATTTCACGGTTGCCGTGCTCCTGCAGCGACATCTTGCGCATGACGATGCCTTGCTGCTGGAGAAGAGCGCTGATCGCCTGAAGAAGGGCGTTCGTTTCGTCAGCCAAAATCTGCAGGTGATGCTCTTTTTTTCCGTTGCTGAATTTGCGTTCGACTTTATTAAGGACGATGAGGACGATAAGGACAATCACTGTGACGGCCACGGCAGGGAACAAAAATCCAGCGCCGACCGCAAGTCCGATGGCGGATACGACCCATAGCGTAGCGGCCGTCGTAAGGCCCGTAATGGATTTCCCGGTAAATAAAATGGTGCCCGCTCCCAGAAAACCTATGCCCGTAATGACTTGCGCTGCCAGACGAGCCGGGTCGAGACGGACATTCGTCTCGTTGATGAAGGCTGAAAATCCGTATGCCGACAAAAGCATCAGCAGACAGGAGCCAAGGCAAACCAATATATTCGTCCGAAGGCCGGCCGCATGATTCGACTGCTCCCGCTCGAAGCCGACCAGCCCGCCGAGCAGAACAGCCATAAGCAGCCGGAGCATCATCTCCCACTCGCTGATGTACCAGGGACTGCTGACAGCCAAGGATGCGCTCATGATGTGCCATCCCACCCTTTCTCTTCGTTGCTGCGCATCTTTTCAGGCTATTGTACCTTACTGTATGCGGCGACATGAAGCATTTCTTCGCTTCAACATACTTTAACACGGATGCTAGGTTCCGTAACGTCCAAAGCGGGCAGGAGCGATAAACCTCGTACTTATATCGCATATTGAAAAAAGCCGCTCCCGATAGGGAACGGCTGTTGAAATCAGCGGTTGAGATAGTCGGTCAAAAGCTTGTTGACGAGTCCCGGGTTCGCTTTGCCGCGGGATTCCTTCATCACTTGGCCGACGAGGAAGCCGATCGCTTTTTCCTTGCCCGCCCGGTAGTCCTCCACCGACTGCGGGTTCGCTGCGACGACCTTCTCCACAATGCTCTGGATGGCTCCTTCATCGCTGATCTGGACGAGTCCCTGCTCTTCCACGATCTGCTGCGGAAGCTTGCCGCTCTCGAGCATTTCCTTGAACACGGTCTTCGCGATCTTGCCGCTGATAGTGCCTTTTTCGAGGAGGCCGATCATTTCTCCCAAGCCTTGTCCGGTAATCGCGACGCCGTCGATCTCCTTGCCGGTCTGGTTCAAATAAGCGAGCAGATCGCCCATGATCCAATTGGACACCGATTTGGCATCGTTCGTATACGCCAGGCTCTCTTCAAAGAAATCAGCCAGCTTTTTCGAGGAGGTGATGACGCCGGCGTCATATGCAGGCAAACCGTATTCGGAGGTGTAGCGGGCTTGCCGTGCATCCGGAAGCTCGGGAATGGAAGCGCGGACGCGCTCCTTCCACTCGTTGTCGATAAGCAGCCGAACCAGGTCCGGATCGGGGAAATACCGATAGTCATGCGACTCTTCCTTGCCGCGCATGGAGAAGGTTTTGCCTTGGGAATCGTCCCAGCGGCGCGTCTCCTGCACGACGGTACCGCCGCCGTCCAGTATGTCGGCCTGCCGCATCTGCTCGTACTCCAGTCCGCGCTGCACGCCGCGGAAGGAGTTCATGTTCTTGAGCTCGGCTCGGGTGCCGAATTTCTCCTGGCCCCATGGACGAAGGCTGATGTTGGCGTCGCAGCGCAGGCTGCCTTCTTCCATCTTCACGTCGGACACGTCGCAATACTGCATGATGGCGCGCAGCTTTTCCAGATAGGCCTTCGCTTCCTCCGGAGTACGGAGATCCGGCTCGGATACGATCTCCACAAGCGGAGTGCCGACACGGTTGAAGTCCACAAGGGAAGCGAAACCGCCTTCGACATGGGTCAGCTTGCCGGCGTCCTCCTCCAGATGGAGGCGGGTAATGCCGATCCTCTTCATCTCGCCGTTCACTTCAATGTCGATCCAGCCGTTCTCGCCGATCGGCTGATCGAATTGGGAGATCTGATACGCCTTCGGTGAATCGGGATAAAAATAGTTTTTACGGTCGAACTTGCTGATATCGGCCACGCTGCAGTTAAGCGCCATGGCCGCCTTCATCGCGTACTCGACCGCCTGCCGGTTCAGTACCGGCAATACGCCGGGGTGGCCGAGGCAGATCGGGCATGTATGGGTATTCGGCGGCGCTCCGAACGATGTCGAGCAGCCGCAGAAAATTTTGCTGGCGGTATGCAGCTCCACATGCACTTCAAGCCCGATCACCGTTTCGTACGAATTGTATTCCGTCATGGATAACGTTCCTCCTGCTTGCAAGATACGGGCGCTTACAGCTGCGGGCGCGCCTTGTGGTGGTCGGTGTGCTGCTCGAAGGCATGGGCGGCGCGAAGCACGGTCGCTTCGTCGAACGCCTTGCCGATCAGCTGCAAGCCGACAGGCAGTCCGTCCGCGAAGCCGCACGGCACGCTGATGGCCGGCACGCCGGCCAGGCTGACCGGAATGGTGACGATGTCGTTGAGATACATCGTCAGCGGGTCGCCGATCTGCTCGCCGATGCGGAATGCAGGCGTTGGAGCTGTCGGTCCGAGCAGCAGGTCGAAGTTCTCGAACGCCTGGTCGAAATCGCGCTTGATCAAGGTGCGTACCTTTTGCGCCTTCAAATAGTAAGCATCGTAGTAGCCGGAGCTGAGCGCATACGTGCCGAGCATGATGCGGCGCTTCACCTCGTCGCCGAAGCCTTGGCTGCGTGACTTGCGGTACAGGTCGATGAGATTGTCCGGATTGTCGGCTCGCACGCCGTATCGGACTCCGTCGAAGCGGGCCAGGTTGGAGGACGCTTCAGAGGAAGCGAGCAGGTAATAGGTCGCGACCGCATACTCGGTATGAGGCAGCGATACTTCTTCCCATGTCGCTCCAAGGCTCTCGTACACTTTGAGCGCGGCCAGGACGGCCTCCTTCACTTTAGGATCGATGCCTTGACCCATATATTCCTTCGGAACGCCGATGCGAAGACCTTTGACATCTCCTGTCAAAGCGCTGACGTAATCCGGAACGGCAACGTTCGCCGAGGTCGAGTCCATGCCGTCATGTCCGGCAATGGCTTGCAGAACATAAGCGGAATCCTCGACGTTTTTGGTCAGCGGCCCGATCGCATCCAGCGAGGAAGCAAATGCGACCAGACCGAAGCGGGACACAAGGCCGTAGGTCGGCTTCAAGCCGACGACGCCGCAATAGGATGCCGGCTGGCGGATGGAGCCCCCGGTGTCGGACCCTAGAGCGAAATACACTTGGCCGGCTGCCACCGACGCTGCCCAACCGCCGCTGGAGCCTCCAGGGACGTAGTCCGTATTCCAAGGCGTGCGGACCACGTGGAAGCTCGAGATCT
>Ga0194137_10001003_pt1 | contig 17787 bp, 7 predicted proteins | sample TARM_MetaG_T3_14_FD_134025 | JGI IMG/M metagenome (GOLD analysis project Ga0194137, IMG submission 134025) | Freshwater microbial communities from Pennsylvania, USA, analyzing microbe dynamics in response to fracking - TARM_MetaG_T3_14 (version 2) | ecosystem: Environmental > Aquatic >... | reverse complement strand
CGGCCGCGCGCGGCCGCCGGAATGTCCAGCTCGCGCCGGTACCAGCCGACGCTGTTGTCGGGGAAGCCGCGGCCGACGGCCTTGGAGCCATGGTTGGAGCTGCCTTTCTCGCTGAACGGAAGCTCCACCGCCCAGTCATGCGGCAGGTCGACGCGGCGCCAGGGCCGGTCCTCGAAGTCGGCCGCTGCGGGGCCGTCGCCGAAGCCGGCCTTGCCGAAGAAGAAGGGGCGCAGGCCGTGGTCGAAGTCCTTGGCGGGATCGGTGGCATGGCCGAGGGCGAAACGCCAGCCGTCGTCGATGCGGGTGCGCTGGCGGGGCTGGCCGTCCGCGCCAGCACCGTCGGCGAAAAGCGCCAGGACGAGGATCAGCGCCGCGGGCAGGAAGTTCCTCATCGTCAGCGCACCGGGGTCACGCGAACCATGATGACGCCATGCGGTGCCACCTTGCCCGCATAGCTGCCGCTGATGCCCTTGGTGAGCTTCTTGCTCCACAGGTCCTTGACGTCGGCCTTGCGGTCTTCGGGCAGGCCCAGGCGGTCCCACTTCAGCTTCATGTCGGCCGGCGTCTTGCCGCGGTTGAACAGCACGGCCGCGAACTCGCCGCCCTGCAGCGGGCGCACCCAAATCTCCAGATCGCCTTCCTTCAGCTTGCGGGTGCCCTGTTTGCCCAGCGGGTCCTGGTCGACGGCGATGACGTCCTTGTTGGTCAGGATGCGCAGGGTCTCGGCGTCCATCTTGGACAGGTCGTTGCCGGCGATCAGCGGAGCGGCCAGCATGGCCCACAGCGAGAAGTGGCTCTCGTACTCGGTCGTCGTCATGCCGCCGTTGCCCACTTCCAGCATGTCGGGGTCGTTCCAGGCGTTGGGGCCGGCGGCGGCCGAGCGCTCGACTTGGAAGTCGAGGATGTTGGTCATGCCGCTGGACCAGTCCTTCTGGCCTTCCCAGGCGTCATAGATGTCACCGGTGGTGCGCCACAGATGGCCCACCGTCGGGCCCCAGCGCTCGGGATGGTCGGTGCCCCATTCGCAGATGGACAGCACGATGTCGCGGCCCGACTCGCGCAGGGCCTTGGCCATGATGGTGTAGGCCGCTTCGGCATTGCGGGTGCCGGTGTTGCACCAGTCGTACTTCAGATAGTCCACGCCCCACTTGGCGTACTGGCGGGCTTCCTGGAACTCATGGCCGGCGCTGCCGGGGCGGCCACCACAGGTGAGGGACCCGGCGTCGGAATAGAGGCCGAACTTGAGGCCCTTGCTGTGGATGTAGTCGGCCAGGGCCTTGATGCCCGACGGGAAGCGCTCGGGGTCGGCCTGGATGTTGCCGTCGGCATCACGGCTCTTTTGCCAGCAGTCGTCGATGACGATGTACTGGTAGCCGGCGTCCTTCATGCCCGAGGCCGCCATGGCGTCGGCCTGTTCGCGCAGCAGCCTTTCGCTGACGTTGCAGGCGAACTTGTTCCAGCTGTTCCAGCCCATGGGCGGCGTGGGCGCCAGATTGGGCTTGGGCGTGTCGAGCTTGAGGGTTTCGTGGGCGCGGACGGGCAGGGCGGCCAGCAGGCTGGCCAGGGCCAGGGTGTGGGCGATGCGTTGGATCAGGGGGTGCATGGAGATCTTTGGATAAAGTGAGGGTTCAGCGGCCGTAGCGGCGGCCGGCGGATTCGAGGGGCCAGTCATCGGTGCGCAGCGGCGGCAGGGGCAGGCCGTCGCCGCCGACGACGTTGGCTTCGCTGGCGTTGTTGACCCAGGCGTAGCGCGCCGCCACCGGCGCGGCCACCGCGGGGCTGCTCAGCAGGATGCGGTCGCCGTCCAGGCGCGCCTCGGCCGGTACCCAGCGGCGGTCGGCGCCGGCCAGGTAGAAGCCGCGCACGGCCTCCCCGGTGCGGGCGGTGCGCAGGCCGCCGACGGTGGTGTCGAAGCGCAGTTCGAACTCGCTGCCCTTGGCGGCGTGGCCGGTCAGGCGCGGGCCCGTGGCCGGTGCGGCGCGCAGGCCCAGCTCATGCATCGCGAGGCCGGCCAGGCGCTGGCCCACGGTGCGCTTGTTGCGCGGGTGGATGTCGACAGCATCGCCCACGTCGATGGCCGTGGCCATGCCGGTGTGGGGCAGGGCCAGGGCGGCCGCCTGGCTGGCGCGCAGCTCGGCCCAGCCATTGCCGTCGGGGCGGTTGCTGTCCAGCGGGAACCAGGACGCCAGTTGCACGAAGAAGAAGGGCAGCTTGGGGTCGCCGAACTGGCCGCGCCAATCCTGGATCAGGCGCTTGAAGCCCTCGGCATAGGCCGCCGCGCGCCCGGCGTTCTCCTCGCCCTGGTACCAGAGCACGCCGCGCATCGACAGGCCTTGCAGCGGCGCGATGAGGCCGTTGTGGCCCAGGGCCGGCGCGTTGTTGGCGACCGGGCCGCTCGTCATCTGCAACTTCTCGATGCGCGCCTTCCAGGCACCGACGAGCGACACCGCGCCGGCCGCCGTGTCCAGGCGCAGATCGGCGGGCTCGCCGTAGATGCCACCGCCACCGCCGGTGTCGGTCACGCGCACGGTGATCCAGTTGCTGCCGGCGCGCAGCAGGCCGGCGGGCAGGCTGTAGTGGCGCGGCACCTCCCAACCGCACTGGCCGCCGACCTTTTTGCCATTGACCCAGACCTCGTCGCAGTCGTCCACCTTGGCCAGGTGCAGCTCGGCGGCGCCGGCGGCCTGTGCCGCGTTGAGGTCGATGCGCTTGCGCATCCAGACCACGCCGTCCACGTCGGGCAGGCCCTGGTTCTCCCAGATGCCGGGCGCGTTGAGTGTGGGCCAGTCGGCGTCGATGTCGGCGGCGGCCGACCAGCCCGAGACGTCGACACCCTCCAGCGGCAGGCCCTTCTGCCAGGCGACGATGCGCGGCAGCAGGCGCTGCTCCAGGGCCTTGCCGAAGGCCGCGTTGTCGGCCGGCAGGGCGCGTACCGCCGGGGCGAGGTCGGGGTCGCGCAGGGCGGCGTCGCGGCTCATCCAGGTCTCCAGCATGGAGCCGCCCCAGGCGGTGTTGATGAGGCCGATGGGCACGCCCTGCACGGCCTGCACCTGCCTGGCGAAGTGGTAGCCGACGGCGCTGAACTCACCCACCTTGCCCGGCTCGGCGACGATCCAGGCGGCCGGCGCGATCTCGGCCTCGACCTTGACGCTGGCGCGCAGCGGCACGCGCAGATGGCGCAGCTGGGCGTTCTGCGGCGAGGCCACTTCCTGGGCACCTGTGTCGGTGTTGGCCAGCGGCCATTCCATATTGGACTGGCCGCCTAGCAGCCAGACGTCGCCGATGAGGATGTCGTTCAGCACGACGGTCTGGTCGCCCTTGACGAGCAGGCGGTGCGGGCCACCGGCCGGCAGCGGCGGCAGCTGCACGCGCCAGCGGCCGTCCGCGCCGACCTGGATGGTCGCCTGGCGGTCGGCCAGATGCACGCTCAGGGTCTGGCCGGGCGTGGCCTGGCCCCACAGGCGCAGGGGGCGGTCACGCTGCAGCACCATGTGCTCGCCAAAGACTTCGGACAGGCGCACTTCGGCGTGGGCGGTGGCGGCCAGCAGGGCCAGGATCAGGGGCAGGGCTTTCATCTTCATAAGTTCGTTGGCTTGTCTCAGCGAGTTGTTTTCAGTTCAGGGGTTCGAGCAGTTCCACGCCCAGGGCGTCCAGCTTCAGGCTAGCTTCCCAGCGCTTGCCGTCGAGCACGCCCTTCATCGCGCCGGTGATCGGCACCTCCACCGGCGACCAGTTGGTGTTGACGTAGAGCACGCGGCCTTCGACGACGCGGGCATAGACGCCATCGGGCGTCTTGGGGCCAGGCTCGATGCCGACGCTCGCATAGAGCTGGCGCAGCAGCGGCTTCATGATCTGCGGCTGGGACAGCGTGGCGACGTAGATGGCGCGGCCCTTGCCGAAATGATTGACGGTGATGGCCGGCGGGTTGCCGTCGAAGTTGCTGAAGCGCGCCATCACCCCGGCGGTGGAGGGTTCCAGCACTTCGAAGTGGGCGGTCGTGCTCTTGACTTCCTCGTCGCCGATCTTGAACACGCCGTTCCAGTCGTAGAACTCGTTGGTGCGCAGGCCGAAGACGTCGGTCAGCCCGCCCGGCAGCGGCGTGGCGTGCCACTGGTTGTTGTCGTTCACCTTGGCTGACTGCGCTGTCATGATGGCCGTGCCACCGTCGGCGACGAACTTGCGCAGGGCCTCCGTCGAGGCCTTGTCCAGCAGATACATGCCCGGCACGATGATGAGGCGGTAGCGGCTCAGGTCTTCGTAGGAGAGCTTGATGACGTCGACGTCGATGTTGTCCTTCAGCAGCGGCTCGAAGGCTCCCTGGGCCTGCTTGACGTAGGGCATCTTCAGGTATTGGCGCGAGGTGTTGCTCGGGCCGTTGGCGCTGTGGGCGGCGATGTTGTCGAAGGAATAGGCGATGGCCACCTTGGGCTCGACCTTGCGCGGGAAACCCATCTTCTCCAGCTTGGTGTAGTCGGCCGCGATGCGGGCCCATTCGCCCAGCTTCCACGAGGGCCGGTCGTCGTGGTCGATCAGGCCCATCAGGGCCTGCTCTTCGCCGCCGAGGTGGCTGTTGAAGGTCCAGGCCAGGGCGGCCTGGCCGCCCATCAACAGCACGAAGTGGGCCCACATGCGCGACCAGCCCTTGCTGCCGTAGGAGCCACCGCCACCGGCGGTGAATTCGTTGAACCAGGTCGGCGTCGTCATGCCGCCCTTGATGAGAGTCGCCTCCCAGCCGCCGTTGACGGCGTCGCCGGCGTAGAAGCCCATGGCGCCATAGGTGGTGTGCTGGCGGTAGCTGCCCAGGAAGTCGAAGCCCTTGCGGCCCGACCAGTCCCAGTAGTTGGACAGCACAGGCTTGTTCGGCGTGTTCTTCCTGCGCACCGCTTCGAGTTCGCCGAGAGTCGCGATCGTCACGTCCGACCAGAAGCGCCGCAGGTCCAGGTAGCGCTCGGCCGGGCCGGGGCCGTCGGCATAGGGCAGGCGCACCTCGTCCCATGTGCCGATGCGGCGCGACCAGCGCTGCGTGGCCCAGGCCTTGTTCAGCGCCTCGAGGCTGCCATAGCGCTTCTTCAGCCATTCGACGAAGCGCTTGCGGTCGGCCTCGGAGTAGGAGATGAAGCCGTTGCCGATCTCGTTGTCATAGCCCACGGCCAGCAGGGCCGGGTGCTTGGCATAGCGCTTGGTCAGGGTGTCGGCCATGCGGCGGGCCAGGCGGCGGTAGTCGGGGTCGCCGATGTTGTCCATATAGCGCTCGGCCGGAGCCAGCCGCGCGCCGGCCTGGTTGACGATGTCCACGCCGGGGTATTTGTGATGCAGCCACATCGGCGCCGGGATGCCGGGGATGTCGAGGATGACCTTGATGCCGGCGGCCTGCATCTCGTCCATCACCGCGTCGAAGTGCTTGAACTCGAACTTGCCCTCGGTCGGTTCGAAATAGTCCCAGGACAGGTCGCCCATGCGAACGACCTTGAAGCCGGACTGCTTCATCAGCGCGACGTCGCGCCTGACCTGCTCCAGCGTGCGGTCGACGGGCTGGTAGCAGGTGCCGGCGAAGAGCTGGCCGGGGCCCGGCCAGTCGGGATGGCCTTCGGCGCTCTGAGCGAGGGCGGGATTGAGGGCTGCCAGGGCCAGCGTGCAGGCGATGAGGGTCTTGTTGAGTTTCATGTTTCGAGGGTTTGATCGATGGAGTCAGGCGAGCCTGACCTCGGTGACGCGGCCGGTGTAGACCAGCTCCTGCGACGGTGCCGATTGCAGCAGCGGCTGGCCGGGGCCGACGCGATGCAGTCTGAAGCGCCGCGTCTTCAACATGCCGTCGAAGCGTCCCTGGCGTGCAGACAGGCGCAGCACACCGCGCCGGTCGTCCCAACTCAGGCGGATCACGCTGAACCCGCCCTGCTCGTAGGCGTAGTCCAGGCCGCCGTCCTCGCAGAGGTCGAAAGCGCCGTCGCGGCCCGGCACGACGTACAGGTCGATCACTGCGCCGGTGGCCTCGGCGGTGGACTGCAGCACCGGCCCCAGCGGCAGGATGCTGCCGGCGCGCAGATGCAAGGGGATGCGCTCGAGCGGCGATGCCACCTCATGCGTGCGGCCGCCAGCACGCCGTTCTCCCGTCCAGAAATCGACCCAGCCGCCGGCGGACTGCGGCAGGTAGACCGGCCAGCTCGACATATCGGGCGCTAGGACCGGCGCCACGTGCAGCGCGCGGCCGAACAGATAGCTGTGCGCCTGGTCCAGCGCCTGGGCGTCCTGCGGGAAGTCGAACACCAGCGGCCGCATGATGGGCGCGCCCTTGGCATGCACCTCGTGGGCGACGCTGTACAGATAGGGCAGCAGCCGGTAGCGCAGCTCCAGGTACTGGCGCGACACGGCCTCCACCTGGTCGCCGTAGCGCCAGAACTCCGTGTCGGTCATGTAGCCGTGCACGCGCTGCAGCGGCAAGAAGGTCGCGTACTGGAACCAGCGCAGAAAGCGCTCGTGGTAGGCCCTGTCGGTGTACTGGCCATCGCCCGGGCGGAAGAAGCCGCCGGCGTCCACGGTCCAGTAGGGGTAGCCGGCGGCCGCCATGTTGAGGCCGGCGGGGATCTGGCGCTTCAGCGTCTCCCAGTCGTTGCCGATGTCGCCCGACCAGGTGGCCGCGGCGTGGCGATGCTGGCCGGGGAAGGCCGAGCGCGTCATGATCATGACTCGCTGGTTCGGCAAGGCCTGGCGCTGGCCTTCGTAGACGGTGCGGGTGACGTGCAACGGGTAGGCCAGGCGCACGCGCTCGCCGCGGCCGGCCGCCGTGCGCCGGCCGACGAGGTCGTCGTTCTCGGGTTCGGTGGCGTCCTGCCACCAGGCGTCGATGCCGAGCTTGAGCAGGCGTTCGCGCTGGTGGGTCCAATAAAATGCCGCGGCCTTGGGGTCGAAGAAGTCGACCCAGTCGGTCCCGTCGATGTAGTGGCCCGCAGCCGCGGTGGCGCGGCCCAGCTCGGTATCCCGCGCGATCTTGGACCACACCGACAGCATGAAGCGCGCGTTCAGGCCGTGCACGTCGCGCATCAGCGCGGCGGGGTCGGGGTAGTGGGCCTCGTCGAAGCGCATCGCGTTCCAGCCGTGGCGGCCCCAGTACTGCCAGTCCTGCACCATCACGTCGACCGGCAGCTTGCGACGGCGGAACTCGCGCAGCGTGTCGACGATCTCCTTGGACGAATGGAAGCGTTCGCGGCAGTGGATGTAGCCATAGGCCCAGCGCGGCATCATCGGCACGACGCCGGAGATCTCGCGGTACCCCTCGAAGACCTCGTCGGCGCTGGGGCCGGCGATGACCACATAGTCGATGGCCTCGGCCACCGGCGAACGCCAGGTCGTGCGGGCTTGCACAGGGCCGAAGTGCAGCGACGGTTTGTCCTGCTCGTCGGCGTTCACACGCACGTGGTGCTCGCCCGCCGGCAGCTCGACGACGAAGCCCACCGTCGGCGGCAGCCACAGGTTGGCCATCTCGACGCAGGACTTGCCGTCGATCTCCACCGAGTGGCGCGAACCCATGCCGCGGCCCACGTCCAGCAGGAAGGCGTAACGGCCGGCCGCCTCGGTGCGGAAGCTGCCTTCGAAGCGAACGCCCTTGCGCTCGACCTGGGCATTGCCGGTCGTGGTTGTCACGTCCACCCGCTCGACCTTGCCATCAGCGCCGGCGCGGGTCAGCGCCACCTGCTGCTCGGGCGGGTTCAGCTCGGCCATGCCGTTGTTGTGCCAGAGCAGGCCGTAGCCGCAGCTGGAAAGCACGAAGGGCAGGCTGATCTGCGTGTTCACCTGGGTCAGCCGGCGCGGCAGGCCGCGCAGGTCCATGGCGCCGTCCTGGAAGCAGCCGGTGCCGTAGAGCCGCTCGCCGGCCGGCGACTCGAAGGCCTGCTCGGCGATGAAGACCGGCTCGTCGCCGAGCTTGGATGGCGTCAGGCGCCGGCTGCCCGGCGCCTCGCTGAGCAGCAGCGCGCCCTGGCGGTCGAAGAAGTGCAGCGCCCCAGTGCCGTTGTCCACCTCGCAGCGGATGGCCGGCAGCGCCAGGCGGGTGGTGGCCGCGCCCGGCGTCTGTTTGATGGGCGGCGGCGTGCGGCCGGGCAGCAGCATGAGGCTGGGTGGCGCCTCCTGCGTCCCGGCCTGCGGAGGCAGGAAGCGCACGCGCAGGGCGCGGTTGCTGAGCGCGCTGATCCTCAGCGTGCCTTGCGGCTTGGTCAGCACCCATTCCGGCAGGTGCGACGGCTGGGCGGGGCTGGCGGCTGCGGCCGAAGCGGCCAGCGGGGTGGTGGCTCCGGCCAAGGTGGCTTGCAGCGCCTGGCGTCGGGACAGGGAGGTGTATTTCATGGAGTTCATGCCGCGAAGCGGAGTTCTGCCGCCTGGCCCCGATAGTCCACGGTGCGGGTCTGCTCGGCCTGACCGGGTGCGGCCATCAGCCGCACGTTGAGCGTGCGCCGGGTCACCATGCCGGGATAGCGGCCCTGGCGGGCGCCGATGTGCAGGCTGCGCTGGGCGTCGTCCCAGCGCAGCTCGGTAGTGGCGCGCTCGCTGCGTTCATAGCGATAGGTCTCGCCGTCATCCTCGTAGACCGTGAAGCGGCCGTCGGCACCGGGGTAGACGCGGATCTCCCAGGGGGCGTCCGGATGCTGCCCGGTGTACTCGACGACAGGCCCCAGCGGCACGATGGCGCCGGCGCGCACGAAGAGGGGGAACTGGTCCAGCGCGTAGTCGCGCACGGCGCTGCTGCCACCGGCGTGGCGCTGGCCGGTCCAGAAGTCGAACCAGTCGCTGCCCGCGGGCAGCAGGGTGGACTGGCGCTGGTCGAGCTTGGGCTGGGCCTCCAGCAGGGCGCGCAACTGGCCGGGCGTGCGCCAGGCCAGGCGCAGCACGCGGCCGCCGCCGGCCTGGAAGAAGTCGATGCGCAGCTTCAGCACCTGGCCTTCGCGCAGCGTCAGACGGTGGCCGTTGAAGCGCGCGCCGCCGACGTTCCAGTCGTCGACGACGAGCTGGTCGTCCAGCCAGACGCGGAAGCCGTCGTCACCCTCGGCGCCGATCTCGTACTCGCCGCCCTCCATGGCGGTGAGGGTGCCGGTCCAGCGCGCCGAGAAGTTGTTCAGGCTGGCGAGGCCGGGCGGGATGCTGCCCAGTGGCGGGTCGGGCCAGTTGTGCTCGATGACGGTGTCGACGGTGCGGCTGGCCGGCTTCTCGAAGGCCATGCCCTCGAAGTACTCCAGCACCAGGCCGGCCTGGCCGTCCGGCGTGCGCAGCTGCGTGGGCGGCACGGTCGCCGGCGCAGGCAGTTCGGCATGGAACATCGCTCGCGTGATCGGCTGCACCAGGAAGGCCGGGCCGAACATGAAGGCGTCGTCCACCTTGCGCAGGGCGGCTTGATCGGGAAAGTCCATGGCCAGGCCGCGCATCAGGATGTAGCCCTGCTGGGTGCTGCGCCAGGCCAGGCTGTAGACATAGGGCAGCAGCTGGTAGCGCAGCCGTGCCGCGCTCAGCAGTGAACCGTAGACCTCGGGGTCCAGGGCCTTGAACAGATAGGGCTCGCGCTCGACGCTGGTGCCGTGGATGCGGTAGACCGGGTTGAAGATGCCGAACTGGTTCCAGCGCGCGTAGAGCTCGCGCCAGGCCGGGTTGCGCTCGCCACCGGCATAGTTGACGAAGAAGCCGCCCGTGTCCTGCGACCAATAGGGCAGGCCGGCCATGCCGACGTTCAGGCCGCCGGCGATCTGCTGCCGCATCACGGGCCAGGAGGCCGTCGTGTCGCCCGACCAGGGCAGGGCGGCGTAGCGCTGCTGCCCGGCCCAGGCCGAGCGCGTGAGCGTCAGCGCCCGCTTGGCCCCAGGCCCGGCGGCGCGCTGGCCCTCGTAGACGCCGCGCGTCGTCACCAGGCTGTAGACGTTGAGGTAGCGCGTGAAGTCGCCCATGGCGTTGGACCCCAGGCCCTTGATGTCGGCCTCGACCTCGCGCGGGTCGTGGGCGGCGCCGCCCACCTCGACCTCGGTGCCGTCCATCCACAGCGCATCCACGCCGACGTCCAGCAGGCCCTTCTTGGCGTGCTTGAAGTAGATGCGGCGACCCTCGGGGCTGAAGGCGTCGTAGATGCGAGCCTTCTTGGAGATCCAGTGCAGCGGCTCGAAGCGCAGCTTCTTGGCGTCCAGCTCGCGGGCCAGCGCCGTGTCGTTGCCGATGGAGGGCCAGATGGAGGCCATCAGCTTGACGTGGAGCTTGCCATGCAGCTCGCGCGTCATTGCGGCGGGGGCGGGGAAGCGCTCGGCGTCCCAGACCATGCCGCTCCATTGGCCGTCCCAGGCGCCGTTCTTCTCGCCACCCCAGTACTGCCAGTCCTGCACGATGTAGTCGAGCGGAAAGCCATCGGCGCGGAAGCGCCGCACGACGTCCAGCAGTTGCTGCTGGGTCTGGTAGCGCTCCTTGCTCATGAAGAGGCCGAAGGCGGCCTTGGGGAACATGGGCGCGGCGCCGGTGAGGGTGCGATAGCCGGCCATCACGCCGTCCATGTCGGCTCCGGCCACGACGTAGTAGTCGGCGCCGGCGGGGGCGCTCTCGGCACGGAAGCTGGCGCCCTGCGGCCCGTCGCTGAAGCTCATCTTGGAGTACACGTCCCACAGCAGGCCCCAGCGGCGCGTGGAGACCATGAAGGGCACGACGATGCCGATATTGGTCTGCACCATCAACACCTCGCGGCCGCGGTAGTCCATATAGGGCTCGTTGTACTGGCCCAGGCCGTAGAGAGATTCGTCGGGTGTCAGCGTGAAGCTCTGCGTCAGCGCATAGCTCGGGTGGCCGCTGATCTCGACCCGCTGCAGCTCGGTCGGGGCGGTGTCGCGCTCGCGCAGCAGCAGGCGCCCGTCGGCGGCGAAGAAGGCCAGGGTGCCGCTGCGCTTGTCCACGCTCACCCGCAGGCCCGGGGCCGACAGCGTGAGGTTGTCTTTTCCCTCGCGTACCTCGACGGCGACCGGCCTCGCGCGGGCCACGACCGCCAGGCTGGGCTGGGTGGTGTAGGTCTCGCCCAGGTGGGCCGTCACGCGCAGCAGGCCGTCGCCGTAGAACAGCAGGCTCTTGGTCAGCCCCCCGACGCGGAACTGCAGGCCCTCGGCCACGCGCCGCCAGGCGAAGCCATCGAGCCCGGCGTCCAGGGGCAGGGCCTGCATCTGGCCGGCGGCGTCCAGGGCGGACGGTAGGCCTGGGGCCGCAGAGGCCGGCACGGGCAGCATGCCCGCAGCGGGGGTACAGGCCATCAGGCCGACAAGGTCACGACGCTTCATTCACGGATCTCTGGATTCAGGTTGGGAAGGCCCGTGGGCGCCTTCAAAAAGGTGGCAACTCGGTGCGTCCGGACAGCTGCAGCCTGAGCATCTGTCCTGGGGCGCGGTGCGCGGTGGCTGCAGCCACCGGCTGGCCGCCACCGACCCACAGCGCGACCGGCCCGGGCTGCACGACGCGACGGCCGTCGGCCTGGACGACGCTCAGTGCCTTGGCGCCGAGGTCGAACCGGAGCCGGCGCGATTCCCCGGCGCGCAGCACCACGCGCTGGAACGCGACGAGGCTGCGCTGCGGCGCCTGCGCACCGGAGGGGCTGGCATAGACCTGCACCACCTCGGCTGCCTCGCGTGGGCCTTGGTTCTTCAACAGCACGGTCAGCTGCGTGCCCTGGCCGGCCGGCACGCGGCTGCGCGACAGCCTGGCCTCTGAGTAGGCGAAGCGCGCATAGCTCAGGCCGTGGCCGAAGGGGAACTCGGCCTCGCCCTTGAACCAGCGGTAGGTGCGGCCCTGCATGCCGTAGTCCTTGAACGGCGGCAGTTGCTCGACCGAGCGGTAAAAGGTGAGGGGCAGCCGGCCTGACGGGCTGAAATCGCCGGCCAGCAGCTCGGCCACGGCCTGGCCGCCTTCGCCACCGGGGTACCAGGCCTGCACGATGGCCGCGGCCTGCTGGGTCAAGGCGCCGAAGGCCATGGGGCTGCCGCTGAAGTTCACCACCACCAGCGGGCGGCCCAGCGCGGCCAGGCGCTCCAGCAGCGCCAGCTGCGGCGCCGGCAGGTCGATGCGGGTGCGGTCGCCGCCGGCAAAGCCGGGGGCCAGCACCGTCATCTCCTCGCCTTCGAGCTCCCAGGTCAGGCCGCTGGCGAACACCACGAGGTCGGCCTCGCGCGCGGCGGCCAGGGCGGCCTCGTCGCTGGCGCCGGGGCGGCTCCACTGCAGGCGCTGCTCGCCGTCCCAGCCGGTCTGCTGCGCTTCGACGCGTAGGGCATAGGTCTGGCCGGCCTTAAGCATCGCGCCGCGTTTGCTGGTGGGCCAGGCGATGTCCCACAGGTCCACCACCAGCTCGCCGTCGATCCAGATGCGGTAGCCGTTGTTGCCCTTGAGCCGGAAGATGTGTTCACCGCTCTCGCTGGCGCGCACGAAGCCGCTCCAGCGGGCCGACTCCCTGCGGTCGTAGCGCTCGGGCCAGCCCCAGCGGAACTGAGCCTGCGGCAGCAGCGTCGAAGCGGTGGGCTCGCCTTCGAGCTGGAGGTTGGCAAAGCGCTCGAAATGGAGGCCGGCGCGGCTGCAGGCGGCGTCGGCGCACAGGCTGGCCGCCGGCAGCTCTTCCAGCGGCGGCGCCACCCAGCCGGTGCCTTCGACGAAGGCCATGTGCGCGCGCGGAAAGCGCGCCTTCAGGCCCGCCAGCAGCGTGATGGGCTGGGACGGCATGCCGTTGTAGTTGCCCACCAGCGCGTCCACGGTGTCGGCGTTGGGGCCGATGACGGCGATGCGCCGCGGCGCCGTCTTCAGCGGCAGCAGGCCGTCGTTCTTCAGCAGTACGAGGGACCGGCGGGCCGTCTCCAGGTTGACGGCGCGGTGGGCTGGCGTGTCGAAGTCGTGCGCCGTGATTTCCGGGAAGGGCCGCTGCGCGGGCGGAGCAAGCAGACCGAGACGCAGGCGCACGTCGAAGAGGCGCTGCAGGGCACGGTCGAGTTCGGCTTCGCTGAGCAGGCCTTGCTGAACGGCGGCCACCGTCGTGGCGGGCTGGGCGGTCTTGTTGCTGCCGAAATCGCAGATGACATCGGTGCCCGCGTGCACGGCCGCGGCCACGGCCTCCTCGGGCGTTTTCACGTGGTGGTGCGCCCAGTCCATATGGATGTCGGCCACGGCGCCGCAGTCGGACACCACATGGCCCTGGAACTTCCACTCGTCGCGCAAATAGTGTTTCAGCAGCGTCTCGTTGGCGCAGGCGGGCACGCCGTCGACGGCGTTGTAGGCGCACATGACCGATTCGGCCCGGCCTTCGGTGACGGCGGCGTGGAAGGCCGGCAGATAGGTGTCCACGAGGTCGCGCGGGGCGACCTTGACGTCCTCCCTGTGGCGGTCGGCCTCGGGGCCGCTGTGCACGGCGAAGTGCTTGACGGCGGCCGACACGCGCGGCTGGTTGGCGTCCGGACCCTGCAGCCCCTGGATGAAGGCCACGCCCATACGCGAGGTCAGCCAGGGGTCCTCGCCATAAGTCTCCTGGCCGCGGCCCCAGCGCGGGTCGCGGAAGACGTTGACGTTGGGCGACCACACGGTCAGGCCGCGGAAGATGCCGGAGGAACCGTCTGCCCCCACCGTGTTCAGGAACTTGGCGCGGAACTCGGTGCCGGTGACCTCGCCGACGCGCTTGACTAGCGGCGTGTCCCAGGTCGCCGCCAGGCCAATGGCCTGCGGGAAGACGGTGGCCACGTCGGCGCGTGCCACGCCGTGCAGGCCTTCGCTCCACCAGTCGTAGGCCGGGATGCCCAGGCGCGGGATGGCCGGCGAGTCGTGCTGCAGCTGGCTGGCCTTCTCGGCCAACGTCATCTGCGCCACCAGGGCCTGGGCCTGGTGCATCGACGGCGTCAGCGGCGCGGCCGCGGCGGCGGTGGCGAGCGACCACGCCAGGGCGGACGCCCCGAGAAGACGGCGTTTCATGGGCGGGTGAGTGGCGCTAGTGTCAGCAGCGTGATGTCGTTGCTGCGCAGCGGCACGGTGAAGCTGAACAGGCCGTCCTGGCCGACCTGGACGCTGCGCTTGACCTCGGGCAGATCGCGCGTCAGCGACTGCAGCCTGGCGAGCTGCGCAGGGTCGAGCTGCTTGGGTGCACCCATCTCGAGATAGGCCGTGTAGGCGTCGTTGGCCTTGTGGCCGGTGCGGTGCAGCGCCAGTTGGTAGGCACCCGGCTTGAGGTTGCGCAGCGTCAGCTTGACCGGCTTGGCCGGGCCGTTGGGCACGGGCTTGCCGAAGAACACGCCGTTGCCCATTTCCTTCTGGTCGGGGTGCTGCCAGTCCCAGGCCAGCACGGCGGTCTTGTCGCCAAGGGCCGCGGCGAGCACCTGGTCGTCGGTGCTCGGGATTTCGTTGCCGCGCAGCGCGTTGAGGTATTTGTAGGCGAACCACGACGGCTTGCGCACACCCTCGCGCGTCATCAGGCCGAAGCCACCGTGGAAGGGCGCGTCGGGCGCGCCCGGTTCCTCGAACAGGTCGCTGTAGGTCCAATAGCTCATGGCCTGGGCGTGGCCGCGCGTGGCGCGCAGCTTGGTCAGCATCCAGGGGGCGCTGACGTAGCTGTCATGCACCTTGTCGCGCGGGCTGTAGCTGGTGCTCCATTCGGTGACGTAGAGCGGCAGCCTCGGGTAGGCCGAGGCCTCGATCTCCTGGCGGTTGCGGCGCACGTCGCCAATGATGGAATTGGGATCGACGGCCAGGATCTTGTCGGTGCGCTTGCTGAACTCGTCCAGGAAGCCTTCGGTGACGCCGTAGGTGTGGGTGGTGACGAAGTCCACCGGCACGTTGTTGGCCTTGCAATAGGTCAGGAACTCCGGCACCCATGCGGCACCGGCGGTGGACGGGCCGCCCACCAGCAACGCGGGGTCGACGCGCTTGAGCGCGCGCGCCGTGATGGCGTAGAGCCCGAAATAGTCTTCCGCCTTGCCGCCTTCGAAGAAGCCGGCGAGATTGGGTTCGTTCCAGACCTCGAAGGGCCACTGGCGCACCTCGTGGGCGCCGTAGCGCTGGATGAGATGGCGCGCGAAGGCCTCGATCAGTTCGCTCCAGGGCCCGGGCTGGGGATGCGAGGTATTGCCCTTCCAGTAAAAGATCGTCTGCTCGGAGGTCTTCAGCGCCGCCGGCGTGAAGCCGAGCTCGATGAAGGGCTTGATGCCGCGTGCGAGCAGGTCGTCGTAGAGCTTGTCGATGCCGCTGAAGTCGTAGCTGATGTGGCCGTCGACGAGGCGCACGGTGCCCAGTTTGTCGTGGAAGATGTCGTGGAAGCGGACGTAGCGAAAGCCCAGCTCGTCGACCGCGGTCCCGAGCTGGACCGTGTTCTCGGGCCGGCCGGTGGTGCCGGGGTAGTCGGCGCCGACGGAGAGGTCGAAGAAGCGGTCCATGGGCTTGCTCGCCGCGGCGCGGTCGAGCGTGACCTCGCGGGCGGCGGGCGGCGCTGCGTGGCTCGTGACGCTCAGGGTCAACAGCGCCGCCGCCAGCGGGCGCAGCAGGGAATGCAGAGAAGTGCTCATGAAGAAGAGGACGGTTTTCAGTTGCTGTACAGCAGGCCGCGGCCGGTGCCGCTGAGGTAGATGCGCCCATATGTGTTCTGGTCGGCCGCCATCACGCCGATGCCGCCGAACTGGTGGGCGTCGTCGTTGAAGCGCGTCCAGCTCGTGCCGCCGTCGTCGGAGCGATAGACGCCCCAGACGCCCTTGACCACGCCCACCACATAGACCGCCGCCGAGTAGCCGGCGCCGGGCGCTGCCTTGCCCAGGGTGATCAGGCTGGCGCCCGACACGCCGCCGGCCGACGCGAAGGTGGTGAGCTTGGTCCAGCTCGCGCCCGAATCCACCGAGTGGTAGACGGCGTTGCCGTCGGCCACCCAGAGATCGCCCTCGGCATTGGGGTTGACGGCCATGGACGTGGCCCACCAGGCGTCGGGTGCCATGTTGGCGGCGGCTGAGCCGGCCGTCAGCGTGAAGCTGTGCCCGCCATCCGTGGAGATGTAGACCTTGCCCGGCGAGCCGCTCCAGGTGGCGCCGCCTGAGTCGTAGGCATAGACCTTGTTCGGGTTCTTGCGGTCGGCCGCCAGGCGATAGCCGCGCGCCCAGCCCTGGCCGACGACGGGCAGGGCTGGCAGGTTGGTCACCGTCCAGCTCGCGCCGTTGTCGGTCGTGTAGTAGGGCACCAAGTCGGACGGCGCAAAGACCACTTTGTTGCGCGCAGTGACGGCGATGCTCGACGCGCCGTCGGGGTTGGTCGTGCTGCCGGGGGGCAGGGTCGCGAACTTCGCCCAGCTCTTGCCGCCGTCGCCCGACCAGTAGCCGGTGCCGACGCCGCTGGAGTTGACCCGGGCGAAGCCGGCGATGTAGTTCGGATCGGACCAGGCGATGTCCGCGGCGCTGGCGTTGCTCCAGCCGGTGCCGGGGTTCAGCGTGGGCGCCTTCGTGAGGTCGGTGTGGACCCAGGTACCGACGTCGCCGGAGCTGTTGATCAGCAGGTAGGACGCGCCGGCCGGCGGCGTGACGATGGACTGGACGGCGATCTCCTCGATGCCCTCGACGCTGCCCTTCCAGGTCGGCGAGGCCGCGGAGGCGTTCTTGGTCTCGATGACGCCGCCGCCGTGCACATGCAGGATGTGGTCGCGGTCGGAGGGGTCGATCTCGACGTCGTCCACCCAACCCGAGGCGGTTTCGCCGGGCGTCTGGGCCTCGATTTCGCGCCAGGTCTTGCCAGCATCGTCGGACAGCTGAACGATCTGCTGGCCGTTCCAGTTGCCCCAGGAATTGGTCACGCCCAAGGCGATGCGGGTGGTGGCGCCGCTGCCCTGGACGGACACGCCGCCCAGGCCGAAGTTGATGCCGTTGCCGGGGTCTTCGCTCTTCAGCAGGGTCCAGGTCGTGCCGTCGAATTTGTAGAGCCGGCCGGGGCCGCCCGCGCCGGGCCCGGCGTCCTTGGTGAAGACGACGTAGAAGACGCCATCGGCGGCGCGCGCGATGTGGGGGATGTGGTAGCCCGAGACCGGTGTCGTGACCGCGGTCCACGACGTGCCGCCGTTGGTGGACTTGTGGAGGCTGGAGCTGAGGCCGGCCACGTTGACGTAGTCAGGGGAGATGGCGGCGTAGAGGGTCTGCGTGGCCGAGCCGCTGCCCTTGGTGCCGGTGTCGAACGCGACCACGCTGACGCCCATGCCGCCGCTCGCGGCGCCGATCTGGTCAGAGCTCATCTGGGCCGCGGCCAGCGACGTGACCTGCGCCCAGGTCTGGCCGGAGTCCGTGCTCTTCCACAGGCCGGCGGTGCGCGAGCCGTAGAACAGCGTCGAGGGCTTGTTGGGATCGACCGCCAGGCGTTCGCCCATGGCGCGACCGGGGTTGTTGCCGCCCAGCTTGAAGGGCAGATCGACATGCGTCCAGCTGTCACCCCGGTCGCTGGAGATGTAGAGACGGCCGTTGTCTTCGAAGGTGTACATGCCGGTGGCCATATAGACCAGCCGGTCGTCGTTCGGATCCACGGCGATGCTCTCGATGCCGTGGAAGCGGCTCTCGGCGGCGCCGAAGCCCAGGCCGTCGGTGATGGGCGTCCACGACGACGTGGCCGGGTTCCAGCGGTAGGCGCCGCCGATGTCAGTGCGGGCGTACAGCAGGTTGGGCGTCGTCGGGTGGTAGATCAAGCCGGTGACATAGCCACCGCCGCCGAACTTCACGCTCGTCCAGGTGGCGGCCGGGGCGGGCGCTGGAGCCGGCGCGGGGGCTGGCGCTGGTGCAGGTGCGGGTGCAGGGGTGGGAGCAGGCG